>Ga0134125_10009293_pt1 | contig 11069 bp, 8 predicted proteins | sample KB31751_FD_96464 | JGI IMG/M metagenome (GOLD analysis project Ga0134125, IMG submission 96464) | Terrestrial soil microbial communities with excess Nitrogen fertilizer from Kellogg Biological Station, Michigan, USA - KB3-175-1 | ecosystem: Environmental > Terrestrial > Soil > Unclassified ...
GCCCCAAGGCTTTCGCCATCGGCAGTCAGGACGGAGAAATCGTCGATGGCGCCCGAGGCGCTGTCGGCCCGGGCACTGACCAGCCTGATCGTGGGATAACGCGCCAGCTGCTGCCGCGCGTCGGCCAGGATGTCCAGCGGTGGCTTGTGATCGTGACCGAGCAGGCCGTGCGAGTGGCCGGCGAAGCGATTGCGCGGCAGGCCGGAATCGAGAACGGTGACCTTGCGGCGAGCACGGCCGAGCTGCAGGGCGGCGGCGAGGCCGGCAAAGCTGCCGCCGATGATGATAACGTCATTCATGGTGATGGGCTCCGTGTTGTGGATGGGGCTGGGCCTGGCGCGCAATATCGTCCAGCGACACCCGACTGCTTCAAAGCGGTCGCTGAACTCGCGCCGGTGGGCCAAACTCAGCGAGCGCGCCGCCGAGTGACTCAAACTAAATGGCCTCTTGGACTACCGTGACGGTTCACTGTTGACGCGTGCCGTTGTTACTTGACTGCCACCTCGGATTCGCTGGGTTGCCAACCGCCACCGAGTGCCTTGAAGACAGCGACTGCCGCGCGTGCCGATTCCGTTTGCGCCTGCGCTCGCGCCTCCGAGGCTTGCAGCAACGTTTCGTCGGCATGCAGCACATCGATCAGGCTCGCAGCACCGTGCTGGTACGCGATCGATGAAGATTGGCGTGCCCGGCCAAGCGATGCTTCACCATGGGTCAGCGTGTCGACCTGTTCTTCGCCGTTGATCAACGCGGAGAAGCTGTTCTCGACATCTTCGGTTGCGCGAAGGACGGCTTGGCGATACGCAGCCAAGGCTTCCGCATCCCCTCCCTTGGCTTGTTTGATCTGCGCGTTGATTCGACCGAAATCGAACAAACGCCAATGCAGCCCCAGTACGCCCACTGCCTGGCTTGCTCCACTGGTGAACAGATTGCCGGTCGGGATCGCTGTGGCACTGCCCAACAGGCCGCTGAGCGAGAATTTCGGAAAGTAATCGGAGATGGCCTCGCCGATCCTTGCATTGGCCGCGGCGAGATGCCGCTCGGCGACGATGAGATCGGGCCGGCGCTGGAGCAGATCCGCAGGTGAGTCCAGGGAGGCGATCTTCGGCGTAGCCGGGATCGGTTCCACCGCCGCAAGTTCGGTTCGGTGCGTACCCGGTGGCGAACCCATCATCACATCCAGCGCGTTCATGGCCGCATCGAGGTGGCTCTGGAGGATTGGCACCGTTGCCTGGACTTGGGCAAGTTCGCCCTCGGTTTGCCGGACCTGATATTCAGCGGCGAGGCCCTTGCCGCAAAGCAAGCTGACTCTCGACAACAGTTCCTGCTCGACCTTGACCTGCCGGCGGGCAATCTCAAGGCGGGTCTGCAGGCCCCGAATGGCGATGTAGATATCCGCGGTCTGGGCGGCGACTTCCAGCCGCGTGGCCAAGACACCTGCTTCCGATGCCTGATAGTCCGCGAGTGCGGCTTCGCGTCCGCGTCGTAGTCCACCAAAGATGTCTATCTCCCAGCTCGCACCCAGATCGGCCTCGTGGGCGTTGCCCCATCGATCGTAATTGGGCGTGGCGTTGAGCAACTGCCCGAGCGGAGTTTCGATCGACTGGTATGCCCGGGCGGCCGAGCCACTGACGTTGCCCGAAGGAAGCAGCGCGGCGTCGGCTCCACCGAGCGCGGCACGCGCCTGCGTGACGCGCGCGGCGGCTTGCGCCAGATCCAGGTTCTGCTCAACCGCCAGCGACACGAAGTGTGTCAGGAGTGGATCGTTGAAACCTTCCCACCATTTCGCAAGCTCCGCCGTGGTGGCCGCATGCTGTTGCTTAATTACCGCTTGCCCCATGTAGTGATTCGGAAGCGGTACGTTGGGCCGGTGATAGTCCGGGCCGACCACGCAACCGGCCGTGACACCGGCGCACAGAAAAAGGGCGAGGAAGCGGCTGGGGAGCATGGGTTTCGTCGAGGGCAGCGGCGGATGAGTGACTAGTATACAAATCAGTCACTAGTTGTCAAGCGCGCTCCCTCGCGGTAAGCTCATGGCATGAAAAGACCGACTAAGCCCACCTCCAACCCCCAGCTACGCGGACCATTGGACCACGACGTTCGTACCCAGATCGTCGAAGCCGCCGAGGAATACTTCAGCCATTACGGCTACGAGAAGACGACCGTTTCCGACCTGGCCAAGGCCATCGGGTTTTCCAAGGCATACATCTACAAGTTCTTCGACTCGAAACAGGCGATCGGCGAGGTAATCTGTGCCGGCCGTCTGGGCCTGATCATGCAGGCGGTGAGCAAGGCGACTTCCACGGCTCCCAACGCTTCCGAGCGGTTGCGCCGAATGTTTCGGGCGCTGGTGGAGGCTGGCAGTGACCTGTTTTTCCACGAGCGCAAGCTCTACGACCTTGCTGCGGCAGGCGCCGGTGCGCCATGGCCGTCGGCGCGCGCCTACGAAGGACAGCTCAGGCAGTTGATCGAGCAGATCATCGTCGAAGGTCGCAAGTCAGGTGAGTTCGAGCGCAAAACCCCTCTGGACGAGACCGTCGACGCCATCCTTCTGGTGATGCACCCTTACGTCAACCCGCTCCTGCTCCAATACAACCTCGCCTTCGCCGCCGAAGCCACGGTCCAGCTTTCCGGTCTGATCCTGCGCAGTCTGGCACCATGATTCAGGTCACATAGTGACTATTGACTTATTTAGTCACTAGTACCAGAATGACGGTCCTGCCCAAGAGGGAAGGACCTCATGTCTCGTCGCCAAATCGTTTCGTCCGTCATGTGCCTCGTGCCCCTTGCTCTGGCGGCATGCGGCAACAAGCACGCTCCCGACCCGCGTACCGTGACACCGACGGTTGCAGTCACGCCGGTCACGGCGGCGCCCACCGAATCGCTGTCGTTCACCGGCGTCGTTGGCGCCCGGGTCGTGAGCAACCTGGGTTTTCGTGTCTCGGGAAAGGTGCTGCAGCGTCTGGTCGATACAGGGCAGACGGTCAAGCGTGGCCAGGTGCTCATGCGCATCGATCCGATCGATCTGCGGCTGGATGCGGAGGCACGCAGGGAATCGGTCGCCGCAGCCCGCGCTCGAGCAAAGCAGACTTCCAATGATGAAGCCCGTTATCGCGGCCTGGTGGCTGCCGGTGCGGTGTCCGCGTCGGCCTACGATCAGATCAAGGCGGCGGCCGATTCCGCCCGGGCGCAACTCGCTGCAGCCGAAGCGCAGGCCGGCGTGGCGAAAAACGAAGCCAGCTACGCGCTGCTGCGGGCTGACGCAGACGGCGTTGTGGTGGACACGCAGGCCGAGCCGGGTCAGGTTGTCAGCGCCGGACAGGTCGTGGTGCGCCTCGCACATGCTGGACCGCGCGAAGCGGTCGTCGACTTGCCTGAAACGCTGCGCCCGACCGTTGGTTCCGAAGCCGAGGCAACGCTGTATGGCCGAGACCAGCTAACTGTACCCGCGATGCTGAGACAGCTCTCGGATGCAGCAGACCCCCTGACGCGCACCTACGAGGCAAGATACGTTTTCACGGGCGCGCTGGCCAAGGCGCCGCTCGGTGCGACGGTCACCATCCGGATACCGAAACACGAGGGGGGCGCGCAGACCGCCCTGCAGGTGCCCATTGGCGCCATCTTCGATCCGGGCAAAGGGGCGGGTGTCTGGGTGATAACCGGCCATCCCGCGCACGCCGCATGGCGTTCCATCAAAGTGCTCGGACTGACCCAGGACAGCGCGCGTATTGCCGGCGTCGACAATGACCTCAAGACGGGAGAAAAGGTCGCGGCACTCGGTGCCGAGTTGCTGCACGACGGCGAAAAAGTCCGGTCCGCGCCCCTCGCCACGCATGCGGCCACGATCGTGGAACGCGGAGGGCTGCTGCAATGAGCGGCTTCAACCTCTCGGCGCTCGCCGTCCGCGAACGTTCCATCACGTTGTTCCTGATCATCCTGATCTCGGTGGCGGGCGTCATCGCCTTCCTCAAACTGGGTCGTGCCGAAGACCCGCCGTTCACGATCAAGCAGATGACGATCATCACTGCATGGCCGGGGGCGACGGCGCAGGAGATGCAGGACCAGGTCGCCGAGCCGCTAGAAAAGCGCATGCAGGAGCTGCGCTGGTACGACCACACAGAGACGTATACACGCCCCGGCTTGGCCTTCACCCTGGTGGAGTTGCGCGACGATACGCCGCCATCGGACGTGCCGGAGCAGTTCTACCAGGCGCGCAAGAAGATCCACGACGAATCCGCGTACCTGCCGGCTGGCGTCATCGGCCCGATGGTGAACGACGAGTATTCGGATGTGACCTTCGCGCTGTTCGCCTTGCAGGCCCCGGGCGAGCCACAGCGATTGCTGGTCCGTGAGGCGGAGGTTCTGCGTCAAGACCTGTTGCGTGTCTCGGGCGTCAAGAAGGTCAACATCATTGGCGAGCGCCCCGAACGCATTTTCGTGTCCTTCTCCAATGACCGCCTGGCGACGCTGGGCGTCACGCCGCAGGATATTTTCGCCGCGCTCAACCACCAGAATCTCCTCACCCCGGCGGGATCGATCGACACAAAGGGGCCGCAAGTCTTCATTCGCCTGGACGGCGCTTTCGATAAGTTGCAGCAGATTCGCGACACACCCATCGTCGCCCACGGACGGACGTTCAAGTTGTCGGACGTCGCCCAGGTCAAGCGCGGCTACGAAGATCCCCCGACGTTCCTGGTCCGCAACGGTGGCAAGCCCGCGCTGCTGCTGGGCATCGTGATGCGCGACGGCTGGAACGGCCTGACTCTGGGCAAAGCCTTGGACAAGGAAGCCGTCAAGATCAACGCCGGATTGCCGCTGGGCGTGAGCCTGACCAAGGTGACCGACCAGTCAGTCAACATCAAGTCGGCAACCAACGAATTCATGCTCAAGTTCTTCGTCGCCCTGCTCGTGGTGATGGTCGTGTGCTTTGTGAGCATGGGTTGGCGCGTAGGCGTCGTGGTCGCCGCCGCCGTCCCGCTGACGCTGGCCGGTGTGTTCGTCGTCATGGCGGCCACGGGGAAGAACTTCGACCGCATCACCCTCGGATCGCTGATCCTCGCCCTGGGCCTGCTCGTCGACGACGCCATCATCGCCATCGAGATGATGGTCGTGAAAATGGAGGAAGGCTTTACCCGGGTGCATGCGTCCGCCTATGCGTGGAGCCACACGGCCGCGCCCATGCTGGCCGGCACCCTGGTCACGACCGTGGGTTTCCTGCCAAACGGCTTCGCACGGTCCACGGCAGGCGAATACACCCACAACATGTTCTGGATCGTGGGCATTGCCCTGATCACCTCCTGGATCGTCGCCGTGGTCTTCACACCGTATCTCGGTGTGAAGATGCTCCCGGAAATACCGAAAATCGAGGGCGGCGAGAAGACCATCTACGACACGCCGAACTACAACCGCTTCCGTCGCGTGCTGGGCCGGGTCATCCGGCGCAAGTGGCTGGTGGCGGGCACCGTGGTCGGAGCGCTGCTGCTCGCCGGCCTTGGCATGAGCTTGGTGAAGAAGCAGTTCTTCCCGACGTCCGACCGCCCGGAGGTGCTGGTCGAGGTGCAGATGCCCTACGGGTCCTCCATCGAGCGGACCAGCGTTGCGACGTCCAAGGTCGAAGCCTGGCTGGCGAAGCAGAAGGAGGCCAAGATCGTCACGTCGTACATCGGGCAGGGTGCGCCGCGCTTCTATCTCGCAATGCCGCCCGAACTGCCCGATCCGTCCTTTGCAAAGATCGTGATCCGGACGGACAACGCGGAAGAACGCGATGCCCTCAAAGTCCGGCTGCGCCAGGCCATCGCGAACGGCCTCGTACCGGAAGCGCAGGTGCGTGTGACCCAACTGGTGTTCGGTCCGCCTTCGCCGTATCCCGTGGCATTCCGTGTGATGGGGCCGGACCTGGACAAGCTTCGCACGATCGCCGCGCAGGTCAAGACGGTCATGCGCGCCAGTCCAATGATGCGTACCGTCAATACCGACTGGGGATCGCGCGTTCCCACTCTGCATATCAGCTTGAACCAGGATCGGCTGCAGGCCGTGGGGCTGAGCTCAAGCGCGGTCGCCCAGCAACTCCAGTTCCTGTTGACCGGCGTCCCCGTCACCGCGGTTCGCGAGGACATCCGCTCGGTGCAGGTGGTGGCGCGCGCGGCGGGCGACATCCGCCTGGATCCGGCGAAGATCAACGGCTTCACGTTGGAGGGATCGGCCGGGCAGCGCGTTCCGCTCTCGCAAGTCGGAACCGTGAATGTGCGGATGGAGGACCCCATTCTTCGTCGGCGTGACCGCACGCCGACCATCACCGTGCGCGGCGACATCGCGACCGGGTTGCAGCCGCCAGACGTCTCTACGGCCATTCTGAAGCAACTGAAACCGATCATCGCCAAGCTGCCCGATGGCTATCGCATTGAAGAGGGCGGCGCCATCGAACAGTCGCACAAGGCGACTTCGGCCATCGTGCCGCTGCTTCCGATCATGATCGCGGCCACGCTCTTGATCATCATCCTTCAGGTGCGCTCGATGGCCACCATGATCATGGTGTTTGCGACCAGTCCACTCGGCCTGATCGGCGTCGTGCCGACGTTGCTGCTGTTCAACCAGCCATTCGGTATCAATGCGCTGGTCGGTCTGATTGCGCTCTCGGGCATTGTGATGCGCAACACCCTGATCCTCGTCGGTCAGATCAAGCACAACGCGGAAGAAGGGTTGGCACCTTTCGATGCGGTGGTCGAGGCGACGGTGCAGCGTGCACGACCGGTGATCCTGACCGCATTGGCGGCAATATTTGCCTTCATCCCGCTGACCCATTCGGTGTTCTGGGGAACCCTCGCCTACACGCTGATCGGCGGCACGTTCGCGGGGACGATCCTGACCCTGGTGTTCCTGCCGGCCATGTATTCGATCTGGTTCAAGATCGTCGCCCCCGGCGGCAGCGCGCAAGGCCGGGCTGATGCCACTCCGGAGCCAACGCATGTCTAGCACCCATCGGCATGTACATCGGCCTGCCGCGGCTTCGATGCATTGTCATCACCAAGGAGGCTTCCATGACTATTGATACCACCGTGCAACAACCCTCGGAAAACTGGTCGCGTCGATTATCTGGAAGAGCGGGTGAGGCGCCTGAAGGCGTGCACGCTCCGTCGCATGGCGAATGAACCGCGGTGCCAATGACAGCGGCCTTTTTCGGCAAAACGAATGGTGAGCATCATGACAAAATTACGGAATACCGACACCCCCGCCGAACCCGGGATCGAAATCCCTGGATTCATCAGTCACTTTCTAGAGCCGACCGGGGTGGGGGATCGAGGGCAGGGTCGCCTGCGCTATGTCACCGGTGGAGGTGGCGCGCCACTGGTCCTGTTGCACACCGTGCGTACCCAGGCAGAGCACTTCCGCCACCTCATTCCGCTGGTCCAGCAGCGATACACCGTGTACGCACTCGACCTTCCCGGGATGGGCTATTCGCAAATCGTGCCCGGCGCCTCCTACGAAGAACCCGACATGCGCGCCGCCGTCAAGCGACTGATCACCCAACTCGATCTGCGCGACGTGATCGTGCTGGGGGAGTCGATGGGCGCCGTGCTTGCCCTTACCACGGCAGCCGACCTCGCTGATCGCATCCGTCGGGTCGTGGCGGTCAACCCTTACGACTATGCCGGCGGGATCGCGAGATCGAGCTTCCTGGCTCGACTGATCGTCACTGGCGTCATCATGCCCGGCATAGGTCCGATGCTTGCCCGTCAGGAACCCAAACCCGTGATGCGTACCATTCTGACCGGGGGGCTGGTGGACCCGACCGCGCTGCGCGAGGACTATCTCGACGAACTGCTTCGCGTCGGCCGGCACCCGGGCTACTCGACCGTCGCTCGCGCCGTGTACCGCAACCTTCCGAGCCTGATCGCAGCCCGCGTGCGCTACTCCGAGGTCACCGCTCCGGTTCACTTGATCTACGGCGAGCAGGACTGGTCCCGACCTTCGGACCGGCAGGCCAACAGGCGACTGGTCCCTGGCGCCGAGTTCAGGCAGGTCCCGCGCGCCGGTCACTTCATTGCCCTGGAACGGCCTGACGTGCCGGCCGACCTGCTGAACTCGGTCGCATAGTGGGAGTTGGCATGGCCGGCACGTCGCTCCTACCCCGAATCGTGTCAGCTGCGGAACCGACCCCGACAACTCATTCTGGAAGCAGCCCCTCCCCAACAAGGGCCAATAAAATGAAACGCAAGATCAATTTCGACCGTAACGGCTTGACTCTCGTAGGCAACCTGTTTTTTCCAGAAAACTTCGACCAGGATGGTCAGTACAAGGCCGTGATTGTCCAAGGCTCATTCAGCTCGGTAAAAGAGCAGATGGCGGGAACCTACGCCGAAAAATTCGCGGACCAGGGGTTCATCGCGCTCGCCTTCGACTACGGCCATTACGGCGAAAGCGCGGGGGAGCCTCGGCAGCTCGAGTCGCCCGCCGAGAAGCTGAGCGACCTCGAAGCCGCTGTGTCCTACCTCACGCGACTGCCGTATGTGCAGGCCGTCGGCATGGTCGGCATATGCACCTCGGCCGGAAACGCGGCCTACCTGGGTGCTGCCGGATCACCTGTTAAGGCGTTGGCAACCGTCGCCGCGTTCCTGCCGGGTCCGGCTCTGTACAACATGATGTTTGGCGAAGCGCGAGTCGCTCAGCGGAAGGAAGCGGCCGCACAGTCTCGACGCAAATACGAGCAGACCGGCAAGGTGGACTTCGTCCCCGCCTACAGCGAGGTCGATCGCTCCGCGGTGAACTACGGTCCGGCCGGTACCTACGACTATTATCTCAACCAATCGCGGGGCAATGTTCCAGAGTACCGGAACGAGTCGGCACTCATGGGCTTGGAAGAGTTCCTGGAATTCGATCCCGTGAGTAAGGCATCCGCCATAACGACACCGACGATGGTCGTGCACTCGGACGGGTGTGCTTTCCCGGACGAGGCCAAGAAGTTCTATTCGGAACTTCAAGGTGATAAGGAACTCGTGTGGGCTGACGGAACCCACTTCAACTACTACGACTCGCAAGCGCAGATCGACAATGCCGTCTCCAACGTGACCAGGTTCTTCCGCATCCATCTGACATAGGAACGGCCATTGCCCCCTCCGTGGGCACCCCTTCGCAACCGGTAACAGATTTGTTTTCGGCCGATAAGAACGCTCCGACTCGATTGAAATGCGCGCCGGACTTCACGTCGCGACCAGCTAGCGTTCGGCGCCCTTCTGTACTTGAAGACATCGATGCATGCAGCGATCAAGACGCCTATGAACCCAATGACAACCCTTGACTGGACTGCTCAGCAGGAAGCTTCGAGGCAACGTTCGATTGCAGGTGGCGGCAAGCCCGGTCTCGCCCGAATGGAACAGCTCGTCGGCAAGAACGGCTGCGAGATTCTCGAAGCCATGATGTCCGGCGAGTTGCCGTTTCCGCCAATGAACGAGACTATGAACATGACGTTGCTGGAGGTGGAACACGGTCGTGCCGTGTTCCAAGGCATCCCGCTGGCACGGCATTACAACCCACTGGGTACGGTGCACGGTGGCTGGTTCGCCGCGCTGCTGGACTCGGCCATGGGTTGTGCAGTGCAGAGCACGCTGCCGGCCGGACGTTCTTACACCAGCGCCGAACTCAGCATAAACATCGTGCGGTCAGCCTCGCACAAGATCGGCCCGTTGCGCGCAGTCGGCACGGTGATTCATCATGGCCGACAGATCGCCACGGCCGAAGCCCGTATCGAAGACAAAAAGGGCAAGCTGTACGCCCATGCGACCACAACGTGCTTCGTCTTCGATGTACCGGCGGCCTGAGGCCAAGTCCCGATAGAAATCCTGCAGGCTGGTGGCAGTCAGGCGACTGACGCCGGCACTCATGGAGCCAACTTCCACACTGACGACTGTTATGACGGACAACGCTCCGTCAAGCAATGGACATAGAACATCGACTGACTCGCGTTGTATAAAAGAGGCTGTTTGATTCCGGTCACGTCTTCAAGGCGCGCGCTGAGTTTCGCATAACCAGTGACTGCTGCCGGTCGCAAATTTCAGACCGAAACCGACATGCTTCAGTGCCGTAATCGAATTTCAAACACGATGGCGTATGCTGCCGGCGGTTGAGCGTGGAGGTTGTGACCAGGCTTCCCCAAAGCAGACAGTCGCGACCGGCGGCAACGGGTCGGCTGCGGCCCTAGCGAGCGTGCGGATGCCATCATTCCGACAGCCGATCCAGTCTTTGGTCTAGCTCAGGATTCTCGGGCAGACGGATCAGAAATTCGTCTCGCAGCACCGTACGGATTTCCGCAGCGATGGCGAGCGTTCGCTTGGCGGTAACGCCGCCGATAGCGTGCTCGGCGAACTGGCGGTTGCGGAGCGTGAGCCTTCGGCCGGCCGGGGCGCGGGCGGCGCTGAGGCCCGTGACGAAGTGCGAATCGGTGTTGGTGGATGTCCAGTAGTTGCTGACGCGGTAGTCGGCCGGGAATTGCGGCTGCTGGTCGAAGCGGTACAGGGTTTGCCACGCATCGGCTGCGAACAATTGCAACCGCCAGTCGCTGTCGTCGCGGCGGATCAGCCGGAAGGGTTCGTGCGGCGTGGTTTGTTCGATGTCGGGTACGAATTCGAGTGGGCCGGTGGGCGTGTTGCCGCCGAAGCCGACGTCGGCCAGCCATGATTTTCCGTCGGCTTCGACGCGCAGGAGCATGTGGGTGCGCGCAGTGATCGCGTCTTCGGGTTGCCCCCACAGCACGCGCGCGGCGAGGTCGGTGACCTGGAAGCCGATGGCGCGCAGGGCATCACTCAGCAAGCGGTTCTGTTCGAAGCAGTAGCCGCCGCGGCCGTCGCGCACCAGCTTGCGTTGCACGGACGCGATGTCCAGGGCGGGGGAGATGCCGAGGAAGGGGTCGAGGTTTTCGAACGGGATCGCGGCGACATGCGCGGCGATGATGGTGCGCAGGGTTTGCAGGTTGGGGGCGACGGGGTGGCGCAGGCCGATCCGTTGCAAATAGGCGTCACGATCGATCATCGAGAAATCTTCGCAAGATTGGTGAGTTTCTTGGTTTGCGGACCCTCACC
>Ga0134125_10009294_pt1 | contig 11068 bp, 11 predicted proteins | sample KB31751_FD_96464 | JGI IMG/M metagenome (GOLD analysis project Ga0134125, IMG submission 96464) | Terrestrial soil microbial communities with excess Nitrogen fertilizer from Kellogg Biological Station, Michigan, USA - KB3-175-1 | ecosystem: Environmental > Terrestrial > Soil > Unclassified ...
CACGATCCGCCTCACCGAGCACGCGGGGCTGCTGTCGCCGATCGTGCACGTGCTGCCGCTGCATCTGCTCGCCTATCACACCTCGGTGCTGCGCGGCACCGACGTCGACAAGCCGCGCAACCTCGCGAAGAGCGTGACCGTCGAGTAATCGCACGCCGTGGTCGCAGCGCTTTGGCCGAGAGCGACTGGCGCCGGCCAACCGGACAAAGCTGCAGGCCTCGAGCGGGATGCACCGAGGTATGTTGCGCGCCTGCCCGATGGGATGCGGTTCCCGCGCGCCCTCAGGCGGACCGCGCCCTCTCGTACGCCACGTAGTTGCGTTGAATGGTGATGTGATCGGCGATGTACTTGGCGTCGTGCCAGCAGCCGTAGATGAATGACGAGGCACGATTCGTCAATTCAGGAAGTCCGAGAAAATAAATGCCGTGCTCGCCGGAGATGCCGCGCTTGTGAAAGGGCGCACCCTCTTCGTCGAAAGCCCCCTCGACGTCGAGCCAGCCGAAGTCGAATTTGAAGCCGGTGGCCCAGATGATCGACTTGATCCCGGCCTTCGCCAAGTCGAGCTCCAGGATGGGCTTCCTGATGCAATCGGGATCCTCGAGCAGCGTCCATGCTTCCGGCTCGGGGGGCAGGTCGAGGCCATTGCGCTGGACGTAGGCGTCGGCCTCGCGAAGGACATCGAAGTAGTCCTCGTCCCCTTGAACGATATTGCGCGCCAGATCGTCCTCCAGGCGCAACACACCACTGTCACAGCTCCGCGTCATGCCGAGCACGGTGATTCCCTGTCGCGCGAGCCGCCGGAAATCGACCGTCTTGCCGCCGTCGTAGCCGCTGACCGCGAAGGCGACGTGCTTGCCGCGCTGCTTCTTCTTCTTGATCTCGTCCCACTTGCCCAGCACGCCCAGCCACCACACGTAGTCGCGCTGGCGATAGCGACGCGGCGGCCGGTAGTGCTCGGCGATCGACAGGTAAACCTTCTTGCCGGCCTGGCACAGCTCCTCGGAAATCTGCGAGCCCGATGCGCCGCCGCCCACGATGAGCGCTGCGCCGTCGGCCAATTGCCCGGGATTCTTGTAGGCCGAGGAATGCAGTTGCTGAATGCCCGAATCGCCCGGCACGATGTTCGGAAAGCACGGGACCTGGAACGGACCGGTCGCGGCCACGACGCGCAAGGCCTCGATCACGCCCGCCGACGTAGCCACGGTAAAGCCCGGGCGGCCGTCGATGCGCCGCACGCGCTCGACGTCGACCCCGGTGCGAATCGGCGCGTTGATCATCGAGGCGTAATCTTCGAAGTAGCGCGCCACGCGGTCCTTGGCCGGAAAGACGTCGGGCGACACGCCGTCGAACTCGAGGTTCGGGAATCGGTCGTGCCATGCCGGGCCGTTCGCGACGAGCGAATCCCATCGCTCCGAGCGCCAACGTTCTGCGATTCGCTTGCGCTCCAGCACGATGTGCGGAACACCCATCCCGCTCAAGTGCTCGCTCATCGCGATGCCGGATTGACCGGCACCGACGACCAACGTATCGATTTTTTCAACGGACATTCCGGTTCCCACGGAGGCGATGCCAAAGGACGTCGAGACCATTCCGCCTCGTTGCCGTCGGGGCGAAACGCCGAGTTCGCACGAATGCACCGGACGCAAGATGCAGGTGCACGACGAGAAGTTTGCGCAATGTCGCCTGCCTTGGGAATGATGATTTTCGAACCCGGTGCTTCAAGAAAAGCAAACGACCCTTTCGTTTTTCCGATGCTCGACCTCAACATTCGCAAAGCTCGCGTGGACGCACATTGCCGTATTCTCGGCGTCGAGAACGGCGGGCTGTCAGCGCAGCGTCCGGTGCATCAATCGCGCATCGACACCGACCGATGTCGCATTGCCTCGGGGCGCGCACAGGAAAATCGGGAAACGATGGGCATTTCAACGACCATGCAGGCGGTGGTAGCCACGGCGCCGGGTGGTCCCGAGGTGCTGAAGCTGGTCGAGCGACCCATACAGACGCCTGGCGCCGGCCAGGTGCTCTTGCAAGTACTCGCGGCGGGCGTGAATCGCCCGGACATCATGCAACGCCAGGGGATCGCGAAACCTGCACCTGGCGCGACCGACGTGCTCGGACTCGAAGCCTGCGGGAAAGTCACGACCTGCGGTCCCGGCGTGCACACGTTGGCGCCCGGCATGCGCGTCATGGCACTGCTGCCCGGTGGCGGTTATGCCCCTTGGTGCATCGCGCATGCGGAGCACTGCCTCCCCGTGCCCGACGGCCTTGGCGACGATGAAGCCGGCGCGTTGCCGGAGGGGCTCTTCGCCATCTGGCACAACCTCTTCGAGTTGTGCGCACTGAAGATGGGCGAAACCGTGCTGATCCATGGCGCTGCGGGCGGCATTGGTACGCTCGCCGTGCAGATGGCCCACGCGGCAGGCGCCCGCGTCATCGTCACCGACGGTCCGAGGGACAGGCTCGCCGCGTTGAAGGCGATGGGCGTGGTCGAGGCGATCTGCTATCACGACACCGATTTCACGCAAGCATGCCGCGCAGCCACCGCCGGGCGAGGCGTGGACGTCGTGATGGATATCGTGGGCGGCGACTATGTGCCGCGCAACCTCGACGCGCTGGCATTCGGGGGCCGTCATCTGAGCCTCTCGTTCATGCAGGGATCCCGAGTGAGCATCGAGCTGCTCACGTTGATGCAAAAGCAGCTCAGCCTGCATTCCTCAACGTTGCGTCCCCAGTCCGACGAGGAGAAGACACGCATGGCGCGACTGATCGCCAAGCATGTGCTGCCGCTGATCGCCGATGGTCGCATTCGCCCGCGCCTGCAGGGCAGCTTGCCGCTCGCGCAGGCGGCCGACGCGCATCGCCTTATGGAGCGCGGGGACGTCTTCGGGAAGCTGGTGTTGAAGCCGTGATGGCGGCGCATTCTTGCCGAGGAGGTCCATGATTCGACTGCTCTACGCTCCCACGTCGCCCTACGTGCGCAAGGTCATGGCCAGTGCGCACTTGCTGGGTGTGGCCGGCCGGATCGAATTGCTCGACAGCGCCGCGCATCCCATCGATCGCGACGCGCGCATCGCCGTACACAATCCTCTCGCCAAGGTGCCCACGCTGATCCTCGACGATGGCCGGGTCCTGTACGACAGCAGGGTGATCTGCGAATACCTCGATGACCTCGCGCCGGGTCATGGCCTGTTTCCAAAGGTCGCGCCGGCGAGATGGCAGGCGCTCGCGCGCCAGGCGCTGGGCGACGGCCTGCTGGACGCGGCATTGCTGGCGCGCTACGAGCTCAGCGCGCGCCCGGTGGAAAGGCAATGGGACGCGTGGCGCTCGGCGCAACTGGTGAAGGTCAACGCTTGCGTCGATGCAATCGAGCGGCAAGCCGATTCGCTGGCAACCTGCGACCTCACGATCGGAGAGGTCACCCTGGCATGCGCGCTCGGCTACCTCGACTTCCGCTTTGCCGAGTTCGACTGGCGCGCCACGCATCCGAAGAGCGCGCGCTGGAATGCCGGCGTACAGTCGCTTCCCGCCCTGCGGGACACGATTCCACACGCCTGACCACATGCCATGACCACCGCGTTCACGCCTGCTCACGCCCGCGCCGACATCTGGTTCCTCAACGGCCCTAATGCCAACCTCTACGGGCTCGACGCCAATGACGTCTACGGGCGGGAGAGTTTCCCTGCCCTCAAGGTGCGCTGCGAGGCCAGGGCGGCCTCGCTGGGGCTTTCGCTGAATTTCGTGCAATCGAACTGGGAAGGTCAACTGGTGGACTGGATCCAGCAGGCGCGCGCCTCGGCGAAGGGCGTCATCATCAACGGCGCCGGGCTCACCTATACCTCGGTGGCGATACTCGACGCGCTGCTGTCGTTCGACGGCAAGGTCATCGAGGTCCACATGAGCAACATCTGGCGTCGCGAGAGCTTCCGCCATCACTCGTACATCTCGCGCGCGGCCGATGGCATCGTTGCGGGACTGGGCGGGCTCGGCTACGAGCTCGCCATCGATGCCATGGCACGATTGATCGAGGCCTAGCGTCCGGCCGTCTGCGGAAATTCCGAGACACGACCCCGGAAAAGACAAATTGGCGCGGTTGGCCATCCGGTTCAGTATCGACCCCATGAAACACGTCCGCATTCGCCCCTTCAACACCAAGGTCACTTACCCCGAGCAAAGGCTCGACAACGACCTGTGCCAGGTCGTCGTGGCGCAAGGCAGGATGGTCTTCCTGCGGGGACAGATCGGCCAGAATCTCGACACCGCAGAGAGCGTGTGCATCGGTGACGCCGCCGGGCAAGCCGAGCAGGCGATGGCCAACATCGCAATGCTGATGAAAGAGGCCGGAGGCGAGCTCGAGGACATCTGCAAGGTCACGATCTTTCTCGTCGATCCTCGCTATCGCGAGGCGGTGTACCGCGTGGTCGGCCGCTGGCTCAAGGGCGTGCATCCGGTTTCGACGGGCATCGTGGTATCGGCGCTGGCCCGTCCCGAATGGCTGGTGGAAATCGATGTCACCGGCGTGATTCCCGACTGATCGCGGCACGGTCCGCGTCGCTCCATGACGTTCTCGATCATCGCGCGGTGTCGCGACACGGGCCAGTTCGGCGCGGCGGTGTCATCGTCGTCGCCGGCGGTGGCGGCGCGCTGCATACGAGTGCGCGCGGGCGTGGGCGCCGCCGCCAGCCAGAACATCACCGATCCCGGGCTCGGAACCAAGGCGCTCGACCTGATGGCGGGAGGCAGCAGCCCCGGTGACGCGCTCGATGCCTTGCGAGCCGCGCCGTTCATTGCGTATCGCCAGCTCATGGCGATCGATGCCAAGCGCCCCGCGGCCGTGTTCACTGGCGCGAGTGCGCTCGGCACCGTCGCCGAAGCTGCCGGGGCGAATGCCGCGTGCGCAGGCAACATGCTCGCATCGCGACAAGTTCCGGCCGCCATGCTCGCGGCCTTCGAAGGCGCGAGCGGCGCGCTCGCGGAGCGACTCATGCAAGCCATGCTCGCGGGTCAGGCGGCGGGCGGCGAGGCGGGGCCGTTGCATTCGGCGGGGATGCTGGTGTGCGGCGACCCCGACTGGCCGATCATCGATTTGCGCGTGGACTGGATGGACGATGGCCCGGTCGAAGCACTTTACGCGGCCTGGAAGGTGTACGAGCCGCAGGTGCAGGACTACATCACGCGAGCCCGCGACCCTCGCATTGCGCCGGGTTACGGAGTGCCCGGCAGTCCCCGAATCGAAACGTTTCACCGAAGCGACGAAGGCGGCGCATGAGATTTGTCGAAGACGGCGATGGATACAAGGCGAGGATCGGACTCGTCTACATCGCCTCGAGCGTAGTGATGGAGGCGGAGATGTACGCCATGGCGGCGTCGGGTGTCTCCATCCATACGAGCCGGGTCAAGCTCCCGAGCGTCACCGTCGACGGGATCGACCGGATGATGCGCTCGCCGGAGCTCGAGGAATCGGTGCGTCTGCTGGCCGCTGCCCCGCTCGACTCGATGTGCTTCGGGGGCACCAGCGCTTCGTTCCTGCACGGCACGAGCTGGGACCAGGCCTACCTCGCGCGCCTGCGCGACTGGGCGCCGGGAATACCGGCGACCACGACCGCGAGCGCCGTGCTGCAGGCGCTGGCCGCGATCAAGGCGGGTCCGGTGACGCTCGTCACGCCCTACACACCCGACATCATCGAGCGCGGGGCGCGCTTTCTCGCCGAAAACGGACATCCGGTGGTGGCGTCATCGGGCATGGATATCACGTCCGACCACGAACTGGCGCGTGTTCCGCTCGAGCGCATCTATGATTTGGCGATCAAGACCGACGTACCCGAATCGACGGCCATATTCATCAGCTGCACCAACCTGCGGTCGGTCGGCGCGATCGCAGCGCTCGAAGAGGCGCTCGGGAAGCCCGTCATCAGCGCCGTGCAGGCGTCGTTCTGGCGGTGCCTCGACCTGATCGGCGTGGACGGCGCCAAGCGTGGCTATGGGTCGCTCGTCGACCGGCGCGCCGCTCCCGATGCACCGTCGGCCGCCGCCTTCGGCCAATCCGCGCAACATCCATCGCAGCACCCGCGCGATCGCGCGCAGTCGTCTTCCCACCCGCCAACAAAGGAACCGCGATCATGAACCTGCAGCAGAAGCGCCGTAGAAGTGTCATCGCCGTCGGAGCGGTCATTGCGCTCGCCACGCTCGTGGACGTGTGCTGCAGCGCCGCACTCGCCGCGCCCGCCTCGCGCCCCGCCAAGGACGAGAAGCTGGCCGCCATGGTCCCCGCCGAGCTGCGCGCCAGAGGCGCCGCCGTGGTGGCCACCGAGCCCTTCTTCCCGCCGTTCCAATTCGCCGGCGCGGACAACCAGACGCTGGTGGGCCTCAACATCGACCTCGGCGCCGCGCTCGGCGACGTCCTGGGGCTGAAGATCACGTTCGTGCCGGCGAAATTCGACGAGATCATCCCCGGCATGCAGGCGAAGCGATACGACTTCTCGATCGACGCGATGGCCGACACGCCCGAGCGGCGCAAGCAGATCGACTTCGTCGACTATTTCCAATCGGGCAGCGCGTTGTTCGTTCCGGCCGCGAGCACGGCGAAGATCACGGACATGGCCGGCCTGTGCGGGCACGGGGTCGGCGTCGTCAAGGGCACGTTCCAGGTCGACGACGCCGAGGCGCAGGCGGCCAAATGCGCTGCCGGCGGCGGCAAGAAGCTCGAAGTGTCGGTCTTTCCGGACCAGTCGGCGATGATCCTGGCGGTGACAAGCGCGCGCGTCGACGCCATCCTGATGGATTCCGCGGTGGGCAATTACCTCGCCCAGGAAGCGCACGGCAAGTTCAAGCAATCCGGCGAGCTCACGAAGCCCAAGCGCAAGGGAATCGCCGTGCCGAAGAGCTCACCGACTCTTCGCGATGCGCTGCAAGGCGCCATGCAGAAGCTCATCGATGACGGGACCTACACGGCGATCCTCAAGAAATACAACCAGACGGCCGGCGCACTTCCGAAAGCCACGATCAACGACGGCACCACGTCGTGACCGAGACGCATCGGGCCGCGGGCGCGCCACGGGCGGACGATGCGGACGCCATAACGGTCATCCCGCTGCGTCGACCGGGTCGCTGGCTTTCGGCGGCCGTGATTGTCGTCCTGCTCGCGGTCCTTGCGTACAGCGTCGCGACGAATCCGCGCTTCGGATGGGGAATCGTCGGAGACTTCTTCACGAGCGATGCGATCCTCATCGGCCTTGCCCGAACGCTCGAGCTCACAGTCATCGCAATGCTGGTCGGGATCGCGCTGGGCGTTCTGATCGCCGTCATGCGCCAGTCCGGCAATCCGCTCCTGTCGACGGCCAGCGGCGTCTACGTCAGCGTGTTCCGTGGCACGCCGCTGCTCGTCCAATTGCTGTTCTGGTTCAACTTCGCCGCGCTCTATCCGCAGATATCGATCGGCCTGCCATTCGGCCCGACGCTGCAGGTCGGCAGCGTCAACGACCTCATCACGCCCTTCGCGGCGGCGATCCTGGGACTCGGCCTCAACGAGGGCGCCTACATGTCCGAGATCGTCCGGGCGGGAATCCTGTCGGTCGATCACGGTGAAGTCGAGGCCGCCTACGCGCTCGGCTTGAGGAAGTCGACCGTCATGCGCCGGATCGTGTTGCCGCAGGCGCTTCGCGTCATCGTTCCGCCGACGGGCAATGAATTGATCACAACGCTCAAGAACACGTCGCTGGTCAGCGTCATTTCGCTGCCGGAATTGCTGTATTCGACCCAGTTGATCTATTCCAAGAATTTCGAGGTGATTCCGCTGCTCATCGTCGCCAGCCTGTGGTACCTCATCGTCACCACGCTCTTGACCGTTGGACAACACTACCTCGAGCGACACCTCGGCTCCGAGCAGCCCAAGCAGGAGGCAGGGCTCTGGAGTCGACTGCGTCGAGCCCTCGATCCGGACGAATCTCGTCCGATCGGCGATACCTTGCATCGATAGGGGACCGGATCATGGCCCTGATGGTCGACGCGCAGCGTGTCCGCAAGAATTTCGGTTCCCACAAGGTGTTGAAGGGCATCGATCTGCAGGTCGCACCCGGCGACGTCACATGCCTGATCGGACCTTCCGGATCGGGAAAGAGCACGTTCCTTCGCTGCATCAATCATCTCGAGAAGATCAACGGGGGCCGCCTTCTGGTAAACGGCAACCACGTCGGCTATCGACAGAAAGGCGAGAAGCTCTACGAGCTCACCGAGCGTGAGATCGCAAGCAAGCGCGCCGGGATCGGCATGGTGTTCCAGCGGTTCAACCTGTTCCAGCACCTCACCGCCGAGGAAAACATCATCGAGGCGCCGATCCAGGTGAAAGGGATGGCGAAGTCGGCCGCCCTCCAGATTGCGCGGCGATTGCTCGATCGCATCGGGCTCGCCGACAAGGGCCGCTTCTATCCGAAGCAACTGTCGGGTGGCCAGCAGCAGCGCGTCGCGATCGCCAGGGCGCTGGCGATGGAGCCCAAACTCATGCTCTTCGACGAGCCGACCTCCGCCCTCGATCCCGAGCTGGTCGGCGAGGTGCTCGACGTGATGCGTGGCCTTGCATCGGACGGCATGACCATGGTCGTCGTGACGCACGAGATGGGCTTTGCGCGAGAGGTCGCCGACCGCGTCGTGTTCATGGACGACGGCATGGTGGTCGAATCCGGCACGCCGCAGGAAGTATTGGGCAATCCCCGGCAGGCGCGCACCAGGGCCTTCCTCGGCAAGGTACTGTAGCGTGCGCCTGCTATAGTTGTGCTGCCGTCGTGCAATCGCGATGTCGACGGCGAGCAGGTCGCCGCGCTACCGGCCGGTGCTTGCGGAGGCCTTGGCTGCCGTCCCCATCCCGGGGAGCGGCGAGCGGCTCCGTCCTCCATTGCCCCGCTCATGCTCAATCGCATCTCCCTGCGGCAAATGGAGTATTTCGTGGCGACCGCCAAGCACGGCAGCATCGCCGTCGCCTCCCAGCTCATCCACATTTCCGCGCCGTCGATCTCCGCCGCCATCACGCACATGGAAGCGAAGCTCGGCGTCCAGCTTTTCGTTCGACACCCGTCCAAAGGCCTCACGCTGACGCCCGTCGGGGCGCGGGTCATGCGCGAGTGCGAGGACCTGCTTGACCGTGCCTCGAGGCTCTACGAGATCGCCGCGGATTCGAGCCAGACCATCCAGGGGCCGCTGCGCGTCGGCTGCTTTCAGTCCCTGACCGCCATGATTGCGCCCGAAGTGATCTACGGCTTCAAGCAGGCCTTCGAGATGGTGGATCTTCAGCTCGTCGAAGGCAACCAGCAGGAGCTGATGCGCAAGCTGCACAGTGCCGAGATCGACGTCGCGCTCACCTACGATCTCGAGCTCGACAAGGATATCCATTTCGAAGTCCTGACCAGGCTCGAGCCGCATGTCCTGGTGAGCGAAACCCATCCGTTGGCCCAGCAACTCGCCACAAGCCTGCGGGAGCTCGCCACCGAGCCGATGGTGCTGCTCGACCTGCCGATGAGCCGGGAATACTTCATGTCGCTCCTCTCGGAGGCCGGCGTCGAGCCCAACATCGTGGCGCGCTCGCGATCGGACGACGTCGTGCGGTCCATGGTGGCCAATGGCATCGGCTATGCATTGTTCAACGTCCGGCCGAAATCCACGCAGTCGCTCGACGGCAAGCGGTTCGTCCGACTTCGTCTCGACGGCAAGCATCGCCCGATGCTGCTCGGGCTCGCCACCTATGCGCCGGTCAGGCAGTCGAGGATCACGCAGATCTTCATGGAGCGTTGCCGGGCCTATATCTCCGATCAATACATCCCCGGCATGAGTACGCCCGATTTCGTCGATCCACAGTCCCCGAATTCCACCGAGTCCAACTGACCGCGGATCGCTTGCCATGCGCGCGATGTCCAGCACGCCCATCGCGAGCAGCCTTGATTTGCTGCGCCAGCTTCTGGCGATACCGACCGTCACGCGGACACCCAACGTCGAACTGATCGCGCTGTTACAGACCTTGCTGCGCCAAGCCGGCATCGACACCGTCATGGTGCCCGCGCCCGGCGACTCCTCGCGTTGCAACCTCTTCGCGAGCACGGGACCGAAGGATGTCGCGGGTGTGATGCTGTCCGGCCACACCGACGTGGTTCCAGTCGAAGGCCAGCGTTGGACTACGCCGCCCTTCGAAGCGACCGAGCGCGACGGCCGAATCCACGGTCGCGGCAGCGCGGACATGAAAGGCTTCGTGGCGTGCGCTGTCGTGGCGATGGTCGATGCCGCGGCACGGGAACTGCGACGGCCCCTGCAATTGGCGCTGTCCTTCGACGAGGAAATCGGCTGCGTGGGCGTTCGCCACCTGCTTCGCGAACTGGAGCACACGCTGTCCGCTCCGATGTTGTGCCTGGTCGGCGAGCCCACGCTCATGAAAATCGGCACGGGCCACAAAGGCAAGTCCGCGTACATCGCCCGCTGTCGCGGGCAGGCCGGCCACTCCGGACTCGCGCCGCGATTCGTCAACGCCATCCACACGGCGTCGGACCTGATCGGCGCGATACGCGACGTGCAGCGGGACCTGGCCGAGTACGGCGCCCGCGAGGACGGCTACGACATTCCCTACACGACGATTCACGCAGGCACGATCGACGGCGGGACGGCGCTCAACGTCGTGCCCGAAACCTGCGACGTCAACTTCGAGATCCGCAACATAGTCGAGGACGATCCGGCCGCGATTCTTGCGCGGATCCTCGAGCGCACCGAAGTTCGCATGCGCGGTTGGCCATCGTCACCCGACAACCTGCCGGAGGTGCCTCGGGTCGAGCTCACCAACGCCTACCCGGGCCTGTCGACGGCGGAGGATTCGCATGCGGCGCGCATGCTGGCGTCGCTGCTGCCGGCGGGTACCGGTTGCACGAAGGTGCCTTTCGGCAGCGAGGGCGGCCTGTTCCAGCAAAGCTGGAGCCGGACGTCCGTGCTGGTTTGCGGACCCGGCTCCATCGAGGTGGCCCACAAGGCGGACGAGTACGTGGAGATCGGCCAGATCGACGCATGCGATCGCCTGATGGCGAAGCTGGTCGATCACCTCTGC
>Ga0134125_10009295_pt1 | contig 11068 bp, 11 predicted proteins | sample KB31751_FD_96464 | JGI IMG/M metagenome (GOLD analysis project Ga0134125, IMG submission 96464) | Terrestrial soil microbial communities with excess Nitrogen fertilizer from Kellogg Biological Station, Michigan, USA - KB3-175-1 | ecosystem: Environmental > Terrestrial > Soil > Unclassified ...
GGATTTATCAGTGTCGATACTAGAGCAGGGTGGCGGACCGGCGCCGCAGGCAGCGTCTGATCTCATCAAGGACACGACCACTCAGACTTTCATGAAGGACGTCATCGAGGAGTCGAAGCGCCAGCCGGTGCTGATCGACTTCTGGGCGCCATGGTGTGGCCCCTGCCGTCAGCTCACCCCGCTCCTCGAAAAGGCGGTCCGTGCCGCCAATGGCAAGGTCAAGCTGGTCAAGATGAACATTGACGAGCATCCCTCCATTCCCGGCCAGATGGGAATCCAGTCGATCCCGGCCGTGATCGCCTTTGTCGGCGGGCAGCCGGCCGACGGCTTCATGGGCGCGCTCCCGGAAAGCCAGGTCAATGCCTTCATCGAGAAGCTGACCCGGGGCGTGCCGGCGATCGGCGAACCCAATGTCGCGGAGCTGGTCAAGGAAGCCGAGACGGCCTTCGCGGAGGGCGATGTTGCGGCAGCCGCGCAAATCTATGCCGAGGCACTGGCGCACGATTCCACCAATATCGCAGCCCTGGCGGGACTCGCAAAATGCTATCTCACGACCGGCGCGGCCGAAGAGGCCAAGCAGACGCTGGCCATGGTGCCTGAATCCAAGCGCAACGACACCGCGGTGAAGGCGGTGCAGGCCGCGATCGATCTCGCCGAACAGGCCTCCTCGGTCGGGCCCGTCAACGAACTGGAACAGAAAGTCGCCGCAAACCCGCTGGATCATCAGGCGCGCTTCGATCTTGCCACCGCGCTCAACGCGATGGGCAAGCGGGCCGAGGCGACCGGCCAGCTGCTCGAGATCGTCAAGCGCGACCGCAAATGGAATGATGACGGCGCCCGCAAGCAGCTCGTGCAGTTCTTCGAGGCCTGGGGTGGCGCCGATGAGGCCACCATCGAGGGGCGCAAGCGGCTGTCGACGGTTCTGTTTTCGTAAGCCCGTCGCCGGCAAGGGCGACGCGGTGCCGCAGGCCGACGTTCCTGCCGGGGTGCCGCGAGCACGATTCCGAACGCCGAGTCGAGAAGCGACGCCGTGCGCTTCCGAAGTTCGCATCGGGGGCGCCTCGAGAGTATCGAAACATCGCAAACAGCGGGGCACCACATGCCGATTAACGCCGAATATCGCGGGCCCGGCGACCTTCCCGAGGTGATCCCAGTGTTTCCGCTGGCCGGCGCATTGTTGCTGCCGCGCGGCCAGATGCCGCTGAACATTTTCGAGCAGCGCTATCTCGCAATGATCGACGACGCCTTGCGTGACGGCCATCGGCTGATCGGCATGATTCAGCCCGACGTCATACACTCCTCAAACGAAGCAAAGCCGACCTTGTTTCGCACCGGCTGCGTCGGCCGCATCACCCAATTCGCCGAAACCGGCGACGGCCGCTACATTCTCGAGCTGACCGGCATCTCCCGCTTCAAGGTCATCGAGGAGATGGAGGTGCTGACGCCGTATCGACAGTGCAGGGTAGACTATTTCGCGTATCTCGACGATTTCACCGCGCGCAAGGGCGAGGAAGCAGTCGACCGCGACGCGCTGCTTGCGGTGCTTGCGGATTTCCTCAAGGCGAACGATCTCAGCGTGGATTGGGAGGGCATCGAGAGCGCGCCCAACGAGGCGCTGGTCAATGCGCTTGCGATGATGTCGCCCTATGGCGCCGCTGAAAAGCAGGCGATGCTGGAGGCGCCCGATCTGAAGACCCGCGCCGAAATCCTGATTGCGGTCACCCAGATCGATCTCGCCAAGAAGCGCACCAGCGGCGATCCGCCGCTACAGTGAGTTAGTTGAGGGCGGGCCCGCTTCACCTCTCCCGAAGGCCCGAAGGGAGAGGTGAAGCGAGTTCGCAAACAAGGGTTGGTCTGACCAAAAATCATTTCGCCCGAACTTCACTCCGCCGCAACGGCGTGGCGTGTGCGCTCCGGCGCGGTCAGCAGCATCAGCAAGCCCGTGATCGCGATTACGGCGAGATAGACCAAAAGCTGCATCTGCGTCGGCTGGTCGGTGTAGCCGATCAGCGTGTGCAAGGCGCGGCCGGGAATACTCGATTCCGAGAGCAGCCAGCCGGAATCCCACACCACCGTGTTCAACGAGGTCAGCCAGTTCGCCTGCTCCAGAAAGGCGACGGCCTGCGCCGCCATGCCGGCCGCGAGCAGCGTGATCAAGACCGTCGTGGTCCTGAACAAGGCGCGCGGCGGGATCCGCACCAGGCCCAGATAGGTTAGGAGACAAACACCCGCACCGAGCAGCAGGCCGAGACTGCCGCCAAGCAAGAGCGCCAGGCCCGAGCTGCCCTCGGATGCCGCAATCCCATAGAGGAACAGCGCGACCTCGCTGCCCTCGCGCAGCACGGCGACGCCGACTACGACCGCGAGCGCCAAAAGCGGCTTGCTGCCTTCGGCCACCGCTCGTCCCATCGCAAGCATTTCGCCGGCGATCTCGCGGCCGTGCCGCGCCATCCAGACGTTGTGCCAGGTCAGCATCACCACGGCGATGGAAAGGATCGCGGCGTTGAAGAGCTCCTGTCCCATCCCTTCGAACAGCTGCGACAACGCCCCGGCGAAAGCCGCAACCAGGGACGCCGCCGCGACGCCTGCGAGCACGCCACCGCCGATCCAGCGGCCGCGATGCGGCACCGAGCCGGTGACGGCAAGCACGATGCCGACGATGAGGCCGGCTTCGAACACCTCGCGAAAGACGATGATGAGTGCCGCCAGCACTTTGGCCCTTTCTAGATCATGATCCGATTAGACGGAATCGGATCATGATCTCATCTTTTGTGTTTGAGCATGATCTCCGCGCAAACGCTTCGCGTTTGTCGCGAGGAAAAACCGGTCTCCACTTTTCCGGATCATGCTCTATTGCACGGTCAGCACGCCGCGTGCTTTCTGGTTGAAGTCGTCATAGAACTGGTAGCGTCCGGGCTGGAGCGGGCGCACGTTGACGATGCCTTCGGCCTTCGAAGGCACGACCTTCTCGACCCGCAGCGACGTGCTTTCAAACTCCATCGCCTTCGCATCGAGATTCTTCACGCGAAAGACCACCGGCTTGTTGGCCGGGGCGCGCACTTCGCTCGGCTGGAACGCGCCGTTGGCATAGGTCAGATGGACTTCGACCGCAGGCTCCGCGCGGATGGGAGCCGCACTGAGAAGCGCCAGCGCGCAAATAGAGGCGGCGGTCAAGCGTCGTGGTGTTGGCAGATGGCTTATCATCGTCGATCCTTCGAGCATCAAGATCAGAATTCCCAGGCAAATTTCAGGCGGGCGCGGTTGCGCTGGAACTCCGAGAGATTGAGCGCCAGCGGCGTACCGGTTTCCCGGCCCCACACCTGGTAGTTCCACGCGGCGACCATGAACGTCTTCGGCGTGAACTGTACGTAGAGCGTCGGCCCCAGCATGATCGCGTCGCCCGTGAAGTCCGACAAGGTCGGGCTGTCATAGTGGCGCAGATACCAGACCTCGCCGCCGATGAGGACGTTGGGGACGATGCGGAACGACAGCGCCGCCGAGCCGCCGAGGGTTGCCTCGCGCACGGTGTCGCCCAGCCTGGTCTCGGTCACTTCGGGTTCGTACAGGAGATCGAAGCCCGCATAGAGGCGGTTGTGCACGAGCTCCAGATCCGAGTTGAGGCTGGTCTCGAACTCGTAATTGTGCACGCGCTCGCCGCTGGTCTCGTCGATGAACCGCGCGTTCGGCTCGAACGCGAGCGTCACCGAGAGCGGATTGCTCGAGGTGCGTTCCAGCGCGAGATAGCGGAATTCGGCAAAGCCGCCGCCGAAGCCCGCGGAGTTGCGGTTGTCGAGACCGGTCACGCCGCCGATGTTGTGGGTCGTGCCGAGCGCGCCAAACTCGATCTGGACGAATTGGGAGGGCGTGAATTCGTACTCATATTTGGTCTCGGTCGCCGCGTAATGACCGTCGCGCTTGCCGAACCGGCCGATGCTGTCGACCGTGAATTCCTTTTCGCCTTCGATGCCGATGCCGGAGCCGGTGGTGAAGCCGAAGATATATTTGGTCTCGATGTCGAGCCAATCATTGGGATCTTCGGCGCGCGCGACGCCGCCGAGACAGAGCAGGGTGACGAGAGCGCCGCTCACCACGCCAGCATGCCGTGCAAATCCAACTATTCCGCGCATGCTGATGATCCGCCCCTGGCCCCTGTTACGACGGCATCAGCTAACGTGTTGCACTCCGGTAGCCAAAAAGACTCGTTCTAAACTGGAGCGATTCTAAGTGGGCACCTCCGGGCTCCCGGCCTGATCAACTCGTTGCAGCATCGGCTGCGGCCCTCAATAGCCGGCAACCGCCAACGCGACCACCGCGCTCATGGCGATCCAGCCGAAATGCCTGCCGCGAAGCGCCCAGGCATTGCCTAGCGCCGCAAAGCCGAACACCACGGCAAAGATCACGATGATCCAGTGCCGCGCCGCTTCCGACGTCATCCGCGACGCCGCGATCAGGAGAACACCACCGCCGATCCAGGCCACCGTGCCGGCCTGCCATACCGCACGGATCAACGTCCGCAGTCGCTTCGGCTCGATGGTCGCGCGGGCGAACACCTTGGTCTCGCCGAGCACCCCGTGGGTAACGGCTGCCACGATCGCCAGCAGCCCCGAACATTGCAGCAGGATGTCGCGCATCGAAGTCTCCATACAGCGCTGTATGGCGTATGCGCCTGGTTCTGGCCTCTGTCAATACACTAGTGTATGGTTGCTCGCATCATGGCAGATCAACTTTCCGCGCGGGACTGGCTCGATGCGGGCCTCAAGGCACTTGCGGCAAGCGGCTTCACGGCGCTGAAGGCCGAGCCGCTGGCCAAGGTCTTGGGAGTGTCGCGCGGCAGCTTTTACTGGCATTTCGCCGACCTGAATGCGTTTCACGCGGCAGTCCTCGATCACTGGCGCGAGATTGCCGCCGAGCGGATCATCGCCGACCTCGAAACTCCTGTTCTAGGCGAGGCTCCGGTGCCGCGTTTGCTGCGCCGGGCCTTTTCCGGCCGGCTCGCGCTCGAAAAGGCGGTGCGAAGCTGGGCAACTTTCGACACACGCGCGCGTGCCGCGGTGCAGGCGATCGATCGCCGCCGGCTCGACTATGTCGCAAGCATGCTGCGCGGAACCGGGCTCTCGGCCGATGTTGCGGAGGCGCGCGCGCAAATCCTCTATTGGTGCTTCGTCGGCTACGCCATATCCGACAAGCCCTTGCCGAAGCCTAAGCAGGACGCGGTCTTGGCCGAACTGATGGAAATCGCGCTGGCGCAAGGCGACGACACGCGAACCCGGCTGTGGTAAGCATGGAATCAACTGCTGGAGCACGTGAATGAACGCCGCGTCCGAACGCCCTGAAAACACCGTCGATCCCAAACTGCTCGAAATCCTGGTCTGTCCGGTGACCAAGGGTGCGTTGGAGTACGACGCCGCAAAGCAGGAGTTGATCTCGCGCTCGGCCAAACTCGCTTATCCCATTCGGGACGGCATTCCGATCATGCTTCCGGAGGAAGCGCGGAAAATCGAGTAAGCCGCCCATGCGCGCTACTCTGGCAGGCCTTGGTCTGCTGCTTTCAGTACTGATCGTGAGCGCGTCGGCCCAGGATAAAAGGATTGATCCCGGCAAGACCGACGCGAGCCAAATCGCGCAGAGCAAAGGCGAAGAGAGACGAATCAGGGTCGGCCCGATCGATGCCGTGCTGACGACGCCCGCAGGGGTCGAGCATCCGCCCGTGGCGCTGTTGATCGCGGGCTCAGGGTCCACCGACCATGACGGCAACGGGCCGAAGATGAAGCCGGCGACGTTGAAAAAACTCTCCGAGCAACTGGTCGCGCGCAACATCGCGACACTTCGCTATGACAAGCGCGGCGCCCCCGTATGGAAGCGGGCGTTCGGGCGCCCTGAGGACTTCCGCTTCAGCGATTATGTGGAGGATGCGGCGGCGCTGGTGAACTATGTCCGCCGCACGGGCAAGTTTTCGAGGCTGGTGCTGGTTGGCCATAGCGAGGGCGGTCTGGTCGCGATTCTGACCGCGCAAAAACTACCGGTCGACCGCATGGTCCTGCTGGCGACGGCCGCGCGAACGGAGGGCGAGCTGCTCAAGGCGCAGCTCGAAAAGAAGCTTCCGCCCGTAACCTATCAGCCGATCGCAAACGCAATCGACGCCATCATGGCCGGCCAGATCGTCGATCCCACGCCGCCCGGCCTTTCCATCCCGCCGGCGCTGCAGCCAAGTATGGCGTCGACCTTCACCGCAGATCCGATTCCGCCAATGAAACAGCTGCAGCTGCCGGTCCTGATCGTCGCCGGCGGCCGCGACCACCAGCTCGCCCGGGTCGATTTTCTGGCGCTGGGCGCGGCAGACTTTGCCGCAAAGACGCTATGGATTCCGGAGATGAACCACATGCTGGTCGACGTCGGCGACGACGCCGACGATCTCGCCTCCTACAATCAGCCGGATCGACCGCTCGATGCGACGATGGTGCAGGAGGTGGCGGCGTTCATCTCGGAAAGTGGGACGCACTGATTTTAGGCAGGCCGATCTAAGGGACGTCATTCCCGGGCGCGCGGAACGCGCGAACTCTGATGTGCAATTGCACATCTGAGAATCTCGCGCCACAACCTCTAGATTCCGGGTTCGCTTGCTTCGGAACGGCCCCGGAATGACGGGTGACCTCTCGCTACAACGCCTCGCCCTTGAGAAGGCGCGGCACTTCGCCTGTGAGGCCCGCGGCTTCGCGGATGAACAGGTTTTTCAGCGGGGGCGTGCGGTCGACGAAGCCGAGGCCGATGTCGCGCACGGTGCGCAAGAGCGTCGACTTGTTCGAGAACAGCAAGTTGAGCGAGTTGGTAGCAACGCCCATCGCCATGGTATCGAAGCGCCGCCAGCGTTGATAGCGTTCGAGCACGTCGGCTTGCCCGATGTCGATGCCGAGTCGCGCCGCGTCGACCACCACTTCCGCCAAGGCCGCGACGTCTTTCAGGCCCATATTCAGTCCCTGGCCCGCGATCGGGTGAATCACATGGGCGGCGTCGCCGATCAGCGCCAGGCGTTCGGCGATGAAGGAGCGGGCGACGAAATAGGACAACGGAAACGCGCGCGGCTTGTCCAGGACCTTGATCTCGCCGAGATGCAGGCCGAAACGTTGCTCGAGCTCCTCCAGAAACGCATCCTCGGCGAGTGCGACGATGCGATTGGCTTCCGCGCGCCTTTCGGTCCACACCAGGGAGGAGCGCTTGCCCTCCAGCGGCAGGATCGCAAACGGACCGGCGGGCAGAAAATGTTCTTCGGCGCGGCCGCCATGACCGCGTTCATGGCCGACGGTGACGACGATGCCGGACTGATCGTAATCCCAGCCATGGGTGGGGATGCCGGCGCGCTCACGCAATTTGGAGCGCGCGCCGTCGGCGCCGACCAGAAGGCTGGCCGCGACGGTGCTGCCGTCGGCGAGCCGCACATCGATGCCATCGGCCCGCGCCTCATAATCGGTGACGGCCGTGGCTCTGAGCTCGACGCCGTGTTCTTCGGAGCGCTTGACCAGGGCGTCGATCAAATAGCGGTTCTCAATCATGTGGGCGAACGGCTCGCCCGGTTCGACATGGCCGGCGAAGGTCAGAAACACCGGGCGGGTCGCATCATGCAGCTTGGAATCGGTGATCACCATGTCGAGGATCGGCTGCGCGTGATCGGCCACGTCCTCCCATACCCCGATGGTAGCGAACAGCCTCCGGCAGGCCGCGACGATGGCGGTGGCACGCGGATCGCGGCTCGGCCGGGTCGCCAGCGCCGGATCGGTCACAATGACGGGGATCTCGGCACCGAGGCCCTGCCGGAGCGCGAGCGCCAGCCCCAGTCCCGCAAACGCGCCACCGCAGATGACAATGCTTCCCTGAACCGACATGAACCTGGCCGCCTTCCACTCTTGCTACCGGATTATAGCTGGGCGGAACAGCTGGGCGAAACAAGGGCCAGATGACCTTGCAGCCTCATTTCCGCAGTGGATGCCGGCGGGCGCGGCCTATTGACCAGTCCTATGATGCGCGGCACACCGGATCCGGAAGCTCGGGATCGCAATTGCGCCATGCGTCGTAGCAACTCCTATCACTGGGGATCGCGCCTGCCGTTCTACTATGGTTGGCTGATCGTCGGCATCGGGTTCGTGACAATGGCCGTCGGCGTGACCGCGAGGACGGCGTTCTCGCTGCTGATGCCCCCGCTGATCCAGGAGTTTGGATGGCATCGCGGTCTGGCTGCCGGAGCGTTCTCATTCGGTTTCCTGGTCTCCGCGGTGTTGAGCCCGATCGCAGGACGCGTCATGGATGCCCGAGGGCCTCGCGTCGTGATCCTGACGGGCGTCTTGTTGATCACCGCCGGCCTGCTCCTCGCACCAATTATCCAGCAGCCATGGCAGCTCTACGCGACGCTCGGTCTGCTGGTGAGCGCCGGCGCCAACATGATGACCTATACGGCGCACTCGCAGTTCCTCCCGAACTGGTTCGTGCGCCGGCGTGCTCTGGCGATCAGCATTGCGTTTTCGGGCGTTGGTGTCGGCGCCATCGTCCTGCTGCCATGGCTGCAGTCGATCATCGTGACGCACGGTTGGCGGGCGTCATGCTGGGCTATGGGGCTCCTGGTCATCTTCACGGCGGGTCCCCTTAATCTCTTCGTTCGAAAGAGGCCCGAGGACATCGGGCTGCTGCCTGACGGTGCGCCGCGATTGGTTACGGGTACCGAGAAACCAGTCTCGAACATCGTCGATCCCGCCTGGACCGCGGTTGAATGGACGCTCGGGCGGGCCGTCCGCACCGGCCGATTCTGGTGGATCGTGGTCGGCTATTTCTGTTCTCTCGTCGCCTGGTACGCCGTGCAGGTACACCAAACCGAATACCTCATCGAAATCGGCTTCAAGCCGCTTGTGGCGGCTTGGTCTCTTGGGATCGTGAGCGTCATCGGCATTCCCGGCCAGATCAGCCTCGGGGCTTTGTCGGACCGGATTGGCCGGGAGTGGATCTGGACCGCCGGATGTGCCGGATTTGCAATCTGCTATGCGGCATTGATCGCGCTGGAGCATTCTCCGACCACCGGCATGCTCTATCTGATGGTGATCAGCCAGGGCTTCCTCGGTTACGCGCTCACCTCGGTCATGGGTCCCATCGTTGCCGAAATTTTCGAAGGACCGCACTATGGGTCCATCTTCGGCACAATCACAGTCGCGCTGATCGGTGGCGGCGCGGCGGGGCCCTGGGTGGCGGGCATCATTCGCGACACGACGGGCAGCTATCGGCTGGCCTTCGCTTTAGCGATCGTATGCTGTGTCATATCCGCGGCGGCGATCTGGATGGCTGCCCCCCGGAAAGTGCGGCTTGTGCCTGGCCGGGTGCAGAGGAGATGATACACGCGGATCACGCCTGCGGTCCGTTGCGCGGCCGCTCAAGCGTTGCTCTCCATCGAAGTGCGAGGGCGCCGCGCATGACGAGAGAGCGCGTGAGCGATCAGAATATCCATTAAATCGGACTGCGCGAGTCCAGAAGCCTCCCACAGCTTTGGATACATGCTGATCGAGGTGAAGCCCGGCAGGGTGTTTACTTCGTTCACGAAGATTTCTTCGTCCTTGAGGAAAAAATCGACCCGCGCCATGCCTTCACAGCCGAGAAGCTGAAATGTCTGAACCGCAAGCTCTTGGATGCGGCCCGTCTGCGCAGGCGAAACATCCGCCGGAATGACGAGTTTGGCTCCGCTTGAATCGGTATATTTCGCTTCATACGAATAGAACCCATGCCTGTCTGCCGGCACGATTTCGCCAAGCGTCGAAGCGCGGACAGTGCCTTTGTCGTCTTCGAGGACGGAGCACTCGATCTCGCGTGCGCGATCGATGCATCGCTCCACCAGAATTTTTCGGTCAAACCGAAAGGCGAGGGCGCAGGAATTTGCGAATTCCTCCGCGGATCGCGCGCGAGATATGCCGACGGACGAACCCAGATTGGCGGGCTTGACGAACAAGTCTGTGCTGCCGACCGCGCGTACCGCCGTCACATAGTCAACAGGACTATGAGCCGACGACGTCACGAAAGGCACGATGGGAAGGCCGGCATCTCGTGCCAACCGCTTTGCGACGTCCTTGTCCATGGCGGCCGCCGAACCCATCACCGATGATCCAACATAAGGCACATCGGCGATCTCAAGCGCGCCCTGGACAGTTCCGTCTTCACCATGGGGCCCATGCAGCACCGGGAACATTACGTCAATGCGCGGGGCGGCGCGTCCCTTTTGCTCCCCGGCAACGAACTGCAAGACTTGGAATTGCAAGACTTGCCCTTTCCCGCCGGGCACCAGCGCGAGCGGCGTGCCGTCCTCCGGAATGACAAGGGCGGCTGTGCCTGTTCCGCCTCCATTGCCGGCGTCGCACATCAGCCAGCGGCCATCCTTGGATAAACCAATCAGAACGACATCGTATTTGCCGGGGTCGAGGGCCCGCAGCACGTTTGCGGCGGATGCCCTTGAGACCTCATGTTCTGCCGAACGGCCGCCGAACAACAGTCCCACGGTGATCTTCGAAGGCTCCGTCGACATTATCGTTGCATCCTTTATCGTTGCGTCCTTTGCCATCCCGGATTTGCATGCGGCATGATAGCACCGAGGCGAAGGAATACTGCCACCTTCATCGACGGTGGCGCCCTGCAGACCAAAGAGCCGAAAGCACGCAAATGTCCAAAAGCCTGATCGACCTGCTTGCCATTCTCGACATCGAACCGATCGAGGTGAACCTGTTCCGCGGTAACAGCCCCAAGACGAGCTGGCAGCGCGTGTTCGGTGGGCAGGTGATCGGGCAGGCGATGGTCGCGGCGTGCCGCACCGTTGAAGGCCGGCTGCCGCATTCGCTGCACTGCTATTTCATCCTGCCCGGCGACCCCCAGGTGCCGATCATCTACCAGGTCGAGCGCCTGCGTGACGGCAAGAGCTATTCGACCCGGCGCGTCACCGCGATCCAGCACGGCAACGCGATCTTCTCCATCATGGTCTCGTTCCACGCCGAGGAGGAGGGGGCTTTCGACCACCAGGACAAGATGCCCGACGTCCCGCCGCCGGAAAAAC
>Ga0134125_10009296_pt1 | contig 11068 bp, 6 predicted proteins | sample KB31751_FD_96464 | JGI IMG/M metagenome (GOLD analysis project Ga0134125, IMG submission 96464) | Terrestrial soil microbial communities with excess Nitrogen fertilizer from Kellogg Biological Station, Michigan, USA - KB3-175-1 | ecosystem: Environmental > Terrestrial > Soil > Unclassified ...
GAACGCATGATGAATCCCGATGTGATCGGCAATCGCACCCTGGATCAACGGGACGATTGCGCCGCCCACGATGGCCATGTTCAGAAGGCCGGACCCATTGCCCGTCAGAGGACCGAGTTCGGCTACGCCCAGGCTGAAAATTGTCGGAAACATAATGGAATTGAAAAAGCCAACGGTCAGGATGACCCACATGGCGAAGTGCCCGTGAGTGAGCATCGACAGACCAACCAGCGATGAAGTACAAATCGCAAACACGCCGAGCAGGTGTCCCGCTTCAAATTTCCGCAATAGCCCCGCGCCGAGAAAGCGTCCGATCATCGCGCCGCCCCAATAGAACGACACGTAACCCGCCGCAGTCTTTGCCGACAACCCCGCAATGTCTGCCTGACCGAAATAATTCACCAGGAAACTTCCAATGGATACTTCTGCACCTACATAAGCAAAAATCGCGAGTGCGCCTAAAACCAGGTTGGGGTGTTTCCAGACGGAATCGCTATCCTGCGCTCCCGGGCGATATTCCGCATGCGGGATCGTCGGCAACTTCGATGTTGCAATCAGCACGGCCAGCATTAGCAAAAGAATTCCGATCACGCTGTACGGCATCTTTACAGACGCAGCTTCCTGTACGCGGTATAAATGCAATGCAGCCGGCGAAAGGTTTTTCAGTTCTTCGATGGCAATTGGGGCAGTAGCAAGGATCAGCAGTCCTCCGAGCTTAGGAGCGATCGTGGTGCCGAGTGAATTAAATGCCTGCGTCAGGTCCAAGCGGCTCGAAGCGGTCTCCGGCTTTCCTAGGACGACCACATACGGGTTGGCCGCCACCTGCAAGCCGGTGATGCCGGCGGCAAGTACAATGAGCGCCCCCAAAAACAGCGGAAACGAAGCCGCAGAAGCTGCCGGCAAAAACAGAAATGCACCCGCGGCCATGCACAGCAATCCCGCCACCATGCTCTTCTGATACCCAATGGCGTTCACGATCTTCGACCAGGGAATAGAAAACAAAAAATAGCCAGAAAAGAAGGCAAACTGAACCAGCATGACCTGCGCATAGCTGAGATCGAAGATGGACTTCAGATGCGGCACCAGAATGTCGTTCAAACAGGTAAGGAATCCCCACATGAAAAACAGCGTGGTCACGACCGCGAGAGGACGCGTGTAGTTCTCGGCCGGTGCGCTCACCGCAGCGGTTGCCACCGACGTTGACCCTGCTATTTCACGAGTTGCCATCTGTCGTTCTCCTACCACCACGTTTCTGCCTGCACTCCGTACGTGAGACCGTCGGTTCGGTTCTGGAATGGAATTCCACCTACGAAACCGCGCAATCCGTCGGACCAGTTCGCGTATGTGAGGAATGCGCGCAGCACCGGCCGACTGAAAAACTTTCGCCCAGCCCCTATTTGCGCCGCGATGGTGAATTTGCGGAGCCAGCCATCGTACTGTCCAGTGCTGGCGTGGGTGTGATCGGCACCGCCCTCAAACGCCAGCGAAAGATATTTCGTAAAGAAAACTTCTGGTCGCGCGCCGAACGACACCCATTGCTCCCAGCCATGTTGAGGATTGCCGTCTTTGGTTCGTTGCAATATAAAGATCGGCATAATCGCGAACTTATCATTCGGTTGCAGCACGACTTGTTCAGTGAGCAGAAATCGCGCCGTGCTGTTGATAAACCGGGTCGGATCGTCGATCGATGTACTGAAATTGCTGGCGGGCCCAGTGCCATACTGAATGCCAAGAGCATGATATCCGCCATGCCATTCGAGTCGCTGATGGCGTATTCCGAAGGCATAGCCGTTGCTGGTTGGAATGACTTCGCCAGCGGGCGTAGTGCCGCCTCTGCCTGTAGCAAAATCAAACCATCCCGCCAGTGTCCCGCCGGGCGCCTTCACATCGTAGAAACGCACGTCAATATTGCTTTTAACGTAGTTTCCATTCGCGGTCTGGATATCCGGGCGCGCTCCGGCTAAATAACCTACCGCCACTTTGCCCGCTCCGAGATTCAGGTCTTCGAAGCCGGCACCGTAGCCGCTCATATCGAGTGGATAGAAGTCGTTGATCTCAATATGCTGGCGACGGTAGTATCTCTCCCCTGCCCAGAACTTCGCGTCAGGCTGGCTCTCGAACACATTGCCCGCTCTGACAAAAACTTCCCGCACCCGAAATTGGTCGTTGCCGGTGCCGTTGTTGAAGTTAGAGTAGCTGGCTGAATTGGTGGTATTCGCCTCGAGCATGACCTCGGTTTTGAACCACGCCTTCTCAGCATCGTGGTCGGGGTTCACCCAGTTATTGACAAAAATGAACTCGCCATAAGTTTCGGCTTCATTTCCTAACCGGTATTTGGCTCCTGCCCCTGGTGCCTGAAAGGCAACCTGCTGACCACCGAGGCTGTTCAACCCGTAGCCAGAACGGAAATAACCGTGGAATTCGAACGTGCCCAGTTGTTGTTGTAGGCCTGCAATCTTGGTTTCCGCTTCCTGCAAGAGGTCATAGGTTGGCACCGACGGGATCTGCCCCTGGTACTGTGCGCCGACTCTATTTGAGTTGCCGAACAGCACCTTCCGCACAGCATTTTCCGCAGCGAGTTCGGCAGCTGATACTGTAGCTTCGTCTGACGCCTTCGCCGACTTGTTCTGTTGTGTCACGGCTTCGTTCTGGTTTTGAATCTGCTGCTCGAGAATTGCAATTCGCTGCTGCAAGTCTTTCGTGGTCTGTTCGTATTGCTGTTTTAATTGCTGGAGTTGCTGCTGTAGATCACCGCTTTGTTGGGATGATGCGCGCGTGTGCAGAAGGATCACAACGGCCACTACTGCAACCCCTTTCGAATGGAAAGCGCCGCGCATGCGTTGATTATTCGCCCCTTAAGCCACGCGATGCCTTCGCGTGGTACTGATTGGTAAGTGCAATCACCTTACCGTTTGTCCTATGGCGTCGGTCAGCTCGTCTTGTGCTTGAGCGTGTTCGAGCTGCGACTGCAGCAGGAGAGTTTGGGCCTCGAACTCTTGCGCGGCAACAGCGTCGGCCTGCGAGCGTAGATAAGTCCCCTGTTGTAACTGCTGTACGGAAACTCGTCTCCCTTCCTGCCGGGCTGCTAGCAATTGCTGAGACACCGAGATCATTTGTTGCGTGCGCTCCAGCTTGTTGTAGGCGCTTTGCACTCGTACTTCGATTTCATCACTCACCCGAGCCAAATTTTCTTTGGCTTGTGCCAATTGTGCGTCACGTTCCCGAAGCGTCGCCCGCTTTTTTCCTCCGTCAAACACGTCATAGCCGAGGTGAACGCCAAACGTCCCGAAATTACGCGCGAGGAACGGCACGTTTTCCTGGTAGCTGTAACGGGCAAATGCCTCAATGTCCGGAATATATTCCCGTTTGGCAGCACGTACTCCGGCCGATGCCTTCTCCAGCTGAGCGCGCGCCTCGGTGACTTCCGGGTGGGACTCTAACGCCAGCTTTATGCAGTGTTCGCGCTCGCAGCTTTCAATGGACACCGGCACATTCGGATCGAGTGATACATCAGTCTTGAGCGGCAGTCCCACAATATCGTTGAACTGCATCCGCAAGTCCGAGAGCTGTAGATCCGTGGTCAGCAGTTGCTGTTTGGCCTGCAACAACTCTGCTTTACTCTCGATCAGATCTGCTTCGAGGGTGCTGCCGTACTTGACCTGTTGAACGCGCTCGCCTTGCAGATCTTCGACCGCCCGAATCTTCGCCTCAATAGTTTTGCGCTGGGACTGAATTACCAGGATATTGTAGTAAAGCTGACGTACTTTCAAAGCAACATCATTCTCAACTCCGCGGGCCTTTTCACGGCTCGCGTTCAGCTCCGCGTGCGCCGCGTCATTTCCTGCTTTGATTTTGAAGAGTTCTGTAAGCGGCTGTGTAAGACCCGTCCCGCTGGTGATGAAATTCTTTTCGCCCTGATTGATCGTGAATTCTTTCCCGGGAATCGGAGTACCGCTTACGATTCCTAGTGCCCCGCCCGGAATGGCAATGAATTGCGTATCGGTGGCATGCGCAAACACACTGTCATTCCTAATAGTGGGGAAGTAGGCGCTTCTCGCGACTTCTTTAGCATGTTGCTGCTCTTCGACATGAAGGGCCGCGATACGAACAACGTGGTTATGCTTCAGCGCCAGCTCCACAGCGTCATTGAGATTGATCGTGCGTGTGGCGGTCGATCCCGTCTGCTGTGCCTGTATCAGAACCCCTCCCACGAACAGAGCGGCTACTAAGACTGTCTGCAAAAGCTTCACGAAGTTTTCCTTTGAGTCGAAGTGAATCCTTGCTGGAGCAGGGGAAGCTGCCCAAAATTCAGAGGAGCTTTGCGGAGAGCGGCGGTTACCAGCAGCATCCCAGCACAAGCCCAAGCCACAAGATGGAATGCATCAACAAAGGTCAGACTATAGGCTTGCAGCCGCAACTTGCTGCCAATGATCTCCGCAGCGCGGCCACTGGCAGCCATCAGTCCCGCCGACTTTGTGGAGAGCCCTGCTGCCAGCTGATGCAACGTGCCATCGGTCACCCACGAACCAGATTGCACATGTAAGCCCAAAAGGTTCGAGTGAAGTTGTTCGCGCTCGGCAATGAAGTGGCCCATCATCGCGACGCCGGCCTGACCGCCCAGCAATCGCACACTGTGAAAAAACGCTGAAAAGGTGAGCGCCCGTTGGGGAGCCTCCAGGCCGCCCGAAAAAGACGCCTGCAGAATCAAGGAGGAGACCAGCCCCATCATCGCGAACGACTGGCCCACTCCCATCAGCAACTCGGAGCGCAAGTAGTTTTCCGGCGCCCACGCGCTGGTAAAGTTCGAGTTCAGCAGACATGCAAAAGCCACAGCAGTGAAGCCGATGGCCATCAGCAAACGTGAGTCAAATCCCCTGTACAAGAGAAGCGCCCCGACGAATGCTAGAAAAAGCTCAAAAATTGCCGTCCATAGTACTGACGGTCCGAATTGTTGCGCATCAAGCCCCCGCACCGACAATGATTGCGGGATGATGATGATGGTCGCGAGCAGCGCGAAGCGGAACGAGAAAAGCGCCACCGCCAGGAGGATTGTGTTCCACTGGCGCAGGTACGGCAGATCCACAAGAAAGTTGGGACTCCGCAAGCGACGCGACAGAGAACAGAGCAGCAGGAACATTCCGCTCGCGAACAACGCCGTGAATGTACCGGATCGCCACCAGTCAAGGCGTTGTCCCTGGTCAAGCGCAGCAAACAACAAAGCAAAACCAGCGCTGAGATAGAAGAATCCTGCGAAACTCGGCGGCTGCTTTTTGCTCTGCGACTTTGGGCTCGGGGGTATCCCAAAGAATATGCATGCCATCATTGCGGGAGTAAGAACAGCCGGAATCCAGAACATCCACTGCCAGGAAAGATCATTTCGGCAAAAACCGTAAATAGATGGCGCGAAATTCACTGCTGCTTCAATGCAGGTGGCATAGAGCGCGACCACAAGGGCGAGGTACCGGAGCGGAATATTGCGCAAAGCAAACGTCAGAGTCAGCGGATAGAAAGTGCCCGAGGTCAGTCCCGCTATCGCCAACAGACCGATCAACAACACGTAGCTGTGTACCAGTGGCAGGAACGCCGAGATTCCCGTGAACACGGCTGCGCTATACAGCAGAACCTTACGCGGACCGAGCAACCCTCCTAAGTAAACTGAGAATGGCCCGATGAACATCAGAGCCACGTTATAAGCGCTGGATATCCAGGCACCATCATCAAATCCGATGCCGACGTTTCCCTTGAGATCGGCAAGACCCAGACTGAGTAATCGCCCGGTCAGAGTCACGATTCCAGCGCCGAGAATTACCCCTACGATTCCCAGCACCGGACTATGGGAGAGATCAGCCGGGAGCGTCGCAAGACCCGAGGACGCTGCAGCAGGAGGTCGCCCTGTGGAAACGCTGATGGGAGTTGTGCTCATTACTCGATTACTTCCTGGTCCGCACCGTTACGACCGCAGACAGGCCCGGTCGCAATTGCGAAGTAAGCGACGAGTCATCGATGGCGATCTTCACAGGCACTCGCTGCACGACTTTGGTGAAATTGCCTGTGGCGTTATCAGGCGGCAGCAACGCAAACTGCGAGCCGCTAGCGGGTGCGATCTCGAGCACTCGACCCTTGAATACCTTGTCCGGATAAACATCAATGCGAATCTCTGCCCGGTCCCCGACTCTAATGTTGGTCAACTGCGTCTCACGAAAATTTGCTGCGACCCACCTGATGTTTTCGACAAACGCCACCACCTGCGTTCCGGGGCTTACGAGTTGTCCAGGACGCACCTGACGCTCACCGACGGTGCCGTCCGCCGGCGCAAGAATTCGTGTGTAGCCTAGATTCACCTGCGCGACTTCCAGCGCGGCTTCTTTGGCGTGAAGATCGGCAATGAGCTGACTGTCTTGCGACTCAAGTACGGCTTTGCCTCGCCGCTCCGATTCCGCCCCCAACTCGCTGCTGCGCAATAAGGTGCGCGCCTGCGTCAAATCGGCATCCCGACTGGCATATTGCCCGGTGAAACGCTGTTCGTCAGCCACCGCAGCTTCGACCTTCTGTTGCGTCGTTGAATTCGTCCGAAGGAGGGCTTCTTGCCGATTTCTCTCGGCGCGCGTGCGCGTCACATCCGCCTGCACCGCGTCTTTGCCTGCCTGCGCAGCTCCGATCTGAGCCTTGGCTTGGTCGATTCCAGCTAGCGCACGTTCGATTTTTGAATCTTGTAGCTGGCGCTGCCGCCGGTTGTTTTCGAGGGCGGCTTTCGCGGCCTCAACTCCTGCAGCAGCCTGCGACACCTGGGCCTTGTAGTCGTCATCGTCGAGTTGAACCAGGACGTCGCCCTTGCGGACGTGTTGATAATCGGTGACTCTCACCTCGCGAACCAGACCCGGAACTTTTGTGCTCAGCGGCGTGAGATCGCCGCGTACATATGCATCGTTGGTGACTTGCTCGACGCGACCCCCTTCCCATCCATTCCAGTTACGCGTAACCGTCACAATAATGGCGATCGCCAGAAGGATGACAATCAAAGGTGTTCCATACTTTTGCCAGGCTGGTCTGAGACGTGAAGGAACGTGCTCAACCACTTTGGGTGTGGTCGCAGGCGATGGAGTGGTTGCCGGTACTGGAGAAGTTGCCATTTTGTTCAGTTACTCCTCGACCGTTCTGTTCGGTCGCTTCTACTGTTGCAGATGGGTTATTGAACGCCTCCGTGCATGAATTTCTGCACTTCCACGACCGTTGGTGCCTGAGCCAACTCCCTGAATCGACAGGACTAAAATTGCGGCGGTCAGTTAGTCCTTGTGCGAGGATTGGCATGTGACGAATCTTTGTCACCGACTACGGCCCGCGAATGCCGCACCCTCCTGTTCACAAGCAGCTGGTAGTTGGAACACAAAGTGCAGAAGACTGTCGGAGGATTTTTCTGCCTCAGCGCAGGAGCTTTTCCTGGCTGTAACGGCAAGTTGATCCCGGCGAGAATGAAAAGAGAACAAGTGAGCTCTACGCTTCAAGCACGTTCCGTCCCCACTGCCCCCATCACGACACGCGTGACTCGTCTGACGTGGGAGCAGACCGAAGGCAGCCCACTACCCCTAGGTGCGACCTGGATTCAAGCTGACCAGGCATTCAACTTTGCCGTGCATGCTGAGCATGCCGAAAGCGTCACGTTGTTGCTCTACGCCGCCACTGACTTGATCAATCCACTGTTGAGTTACCGTTTCGATTTTCTCCGCAACAAGTCGGGCCGGATTTGGCATTGCCGCATCCCGCTGAGCGAAATTGGCGAGGCTCGCTTTTACGGATACTCGGTTTCGGGTGAAGCGGTTTCTTCCATTCACAGCTTTGATCCCCAGAAAGTCCTGCTGGATCCTTACGCGAAATGCGTATTTTTCCCGCCAGTTTTTGATCGCAAGCTCGCCATGAGAGAAGGATCAAATGTTGGCAAAGCCCCGCTCGGCTTGCTGCCCGCGCGACACGCGAACTTTAACTGGCAGGGAAGCCATTCTCCGCAACACGAGTCGGACGCGATTATTTATGAGCTTCATGTAAAGGGCTTTACGAAACATCCCAACTCAGGAGTGGACTCATCTCGTGCCGGAACGTATGCGGGACTTGTCGAAAAAATCCCCTACCTGAAAGAGCTCGGGATCACGGTTGTCGAGCTTATGCCGGTTTTTCAGCGTGATCCCCAAGAAGGCGACTACTGGGGCTATATGACTTTGAACTTCTTTGCGCCACATGCGCAATATGCAAGCACCGGCGCCGACGATCAGAACCTCGAATTCAAAAGCATGGTGGACGCCTTCCATCAAGCAGGCATGGGGGTCGTATTGGATGTGGTGTATAACCACACCTGCGAAGGAGATCACCGCGGTCCGATCTACAGCTATAAGGGCTTCGACAGCGCCAGCTACTACATGATGTCGTCCGACGCAACCAATCCCTATGCAAATTACTCGGGTACCGGCAACACTTTGAATTTCGGCCGCGGTCATGTCCGCAACATGGTGATGGACAGCTTGCGCTATTGGAAGCGCGAGATGCACATCGATGGCTTCCGTTTCGATCTCGCCTCCGTGTTCAGTCGGAACGCGGACGGATCTCTCAACTGGGGACATGCGCCCATCTTCGCCGAAATTGCCGCTGATCCGGAGTTAGGCAGGTTGCGGCTGATTGCGGAGCCGTGGGACACCGGCGCTTACCAGCTCGGCCGCGGATTCCCCGGCATAACGTGGCTGCAATGGAATGGTCGGTTTCGTGATGACGTTCGCCGCTTCGTCAAGGGCGATCCGGGAATGGTTCCCGAACTCATGCGCCGTCTCTACGGCAGCGATGATCTTTTTCCCGATGATCGCCTCGATGCCTATCATGCCTATCAGAGCGTAAATTTCGTTACTTCTCATGACGGCTTCACGCTTTACGATCTCGTCTCTTATAACGAAAAGCACAACTGGGCGAACGGCAACAACAACCAGGACGGCACCGACGCCAACTACAGCTGGAACTGTGGTTACGAAGGCAACGACGGTGCCCCCGATGACGTGCTGGCCCTGAGGCGCAAGCAGGTAAAGAATTTTGCCTGCCTTCTCATGCTGTCGAATGGCATACCAATGTTTCGAGCCGGCGACGAGTTCCTCAACACGCAATTCGGAAATAACAATCCGTATAATCAGGACAACGAAACCGGATGGCTGGACTGGAGCCAGCTGCAGACCAACCAGGACGTTTTCCGTTTCTTCAAGAACATGATTGCGTTTCGTAAGCGTCATCCTTCCCTAGGCCGCAGCCGGTTTTGGCGGGAGGATATCACCTGGTACGGAGTTGACCAGAGGGCTGATCTCTCAAATGATTCGCATAGTCTGGCGTTCTGCTTGCACGGAGCTTCTCAAGAGGACGACGACATCTACGTGATGATTAACGCGTACTGGGACAAGCTGGAGTTCCACGTACAAGAAGGATCTGCACAGGAGTGGATGCGAATTGTCGACACTGCCCTGGCGAGTCCAAACGATTTCTCCGAGAACGGCGAACCTCTGCAAGCGCTAAGTTATTCGCTGGCGCCCAGATCGGTTGTGGTTCTATTTCGAACGAAAATAGTCGATCGAACGAAGAACAGCCAATCGGAAGTCCAGAAGGAATGGAGTGCAAAAGGAGTATGAGTAAACGATCTAAGGTCATTATTATAGGCGGCGGATTCGGAGGGCTCTCCGCGGCGCAGGCTCTGAAATCAGCGCCGGTTGATGTAACCATGATTGACCGCCGCAACTACCACCTTTTTCAACCGCTCCTGTATCAGGTTGCCACCGGTTCGCTTTCACCCGGCGAAATCGCTGCACCGCTCCGCGGCGTCTTGGGCCGCCAGAAAAATACGCGGGTGTTGCTCGGCGACGTAGATGACATTGATCCAGTCGCGAAGCGCGTGCTGCTCGCCGACGGCGCCAGTTTCGACTATGACTTTTTGATCGCGGCCGCCGGCTCGCAAACCTCCTACTACGGACACGATGAATGGCAGAAATGGGCTCCGGGACTGAAGAGTGTGGAAGAAGCGACCACTCTTCGCCATAAGATTCTCTACGCATTCGAGGTCGCAGAACGGCTCGACGATCCCGCTGAGCGGCGCGCCTGGCTAACCTTCACCATCGTGGGAGCGGGTCCCACCGGCGTCGAACTGGCTGGAGCCATTGGCGAGATTGCGCGCCAGACACTCCGACACGACTTCCGCTCTATAGATCCGGAGGATGCACAGATTATTTTGTTGGACGCATCCCCGCGTGTGCTGATGGCATTTCCCGAAGACCTGGCGCATAAAGCCGTGGTGTCCCTCGCGAAACTCGGCGTCCAAACCAGGATGGGTGCCATGGTGCATGATGTCACGCGCGACGCCATAAGCTATCAGGCCAGCGGTTCCACGCAAACGCTATCCACAAAAACGGTGATCTGGGCTGGAGGCGTCACAGTATCTCCACTCGCCAAAACGCTGGCGCAACGCACCGGGGCTGAAACGGATCGTGGCGGACGGATCAAAGTCGGCCCGGACCTCACCATTGCCAATTTCCCGGACATCTTTGTAGTCGGAGACATGGCTCTCTCCATCGACTCTCACGGCAAGCCGCTGCAAGGGGTTGCGCAGGTGGCGATGCAGGGAGGAGCTTACGCCGCGAAAGCCATCGCGAGGAAAGTGAAAGGTAAACTAAAGCCAGCACCGTTCAGCTACTTCGATAAAGGAAACCTCGCAGTTATCGGACGCGCCGCCGCAGTGGCCAACGTTTTCGGCGTGCACCTCTGGGGCCTGCCGGCGTGGATCGTGTGGGCCTTCATCCACCTCATGTACATCGTCGAGTTCCAGAGCCGACTCGTAGTTTTCATGAAGTGGGCAATCCAGGACGTGACCTTCAGCCGCGGAGCGCGGCTCATTACCGGTGTCGCCCCGACTGATGTCAACTTCAACCATGCCGTTGCCGGACGCAATAGTGGCGAGCCCACGGTTGAGAAGAAGAGCGAACCAGCAGTGGCGTAGCAGCGGCCGCTCAGATTTGAATCTTCGAGTGAGTGCGAGGGCGCGACTTCAGTCGTGCCC
>Ga0134125_10009297_pt1 | contig 11067 bp, 12 predicted proteins | sample KB31751_FD_96464 | JGI IMG/M metagenome (GOLD analysis project Ga0134125, IMG submission 96464) | Terrestrial soil microbial communities with excess Nitrogen fertilizer from Kellogg Biological Station, Michigan, USA - KB3-175-1 | ecosystem: Environmental > Terrestrial > Soil > Unclassified ...
CGACTTCGACGCCGTGCACCCCATGTGGTACTCGCTCGCGTCGACGACGACGTTCAAGGCCGCCTACGGCGAGGGCTCGTCGCTGGTCCGGGCCAACACCACCGCCGGCGGCAAGCGCACGCTGCTCATCCCGACCATCGCGGCCGCCGACGGCTCGCAGCCGACCTGGGCCTCGCAGATGATCCACGACGCGACCCTGCGCGCGCAGCACGAGGCGGCGATCGTCAGCCTCGTCGTCTCCAAGGGCTACGACGGCATCGATCTCGACTACGAGCACCTGCCCGACGGCGACAAGGCGGCGTTCTCACAGTTCGCCACCGAGCTCGGCCAAAAGCTGCACGCGCAGGGCAAGACGCTCTCGTTCGCCGTCGGCGGGCTGACGAGCGCCAAGTACTCGCACTGGGATTACGAGGTCCTCTCGACGGTGGCCGATCAGCTCCACGTTATGGGCTACGACTTCCACTACCTCGGCTCGCATCCCGGGCCGGTCGCGCCGCTCGGCTGGGTCCAGCAGGTGCTCGCGTACATCGGCACCATCGGCGGCGGCGGACGCGCGGGGCGCTTCATCCTCGGGCTGCCCAACTACGGCCTCGCCGGCGACGACAGCGGCGTCACGAGCTGGTACGGCAGCTCGATGGACTGCATCAACCTCGTCGGCGGCAGCTACGCCACGACGACGACGCACATGAGCGTCTGCCCGCTGACCAACGGCCTGCCGATGGCGGCGGGGCGCGCGCCCAACGCCACGTCGTCGAAGGGCCACCTCTACTTCGACGACATCGCCTCGCACGCCGAAAAGGTGGCGGCGGCACAGGCGGCGGGCCTGGGCGGCATCACCTACTGGACGATCGGCGGCGAGCCGGACCGCCCCGGGCCGCAGACATTCTTCCAGATGGTCCGTTCATACTTTCCGAAGTAACGCTTATAATGTCGGCGTGCGCGCTCTCTTCGCGTGTGCTTTTTCGCTCCTCGCCGCCGGCTGCTTCACGCCCGATCTCGGCGAAGGCAAGGTCTTGTGCGGCACCAACAGCACGTGCCCGCCGGGCTACAGCTGCGCCGTCGACGGACGCTGCTATTCGAGCGGGCGCGATCTCGGCGGCGCCGCCGTCGACTTCGCGCTGTGCACGAAGACCGGCTGCGACGCGCAGGCGTGCGGCGTCATCTCCGACAGTTGCGGCGGCACCATCGACTGCGGCGACAACTGCGCGACGGGAACGAGCTGCGGCGGCGGCGGCACGCCGCACCTGTGCGGCTGCCCGACGTCGGTGAGCTGCGGCCCCAAGAACTGCGGCACCCAGCCCGACGGCTGCGGCGGCGCCGAGACCTGCGGCGGCAACTGCCCGTCGGGCCAGACCTGCGGCGGCGGCAACGGCGCCAACCACATGGCCAACGTGTGCAACTCGGGCGGCGCGTGCACGCCGAAGGTCTGCATGGTCAACAAGGACTGCGGCCTCATCAGCGACGGCTGCTCCGCAGCGATCGACTGCGGCAGCTGCCAGACCGGCAAGAGCTGCGGCGCCGACCACATGTGCCACTGAGCGCGCGCGCTACTTGTGCGCGGCGCCGCGAGAGTCCTGCACGATCGTGGCGATGATGGCGCCGGCGACGGCCGCGCCGGTGATGACGGTGGCCACGTTGGTGGCGGTCTCGTTGAACTGGAAGGCCGCGTTCGGTTTCTTGCGCGTCTCTTTGGCGCCGGCCTTGGCGCGATAGGGATCGGGCGGCTCGGGCACCAGCGCCAGGTTCGGCGCCGGCCGCTTGCCGTTCCTGGCCGCCGGCGGCGTGGCGACGTTGGCGTCGGTGGCGCGCTCCTCGGTGCGGTGCGACAGCTCGTGCGCGATCGAGACCGCGGCGCCGGCCACCAGCACCGGCGCAGCGACGGCGGCGAGCGCCGCGGCAGGCGCGCCCGTGATGGTGCAGCGGTTGAGATCGGTCGGGCCGGCGACGCAGCCGAGCGTCTGCGATTGCGCGTGCGCGGACAGCGGAGCGCCGAGGACAGCGAGCCCGAGCGCGACGGCGAGCTTCATGTCCCTTGGATGCATCAGCGCGCCGCCGCGTTGGTCGCGCCCGCGTTTTTCCCGCCGTCGTCGGCGAGCGCACGGCGGAAGGCGGCCAGCGCCGCCTCGTCGAACACGCCGCCGCGATAGACGATGCGGCCCTGCCGATCGAGCACCACCGTCGCCGGCACGCGGTTCTGCCCGAGCGCGTCGGCGAGCTGGAAGCGCTCGTCGACCAACTGCGCGTAGGGCAGGGCGCGCCGTTGCACGAACGCCGCCACCTGCGCATGCGGCTCGCCGACGGCCACGCCGATCACCGCGGCACCGGCGTTGCGCGTCGCTTCGTGCACGCGGGTGAGGGCGTCGAACTCGCGCGCGCACGCCTCGCACCAGGTGGCCCACAGGCTCACCAGCGCCGGGCGCCCGTGCGTCACCTCGTCGAGGCGCGCCGGCCGTCCGTCGAGCGTGCGCAGCTCGCACGGCGCCAGCGCGCCCACGGTCGCAGGCGGAGGCGTCTTCGTGTGCGCGGGAGCACAGGCGGCGAGGAGCAGGCAGAGCGGCAGCGCGCGCACGATGTCAGCCTATCACAGCCGAAAGCCCACCCCGATGGTGATGATGTCGACGTGCAGATCGTTGGTGCGCACGTAGCGCTCGTAGCCGACGTCGACGCTGACGAGGCGCAAGCGCGGGATCATCGGCAGGTCGACGCCGACCGCGCCGCCGAAGGTCTGCGCCACGAACGGCGCCAGGTCGCTGTCGGCGCTGCGCAACGCCGCCGTCGGTGACGCCGAGGTCGCGAAGAACGACACGCCGCTCTGTTGATGCACGCGATAGCTCGCGCGCACCCACACGAGGTTGCCGATGCGCTGATAGAGCTGCGCCTCCGCCGAGTGCGCGAGCATGCCCCAGTCGTCGACGTAGAAGCGATAGTAGAGGTGCAGGGCGCCGCGCCAGGGCAGCCACTGCGCCAGCCGCCCGACGAAGGCGTGGCGCTGGCGGAACGTCGGCAGCTTCTCTTGTGCGAGCGTGCCCGTCGACAGCGGCACCGCGTTCCAGGTGTTGCCGAGCTCGCCCGACTGCAGCGTCACGCCGTAGTCGAGGTGCGCCACCGTCGTCGACGAGAGCAGCTGCGTGATGCCGAGGTTGGCGTTGGTCGTCGAGCGGCCGGCGCGGATGAGCCGCGTGCCGATGAGGTCGAACGTGTCGAGCCAGTCGTAGAAGACGTTGATGCTGGCGCTCACGACCGCGTTGTCGTCGGCGAAGCTGTGCGCGAACGCGGCGCCGAGATCCCAGCCGCGATAGGGCTCCTCGAGATGGAACCCGCCGTGCAACGTCGCGGCGGTGGCGCGCGTGGCTTGCCACGTCGAGGCGATGTCGATGGTGCCGGCCTCGTTGGTGCGCGAGGCCGTCGACACCGCGTCGAGCGCGTCGGGCGACGCCGCGGTGATGACGTCGAGCGGCACCCACAGCCGGTGGGTGATGCTCGCGCCCTGGTGGGCGACGATCTCGAGCTGCGGCTGCTCGACGGTGAGCTCCTCGGAGCCGGGCGGTCCGTCGGCCTGCGACTGGAAGCCGCGGCCGTTCTGCGAAAAATGGGTGAAGCGCGAGCGCACCGACTCGATCGAGTAGGGGCGCGGCGCTCCGAAGATGGCGTCGGTGGCGAGCGGCTCGTCGGCGCGCGCAGGCCCGCCCGCGACGGCGAGCGCGACGAAGAGCGCAGCGACGAGCGCGGAGGGCCGCGTCACTGGCAGCCGCAACCGCCGCCCGCGGCCGCGCCGTCGCCGCCGGCGGCGCCTTCGCGCACGCCGTAGAGCTTCTGCTTGCGGTAGGCGTCGAGCGCGTCGTCCTCGATCGCCATGGTCGGATCAGCCAGGTGCGCGCGCCGATTTTGCGGCACGATCGCGCAGCCCGAGAGCAGCAGCGCGCACAAAAGGAGCTTGCGCATCAAAAGAGGGCTCCGAGCACGGGATGGCGGCGGCGCCAGCGATCGCGCGCGCCGAAGGTATCGGCGAGCCCGACGACGGCGCCGAGCGTGCCCGCGGTGAGCGCCACGCCGTAGACGGTGCGCGAGCCGGCCGAGCCGTAGGTCGTCGTCTTGGGATCGATCGACAAGACGACGACGTTGGCGAGCAGCGCCACCAGGGGCAGCGCGGCGAAGATGGCCGCGCGCTTGTACTCGCGCACCCACAGATGCGCCACCGCCGGCGCGATCACGAGGCCGCTCATGGCGACGAAGGTGCCGGTGCGGCGCAGCCCGTCGTCATTGCCCGAGGCGTAGAGCACGCTGCCGGCGAGCAGCGGCACGATCGCCATGGCTGCCGCGGTGCCGACGGCGGCGGCGACGGGCGGCGGCTCCTCTTCGTCGGCCGCGGCGACGCGCGCGCCGCCGACGGCGACCACGAGGACGAGGACGAGCCCGACGCGCAGCATCGCCCCATGGTCGAACGCGCCGCGCGCGCCCGCAAAATTTTGACCGCGCGCCTAGCGCGCGAAGTAGGGCGCCACCGCGGCGAGCAGGCGCGCCGCGTCGACCGGCTTGACGAGCACGAACGCCAGCCCCGACGGCAGCGCCGCCTCTTCGTGCGCCGTCTGCACCGCGATCGGGATCGACGCCAGCGCCGGATCGGCGCGCAGCGCCGCGATCAGCTGCGCCCCGTCCATCATCGGCATCCACAGATCGACGAGGATCAAGGAAGGCACCAGGCCGCCGCGCAGATGGGCGAGCGCGTCCCGCCCGTTGGCCGCCGTGGTGACGCGCCAGCCAGCGGCCTCGAGGATCTCGCGCAATACGACGCGCACATCGTGCTCGTCCTCGACTACGAGAATGTCCAACCGAAGTCATGTAAGCAGCGCGCCGGGACCCGCAAGAGCGAGGTAGCGCGATCACGTCTGGTCGGAGTGACGCACCTTTGTTAGCTTCCCGCGCCCATGGGGGTCGAAGTCGGCCGGGCCGACGGCGACGAGGACTACACGCCGCTCATCCCGCAGATGCGCGTGCGCATCGGCGTCGAGTGCGGCACCGTCGACGAGTTCGTCGACCGCTACGGCCGCTTCCTCGACGGCGATCGCATCTTCATCGCCACCGACGCCGTCGGGCCGCCGGGCAGCCTGGTGCAGTTCCGCGTCGATCTCGCCGACGGGCGCATCGCGCTGCACGGCACCGGCACGGTGATCGAGTCGCGCGCCGAGTCGGCGCCGGGGATGCCGCGCGGGATGCTCTTGCGCTTCGTGGCGCTCGACGAGGCCTCGGCGCGCGTGGTCGAGGCCATGGGCGCGCCGCGGCCGCCGTCGGCGCCGGGGACGGTGCTGCCGGCCAACCCCTTCGGCGACGTGCCGGAGGCGGCGCTCGCCTATTTCGTCGACTGGTCGCTCGAGCGCTCGGGCTCGCTGGCGCTGCGCCGCGGGCCGGCGGCGGTCGCGTTTCACGCCGTGCGCATGGCGGCGCCGCGACGGCGTCGGCGGCGGTTGCCGCCGTGGCTGCCGTTCGTGTTCGGCCTCGTGACCGGCGGCGTCGGCATCGCGGCGCTCATCCACGCGACGGCGGAGATCGACCGCGTCTGGGCGAGGCGCGCGTCTTCATCCCCGACGCTCGCGGTGGCGCCGCCACCGTCGTTTCCCGAGCCGGCACCGATCGTCGTGCCGTCGACGACGACGCCAGCGCCGGCCGCGGCGCCGGCGCGCCCGACCGCCGCATTCGACGGCGACGCGCCGCTCAGCATCGCCGCCGAGCCGGCCGCCACCGTCATCGTCGACGGGCACAAGGTCGGCCACACGCCGCTCGTCGCGCACGTCGCGCGCGGCCCGCACGTCGTCGAGCTGTCGCGGCCGCGCTATCAGACCGCGCGTCTCGACGTCGATGCGCCCGGCCGCGCCAACACGCGCCTCGAGCGCCCGCGTGCCACCTTGCACGTCACCAGCAACGCGCCCGACGCCGAGGTCCTCGTCGACGGCGACGACATGGGCCGCGCGCCGGTCTCCGCCGACGTCGCCGGCTACGAGCGCTGCAAGGTAGAAGTCCGCGCCGCCGACGGACGCAGCTGGCGCCGCCGCGTCTACGTCAAGCCGCCGCTCACCGACCTCGCCGCGACCTTCGCCGAATGACCACGCCGCCGAGCACGGCGACGTAGCACAACGCGAACAGCAGGCCGCGCCCGCGCGGCGTCGACGTCAGCGCCATCGCGCAGCCGAACGCGCCGTGCGTGCCGCCGCCGGTGCCGGGATTGTCGGCCGCGCCGCCGCCCGAGCCGCCGGTGCCGCCACCGCCCGAGCCGTCGCCGCCACCTACGCCGCCCGAGCCGCCGGTGCCGTCACCACCGCCCGCGCCGCCGGTGCCCCCCGCGCCGCCGCTGCCGCCGCTGCCGCCCGCGCCACCGTCGGGACCGCCGTTGGGATTGCCCGCGTCGCAGTCGCTCGCCGGCTGCGCCATCTCCACGTTGCACGTGCCGCCGCCGACGGCGATGGTGAACGCCGTCGTCGTCGGATAGGCCCAGCGCATCCCGCCCGTGTCGTGCCCGACGATGAACACCGGATGGCAGCCCGCCGCCAGCGTCACGTCGGCGTAGTAGGTCGCGTTGAGCGTGGGATCGCCGAGCTCTTTCTGCATCGTCGTGCACTTGCCGTCGACGCTCGCGGCCAGATCCTTCGGCGCGCCGGCCGCCGGATCGGTCCACGTCGCGTACACGCGGAACGTCCCGGCGTTGCCCGCGTACGGCTTGGGCGCCGCGCTCGCGATCTTGGCCGGCGCCGGCTTGGCCGAGGCGAAGTCACCGACGTCGAAGGTCGGCCAGCACGCGCCCGACGTCCCCGACGAGTGGCCGAAGCCGACGAGCCCATAGCCCGAGCCGTCGACGATCATGCGGTGTCCGTCGGCGCCGGCGGCCTCGTCGACCCAGCCGTCCATGACGCCCCACGGATCCTGGTAGCCTGCCGCCGCGACCTCGCCGCTTCCGCCCGGCGTGTAGAAGTACTTGATGCGCACGAACGGGTCGGTCCCGTCGGGGCACGAGTTGCAGTTGTTGCAGGTTGCCCCGGTGGTGCATGCGCACGACGGGTTGCCATCGCAGCCGGAGGTGCCCACGTCCGTCTTCAGCGTGCACGGCGACGGGTGCATGAGCGGCGCCTTGCCGGTCTCGAGGTTCGTGGCGTGAAAGCGCGACGAGCGGCCGAGGTCTTTGTGGAACACGAGCGGCGCGGTCGCGGGGTAGACCGTCGACATCGAGCCCTTCACCGTCGAGGGATCGCTGCGCGCGCGGTTCGCGGCCATGAACAGCGCGCGCTCCCACGGCGATGGATAGCCGCTGTCGACCTCGCCGACGGCTTCGCTGATTTGACCGACGTCGGGCGCGGCGACGCAGCCCGAGAGCAAGGCGACGATGGCGAGGGCGCGCATGGTCCATAACGTGGAAGCAAGGACGACGCCGAAAAATCTCGACCTAACTGCGCGAAAGCCCGTCGCTGGCGCACACATGCGCTGGGGGTAGGTACGAAAGTGCAACCCGCCGGCTGATGCCGGATGACGGCGCCTACGCGCGCGCGTTCGAATTGCGACAGAAATGTCCGAAAAACGAACGCAGCAGTGAAGGATCGAGCGGGCAACCCCCAATACTCTTTGACCGTCGATGCGTGCACGCCGTATGCAGTGCACGCGCGGCGCGGGGAGGCAAACCATGAAGCTCGTCGTCGTCGGGACCGCGTTGTTGTCGATTGTTGCCGTCGGATGCTCGTCGGTGGATGGCGCGCAGACAGGTGGGCCCGGCGGTGGGCCCGGCGGCGGGCCGGGCGGCGGACCCAACTTCGACATGAGCTTCTTCCCCGTCATGACCGGGCCGCCGCCGTCGTTCGGCCCGACGGTGACCGCGGCCACGCCGCCGCCGCCGCTCTCGGGCGGGACGCTGCTCATGATCGCCAACGGCACGACCGCGTTCGCGGCCGATCCCGATCGCGATCAGGCCTACCTCGTCGACGCCAACAGCGGCACGCTGACGGCGACCATTCCGCTGCAAGCCGGCGACGAGCCGGGCCGTGCCGTCGCCGACGCCGCCGGCAAGATCCATCTCGTGCTTCGTCGCGGCGGAGCGGTGGCGCTCATCGATCCCGCGACGGCGACGGTGACCGAGCGCAAGGCGGTCTGCCCCGCGCCGCGCGGCATCGCCTACGACGCGGCCAACGATCGCGTCCACGTGGCCTGCGCCGGCGGCGAGCTGGTGTCGCTGCCCGCGGCCGGCGGCGACGCGGTGCGCACGCTCATGCTCGAGCGCGATCTGCGCGACGTCGCCGTCGTCGGCGCGCAGCTGTGGGTCTCGACGTTCCGCACGGCGAACATCATCCTCGTCGACAACGCATCGGGCGCGGTCTCGACGCGCGTCGTCCTGCCCAACTCGTTCGACTTCAACGGCGAGTTCTCGCCGTCGGTGGCGTGGCGCATGATGTCGCTGCCCGACGGTCACGTCGGCGTCGTGCACCAGGAGGGCCTCGTCGGGCCGGTCATGACCACGCCGGGCGGCTACGGCGGCGGCGGCGGCATGGGCCCCGGCTGCGGCGGCATCGTGCAGAGCGCGGTCTCGATCGTCGACGGCTCGTCGCTGGCGGCGACATCGGTTGGCATCAACGCGGTCCTGCCCGCCGACTTCAGCTACTCGCAGCACGCGGGGCAGATCGCCGTGCTCTCCGCCGGCAATGGACATACCCAGTCGCTGCCGCAGGTCGTGCTCATGTCGGCGGCGGACGTCGTGGTGCCGGGTGGCGCGCCCGACATGGGCAGCCCGCCCGACGCCGGCATCGGCGGAGGCGGCGGCTGCGACCAGAACGCCAGCTTCCTCGCGATCCAGGGCGAGCCGATCGCGCTCGCCTACGACGCGCAGGATCGGCTCTGGGTGCAGACGCGCGAGCCCGCGACGCTGCAGATGGTGCCCGCTCAGGGCATGGCCGTGCTGCAGACCGTCACGCTCTCGTCGGCGTCGCGCGCCGACACGGCGTGGGCGGTCTTCCATTCGAACTCGGGCGCGAGCATCGCGTGCGCGTCGTGCCATCCGGAAGGCGGCGAGGACGGGCGCGTCTGGACCTTCGACAACCTCGGCCAGCGCCGCACGCAGTCGCTGCGCGGCCACGTCGGCGGCACCGAGCCGTTCCACTGGGGCGGCGATCTGCAGACGTTCGGCGCGCTCGTCGCCGAGGTCTACATGGGCCGCATGGCGGGACCGGCGCTGGCCGACGATCAGCAGACGGCGCTGTTCAACTGGATCGACGCGATCCCGACGCTGCCGCAGTCGCCGCCGGCCGATCCCGCGGCGGTGACGCGCGGCCAGGCGCTGTTCAACGACACGCAGAAGGGCGCGTGCGTGACCTGCCACGCCGGCCCGCAGCTGACCAACAACAACACCGTCGACGTCGGCACCGGCGGCATGTTCCAGGTGCCGCGCCTGCTCGGCGTCGGCTGGCGCGCGCCGTTCCTGCATGATGGCTGCGCGGCGACGCTGACCGATCGCTTCACCGGCTGCGGCGGCACCACCAACCTGCACGGCGCGACGTCGTCGTACACGCCGGCGCAGATCGCCGATCTGGTCGCTTATCTGCAGACGCTCTAGAGGTCGAGATCGTAGCCGGCCTGCTTGAGCCGGCGGCGGGTGGCGGCGACGCGACGGAACGGACCGATCGCCAGCGCCGAGAAGACGATGGCCACCACGCCGCCGGCGATGGCGATGACCACGAGCGGCGAGAACACCCCCGACAGCGACGAGAGCACGAAGAAGCCGACGGCGCCGAGCGCGAGCAGCACCGAGAGCGCGAGCGCCGGCACCAGCGTCCAGCTGCGCGCGTGCATCAGCTTGGCGGCGACGAAGATCGACGCCGCGCCGAGCGCCAGGAGCAGCCACGGCACCGTCGCGTAGACGCCGACCCAGGTGACCAGCGTGAGGTTCTGCGCGCCGAGGAGACCCACCACGACGCCGCCGGCGGCGAGCGCGGCGGCCGCACCGGAGACCGCCAGCGGCACGTGCGCCGCGTCGAGCAGCGCGTTGACGTCGGCGTCGTCGGTCGGCGGCGGTGCGGCGGCGGCGGGCGGCATGGCCGGAGGAAACCACGCGGCCGCGTGGTCCAACAAGTGTCGGGGATCACACGTACCCGGCCACACGAGTTTTTTGTGCGACGGCCGCTCACGAGCCGTGTCTGACAGGTAACCGGGAGGGACATCGTGAAGCTGGTCGTCGCGTTCGTCGTGGTCGTGGGAATCGGCGGGGTCGCAGGGGTGGGTTGCGGCGGGTCGCCCGCGCTCACCTGCCAGACCGCCATGTGCAACACCGACAGCAAGACCTACCAGGTCTGCTCCAACGTCGACGGTAGCGTCACCTACAACTTCGGCGGCATGAGCTGCAAGTCGGTGCCCAACAACCAGGGCCAGACCCAGCAGTGCGCCGCCGAGGTCGCCAACTACTGCAACGGCGGCGGCATCGGCGGCACCGGCGGCACCGGTGGCGGCGGCGCGGGCGGCGGCGGTGGCGGCAACGTCACCTGCACGGCGACGTTCTCGGGCGGCTTCACCGGCACCTACTCGCCGTGCGCCGTCACCATCACCTACACGACGGCGTCGAACACGTCGGCGGTGGGGACGGCGGGCAACGCGATCCCGAGCACGCCCTACACGTGGACGGGCATGAACACCGTGCTCGTCGGCATGCCGGCGACGGGGACCTTCGATCAGACGTCGTCGATGGGCGCCTCCAACGAGGTCACGCTGCTCGGGTCGCAGAATCCGCCGACGTGGGAAGCCGGCTACGGCCAGGGCACCACGATCGGCTCGGCGACGCTGACCATCACGTCGCTCGGCCCGTCGCTCGCCATCGGCAGTAACGGCGACCTCTTGTACCAGTCGCCGCACGGCACCTGGACCGGCACGCTCGTCGACCAGAATCCGATGACGGCGATGCCCGACGTCATGCAGACCATCACCTTCTAGGTCGGGCTCATACCGGATGGGCCTGCGTGATACGATGAGGGCGCACTGCCATGCGCGTCGCCGCCCAGCGAACGTCCGAGCCCGAGCCGGCGCCGCAGCTCATCTGCGTCAACTGCGGCA
>Ga0134125_10009298_pt1 | contig 11067 bp, 11 predicted proteins | sample KB31751_FD_96464 | JGI IMG/M metagenome (GOLD analysis project Ga0134125, IMG submission 96464) | Terrestrial soil microbial communities with excess Nitrogen fertilizer from Kellogg Biological Station, Michigan, USA - KB3-175-1 | ecosystem: Environmental > Terrestrial > Soil > Unclassified ...
ACCCATATTCATCTCAGCAGCGGCATGGATTGGTTTGATGCAAGGGTGGAACTGGCTTTTGGTGAACAACATATTGGTATTGCGGAGATTCAGAAAGCGCTTGCCAATAAACAATCTTTTGTTCAGCTCAATGATGGTACGCTTGGCATTCTTCCTGATGAATGGATTAAAAAATATGCCTTGCTTTTTAAAGTCGGTGAAGGCAAAAATAACCGGCTGCGGCTTTCAAGGTTTCATTTAAGTGTGATTGATGATTTATATGATCAGCGCGATGAGCAGGAACTTTCGTTCGAACTGGATGAGAAGTACGAACGGCTTCGTAATTTTAAAAGTATTCCTGAAGTGCCGATTCCGGAGCAATTGGAAAACCGTTTGAGGCCTTATCAACTATCAGGCTTTCACTGGTTAAATTATTTAAACACGGTTGGATGGGGCGGTATTCTTGCTGATGATATGGGTTTGGGAAAAACCGTGCAGGCTTTATCTATGTTGCAGCATTTTGCAGAAGAAGAGGGAAGTTTAAAAGCGCTCGTTGTTTGTCCGACAACATTGATCTATAACTGGGAAAATGAAATCAGAAAATTTACTCCGTCCCTTAGCTGGCGCATTCATCATGGAAATGCGCGGGCAAAAAGGAAAGAAGATTTTCAGGATGAAAATATCATTATTACTACTTATGGAACTTTAAGAAGTGATATCCAGATGTTGATGCGGATTCCATTTGACTACGTGGTTTTGGACGAGTCGCAGGCCATCAAAAATCCCACATCAAAAGTTACGAAAGCGGCGGGTCTTTTAACAGCACGTAACCGGATTTGCATGAGTGGTACTCCTTTACAGAATAACACTTTCGACATTTATGCGCAGATGAATTTTTTAAATCCTGGATTGTTGGGAAGTGTTGAATTTTTCAGAAATGAATTTTCTACGCCAATTGATAAACTCGGGGAACAGGAACAAAAAGAACATTTAAAAAAATTACTGTATCCTTTTATTTTAAGAAGAACAAAAGAGCAGGTTGCAAAAGACCTTCCTGAGAAAACGGAAACCATACTTTTTTGTGAAATGGAAGCAGCTCAGCGAAACATTTACGATTCTTACCGAAATGCATATCGCAGCAAGATACTTGGCGCAATTGATGAACAAGGTGTGGGCAGATCCCAACTTACGATTTTACAAGGTTTAATGAAACTGCGGCAGATATGTGACAGTCCGGCAATATTAAATGAAGACGAAAAATATCCAAATGATTCAATCAAACTGGAAGAATTAACACGTGAAATAACAGAAAATATCGGCGAACATAAAGCGTTGATATTTTCACAATTCCTGGGAATGCTTGCATTGATCAAACAAAAACTGACGGAAAATAATATTGAATTCGAATATTTCGATGGAAGCACTTCAGCCGTGGATAGAGAAAAAGCCATTCAGAATTTCCAAACAAATGAAAACTGCAGGGTATTTTTAATTTCGCTGAAAGCCGGTGGTGTCGGACTTAATTTAACTGCAGCTGATTACGTTTATATTGTAGATCCGTGGTGGAATCCTGCTGTGGAACAACAGGCGATCGATCGTACACATCGTATCGGGCAAACAAAAAATATTTTTGCTTACAGGATGATATGCAAGGATACGATTGAGGACAAAATTTTACAATTACAGGAACGCAAACGTATCCTTGCTAAAGAATTAATTTCAGATGATCAGACTTTTGTGAAAAGTCTGACCAAAGAAGATGTAGAATATCTATTCAGCTAAAAGATTTAAGAAGTAATAAAATCTTTCAACCTTTGAAATTCTCTTTTGTTTCCAGATTCAAAAAGAGCTACAAAATTTTTAGCCAGTTGGCTGAAAAAAACAGACAGAGCTGATTTTTTTTGGTAAACATTGTTTTTCATAACATGGAATTTTAAAAATGAAGAATCTTTTCAGAGGTAAAATAAATAAATTGTTAAATGTTTCACAAGAGCACTTTCACTTTTTTATGCGTTCCGTAAATTCCGCATCTAAAATTTTAATAATCTTTACCACACACCTTCATTATGCCGGAATTTCCGTTTTGTTTTATGAAGGTGTTTCGTATTATAATAACCCGGCGTTTGCATAACCTTTGAGACAAATGATTTTATTATTTGGCTTACAAAAAGTGCCGGATGATTGATTTTGTTATTCATATTAAAGAATTGGAAATAGATAACGGAAAGAAATTAAATTTTATTGTTTTATATAAAAAAATTTCTAAAAAACCGATTCCGAATCAAATTGTTCTCGCAATATTCTATCGAACAGAAAACGAAAACACCCTTATTTCTTCTTTTGCAGTACTTATAGCCGAGGTTAAAAAAATAGATTCAGTTGCTGCTATTTTTATAATGGTATTTTTGTGATTATTAATTTTATCAAATCAAAATCAATGGAATCAGTAAATAGCAAAATTGGAATTTATGCAGCGCATTTTTATCCGTATATCAAACTGGTGGAAAATGAAGATTTAAAAACAGTTTTAAAAGATCAAATGCAAGAAACTGGAGCTTTTTTCAATTCAATTCCTGAAGCAAAATATCTTTATAAATATGCGCCGGATAAATGGAGTATCAAAGAAGTAATTCAACACATTATAGATACAGAAAGGGTTTTCGTATATCGTGCATTAGCATTTTCGAGAAAAGATGTTCATACACTTCCTTCAATGGATGAAAACAGCTATGCCATAAATTCAGACGCGAATAATAGAAAATTCAAGGATTTGAGCGATGAATTCTTAGCAGTGCGACAATCAACCATTTTCCTTTTTAATAGTTTTTCCCCCTCACAATTAAATGAAGTGGGAAAAGCAAATGATTACGAAATGAGCGTAAAAGCAATGGGATACACAATTGCCGGACATGCCGCCCACCACATTAATATTTTAAAAGAAAGATACCTGGCTTAATTTTTTAAGAACTTTTTTTAAAAAAATGATTCATTGAAAATATTTTCTGTTGCTCAAATAAAACACTGGGATTCATTTACCATTCAACATGAACCTGTGACATCTGTTGATTTGATGGAACGGGCCGCAGAAGCATGTTCGATTTGGATTTTTAAAAAGTTTGAGAAAAGTATTTCCATAAAAATATTTTGCGGAAAAGGAAATAACGGCGGCGATGGACTGGCAATTGCAAGACTTTTAGAATCTAAAAATTATCGTGTCGCTGTTTTTATTTTAGAAAATAGGCATTCCGGTTCTCCTGATTTTGAAAACAATCTTGTGCGGTTAAGAAAGACTTCAGTAAAAATATTTTTTTTGGAAAATGAAAGCACATTTCCTATATGCCCGAAAGACGATTTAATCATTGATGCGATATTTGGAACAGGATTAAATAAAAGACCTGCCGGACTCGCTGCAGGATTAATAAATTATATTAATGAAAGTGCAGCAAACAAAATATCTATTGATGTTCCAAGTGGTTTGTATATTGATAAAAGTTCGCAGGGAAATACGGTTATAAAAGCAGATTACACACTCACATTTCAGAATCAGAAACTTGCTTTTTTAATGCCGGAAAATGAAGCTTTTGTCGGCGATGTTGTCTTACTCAATATTGGACTTTTAAAAGAGTATGAACAAAACGAAAAATCTGCATTTGAATTTGTTGAAAAAAATTTGGTTGAAAAAATCTATACCCGCAGAAATGCATTTTCCAACAAAGGGAATTACGGTTATGCATGTCTCGTTGCCGGTAGTTACGGGATGATGGGAGCCGCGGTGCTCAGTTCCAGGGCATGTTTAAGAAGTGGCGTTGGAAAGCTGACGTGTTACATTTGCGAAGCAGGCTATAATATTTTACAAAATTCCTCACCGGAAGCAATGTGTAAAGTTTTTGGTGATAAGCATATTCAAAATGTGAGCGATTTTTCAGATTTTGATGTAATTGGAATAGGCCCAGGCATTGGCAAATATGAATCGCACAGGCAATTATTGGAAAATTTATTTTCAAAATTTCAGAAGCCTTTAGTCATTGATGCTGACGCATTAAATGTATTGAGTGAAAATCAATTTCTTTATAAATCCATTCCTGCACACAGTATCATCACTCCGCATCCAAAAGAATTTGAAAGATTATTTGGAAAAACGGATTCGGATTTTGACAGGATCAATCTCGCATTATCAAAATCAAAAGAACTGAATATTTATATCGTTTTAAAAGGACATTATACTTTTATTGCTGCTCCCGATGGAAAAGGATTTTTTAATTCGACCGGAAACGCCGGAATGGCAACAGCAGGCGCTGGCGATGTGCTTACCGGAATAATTACGGGCTTACTTGCGCAAAAATATGCTCCTTTGAATGCAGCGATTTTCGGAGTATATCTTCACGGACTTGCAGGAGATATTACCGCAAAAAATATTTCACAGGAAGCGCTGATCGCTGATGATATAATTGAAAATTTGGGTAATGCTTTTAAAGAAGTTTCTACTTAATTATATACGTATAAAAATATTTTCTTTGTCGTATAAAAGGAGTAAATTTGTCTTTTAACCGAATGCTATGGACAATAAAATCACACTTAGCTTTGATGAGTCGGTCATTTCCAGGGCCAAAGAATATGCGGCAGATAATGACATTAGCCTTTCCAGGCTGGTAGAATTTTTATTGAAAAAAATCACCTCTTCCAAATATGAAAGTATGGAAGATTTTCCTATTGCCGATTGGGTGTTCCAGGTAGGTGAAGGACAAGCAGAATATCACACAAAAAGAACCAGGAAGAAAGCCAAAGAAGAATTCTTTAACTCCAAAAAATGAGAATTTTTCTTGCCGCCAACATTTTAGTTTCGGTATTGAATAAGGAGTACCCTTTGTTCAGTACCACTGCCCGAATTCTAAGTCTTGCAGACAGAAACGGATTTGTTTTATACACATCGCCGGTTTGCCTCGCAATTACCTTTTATTTTGCAGAAAAAAAATTTAAAAGCGCAGTCGCCAAAACCAAAATTCACTTGTTATCAAAACACCTTCACAGTACAACTGTAGATGAGAGTACGGTTGCAAAAACGCTCAAAAATCCTGCTATCAATGACTTTGAAGATGGATTGGAATATTATTCAGCACTAGAAAGTAAATGCAATTGCATCATCACAGAAGACGTAGATGATTTTTATTTTTCAAAAATTGAGGTACTGAAAAGCGAAGAATTTTTTAAAAAATATTTGTTTAAAACTACCTGACGTAAATATATCCTCACCGCGAACAGTGTTATCTTTGTTTTTTTACAAATCAAAAACTTCAATCATGCCTTCATTCGACATCGTTAGCAAAGTGAACCTTCAAACGCTGGATAATGCCATCAATACTGTTTCAAAAGAAATCAAAAACCGCTTTGATTTCAAAGGAAACCATGTCGTGATCGATTTGAATAAAAAAGATTTAAAGTTAAATCTTGAAGCAGACAGTGAAATGAAACTCACCCAGATCATTGACGTACTCATCAGCAAAAGCATGAAACAGGGATTGGCTGCAGAAATTTATGATCTGAATAAAGAACCCTACCAAAGCGGCAAAGTAGTGAAAAAAGAAATTTCTGTTCGCAATGGTATTAGCCAGGAAGATGCCAAAAAAATCGTAAAAATGATAAAAGACGGAAAATATAAAGTACAAGCTTCTATTATGGATGATATGGTGCGCGTTTCCGGGAAAAAGATCGATGATCTGCAAGCGGTGATTCAGGCTTCCAAGGGCTGGGAGTTGGGCCTTGCGTTACAGTATGTGAATATGAAAAATTAAAAAGTTAGCCTTTTTTTCCACAACGCAAAAAGAAGAATTGTTTTTTTTCTGTAAAATTAAACAGCTTTGTGATTTTGCTTCAGCGAAAGGTTAAATTTGCTCTCAGAATAATTGCTTTCAGACGCTTTTTGCTTACCTGGTGCATGGGAAATATTTTATTTTCTCATTTTAAATCTACAGGTATGCAACACAAACTGATTCTCGGCCTTCTAATGCTGGCGTTAACTTCCACTTCTGCACAAACTTTACAAACATGGAATTGGGATTCCTATAAAATGAAGTTTAAAGCTCCGGACAATATGGTCGTCCAGCAAAATGATGCTACAGGATACCAGGCGACGAACAATAATATTACGCTTGATATTTATCCGCGGACCGGGGAAAACTTAACTTACGACGGGATGAAAACCGCAATTGTTAATTGGGCAAACCAGGTATCATTAAATTATGATCCAAGTACTCAGCCTATTTATCTCAGCAATATAAACCGTTATTGGGGATGCGCCATTGATGGTGTAAAACAAGGCTATTCTGCGTCAGCTCTATTGCTGATAAACCCGGATTATCCTGATCTCAGTTATTATGTATGGATTTCGTATACTCCTGAATATTATCATGATGCGGTGGCGATTCTTCGTAGCTTTCAGCCACTTTAAATGAGAAATTAAAACTCTTTTTATGCTAATTTAAGTTACTGATAGCCTACCATTTTGCAACAGTAAATCTGATTTCTTTATATCCCTCAGCTTCATATAAAATTCCAATCTCTTTCTTTGAAACTTTCACAATATCCGAATAGCCGGTATTTTTTGCATCGATCAAATATTTTCTCTCCCACGTCTTTCCTTCATTGTAACTGATGCGTAGCGTTAGACTGTCGCGGCTTTTAGTGTCATCATTATTGGAAAAAGCTAAAATCGTTTTGCCTTTTTTTATTCCAACATTTAATAAACTTCCTTCGCAAATCGGATCAGGTAAATTGTGATCAACGAAAGTTGTGTCCCAGGTTGCACCGCCGTCTTTACTTAGCGAAACGACCCTGTATTTTCCAGTCTGGTTACGGCTGTTCATCATCAATCCGTTGTTGCTTAATTCTGCAGCGGTGCTTTCATTAGAGCCTTCAAAAGGCACGGTTTCGCTCAGATGAAAAGTAGCGCCATGATCATCGGTAAAATATCCATGCGCCTGGTAATCTCTTAATTGTGGTTTCGCATCTCCGGAAGAATGATTGGCCGCAATATAAATTCTTCCTTTATATTTTCCATATTCAAACTGCAATGCGTGCCCCGGCGTATTTGCATACGTTCTCCAATCTTCTTTAAAACTCCATGCCGGATTTACTTGTGGTTGATTAATGCGGTTTACTTGTGTGGTTATATCGATCGATTGGCTCCAGGTTCTTCCATTGTCTGTACTGGTTTTATATAATACATCGCGATGTCCCTTTCCTTTTCTCAATTCTCCTTCATGACCATTACCTGTGTTATAAAATAAGAATATTCTTCCTTCTGGAAAACGAGGATCAGCAAGATCCACAACCGGCGCTGGATTGCCCGCTTGCAAACTATCATTGCTCGCTACAATTTGCAAGGCACTCCACGTTTTCCCAAGATCACTGCTTCTTTTTAAAACAATTTTGATGTCACCAAAATCCCCCGCTCCGTGTACACGTCCTTCGGAAAACGCCAGCAGATCACCGTTCGGCGCTTTGATGATTGCCGGAATTCGAAAAGATTTATAGCCTTCTGTACCTGAAACGTAAACAGGAACAGCTTTGAATTGAGCAAATAATTTTATGGAACAAAAAAGAAAAATGAGTAGAAAAGTCGCTTTACTGAAAATCTTTTTCATATTGAAAGTTTAAGTGTAATAAGGTTACGTGTGTTAAAATGAATGTGCCAAAAATTGTGGAAAAATAATTGAGTAATTAGTGGCACTCTTTTAAAATTCCTCCAGCAATTTCCAGCAATACCATTCTTGTCTTGGCAGATGGAACGGCCCCTTAAATAAATTCCCTTTTGCAGGTTGCGCCACGGTTCCATCGCGATGAAGATAACCAAACCATTCGCCGAATTCCTTGTCGTGAAATTTCGTGTATGCATAACCGTTAATCTGCTGATGCCATTGTTTATACTTTTCATTTCCAGTGATGGTATAAGCGAGCAATGTTGCAATGATTGCTTCATTTTGTGGCCACCAAAATTTCATATCCTGCCAATATTCCTGCACAGGTTTATTATAAACATCTCTGAAATATAAAATGCCCCCATGTTCTTTATCCCATCCGCGTTCCCACATATAGTCGAGCATTTTGCAACCAAGTTCGATCAAATGTGGATCGTTATTCCTGTATTTCGCTTCGTGCAAAATAAACCACGCGCCTTCAATCGCATGCCCCGGATTTAAAGTTCTTCCATCAATATGATCAATAATACTACCATCCGGCGCCACTTGTTCCATCACACATTTGATATCATCTTTTACAAAAAAAGTTTCAATTTCTTTGATCCATTTTAAAATCCATTCATCGCAACGTGGATCACCTATTGTTTCACGCAATTGCTGCGCTGTATTCATCATGATCATGGGAACACCAATCCCTTTGGAAGGACGCGTATCTTCAAACTTTGCCTGAAGTTTGATTTCGCCTGTTGCGTAATCAAGGCATTTTCCAAATAACCCTCTTGCCAGTTTTGCCTTTTCTTTATCACCACTTGCTTTTGCATAAGCCGCTAAAGCAATAACGGCAAAGGTTTCCGAAAAAAAATATCTTCTTTTACGGATTGGCTTTCCATCGCGTGTAACATGGAAATACATTTGTCCATCTTCTGCAAAACAATGATTCAATAAAAAATCAACTCCTTTTTTTGCGCCATCGAGCCACTCTTTTTTTTGTTCAACCGTATTATACAAAGTCGCTAAAAGCCATGTCGCGCGGCCTTGAATCCAAACGGCTTTATCGTCATCCAGCAAACTCCCATCCCTATCGCGCATTAATAAAAAACCGCCAAACTCTTCATCAATACTTTTCGGAAACCAGAAAGGAATGGTGTCGTTGAGTAATTGATTTTTATAAAATTTTCCTTGTTGTTGTAAATAGTTTTTATCAATATTCATATTGTCAAGTTTTAAATCGTTAATCATACACGCTAATCATTTTCGGTTACTAAAAAAATTGTAATTTGGATAAATTTTACATTATGGCTGAAGACATAAAATATAAAATCATTAAAACCCTCGATACCATTGACGATGAAAATATCCTCATCCAGGTTATGGAAGATGTTGCTTTTTATGCATCAGACAAAGACGTCATTGATCATCTCTCTGCGTCTCAATTGAAGGATCTTGACCAGGCCATCAATCAGGCAAATAATAATGACGTCATTGATTGGAATGATTTTAAAAATGAAATAAATGAACGGCGGCGCAAATAATTGTTACCAAAAAATTCCGACAAAATGTAATTGAAACACATGAGTATATTTTAAATCCATTTTCGTCTAAAACTGCATCACTTTTTCTTGATCGCATCGAAAGAAGGATTGACTTTATTGCTGCTCATCCTGAGGCAGGAAAGCCATCCCAAAAATGAAAAAATGTTCGCTGCGTTTTATTACCACCGCACAATCAAATCTATTACCGTTTCGAGAATGAAAGAATAGAAATTCTACTTTTATTCGACATGAGACAAAAGCCAAATAAAAATCCTTATTGACATTAAAAAAACAACATTTTCAAAGAACAATTTTAATTAACTACTTCCTCAGCACATTTCTCAAATCTTTTCCTAAAACGTCATATCCATCAGCATTTGGATGCAAACCATCACTTATAAATAATTTCAAATTCACTTTCCCATTAATCAAAAAATCCTTTCCAAAATCAACATAGTCAATATGATTTTGCAATGACATTTCTTTGATTTTTTTGTTGATCGCCGCAACATGTTCTTCTGATTTTACACGAGGTAAAATTCCTACCATTATGATGTTTACATCCGGTTTTCTTTGTCTGATTGCTTTGATCAAAAATTGCAAACCTTCAACAATTTCTTCATCAGGATTGATTCCTAAATTATTGGTACCTATCATCAGCACAATATTTTTTCCTTTGAAATCATCAAACTCACCATGATATACACGCCACAAAACATTCTCAATTCTGTCCCACCCAAATCCGGCATTCTGAAGGTTTAATGGCTTCAAATACCGATCCCATGCAGATTTACCACGAATCACATGATAGGCAGGAGTTCCACCAAAATAATGAATGATCGAATTTCCAATAATCAGATTCTGCGGATTATTTTGTTTTATATCTTCCTTCACTTCTTCATCCCGCGCAATCCAATTATAACCGTCACGATATTGTTCGACAGGAATTTCGGTTGCAATATTCCCGACCGGTTCATGCAAGATTTCCCTGATCTTTTTCTCATATGCAATAGCATATTGCATCATGCCGATGTCATTAGGATGTGCGCCGTCTACGGTAGAATTAATATTAAAACCGATTTCTTTTTCCGTCAATAAATAAATATTTTTTATTCCGGACGATACAAAGTTTTCAAAGATTTTAGCAATCATGACACTGCTTTCATGATATTCATTTAGTCGGCCAGTGTCCATAAAAAATAAAGGATTTCCATCAGCATGCTCCACAAATAAAATGGGTACATTTTTATTTCTTTCACGCAATTTGTTGACCCCATACACCAAACGATTCTTTATTTCTTCCTGCGAATAGCCGTTTGAGAGATTGGGCATACAATCCAGGATATACATTTTTGCATTTACTTTAGCCATAAGGTCGAATATCGGCCCTTCAAATCTTCCATTACCCGAAAATCCCAGATTGATAACGGTTCTATCAAGATTTCTCTCTAGAATATTTGTCCATGCAAGTCCAGGTCTTGATGTAACACCTCCCTGCAAAATAGATGTTCCATAAGCTACAATTGGTTGTTCTTTTCTTTTTTCCGCAAATGCAAAAGAATCTTTTTCATTCACACCAATCGATAAGCAGGTTACCGAATTGTATAAGGGCAGATACAAATAAAAATCGGAAACCTTTGTGCCGTTTTTTGCAAGAACTAAATTTTTAAAAGTATAGGAACAAGTATCTCCGAAATGATAATAACCCGGCGACCAGTTCCAGTTTCCGTTCACATCTGTTGCATATAAATCAAGACCGCTCATTCCTGTTGAAGGCATATGCGCCATGGAAAAACTTTTGCCTGCGAGTGTATATTGAACTTTTATTTCTGTTGCTGAAGTTCTAAAATGAATAAATTCCC
>Ga0134125_10009299_pt1 | contig 11067 bp, 8 predicted proteins | sample KB31751_FD_96464 | JGI IMG/M metagenome (GOLD analysis project Ga0134125, IMG submission 96464) | Terrestrial soil microbial communities with excess Nitrogen fertilizer from Kellogg Biological Station, Michigan, USA - KB3-175-1 | ecosystem: Environmental > Terrestrial > Soil > Unclassified ...
CGGCGCCGGCACGTCCCAGTTCGGCGGGCTCCAGACATTGCCCTCCGGGTTCTCGGTCTGGCGCAGGAACTGGCAGGTGGCGCGCCCCATGCTGACGCCGCCGACGATGTACTCCGCGTCGATCACCTTGATCCGGCGCCCTTCGCGGATCGGCGTCACCGTCACCTCGGCGGCCGAGAGGTCGGGCAGCCGGTACATGTCGATGGTGAACCTGGCGGGCATCAGGTCGGGCTCGCCGTGCTGCTGCTCGATCGCCTGCGCCAGGAGGCCGGCCATGACGCGGCCGTGCAGCGAGGTCGGGCTCCAGGGGCCACGGCTCATCGGGGTGGGCTGGTAGAGGGCGCCGTCGCGCCGGAAGAAGGGCTCGTTGCTCATCGAGCGGCAGCGTATGGCGGATTCTGTGCGCGAAGGCCAAGGGCGCCGCGAGGTCACGTCTCGACGGCGGCCAAGCTTGGCGTAGTAATGCGCTCGGGCTCGAGGAAAGACGCCGGCGAACCGGCGCAGCGATAGGGAACGGGAGACGCGTAGCATGAGGCGCAGCATCTGGAGCGGCGTGGCCGTCGCCGCCGCCGTGGTCAGCCTGTGGGGCTGCGGCGCCAAGGCGCCCGGCAAGGTCGACGCCGCGCGCCTCGTCGCGGCCAACAGCGATGGCGCCAACTGGCTGACCTACGGGCGCACCTACTCCGAACAGCGCTTCAGCCCGCTCGACCAGGTCAACACCGGCGACGTCGGCCAGCTCGGCCTCGCCTGGCACGCGCAGTTCGACACCGAGCGCGGCCAGGAGGCGACGCCGCTGGTAGTGGACGGCACGCTCTACACCACCACCACCTGGTCGAAGGTCTATGCGTACGACGCGGCGACCGGCCAGCCGAAGTGGTCGTTCGACCCCAAGGTGCCCGGCGAGGACGGCTTCAAGGCGTGCTGCGACGTGGTCAACCGCGGCGTCGCGGTCTGGGACGGCAAGGTCTACGTCGGCACCATCGCCGGTCAGCTGATCGCGCTGGACGCGGCGACCGGCAAGCCGGTCTGGACCGTGCAGGTGACCGACCCGACCAAGTCGTACACGATCACCGGCGCGCCGCGCGTCGCCAACGGCAAGGTGCTGATCGGCGAGGGCGGCGCCGAGTACGGCGTGCGCGGCTATCTGTCGGCCTACGACGCGGCCACCGGCAAGCTGGACTGGCGCTTCTACACGACCCCCAACCCGAACCGGCAACCGGACGGCGCCGCCTCCGACGACGTGCTGGCCAGCAAGGCGGCGGGCACCTGGGGCGGCGGCGTGCCGCCGAACGGCGGCGGCGGCACGGTGTGGGATTCGATCGTCTACGACCCCGACCAGAACCTCGTGTTCTTCGGCACCGGCAACGGCACGCCGTGGGCGCCGGTCGACCGCTCCGACGGCAAGACCGACAACCTTTTCCTGTCGTCGATCATCGCGGTGAACGCCGACACCGGGAAGTACGTCTGGCACTACCAGACCACCCCGGACGACGCCTGGGACTACGACTGCGACCAGCCGATCATGCTCGCCGACCTGACGATCGGCGGCGCGCCGCACAAGGTGCTGATGCAGGCCAACAAGAACGGCTTCTTCTACGTGATCGACCGCACGAACGGGAAGCTGCTCAGCGCCAACGCCTACCTGCCGCCGGGCGCGATCACCTGGGCCAAGTCGGTCGACCTGGCGACCGGCCGCCCGATCGAGAACCCGGGCGCGCGCTATGGCGCCAACCTCACCATCGTCGCGCCGGCGCCCTACGGCGGGCACAACTGGCAGCCCACCGCCTTCGATCCGAAGACCGGGCTCGTCTACATCCCGGCCATGCAGTCGGGCTACGCCTACGGGCTCGATCCGAAGTACAAGTTCAAGGCTGGCGGCTGGAACCTCGGCCTCAACTACGACTTCGGCGCGCTGCCCGACGACAAGGCGCAGCGCGCGGCCATGAAGGCGACGCTGAAGGGCTCGCTGATCGCCTGGGATCCGGTGGCCGGCAAGGCGCGCTGGACCGTGCCGCTGCCGGTGTTCTGGAACGCCGGCGTGCTGGCCACCGCCGGCGGACTCGTGTTCGAGGGCAATGGCGACGGCAAGTTCGTGGCCTACGACGCGGCGACCGGCAAGACGCTGTGGAGCTACGACGCCGGCGTCGGCATCACCGCCGCGCCGATGACCTACAAGGTGGGCGACACCCAGTACGTGGCGATCATGGTCGGCTACGGCGGCGCGGCGCCGCTCGCGGCCCACTTCGCGCTGCCGGACCGGCCGCGCATGCCCGGCCGGCTCTTGGTGTTCAAGCTCGGCGGCAGGGACACGGCGCCCGCCTATCCGGCGCCGCAGCGGATCACCATCAGCCTCGCCGGCGTCACCTCGGCGGGCGACCCGAAGGCCGGCTTCAGCCTCTACAACGCCAACTGCTCGACCTGTCACGGGCCGAACGTCTCCGGCCGCTACCTGCCCGACCTGAAGACCTCGCCGATGATCCTGACGCCCAGCGACTTCGCCTCGGTGGTGCTGGGCGGCGCGCGCAAGTCGCGCGGCATGGCGAGCTTCTCGCGCTTCCTCGACGCCACCCAGGTCGAGGACATCCGCGCCTACATCCTGCAGGAGTCGCGCACGGCGCAAGCGAAGGGGCTGTAGGGGCGTCTCACGGCGGCGAAGCGCCGGGTCCAGCTCGCCGCGTCGCTTCGTCGGGCCGGCCGCCGTTGTTCTCCATTCGTTCTTGACCGCCCGGGTTCCTACGGTTACCGGTGGTGATCAGACGCGCACGTCTCCGCGGTGACGGCAAAAGGCGACGTAGGTGACCAGCCCCTATTATATGTCTCAGAGGAACTTGTATCTGACCTCGGCCAATTGGGGCGCGGACGGGTTGGAGCCTGCGGGGATCGCCACACGCATAGTCGAGACGATTGATCGCACGGCCCACCTGGTCCCCCCCGGCCAGCGCTGGTTCATCTTGCCTCAAGGCGGCGATCGGTATGCGCCGATCACGCAGAAGCTGCCCGACATCGTTCGAGCCAATGAAATCCCTGGTGACTTCGGTGAGCCGAATCCCGGCTGGGGATACAGCAACTCGCTGTTCACCCTCGACGACGACCAGGGCCCGCCGACCAGCGCGTCACTCGACTTCCACGTCACGGCCGGCTCGAATTCCCTCAATTGGATAACCTTCGAGATAGGCAACCGCCAGCGTCGGCCAGATTTCTCACGCATCAGCTATCGGACCTATCGCGACATGATCGGCGTCATCGCCGAGACGTGGCCGTGCCCCTGGATCTTCGCCCACAACAGCCGCAATCCCCGCCTGCACCCGCCGGCGGACGTCGCGGTGAATGGGCCGGCGGAGCCACCGTTCGGCGGCGCCTGGATCGCGTATCTCTCGGCGCCGCTGGCCAAAGGGCTCGCCCCGCCGCCCGAACTGGTGGCGCAGCCGACGGCCGGTGGCGGTTTGTTCCTGAGCGCGACGCAGACGCTGCTCGATCAGTCGAACCCTGACGAAATGCGCCGCTCGCGGCTGCTGGAGAAGATCGCGCTGGAGCGAATTGGCGTAGGAACGGGAGGGGGCCTTCCGAACTCGACACCCGTGCGCGTCGGTCCGGCCTGAGCGGCGCTCAGCGCCCGTCCTCGAGCGCGAACCTGGCGCCGCGGTCGGCGATCATGATGGTGGGAGTGTTGGTGTTGCCGGAGGTGATGGTGGGCATCACCGAGGCGTCGATGATGCGCAGCCGCTCCAGGCCGATCACGCGCAGCCGCGCGTCGACCACGGCCAGTGGGTCGGAGGAGACGCCCATCTTCGCCGTGCCGACGGGGTGGAAGATGGTGGTGCCGATGTCGCCGGCCGCCTTGGCGAGGCTGGCCTCGTCGTCGCCGACCGCGGGACCCGGCAGGTATTCCTCGGGCGCGTAGAGCTTCAGGGCCGGCTGGGTCATCAGTCGCCGCGTGAGGCGGATCGCGTCGGCGGCGACGCGGCGGTCTTCCGGCGTCGCCAGGTAGTTGGGCGCGATCGCGGGCGGGGCGGCCGGATCGGCCGAGCGCAGGCGGATCTCGCCGCGCGAGGTGGGGCGCAGGTTGCAGGCCGAGGCGGTGATCGCCGGAAACCGGTGCAGCGGGTCGCCGAACTTGTCGAGCGACAGCGGCTGCACGTGGAACTGGATGTTGGGCCGCTCGTGCTCGGGCGACGAGGTGGTGAACATGCCGAGCTGCGAGGGGGCCATGGTCAGCGGCCCGCGGCGCAAGAGCGCGTATTCGGCGCCCATCCAGGCGCGACCGACCAGCGAGTGGTAGCTGGTGTTCAGGGTCTTGGCGCCGCGCACCTTGTAGATCGCGCGCTGCTGCAGGTGGTCCTGCAGGTTGCGGCCAACGCCCTGCCGGTCGACGAGCACCGGCGCGCCGGCCGCGCCCAGCCACTCGCCCGGGCCGACGCCGGAGCGCTGCAGGATGGCCGCCGAGCCGACCGAGCCAGCCGAGAGGATCACCTCGCCACGCGTCCGCGCCTCGAAGACCTGCCCGCCGCGCCGGTAGCGGACGCCGACCGCGCGGCGGCCCTCGAAGATCAGCCTGTCGACCAGCACGCCGGTCTCCAGCCGCAGGTTCGGCCGCTTCAGCACCGGCTTCAAGAACCCGCGCGCCGCCGACCAGCGCAGGCCGCGTTTCTGATTGACGTGGAAGAGGCCGACGCCGGTGTTGTCGCCGGTGTTGAAGTCCGGCGTCGCCGGGATGCCCATCTCGACGGCGGCGTCGGCGACCGCGGCGAGGATGTCCCAGCGCACGCGCGGCGCCTCGACCCGCCATTCGCCGCCGACGCCGTGATGCTCGCTCTCGCCGAGGAAGTGGTCGTCGAGGCGGCGGAAGACCGGGCGCACGTCGTCCCAGCCCCAGCCGGTCAGCCCAAGCTGGCGCCAGTGGTCGTAGTCGCCCGCCTGGCCGCGCATCGAGATCATCGCGTTGATCGCCGACGAGCCGCCGACCACCTTGCCGCGCGGGTACTTCAGCGAGCGGCCGTTCAGCCCCGGCTCGGCCTCGGTCTCGAACATCCAGTCCGACCGCGGATTGCCGATGGCGAACAGGTAGCCGACCGGTATGTGGAACCAGATCCAGTTGTCGCGGCCGCCGGCCTCCAGCACCAGCACGCGGCGGCTCGGGTCCTCGGACAGCCGGTTGGCGACCACGCAGCCGGCCGAGCCGGCGCCGACCACGATGTAGTCGAAGTCTCCGTCCATGGCGGCCGAGCTCACGTCAGTACGCCCGCGCGATGAGCACCTCCTCGCTCGCCGGCGCGCCGGTGAAGAGGCAGGTCCCGCCCGCGCCGGACTGGTCGAGGGGGATGTTCCGCAGCGTCAGCTTCAGCGCCTTCAGCCGCGCGTCGACCGCGTCCAGCGCCGCGCCGGTCGGCCGCGACCAGGGCGCGCGCACCCAGCCCTTGAAGGCGCCGCCTTCGTCCTCGTCGTCGCTGGCCTGTCCGAAGTACTCGGCGAGCTCGTCGAAGCTTTGGATGTCGCTACGGATGTTGCCGTCGAGCATCGCCTTGGCGTCGGCGTAGAGCCCCGCCTGGATCTCGGCCAGCAGCGCCGGCACCTGACCGATGAACGCCTCGCGCGGCAGGCTCTGGGAGGCGACCTTCTCGCCATTGCGGAGCTGATCGCGCCGCATGAAGGTGACCTGGCCGGCGGCGGCGTCGCGCGGGCCGATCTCGACGATGATCGGCGCGCCGCGGCGCACCCAGTCCCAGCGCTTGTCGGCCGAGCGTTGGCCGCGGGTGTCGAGAAGCGCGCGCGTGCGCTCGCCGAACGTCGTGGTGGCGGCGAGCGCCTTCGCCAGCGCCTCGCCGTAGGCCAGCACCTCGGCGTCCTCGGGCTTGTCGCGCAGGATCGGCACGATCACCACCTGCCGGGGGGCGACGGCGGGCGGCAGCCGCAGGCCATCGTCGTCGCCGTGGGTCATGATGACGCCGCCCATCAGGCGGGTCGAGGCGCCCCAGCTGGTCGTGTGGCAATACTCGAGCTCGCCGGCGGCGCTCTGGAAGCGGATGTTCTGGGCGCGGGCGAAGTTCTGGCCGAGGTAGTGCGAGGTGCCGGCCTGCAGCGCCTTGCCGTCCTGCATCATCGCCTCGATCGAGTAGGTGGCGACGGCGCCCGGGAAGCGCTCGTTCTCCGGCTTCTCGCCGGCGATCACCGGCATGGCCAGCGTCTCCTCGGAGAAGGCGCGGTAGACCTCCAGCATGCGCATGGTCTCGGCGCGCGCGTCGGCCTCGTCGGCGTGCGCGGTATGGCCCTCCTGCCAAAGGAACTCCGAGGTGCGCAGGAAAAGCCGCGTGCGCATCTCCCAGCGCACCACGTTGGCCCACTGGTTGATCAAGAGCGGCAGGTCGCGGTGGCTTTTGATCCAGCGCTGGAACGCATCGGCGATGATCGTCTCGGAGGTGGGCCGCACGATCAGCGGCTCCTCGAGCTTGGCCTCCGGGTCGACCTCCAGCTTGCCGTCGACCGCCTTCAGCCGGTGATGGGTGACGACCGCCATCTCCTTGGCGAAGCCCTCGACGTGCTCGGCCTCCTTGGCGAAGAAGGAGAGGGGGATGAAGAGCGGGAAGTAGGCGTTGAGGTGCCCGGTCTCCTTGATCCGCCGGTCGAGATCGCGCTGCACCTCCTCCCAGACGCCATAGCCCCACGGCTTGATGATCATCATGCCGCGCACGGGGCTGTTCTCGGCGAGGTCGGCCTCGCGGATCACCGCCTGGTACCACTCGGGAAAGGTCGAGCGGTTGCCGGTCATCCGGCTGACGCTCAGCGCGCGCTGCATGGGAGCCTCCTTTGCGAGGCTGCATAGAGGCGCAGGGCGGCGCGCGCCACCCACCAGCGCCGACCTTCTGGGCGGCGCTACTCGGCGGCGACCCCGCCCTCGGCTTCCGGCGGCGGCTCCGACACCCCGAAGTCCTTCGAGCGCATCCCGACCTCGCTGCGGCCGAAGCCGTCGGCCGCCAGGCCGCGCGTCAGGAGCGCACGCACCGCCGCCGCGCGGCTGGGCATGCGGCGGCTGAAGCGCCAGTCGTCGAGCACCCTCAGCTCGTCCTCGGTGAGCATGATCTGCAGCCGCTCGCCGCGATTGTTCGCATTCGTCATCGGATCCCCGCCTTGCTTCAGAGGGTCACATGACCAACGTGGGAAGCGCTCAATCGGCGTCAAGAGCGGCGCATGCGACGGTGGCGGCAGAAGCGGTTCTTACTCAAAGAGCTGCAACGCTGCCTTATACAGAAGACAGCCGGATATCGCCCTTCGCTCAACATGTAAAAGGAAGTCGGCGAGTGGGATTCGAAGGCCGCTCCGAAGTTAACAAAACAGTTGATTCGGTTGGCGCAGGCGCGTTCTATGTTCGCTGAACGCCGTTCGGGTGACGTCGTGGTGGGCGGCGCCGGCGAAAAGAGCCGAAACATGGCCGATTACGAAGTCTACGTCGATGACGACCGGTATCAGGTGCCCTCGTTGTACCTGATCAGCGCAACGAGCGAGGCGCGCGCGCACGCCATCGCCAACGAACTTTGGCGCAGCAGCACGCATCACCACGGGGTGGAGCTTCGCCACGCCGGCGAGCGGGTGCTGGGCCTTGGCACGCTGGCTGAAGGCCTCTCGACCCAGCCCTAAGGCGCGCTCGAAGTCGTTCTGGCTCAGGCGATCCGCCGTCCGTCGAGCGACGCCAGCCGCAGCTTGGCGCGGCGCGGCTCGTCGGCGAGGCCGTTCACCGCGAGGATGGCGAGCGGGCCGACCCGGACCCCCACGCCGGATGGAGTCGGCTGGCAGTGGCCGAGGAAGCGGTCGCGCGCACCGTCCGGTCCGGCGAGCGGCGCGAACAGCAGCTCGAACCGGCTCGCGCCGCCAGCGTCCGAGCGGGCGCAGGCGAGCACCACGAGCGGCTCGGCCTGAGCCAGGGCGCGGGCCAGCAGGCGGCTCAGCCGCCCGCGATGCTCGGGCGCGAATAGCGAGATCACGCTGGCGCCTTGCAGCGGCGCGCCTCGCAGCGCAGCAACCGCCTCGCCCGCCAGCCGCAGGCGGATGTCGCCGCCCAGCGCCGTCTCGGCGATGAACACCTGCGGCGCCAGGGCCGCGAAGTCGGCGACGTCGATGTCCGCCCGTCTGGGCGCCGGCAGGTCGCCGCGGCGTCGGCGCCAATACTCCAGCAATCCTTCGGTGTTCGAATGGAACATCTTCTCTCGTCCGACGGGCAAGCCGACCCTTTGCGCCGGCTCCCGCACGAGGGTTGCAAGACAGGGGCAGGCCAGGCCGTCGGCGCGTCAAATCGGGACACAACCCGCACGACACGCCGTCCAGGGCCGGACGATTTCGATGGGGAGCCAGTGATGGCCAACAGGACCACCTTCAAGGCGTTGATCGCCGGCGCGGGCGCTTGGTTCGCGATCGCCCTCGCGCCCGGCTTGGCGCTGGCGGGGGGCACGCACAACTGCGGATGCAAGCCGCCGCCTCCGCCGCCGCCCTGCAACTGCCACCACCACCGGCCGGGCGTGAACGTCAACCAGAACACCGACGTGAACCTGAACGTCGTGACCAAGGTGAACGTCATCCAGCAGGCGAACACCAAGATCGACGTGCGCCAGCAGGCGAACGTGATGAACACCTTCAGCGGCGTGCAGACCCAGGCCCAGGTGGTCGGCGCCGGCGGCGGCAGCGCCTCCTTCATCTCGGCTGGCCCGGTCACCGCGGTGAACCTCGGCGTCGGTGGCGGCGAGGAGCGCGAAGCCTACGAGGCCGAGCGCACCAAGATCGAGAAAGTGGCGATCCAGGCCTTCTGCTTCGACGATAAGGACGTGCCGCACCCGGCCTCGCAGGTCACGCCGGATCGCGAGATCTCCGAGAGCTACGTGGGCGAGGTCTATCGCTGCATCGCCGGCACCCACATGCAGGTCACCATCGCGCCCTGGCGCGAGCAGATCTCGTTCGCCGGCGGCAAGACGCTGGCCTGTCTGAAGGGCGAAGCGCTCTGGCACTCGGCCGGCGAAGGCGGCGGTCATCTGGTCTGCAAGACGCAGATCCCCGCCCGCGACTGCAACGAGCGCTCGCTGCTGCGTCGCTTCGGCGCCGGCATCAAGATCATGACGCTGGTGATGAAGGAAAAGTACACCGCCTATCACGAGCGCAGCAGCGGCGCGACGACCACCGCTATGACTTTCGACGGCGGCGTCGGCGGCATCGTCAACTGACGGAGCCGTCCGGCTCCTCGAGCGACGAACTCGAACAGCGCCCGGCCGGCCCTCGCCGCGCCGGGCGTCTTGTCGTCGAGGTCAGTGCGGCTTCGGCGGCGGGTCGGCGTCGGCGATGGCCTTCGGCGCCGAACTGGCCTCGGCCACCGACGTCTTCGGCTTGATCTCCAGCCTCCAGGCCGTCCCGTCACGCAGATAGGCCTGGGCGGCCTTCTGGACGTCGGCGGCGGAGACCCGCTGCAGCCCGGCCTCGGCCGAGCGCAGCATTTCGAGGCGGCGCGGATCGGATTGCGCGCCCGCCAGCCCGTTCAGCCAGTACTCGTTGGTGGCCCTGGCCTTCTCCAGCGCCTCGATGGCCGGCTTCTTGGCGCGCTCCAGCTCGTCGGCGCTGACCGGCGTGGCGCGCAGGTCGGCGGCGATCTTGTCGAGGTCGGTGAAGAAGCCGTCCAGCTTGGCGGGCGGGGCCTCCATTTCGGCGCTGATGTAACCGTAGTGCGGGAAGACGGTGCTGGCGGTCGCCCCGGCCGACGGCGAATAGGTGACGCCTTCGCCCAGCCGCAGCACCTGGGTCATCCGCAGCTGCAGCACCCGGCCGAGCACCGAGTCGGCGCGCGCCTGGTCGGGGTTGGCGAAGTAGTCGTCGGTCGGCCAGGCCTCGAAGGCGATGCCTTGGTCGGAGCGGCCGTTGTGGGTCTCGACCACCGGCGTCGCGGAGGGGTGCGGGAAGCTGGTGGCGTACTCCGGCGTCCCCGGAGGCGTGGGGTCCGGCCGCTTGGGCAGCGCGCCGAACGTCTCGGCCACCTCCTGGATCGCCTTGTCGACCGTGATGTCGCCGACGATGTCGACTTCGATCGGGCCGGAGGCCAGCGCCGGGCCGAGCGTCGCCTTCAGCTCGGCCGGGTCCGCGGCGCCTATCTCGGCGCGGCTGGGGAACGTCCAGCGCCGGTCGCCGGCGTGCAGCAGGCCGCCGAGGTCGCGCGACAAGAGCCCGCTGTCGGTGGCCTCGTACTGGGCTTCGAGCGTCTCGCCGAGCCCCTGCAGGCGCTTGAACGCCTCCGGTCGCCAGCCCGGATCGGACACGTAGGCGGCCAGCACCTGCAGCTGGGTGGGGGTGTCGCTGGTGCGGGTGCCGCCTTCGAGCACGTAGGCGTCGGGCTCGGCGCCGAAGCTGACGCCATAGACCTGGCCGGTCAGCGCCCGCTCGGCGTCGTTGGCGCTGATCTGGCGCAGGCCGCCCTCGGCGAAGGCGCCGCCCGCCCAGGTGATGGTCTGGCGGTTGGCCGGCAGGCTCGCCAGCCCATTGCCGAAGCGCACGGCGACCAGCACCTGGTCCTTGCGCAGCTTGGTGGACTTCACAGTCAGCCGCACGCCGTTCTCGAAGCGCACGAACACCGTGTCGAGGTCGCTGATGTCCTTCCGCTCGGCGACTTTGCCGACCGGGCCGAAGCTGGTGTACGGCCAGTCGACCTGGCGCGGCGCTTCCGGCGCGGTCACCGGCCTGGCGTCGGCTTCCTGGTAGGCCGCCCGGATAGCGGCGACGCCGCCCTGGGGCTCGGTCGGGGACGACATGAAGACCAGCGGGCCCTGGCCGGCGAACGCCGCCTTCAGCGCGGCGGACACTTCGACGGCGGTGAGGTCCTTGGCGTCCGCCTGGAACATCGCCAGGTCCTCGGCCGGCGAGGTCATCACCTCGTGGTTCTCCAGCGTGCCGACGATGCCTTCGGCCAGCGTCGGCGTGCGACGCGTGGCGGCGCTGTCGGCGGCGAGCTTCAGACTGGCCTCGGTGTCGGCGATCTCGCGCGAGAGCTCGTCGGGGCGGACCCCGAACTGCACGGCGCGGCGCACCTCGGTCTCGGCAGCCTCCATC
>Ga0134125_10009300_pt1 | contig 11066 bp, 8 predicted proteins | sample KB31751_FD_96464 | JGI IMG/M metagenome (GOLD analysis project Ga0134125, IMG submission 96464) | Terrestrial soil microbial communities with excess Nitrogen fertilizer from Kellogg Biological Station, Michigan, USA - KB3-175-1 | ecosystem: Environmental > Terrestrial > Soil > Unclassified ...
AACGTGGCGCCGCCCTCGACGGCGGCGAAGACGTCGTGGGCGAGCCGATCCATGCGCGGATCGGGGTGCGTCCACGCGTAGCTCAGCTTCTCCGGCTCGAGCGCGCCGAGGTGCGGCCTGGTCTCGGGATGGTCGAGCAGCAGCGAGCCGGGCGGAATCAGCAAGCGGATCGCGAGCTGGATCGGATCGACGTGATCGACCATGCCGTGCGCTGCGAGCCAGTCGACGAGCGCGAGGTAGTCGTCCATCGTGGTCCACGGCGTGAAGGGCACGAAGGTCGGGCGCAGCGGCACGCCCGCACCGTCGAGGATGGCGAGCGCCTCGTCGACGTCGGCGCGCGTATGGCCCTTGTCGAGGATGGCGAGCACGCGCTCGGAGAGCGACTCGACGGCGCTGACCACGAACGCGCAGCCGAGCGCGCCGAGCTCGGCGAACAGCTCGCGGTGCTTCAGGATGTGCTCGACCTTGATGGTGACGTCGAAGGTCACGTCGGGGTGCGCGGCGTGGATGGCGCGCGCCACCGCGAGGGCGTGCTTGGGGCCGTTCAAGAAGTCGGGATCGCCGAGCGTCACGTGGCGCGCGCCGGCGGCGACCTGCGCGCTCACGTCGGCGAGCACGACGTCGACGGGCACGACGAAGAAGCGCCCGCCGTAGACGGGCGGGATCGGGCAGTGGCGGCAGTGGTGCAGGCAGCCGCGGCTCGCTTCGACGTAGCCGGCGAGCCGCGCGCCGCCGGCGGTCTCGAGGCGCGCGTACTTGTCGAGCGCCGGCAGCGAGGCGCGCGCGGGCGCGGCGAACTTGAGCCGATCGAGCGTGACGTCGGGCGTCGCGGCCGCGGGCGCGCCGCCGCCGAGCGCGCCGCGCACCAGCTCGACGAGCGCCGCCTCGTACTCCCCGCCGACGATCGAATCGGCGCCGTGCGCGAGCAGATACTCGCGGTTGAGCGGCGCGTACAGCCCGTAGTAGCAAAGATGCGCGCACGCATGGAGCGCCTTGACCCGCGCGCCGGCCTCCGCGCCGAGCCGGAGCGCCGTGTGCATCGGCACCGCGACGCCCACGAACGACGCCGCGCGCACCGCCTCCTCGTCGAGGCGCTCGACGGCGAGATCGACGGCGCGCGCGTCGATCCCCGCCGCCGCGAGAAACCCGAGCGGCGAGGCGAGGTGCAGGGGCTGGTGCCCGAGCTCGTACGTCGAGATCAGAAGCACCCGGGCCATCTGCGTGCTACTTGGCTTTGGGCGCGACGTAGTCGGGCGGGAGCGCCGACCCCTCGCCGAAGAAGTACTGCTCGACCTGCTCGCGCAGGATCTGCTGCGCCTTGGGCGACATGAGGTCGAGCCGGTACTCGTTGATCAGCATCTTCGAGTGCTCGAGCCACATCAGCCACGCCTCTTGCGAGACGTTGTCGTAGATGCGCTGGCCGAGCTCGTCCTCGAACGGCTTCCACCTCACGCCGGGGAGCTCCTTGCTCAGCTTCACGCACTTGACCATTCGCGCCATCTCAGTCTCCTGCCGATTCCATACACCAATGGGCCGCTCGCCACCAGCATGGCGCCGAGTGCCAGCATCGGCAACCTTCCGCCGGCGACGATCGTTCCGCGAGCCGTCTCACGTGCCGTCGCCCATGCGCAGCGCCGCGGGAAGGTGCGAGGTGTCGCCGAGGACCTGGAGCAGCGGCCCCGTCGCCTTGAAGTCGACGATCGAGACCGCGCACACCTTTTGCGCGATGCGCGCACGAAAGCCGTCGACGTCGATGCCGAGGAGCGCGCAGACCAGCACGCGCAAGGTCGCCTTGTGCGAGACGACGAGCACCTTGCCGCCGTCGGCGTGGCGCGCGCGGATGCGCTCGACCGCGGCCATGGCGCGCGCCGCGATCTCGGCGCCGCTCTCGCCGCCCGGGGGCGCCACGCGGCCGGGATGCGCCGACCAGGCGTGGAAGCGCGCGGCGTCGTCGCGCTCGACCTCGGCTTCGGGGCGGCCGTCCCACTCGCCGTAGGCGATCTCGACGAGCCCGTCGTCGGTGACCACGGGCAGCCCGGCGATGCGCGCCGTCGGCGCCGCGGTCTGGCGCGCGCGCAGGAGCGGGCTCGACACGATCTCGACGAAGCCCTCGGTGCCGTAGCGGGCGCCGAGCGCGTCGGCCATGGCCAGGCCGGTGGCGTTGAGCGGCGGATCGATGCGCCCCGCGAACCGGTTGTGCAGCGACGAGTCCGTCTGACCGTGCCGCACCAGATACAAGCTCAACATGATCGCAGTATATAGTCATAGGTCGATGGACGATCCGACGGCGGTCACGACCGTGCGCCGCGATTGGGTGGGCGACGAGGCGGCGGCTCCGGGCGTGCGCGCCGAGCTGCGTCGTCTCGGGCGGCGCGCGCGGCGGCGGCCCGACCGGACGCTCGCCTACGCGCTCCTCCTGACGACGCTGGCGGTGCTGGCGGCGCTGCGCCATCGGCCGGTCTACCAGTCGCGCGTGGTCTTCCACGTCGAGGGCAGCGGCGGCGAGCCCGATCGCGCCGGGCGCGCCTTGCGCGACTGGGTGGTCGGCAGCGTCTTGTCCGACGGGCAGCTGCTCGCGCTCGTCGACGAGCACAACCTCTATCCCGCGATCAACGAGCCGCGCCGCGCGGTCGAGGCCATCCGCGGCGACCTGGAAGTGCGCGTGCTTCACGACGGGCGCGGCTCGCAGCGCCTCGTGATCGCCATGCGCGGCGACGATGCGCGCACGGTGCAGGACACCGTCGCCCACCTCGGGCGGCTCGTCGAGGAGGCGCGGCGCCACGCGCATCCGCCGCGGCACGTGCTCGCGCTGCACCTCACGCTCGCGCAGGCGGCCGGGCGCGACGCGCCGCTCTTCGATCGCCTGACGCTGGTGCTGCTGGCCGGCGTGGCCGCGTTCCTCATCGCGCTGCCGCTGTGCGCGCTCGGCGTGGCCGCGTTCGATCCGCGCGTCTACGATCTCGACGACGTGCGCCGCCTCGGCATGGCGACGCTGGGCGCCATCCGCGGCTTTCCCGGCGACAACGCCGGTGCCCTCGTCGCGCGGCTGGGCCATGATAGAATGCCCCCGTCGTGAATCAGACGAGAACCGCACGCGATCGGCTCGATCGCGTCTTCGCCATCGCGCGGCGCACGGGCCGCTTCGCCGGACCGGCGCTCGTGGTCGCGCTCGTCGGTGGTGCGCTCACCGCCGGCTACGTGTTCGGGCTCCATCGTCGCGTCTACAAGTCGGAGGCGGTGCTGCGCTACCGCGACGCCGCGCGTGCCGCCGAGCTCGGCGGCGACGATCCCGACGAGCGCGCCCCGCGGCTGGCGGCGCGGCTGCGCGAGGCCGGGCTGTCGCGCGTGCGGCTCGAGCAGATCATCACCGCCTCCAAGATCTACGGCGACATCATCGCCGACCGCGGCATGCCCGAGGCCGTCGACGAGATGCGCCGCCACGTCGACTACCGCGCGCTCGACGGCGAGACCTTCGGCGTCAGCTTCGAGACCACCGACGCCACGCGCGCGCGCGATGTCACCGCGCGCATCGCCGATGCGCTCGTCGCCGACAGCGCGCACGTCGAGGGCGCGCCGGTCGAGGTGCCGCACGCCGCCGTCGATCGCGAGCGGCTCGAGAAGGATCTGAAGGACAAGCAGGCCGCGCTCACCGGCTTCCTCGGCAAGCATCCGGAGTTCACGCGCGAGCTGGCGCTCGGCCTGCCGCCGGCGCGCCCGCGTCCGGCGCCGGCCAACGGCAACGATCCGACGCTGGCCTCGCTCGATCGCGAGGTGCAGCGTCTGCAGGAGCGCCTGGCGCAGCCGACCAAGACGGGCGAGGCGGCGCAGGCGGAGGCGTCGCTCGTTGCCGCCAAGAGCGCGGCCGACAACGAGCTCGCCGCCGCGCAGAAGGATCTCGCCGACAAGCAGGCCAAGTACACCGAGGAGCATCCCGACGTGCGCGCCGCGCGCGAGAAGCTCAAGGCGGCGCAGGACAAGTCGCGGCACGCCGACGAGGCGGTCAACGCCAGCCTCGCCGCGGCGCAGGCGCGCGCCGCCGCCAAGCAGGAGGACGAGGGCTACATCGATCGCGGCGCGCTCGAGAACCAGCTCAAGCGCATCCAGGACGAAGTGGTCGAGTACAAGCGGCACAAGGCGGCCAACGCCGCGGCGCAGACGCAGTTCGCGTCGCAGGTGGTGGCGCTCGAGGGCGACTGGACGCGGCTGTCGCACGACGTGTCGGAGGCGCGCGAACGGCTGCAGGGCGCGCGCAGCGCCGAGGCGGCCTCGGCGGGCGAGGCGCCCGAGGTGGCGGCGGCGATCGTGCGCTCGTCACCGCTAGTGCTGATCGATCCGGCCTACGTGCCCGGTCACGAACAGTGGCCGGGGCGCACGCCGATCCTCGTCGCCGGCGTGGCGACGTCGCTGGTGCTGGCGCTGCTGCTCGCGATCTTGATGGCGCTGCTCGATGATCGCATCTACGACCGGGTCGACATCGAGCGGCTCGGGGTTCCGCTGTTGAGCGTGGTGCCGCGTCGCGCGGCCGAGGGTGGGGGGAAGCATGGCTGAGCCGCCGCGTCGTGGAGGGCCGGGCGGCGCGCCGCCGCCGGCACAGGGCGATCGTTCGGCGCGCGTGACGCTCGAGCGCACGGCGCCGCCGGCGCCGCGTACGACCGCGCCGATGGGCATCGTGCGCGGCAAGTCGGGCGAGAAGATCGCCAGCGACGAAGAGACGCGCATGGATCCGCAGCCGACGACGCGGACGCAGAAGTTTCTGCCCGAGGATCTGGTGCAGACGACGCTGTCGCCGTCGCAGCAGCTCAGGCAGGCGCAGCAGCGGCAGCGCATCATCACGCCGCCCGGGCCGGTGACCGGCGCGGACGCGATGGCGGGCCGCCCGCGCGTGCCGACGCCGATGGCGACGACGATTCCGGAGCGGCAGCGCATCACCACGCCGATGGGCACGCTGCAGTCGGAGCCGCCGTCCGCGCCGAGCGTGATCGTGGCGTCGCAGCAGATCTTGACGCGCGAGGTGTCGCCCGAGCTGCTCGAGCGGCTGGCCAACGAAGGCGCGAGCGCGGGCACGGGCGCCAACGTGACCATGCCGAACGCCGAGGTGCGCGTGAACGCCGCGGTGCCGGCGCGGCGCACGCAGGTCTGGGTGGCGACGCACAAGCCGCCCGACGATCCCGACGCGCGGCTGGTGATGGTGCGGCAGCCCGATTCGCCGCAGGCGGCGAGCTACCGCGTCTTGCGCCACCGGCTGCAGGAGCGCGGCGATCCGCGCATCATCGCCGTCACCAGCGCCGGTCCCAAAGAGGGCAAGACCACCTGCGCGGTCAACCTCGCGCTGGCGCTCGGCGAGTGCGGGCGCGCGCGCGTGCTGCTCGTCGAGGCCAACCTGCGCTCGCCGTCGCTGGCGCCGCTGTTCGGCTTCATGCCGCCGCAGTGCTTCTCGGTGCAGATGCAGAAGCATCGCGAGAAGCCGGCCGACGGCTGGAGCGTCGTCGAGGTGTTCAGCGAGTACCTGCACGTGCTCGCCGTCGAGCCGAGCGATCGCGGGCGGCCGCTGCTCGACGGGCCGGCGTTCGCCAACGCCATCGAGGCGCTGTCCCAGGCAGGCTACGAATACATCGTCCTCGACACGCCGCCGGTGCTCGGGACTGCCGACGTCAACCTGATCGAAGACTCGGCCGACGGCGTGCTCCTCACCGCCTGGGCACGCACGACCCCGTCGCAGAAGCTGCGGCAGGCGATTGATCAGTTGGTCCCGTCGAAGGTGTTGGGCGTAACGTTGCTCGACGTGTAGTAGCGCTATGGGCGCCTTACGGGCGCGGGGGGTCGTCGGAGTCATTTTCGCCGGACGGGCGCGCTACGCCGTGCTCGCCTACGCGCTACGCGCTCCGGCTGCGCGCGGCACGTCCGCGCCCTCGGCTGCGTCGCTGGCATCGCCCGCAAAAGCGCGGGCGAGCGCTCCTCGACGCCGGCGAAAACGACTCCGACGACCCCCCGCTTCCTACCGGTCCAGGCGAACCGACCGCAACCGACCGATACGCACCGAACAAGCCGCCGAACGCGCCTGCTCGAAACGCTGCGAGAACTGTAGCGGCGAAGGCTGCCGACGCGTAGGCGAGCCGAGTCGTTCTTTCGGCGGCGTCGAGGAGCGCTCGCCCCCGGCTTTTTGGGGGCGATGCCAGCGACGAGCCGAGGGCGCGGACGTGCCGCGCGCAGGGCGTAGCGCGTAGCGCGTAGCCCGAGCAGGGCGTAGCGCGCCCGGGCGGCTTCCTCGAAGTGTGCCGCCGAAAGGACGAGCTCGGCTCGCCGCCCACAGTCGGCCCTACGTGCCGAACATCGGGGCTACGCTCTTTTGCGCATGAAGATGCGGACCAATGCCGGTAGGGCCACCAGGGCCGCGAGGAGGCAGGTGATCTCGCCCAGATCCGCGAGCAGCCCGAAGGAGCGGAGGGCGCGGTTGCGCGACAGGAGCAGGGAGCTGTAGCCGATGATGGTCGTCAGCGAGCAGAGCGCCACCGCGCTGCCCGTCTCGGCGATCACGGTCTTGACGCGCCCTCCGCCCTCGGCGCGCATGCGCGCCCAGATGTTGGCGGCGTAGTCGGCGCCGACGCCGAGCGTGATCGGCAGCGCCACGAAGTTCATGAAGTTGAGCTTGAGCGCGATCGTCCCGACGATGCCGCCGAGCCACGCCACGCCGATGCCGATGGCGATGAGCACCGGCGGCGCCCCGCGCAACCCGAAGATCATCAGCACCAGCGTCACCACGCCGAAGAGCGCGCACAAGGTCACGCGCGGCCCGTCGGAGATGATGGTCTCGAGCATGCCGGCGAAGATCGACGCCGGCGCCGCCGCCACCCAGTGCTTGCCGAGCGCGTCGACGGTGACCGCGGGCGCCATGCGCAGAAGGTCGTGCCCGTTCCAGTCGTAGTAGGTCGTGTGGTCGACGTCGATGCCGATCAGCCGCCCGCGCTGTCCGTCGGTCTCGGTGAACGCGTCGCGTACCACCTTCGGTAGATCGTCGGCCGTCAGCGCGTGCAGATCATCCGGCGGCCGCCACTTCTGCGCCTCGATCTTCTCGTCGGCGCTCATCATGTCCATGTGCCGATCGATCTTCCTGCGGATGCGCGCCAGCGTCTCGAGCTTCTCCTTCTGGTTCTTCGGCAGCATCGAGTTGAGCGTGCGCACTTCCTTGAGCACGTGCTTCGGCCCCTTGGCCGCGTCCTGCGCCTTCATCGCCGCCGCGACCGCGTCGGCCTCCTCCGGCTTGTCGACGAGCAAGACGCCGTTGTTGCCGATGTAGCCGGCCGACATGTCACCCATGCCGAGCTGCTCCATCGTCTTCCAGAACTTGTGCGAGCGCGACTCGTCGGAGCGGAGCTTCTCCATGTTCCACTCGAGCGGGTCCTTCGCCCACTTGACGAGCGGCACCGTCGCCGCGCACACCGCGACGAACGCGGTCAGCGCCAGCATCCCCGGCTTGGCCGCCGCCAGCTCGCCGAGCTTGGCGAACGGGATGCGCCACAGGTTGCGCCGCGGCGTGAACGCGCCCGGCCAGCGGCGCTCGCCGAAGATGACCATCGGCGGCACCAGCACGAAGGTCATGATGCCGACGAGCAGCATGCCCGCGCCGCCGAGCAGGCCGAACTGATTGAACCCGCGGAACGAGGTCACGAGCAGGCTGCCGTAGGCGACGCTGGCCGCGGCCACGGCGGCGAGGATGCCGGTCAGCGACGTGGTCATCGCCATCGCCAGCGCGTGCGCCACCGGTTTGCCCGCCTGCCGCTCCTCGCCGTAGCGCCCGAGCAGGATGATCGGCGAGTTGATGCCGTTGCCGAGGATGATCGAGATGAGGAACGCGGTGTTGATGTTGAGGTACTTGATCGTGACCGACGCGATCAAGAGCGACAGCAACAGCCCGAGCACCGCCGGCGCGCCGATGATCCACAAGAGCCCGACGCGGCGGAAGTAGCTCAAGATCGCCGCGAACACGCACGCGAGCACGAGCAGCGTCGCCGTCGTCAGATCGTCGCGGATGCCGTTCTGCTCGTCGATGGCCTCGGCGATGCCGCCGGTGTAGTCGACGCGCAGGTGCGCATCGAACGTCTCCGGATGCGTCGCTTTCACCGCCGCCTCGACGCGATCTTTCGCTTCGCGCGCGCCCGCCGTCGCCAGCCCGTCGAGGCGCTGCCACAACATGACGCCGAGGTAGTGCTCGCCCTTGATCTCGGCCTCGAAGAAGCCCGACGGCGCGCCCTTGGCCGTCGGCAGCCGCTGTTCGACCTTGCCGCGCAGCTTCTTCAGCTCCTCGTCGGGATCGCCCTCGAGATCGACGAAGCCCGGCTGCCCGCGCTTGGCGATGATGCGATCGAGCAGCGTCTCGGCGTCGTCGAGCTCTTTGTCCTCGGCGTAGAGCCAGCGCTGCTTGCGCGCGAACTGCGGCACCTCGGTGTCGGCCTTCCACTGAATTTCGGTGAAGGTGGCCGGCACCATCGCCTGCAGCTTGGGCGCGAGCGCGTCGGCGAACTTGTGGTTGGCCTCGCCCGACGGCGAGTGGATGAGCATGACCAGGTTGGTCGCGCTCTTCTGCCGCCCCGCGATGCGATGGAGCGCCTGCACCGCCGGATGCTTGTCGGGCAACATCTCCGCGAAGTCGCTGTGCAGCTCGAGCCGGGAGGCGAAGCCGAGCGAGATCAGCATCAGCGCGAAGAGCGCGCCGAGGAGCTTCAGGTTGTGCCGCTCGGCGAACGCGACGTAGCGGGTGAAGATCTGCGCCGGCGGCTTCTCGTCGGACATGCGCTCCTGGTTGCTCGGCACCTTGTTCGGCCTGGGCGTCACGGCGTCACCGTCCGTGGCACCCACTGCCGGCGCAGCTCGACGAGCCCGATGAGCGTGACCGGTACGAAGTGCGCCATGTGATGCAACAGGGCCACCGCCAGCGCCCGGTTGTGATCGACGCCGATGAGCCCGAGCGCGACCACCACGCCCGCCTCCTGCACGCCGAACTGCCCCGGCGTCGACGGCACCAGGCCGGCCGCGCGCGCGACGAGCATGACGAGGAACCAACCCGCTACAGGCAGCGACACCCCCACCGCCATCAGACACAGCCCGACGGTCAGCGCGTTCGCCGCGTCCGACATCATCGACCACACGAGCGAGCGCGCCCACACCGACGGCGAGCGCAGCTGGTGCATGCCCTCGCCGAGGCGGCGGAAGAAGTTGCCCGCGTGCACGCGCACGGCCGCGCCGAAGGGCAGCCCCTTGGCCTCGGCGTACGGCGCGTCCGACGACTTCCAGCGCCAGCCGACCACGAGCGCCGTGATCGCGCCGCCGGCACCGAGCGCGGCGAACGCGTACATCGACGCGTCGAGCCCACGCGGCAGGCCGCCGAGGGAAGCCACCACCAGCGTGCCGATGCCGAGCCCGAGCGCCTCGATCACCTTCTCGACCAGCTGCGCGGCCACCAGCACGCCGACCGAGTAGCCGTGACGGCGCTTGAGCTGGACCGTGCGCAGCACCTCGCCCGCCGGCGCCGGCAGAAGATTGTGCGCCGCCGACGACGCGAATTGGATCGACGCCAGCTCCCACAGCCCCACCGGCGAGTCGTGCGGCAGCGCCAGCAGCAGCGTGTGCAGGCGCAGGACCAGCCCGCCCATGCACAGCGTACCTGCCAGGATTCCGGCACCTACTACCAGCCGCCAGTCCGCCAGCCGCAACGCCGACAGGAACTCGTGCCCGTCGATTTTGCGTGCGATCAGCCACGCTAACGCCGCGAACACGGCGCCCGGCAGGATCCAACGCGTCAAAAACCTGATCACGCGCGCGTGGGTATTCACGTTCCGTTCCAAAGCGGGCGCACTATATCGTATACAAGCCGCCGTCATTCGGCATAATCCGCGGCGCCATGGTGGCGGTGCGTGAAATCACGGACAGCGACGGGCTGGCCGCGCTCGAAGCCGACTGGAACGACCTCGTGTCGCGCGCGGTCGATCCGACGCCCTTCCAGACCCCCGAGTGGCAGGCCACCTGGTGGCGCCATCACGGCCGCGGACAGCTGTGGGTGCTGGCCGCGTATGACGCCGATGTCCTGATTGGCCTCATGCCGCTGCATATCATGCGGTATCGGGCGACGCCGCTGCGCCAGGTGCGCTTCCTCGGCGCGCCGCTCTCCGACTTCCAGGAGATCCTGGCCGCGCGCGGCCACGAGCGCACGGCGCGCGACGCCTTCCTGTCTCATCTGGCGCAGCATTCCCGTCGCTGGGATCTGTGCGATTTTGCCGACCAACGCAAGGGGACTTCGCTCACCGAAGGTGAGATGCCGGACGGGCTCCGTCCGCTGCTCGTGCACCACCGCGTCTGCCCGTTCATCCCGCTGTCGCCAAGCTGGGACGAGTTCGTCAAACGGCTGTCGAAGAACATGCGCACCAACGTCGGGCGACGACGGCGACAAGTGGCCAAGCAGTTTCGTGCCGAGTACGACCTCGCCGACGAGGCGACGCTCACCGCCGCCATGGAGGAGCTGTTTGCCCTGCACAACGCGCGTTGGCGCCGTCGCGGCGTCGCGGGCGCGTTCGCCGGCGCGCGCATGCAGGCGTTCCATCACGAGGTGGCGCGGCGGTTCCTTGGGCGTGGCTGGCTTCGTCTGCATCGCCTGCGGCTCGACGGTGAGACGAGGGCCGCGTTCTACTGTTTCCAGCTCGGCAAGCGCGTCTACTACTACCTCTCCGGCTTCGACGTCGCGTTCGGCAAGTTCTCCATCGGCAACGTGCTCATGGCGCAGGCCATCGAGCGCGCCATCGCCGACGGCGCCACCGAGTTCGACCTGTTGCGCGGCGACGAGACCTACAAGTTCCAGTGGAAGGCCGAGGAGCGCGAGACGCTGCGGCTCATCCTCGGCCGCCCGGCCTGGCGCTCGTCGTTCGCGCTCGGGGCGCACCGGCTCGAGCGCTACATCGAGCTCAAGGGGCTGGCGCTGCAGCGACGGCTCTGGGGCCGCAAGAAAGTCGACAGCCCGCAGCCCGCAGTCGACAGTTGAAAGCCGTATGGGGTCGAGTACGCTAAAGCGGTTGCGTAGC
>Ga0134125_10009305_pt1 | contig 11061 bp, 12 predicted proteins | sample KB31751_FD_96464 | JGI IMG/M metagenome (GOLD analysis project Ga0134125, IMG submission 96464) | Terrestrial soil microbial communities with excess Nitrogen fertilizer from Kellogg Biological Station, Michigan, USA - KB3-175-1 | ecosystem: Environmental > Terrestrial > Soil > Unclassified ...
GGCTTCGCATTTCCCACATTCCAACAGGACGAAGAAAATACATGGGATTCTTTATTCAAAACCGCTACAAAGTAGGGGAAGCTTTCATTCTCAGTTTCGAAGTGATTGATTGCTAATGCTGTTCCGCCAATAAAAGGCTGGGCCGTTATTTTCTTGAACGGTCAAGCATTATTTGCTACTTTTGTGACTATGGCAAAGAAACCCGCACGTCCACGTGACAGCAACCAGCTCGGCAAAACAATAGTGGACCTGGCTACTGGGGGCGCTGATCCGGCACCGGCTGAAGAAACGGGCAAAAACCCCGCTGCGGTCGCGCTTGGAAGGCTTGGCGGCTTGAAAGGCGGCAAGGCGAGGGCTGAATCCCTCACGGCTAAAAAGCGGAAAGAAATCGCAAAGAAAGCGGCGGCGGCAAGGTGGAAGAAATAACATCAATAACTATTCTTCGATCGAGCTCTTTTGGTCGTTTTAGCCGGCGGTTTTTCAACTCTATTCACAGTTGCCTTACCTAAGATATTTCCCGCCTCATCCGTTTTAATAACCTCCTTTTCCTCTCCAAACATATACGCGAAGTAGAATCTTGCAATGTCAGTCGGGTTTATCAGTGGCATTATCACTTCCTGCCAAACAGTTCCAGATAGTGATTGCGCTAATATTGCACGTGTATGAGAAATAGATAATGATACAATAGTAACTATTGTATCCTGTGGTAGGATTAAGGTTCCGGTTTCGTCGAAACAATCCGTTAAATTCAAAATTTCAAACCGAGTTTCCACCTTGACATCAACAAGAATTTCATCTAAAGGTCTGTCTTCGTAATGGTAGTATGCTCTTATAAGTAATCCAACGCTGTTTGATTCAAGGTGAAATCCAAGCATTGGAATTAATTCCAGTTTGACAAGCTTTGACGGATCGGGTATATGTAGCCGCTCATTTATGAAAAAAAACGTTTCCTTTATTCTTTTAACCCGAATAGCAAGGATCGGTGAATTATTCTCTTCTTTTGTCTTACCCTCTTTCCCCTTTACTTTTGTCATATTCGTTATGCAGGTATTGCTTGTTTGAATTTATAAAATTGGCCACCTTCAATAAGGTACATGCCGGAATCCTGCGGGCTATTTTGCACCGTATAAGACACTGGAAGACTTTTAGCTCGAGGAACAGCTTTAATCTCAAATAAGATATCCAACTCTCTTTTAATTTTTGCAAGTGTTAAGAAATTTAGAGGCTTTTTGCTTCTGAAAACTTGAGTTAAATAACTTGGAGTAATATCTATTTTCTCAGCCAAATCTTTCCGTGACATTTTCTTCTCATCTTGTACGCGCTCAATTTCACTCAGAAATGCTGCCATTAGCATCAGCGAATCATGCTTTTCCTCTACCGATTTTTCCCTCGGCTTAAAGAGATCTTCAAAGCTCGTTTTTATGTCCTTATGGCTTGTGTGTGTACTCATAACCCGAAATTGCTTTAAGTAACGGTATGTTTTTATTGTCGTTTTTCTGGCTTTTTTTACTGAATAGCTTAGCGCAAATAATAAAAAATTCTCCCTCCTGATTAGACATCTCTTGGCAGTAAATTCTGGTATTCGCCGAATCGAAAAACCTCATGGCTGATACTTGGTATTTTCCTTCGGCGTATTCTCGCTTGAATGCATCGTAAATAAAATTGTTTAGCGTTAAGATTCGTTCTGCGATCTTGAGGAAGTCATCATTATTTGCATAGAAAAATTCCCTAATCTCCTTACTATTATTCGAATGGATATCGATACATAGCCTTCTTTTTAAAGGTGAACCGTAATCTTCGGATCGTCTAATTATATTGAATTGTCTTTGCAAAATTAAGCTATAGGTTAATTTGTGTCAACTTTTTGTTCTACTTTTGCGCCCCTTTAGGACAATTATAACCAAAAACAGACTGGAATAACCAAAAATATAAACTGAACCAAATGCTTGACCGTTCAAGAATAAATATCTGTATTTACTCTATGAACAAGCTACCACTTGCCAAGAGAATACAGATAATCAATCTGTTAGTTGAAGGTTCCAGCCTTCGCGCTGCTTCGCGGATCGCCGATGTAAGCATCAACACCGTAACCAGGCTGTTGGTAGACGTTGGCTTGGCCTGTATGGAGTTCCATGATGAAAACGTTCGGGAAGAGGTGGCCAAGCGGGTTCAATGTGACGAAATTTGGAGTTTTGTCTACGCAAAGGAGAAGGACAAGCCGCAAGACGTGGAAGGAGCCGGGGATGCCTGGACCTTCGTGGGTATCGATGCCGACACCAAGCTGGTGATCTCCTGGTTCGTCGGGCCGAGGGGTGTACCGTCCGCAATTGCGTTTATTGACGATCTGGATACCTGTACAAAGGGGAAAATGCAATTAACAACAGACGGCTTCAGGCCGTATTTGGTGGCCGTGGATCAGGTCTTTCCGACCGATGATTTGATAAACTACGCCATGTTACAGAAGATGTACGGGCCGGAAGGAGGGAGCACTCCGGAACGCAAGTACAGCCCGGCCGTCTGCACCGGGGCAAAGAAGACCATCATCCACGGCCAGCCGGATGAAAAGTTCATTTCCACCAGCTATGTCGAGCGCCAAAACCTGACCATGAGGATGCACATGCGGCGCTTTATCCGGCTAACCAACGGATTCAGCAAAAAGCTTGAAAACCATATGTATTCCATAGCCTTACACTTCGTCTACTACAACTTCTGCAAGCTGCACAAAACCCTCCGCACTACCCCGGCTATGGCAGCCCATTTAATGAAGGGATTTATGAGCCTTGAAGACCTCGTATTGCTGGCCGATAAGCATGGCAAAAAAGTTTAAAATGAGACACTACCAAAAATTGGGTATATAAGGCTATTGGATAAAAATACTTATCTTTATCGCCCCAAATGCAATGCCTTGGATATTTCCAGGGCGTTGTATTTTTTTTCATTTTGCACGGACAGCGTCCGCGGACACAACACAAAGGAGGTACTATGAGTGGATTCACTTACTACACCAGGGATGCGCTGGACCAGCTGAAAGCCGAGCTGCAGAAGCTGAAGGCGGTGGAGCGGCCGGCCGCTTCCAGGGCCATCGCAGAAGCCAGGGAGAAAGGAGATCTCCGGGAAAATGCGGAATACGATGCAGCGAAGGAAGCGCAGGGCCTGCTCGAAGCCAAGATCCAGAAGCTGGAGGGGGACCTGGCTAATGCACGCATCATCGACCAGGGGGCGATCGATACGAGCAAAGTATCCATCCTGACGAAAGTGACCGTAACCAATATGGCCAATAAGAAACAGATGACCTATTACCTGGTGTCGGAAAAGGAGGCGGATCTGAAGCAGGGGAAGATTTCCGTCACTTCACCGATCGGAAAGGGATTGCTGGGAAAGCAGATCGGCGAAGTCGCCCAGGTCCAGGTACCCGCGGGCACGTTGCAATTCAAAATAGAAAATATCACCGTGTGACCATCTTTTCGAAGATAATTGCCGGTGAGATACCCGCCTATAAGATCGCGGAAAATGACCGGTTCTTTGCGTTCCTCGATATCTTCCCATTGCGCGAGGGTCATACGCTGGTGATCCCAAAGCTCGAGATCGACCGCCTGTTCGATCTTCCCGATGACTACCTGGCGGAAATGCTGTTGTTTGCCAAACCCATAGCGCTGGCGATCGAGCGCGCGTTCGAATGCAGCCGCTGCGGGCTTTCGGTGGTCGGCCTGGAAGTGCCGCACGCGCATCTTCACCTCGTGCCGATCGACCGTGCCGACGACCTCAACTTTACGCGGCCCAAACTGAAGCCGACACCGGACCAGCTGCGGACAGCGCAGGAAAGGATCCACCGATATCTACACGCATAACATGGGTTCGACAGAAATACTATTTCAACCCGCCGACAGGATCAGGTCGATGCAGGAACAAAGACTGCGGGAGCTAATGGCCTATACGGCCGCTCGGTCGCCTTTCTACAGGGAGCTGGCGGAACGCCATCGGATAGACTTCGGGGCCATCCGCGCGCTGGAAGACCTTACCGCGATCCCGCCCACGACGAAGGAAGACCTGCAACGACGAAACGAGGACTTTCTGTGCGTTCCGAGGGAGCGCGTCGCCGAGTATACCACCACTTCGGGCACGCTGGGCAGCCCCGTTACGATCGCGCTCACGGCCGGCGACCTGGACCGGCTGGCCTACAATGAATATCATTCCTTCCTTTGCGCAGACGGTACACCGTCGGATGTGTACCAGCTGATGCTCACGCTGGACCGCCAGTTCATGGCCGGTATTGCCTATTACTCGGGGATCCGGCGCCTGGGAGCGGGTGTCATCCGGGTCGGTCCCGGCGTGCCTGCCCTGCAATGGGAGACGATCCGGCGCCTCCGCCCGACGGTGCTGGTGGCCGTGCCGTCCTTCCTCCTGAAGCTGATCGCCCATGCGAAGGAATCGCAGATCGACCTGGGCCACACCTCCGTGCGGTCGGCGATCTGTATCGGCGAAAACATCCGTCAGGCGGATCTTTCGCTCAATATTCTCGGCAGGAAGATCCGGGAGGCCTGGGACATCAGGCTTTATTCGACCTATGCCAGCACGGAAATGCAAACGGCGTTCACAGAATGCCGGGAAGGCCGGGGCGGGCACCTGCAACCCGAGCTGCTGATCGCGGAACTGCTGGATGACCGGGATATGCCTGTGGGGCCGGGGATCCCGGGAGAAGTGACGGTCACCACCCTCGGCATCGAAGGCATGCCACTGATCCGCTACAAGACCGGCGATATCTGCACCTGGTCCGGCGAGCCGTGCGCCTGCGGCCGTACGAGCCTTCGCCTTTCGCCCATTATCGGCAGGCGGCAACAGATGATCAAATTTAAAGGCACAACGCTGTATCCGCCCGCGCTCTTCGAACTGCTGAATGAAATGGAAGAGGTCAGCGACTATGTCGTGGAAGTGTATTCCAACGAAGTGGGGTTGGACGAGATCCGGCTTCACCTGGCCCCCGCGAGCCGGAGCGAGGATTGCGACCATCGTATTCGCGCTTACTTGCAGGCGAGACTGAGGGTAAGTCCGCACATTTCCTATCCGGATGCGGCCGAACTCCAAAAAATGCAATTTCCCGAGGCAGGCAGAAAAGCGATTAAATTTCTTGATCGGAGGAGCGATAATAAATAAATTGCAGCCCATGATAGCTGTTGGACAAAACCCGCTCACGTTAGATGATTTTTCGGATCTCCTTTCCCAAAAGAAACAATTTAACCTGGACGGGGGTGCGTTGGAAAAGATAGCGGCGAATTTTCGGTTCCTGGTCGAATTTTCGGCCGATAAGCTGATCTATGGCATCAACACCGGATTTGGCCCGATGGCCCAGTACAAGGTCGGCGAAGGGAACCTGCTGCAATTGCAATACAACCTTATCCGCAGCCACTGCTCCGGCAGCGGCAGTCTGCTGGCTGCCGACCTGGTGCGGGCTACGATGATCGCCCGGCTGAACAGTCTGATGCAGGGCTATTCCGGCATCCACCCCGATACGGTCATTTTGTTGCGCGATCTGCTCGCAAATGACGTCCTCCCCGTGATCTTCGAGCACGGGGGCGTGGGTGCCAGCGGCGACCTGGTACAGCTTGCCCACCTGGGGCTGACCCTGATCGGCGAGGGAGAGGTGCTGTTTGAGGGAAAGGTGCAGCCGGCTGCAGCGGTATTCAAGCGGCTGGGGATCCGGCCGCTGGAGATCCGGATCCGCGAGGGCCTGGCGATCCTCAACGGCACGTCCGCGATGACGGGAATGGGGCTGGTGAACATTTTGCGGGCGCGACGGCTGCTCGAGTGGGCCGTGTTCCTTTCGGCGCTGATCAATGAGATCGTCGGCGCGTTCGACGATCATTATTCGTACGAACTCAATATCGTAAAACACCATCCCGGCCAGAACAGGATCGCCGCCATGATCCGGGGCATCCTCCGCGACAGCGGTATGGTCCGTAACCGGACGGAGCATTTATATCATCCCGGCAGCCTGGATCGCGAGGTCTTCGAGGACAAGGTCCAGGAATATTATTCGCTGCGCTGCGTCACCCAGGTGCTTGGCCCCGTCGATGACACGATCCGCCAGGCCGAAAAGGTGCTGGTGGCGGAATTGAATTCGGTCAACGACAATCCCGTGATCGACCACGAGAACAACAACATCTTTCACGGCGGCAATTTTCACGGCGATTATGTGGCGCTGGAAATGGACAAACTGCGCATTGCCGTGACGAAACTGTCGATGCTGGCGGAACGGCAGTTGAACTACCTGCTGAACGACCGCCTCAACCGGAAATTCCCCCCATTTGTCAATCTCGGCGTGCTTGGGCTGAATTTCGGGATGCAGGGCGTTCAGTTCACGGCGACCTCCACGGTGGCGGAGAACCAGACGCTTTCGTTCCCGATGTACGTCCATAGTATTCCCAACAACAACGACAACCAGGATATCGTCAGCATGGGGGCCAACGCGGCGCTGCTGACAAGGAAGGTCATCAGCAATTCCTACGAAGTGCTCAGCATTCAACTGATGTCGCTCCTGCAGGCGGTCGACGCCGCGGAATGCCTGCCCCGCCTCGCGCCCGCGACCCGCGCGGTCTATGAACGGGTGCGGGAAATATTCCCGAGCTTTGTCGACGACCATCCTAAGTATAAGGAACAACAAAAAGTGAAGGAATTACTGGAACATTCAAGCCCCATGCCATGAAATGCGCCCTTGTGACCGGCGGTTCGAGGGGGATCGGCCGCGCGATCTGCCAGGAACTGGCCGCGGCAGGGTATTATGTCCTGATCAATTACCGTTCCCGCCAGGAAGACGCGGACCGTACCCTGGCCCTGATCCGGGAACAGGGCGGCGATGGCGAACTCCTGCCCTTCGACGTAGGAGACCGCGAACAGGTCCGGCAACGACTGGCGGCCTGGATCGATGACCATTCCGGACATGCGATCGAAGTGCTGGTCAACAACGCGGGCATCCGGGCGGACGCGCTGATGTTATGGATGGAAGCGGAGCAATGGTCCGACGTCATGCGGACCAACCTGGATGGGTTTTATTTTGTAACCCGGACCGTCCTCCACGGGATGCTCCAGCGAAAATATGGGCGGATCATCAATATCGTATCCCTCGCCGGGTTGAAAGGAGGCGCCGGTCAAACGAATTATTCGGCGGCCAAGGCCGGCGTCATCGGCGCGACCAAGGCGCTTGCGGCGGAAATGGGCCGGTACGGCATCACGGTCAACGCCATCGCGCCCGGTTATATCCACACCGAGATGACCAAAGGACTGGACGAAGGAGCGTTGAAAATGCAGGTACCGGTCAGGCGTTTCGGCGATCCGGCGGAAGTGGCTTTTGCGGTGGGCTTTCTCGCCTCGCCGCGGGCGGGGTATATTACTGCGGAAGTGCTTAACATCAATGGCGGACTATATTCCTGACATAAACGCCCTGCTCCCGCAGGGACCACCTTTTATCATGGTCGACCGGTTCCTGGCGTGCGAAGGCCCTGCAACGCGGACCTCTCTTGTCGTCCGCGCCGATAATCCATTGGTATGGGATGGACGGTTCAGTGTGGCCGGACTGATCGAGAACATCGCACAGACCGCCGCCGCGGGCGCCGGCCACCGCGCACTCCGGGCTTCCCTTCCCCCCCGCACCGGCGCCGTCGTCGCCATCAGCCGGCTCGAAGTCGGCGTCCTGCCTTTGACCGGCGAGGAGCTGATCACGGAGGCCACGGTGACCGGAGAGGTAGGGGATATTATCGTAATTTCAGGCCGCATAACCTGCCGCGATGCCATCGTCGCCGAAGCGGAGCTAAAGATCCTGGCCGGCATCTGAAGCCGCCGGAGGCCACTGGTCCGTTGAAAAGACACAGAAACCGAATGAAGGACATTTTTGTTGTAGCCGACAATATTTATTCCCCGCTGGGCGCGACCACGGCAGAAAATTTCGCGCAGTTGCGGCGCGGGATCCGCGGCGTCCGCCCGCAGGCCCGGGCGGAAATAGCTGAGGACCCCTTTTATGCCGCGCTCTTCGACCCCGGGATCTGTGCCGGGAATGCCGCCCATACGAAATTCGAGCAACTGCTGATCGCCTCTGTCGGGGATACCTTGGCAACTGCCGGTATCGATCCGGCCGACGACCGAACTATCCTGATCCTCTCGACGACCAAGGGAAATATCGCATTGCTGGAAGAGGGCGAAGGAAATATCGCATTGCTGGAAGAGGGCGAAGGAAATATCGGTTTGCCGGAAAACGGCGAAGCGGGTGCGGCGAGGCTCACCCTCGGCTCTTCCGCCCGGTTGCTTGCCCGGCATTTCGGCTTTGTCAATCCGCCGCTCGTCGTTTCCAATGCGTGCATCTCCGGTGTCCTGGCGATACTGACGGGCATGCGGCTGATCCGTTCGGGGCGGTATGATACCGCCGTGGTTGTCGGCGCGGACACCGTCACGAGGTTCGTGTTTTCCGGCTTTGCTTCCTTCCAGGCACTCAGCGCGGGACCCTGCAGGCCCTTCGATCAGGCGAGGGACGGGATCAACCTGGGGGAAGCCGCCGCAACGGTTGTCCTTTCCGCTCACCGGCGATACCGCGGCAACCTCCGGATCCGTGGCGGCGCCATGACCAACGATGCCAATCATATATCCGGCCCTTCGCGCACCGGTGAAGAGCTGGCTGCCGCGATCGCACGGTCGCTTGCGGAAGCAGGTTGCCGGCCGTCGGCCATCGGTCATGTCTCCGCGCATGGCACCGCTACGCAGTACAACGACGAGATGGAGGCGCGGGCGATCACGCTTGCGGGGTTGCAGGCCGTTCCGGTCAATAGCCTGAAAGGTTACTACGGTCATACCCTGGGGGCGGCCGGTTTGGTCGAGTCCATCGTGACCTTGCAAACGATGCGCGAAGACCTCGTCCTGCCCAGTCCGGGTTTCGAGACCAACGGCGTCAGCACCCCGCTGCATATCTGTACCTCGCCGCTGCACGTACCGCTTGACCATTGTCTCAAAACGGCTTCGGGCTTTGGCGGTTGCAATGCCGCCATGGTCATCAGCAAATAAAACATTCAGATGGAGTATATCACAGCCAGTTGTGTCATCCGCGATCGCGAAATCCGTCAGAACGGCCAGCTTGTTCTCAGGCAGCCCGGCGCCGGCCTCGCGGATTTCCTGCTGGCTGCCTACCAGCATTTTGGGGCGGCCTACCCTAAGTTCTATAAGATGGACCCGCTCAGCAAACTCGGCTGGCTGGCCGCGGAAGGGTTGCTGGCCGGGGGATTCGCGGGCGGCCCGTATGACGGGGCCGATATCGCCGTGGTCCTTTCCAACGCCCATTCCAGCCTCGACACGGATTACCGGTATTTTTCGACGATGTCGGACATCGCGAGCCCCGCGCTGTTTGTCTACACGCTTCCCAATATCGTGATCGGGGAGATCTCGATCAGGCATAAATTGAAGGGCGAAAATGCGTTCTTTATCTTTGACGCCTTCGATCCGGTCTTTACGCGGGACTACGCTGGCGAACTGTTGGACAGGATGAGGGCCCGTGCCTGCATTTGCGGCTGGGTCGATGTGCTGGCGGAGGAATATTCGGCTGCGTTGTTCCTGGTGGAACGCGAGGCCGCCGGGCCTGCTTTCACCGCGGACAATATGACGGCTATTATGAACCTCACAAATAACGGAAATGCCTGACCGGGAGCAACAGCGGCAGAATACGCCGGTCGCCGTGGCCGGTACGGGGATCATCTCCCCGATCGGAAACAACACTCCCGACTGCCGCGCGGCGCTCGAAGCCGGCCGCGCGGGCAGGGGCGACATCGCCTGGCTCGATACCATACACCGGGGCCGTATACCCGTGGCCGAAGTGAAATGCGGGAATGCCGCGCTCGCCGTCCTGGCGGGCGTGCAGGAAACCGACCAGGCAGGTTTCGCCGGAAACCGAGGCGGTCTGCCGCTCAGCCGAACGGCCCTGCTTAGCCTTATAGCCGTGCGCGAGGCACTGGAGAGCGCGGCCATCCCCGGCCTGGCCCGGTGGCGGACCGGCCTGGTCTCGGCCAATACCGTCGGGGGTATGGACCGCACCGAGTTGTTCATGGCCCGCGGCGCGCGGGGCAAGCTGCGGGAAGTCGTACAGCACGAATGCGGTTATCCGACAGACTGGGTGGCGGACCGGCTCGGGCTCGGGTACCGGACGACGATCAGCACCGCCTGCTCCTCTTCCGCGAACGCCATCGGTTTTGCGGCCCGCCTGATCCGCCGGGGCATCCTCGACGTCGTGGTGGCGGGAGGTGTCGATGCGCTGACCAGGTTTACGTTGAACGGCTTCAATGCCCTGATGATCCTCGACCGCGAGTGGTGCAAGCCTTTTGACGACGAGCGCCAGGGGCTTAACCTCGGGGAGGGCGCGGGATATCTCGTGCTCGTATCGGAGGAGGTTGCCGCCACGCTTGCCGCCGCCCCGGATTGTTCGTTAAGCGGCTATGCCAATGCGAACGACGCCTTTCACCAGACTGCCTCCTCTCCGGACGGACGAGGCTCCTGGCTGGCCATGAAGACCGCGATCGAACGCAGCGGCCTGCAGCCCGCGGATATCGATTACATCAACCTGCACGGGACCGGCACCCAGAACAACGACCTGGCCGAAGGCACGGCGATCCGCCGCCTGTTCGACCCCGTCTATCCCAAAATGAGCTCCACCAAATCCTTTACCGGCCACACGCTCGGGGCAAGCGGAGGGATAGAAGCCGTATTTTCCGTGCTGTCCGTAACTAACGGGATTGTATATCCGAATCTCCGCTTCCGGCGCCGGATGGCGGAATTGCCCTTTGTTCCCGAGACCGAATTCCAGGCCGGGCTGCCGATCCGGCATGTGTTATCCAATTCATTTGGCTTCGGGGGGAACTGTTCCTCCCTGGTCTTTTCAAAACGATCGCTGTGAGTACGCCCGTCTATATCCGCTCCTCCGCCTGCATTTCCCCGCAAGACAGCTTCGGGCAGCCGTTCCCACAGCCGCCTGTCGAGTCCGTGGGTGTCCGTCTGCATTGTAGGGAGCCGGACTACCGGGCCCTGCTGGACCCCAAA
>Ga0134125_10009306_pt1 | contig 11061 bp, 9 predicted proteins | sample KB31751_FD_96464 | JGI IMG/M metagenome (GOLD analysis project Ga0134125, IMG submission 96464) | Terrestrial soil microbial communities with excess Nitrogen fertilizer from Kellogg Biological Station, Michigan, USA - KB3-175-1 | ecosystem: Environmental > Terrestrial > Soil > Unclassified ...
CGGTAAGAGGGAGATGAATGCGCGCGCGTACTTGTCGACGTTCAACTTCAAGGGAACGGATCAGCAGAAGAAGGTCGGCGATCTGTCAGGCGGAGAGCGGAATCGTTTGCAGCTCGCGAAGGTATTGAAGGCGGGCGGGAATCTGTTGCTGCTGGATGAGCCGACGAACGATCTCGACGTGGATACGTTGCGCGCGCTGGAAGATGCGCTGATCGATTTTGCGGGATGCGCGGTGGTTATTTCGCACGATCGGTGGTTTCTGGATCGTATCGCGACGCACATGTTGGCGTTCGAGGGAGATAGTGAGGTTGTGTGGTTTGAGGGGAACTACAAGGAGTATGAGGCGGATCTGCATCGGCGCAAAGGCATAGATGCGGATCAGCCGAAGAGGATCAAGTACAAGGCGTTGGTGCGGGGGTAGGTTGCGTGTCGGATCGCGGAGCCCCACGATTGATGGATTGAGGCCTTGATATTGACCCATCGTCTGACGATATTTGGGGATATTGCATTACCCCCCCTGCCGCTTCGGTGACAGGGTGCGAGGCCGCCAGAAATGGCGGCCTCTGCTTTTGTAGGCTACCAACGCGTGGGCTTGCGAAACGTGCCGTTCGCGTCCGTCAGTTGGTCCGAAAACTGGCTCCGAACGAGCGCGGTGCGCCGTATCGTACGGATGAACGACGCGATCGGCTTTAGCTTTGTCGAGATTGTCACGCCTTCGGGAACCAGCAGACCGACGGGTTTATGGAGCTCGCGGGTGACGATACGGATTGGTTCGTACAGGTCAGAGTCGTTGCTGATGACGATCGCGACGTCGAACTCGTCGCGGAATGCATCGGCTACGAGATGCGTCGCCAGATTCACATCCGAGCCTTTTTCCTCCGCTCTTAACACCTCGACAGTGCGCGGCTGACCACTGACAGGATTGGCGAGCGGGAGTCGCACTGGTTTCGTGAGATAGTGTCCGAGGTGAATCGAGACCTCTGGGAGAGTTCGTAGCGCTCGGAGATATGTATCTTGCCTGATCGGCTGGCCTGGGTCGTCTGGCCGAGCGTTCACCCGTGCAGTGTAGTAGCGCACGGCGGTCACCTCGTTCACCTCTTTCAGAACGCGACGACAGAGCGCAACAATATCTAGCCACTTGTAACTCGTGCCCTTGAGGCACCGGTAGTACAAGTTGAAACCATCGACGTAAATAGTTGTTCGCTGCTTGCCGTTCACGGGGTTCATTTTTTTGGGCCCTACGCAAGGCAATCGTCCGTTAATGGACGGCGAGGAGCACGGTGGACCCCCGCAACATATCCGATGATGAGAGGGAAATGAGCGGCAGTGCGTATCGCATCGCGGGCATCGTGGCTATTTCTCTGCTGTTGCACGTTGTGCTGTATGCCACGCTTGCCAAATGGTGGTCTCATGCGCGAACATCTCGCGATCAATGACGCGCGGTCTCATCCACACGGCGCGCTTGACTGCTCTAGTCGCGATGATCCAACGATGCGCTCGTTCGGCGATGAACCGCTGGAATGCGGACGCGATCTCGTGCGGCGCGACTTGGGTCGGGTGGTTCTCCCCTCCGATCAAAGTGTACATCAGATGGGTTGGCGATAGTGGTAGCAGAATCTCTGAGCCTTTCCGGTCCCAGCCGCCTCCGAAGTCGTAACTGCCTGGCGCATACCAGTTGAGCCTGACGACAGGATGATCACTAGTGAACCATTCCCATCCCACAGGAGGGCGAATGATCTGCCATCGGTGTTTCAACAATACCTGTGAGGTGACCTCCACCGCTTGCTGTACACTGTGCAACCACAATTCGCGGCCGATGGTTACTTCTACTCGTAGCTCTACCACATCGCTATCGGAGACGCTAGATGTTTGAACGCGCAAGGGAAATGGCAACCTATTCTTGCCCGAGAATTGCAGTTCATTTCGTGACCTCTTGTTTTGCAGTTCGCGCAAGTTGGTTCCTTTGCGGGCGGCGCGCGTAAGCTCTCGCTTGGCGTTTGCAAGTGTGGCGCTGAGAACCTCGGGAATATACGTCTGCTGCCGAGACGTCATCTCTTGGTAACCTGCCGGCGTTCGCAGGTCGAGCGCTGCCGCGTAGCGAGTCAGAGCACGCCAATCACTCGCGTTTAGTTGTTCGTCACGCCTGACTTTTTCGAGTGATTCGGATACAGGATTCTCGACTTCTTCGTGCAGCCATCGCTCGAATACATCGGACTCGACGCCGCGCTGAATTGATGTATAGAGATCGTTGTACTTCGTTAGGGTCGCAATCGATTTGTGCTCCCATTCAGGATAGCGCTCCGACGGTACTAAGAGTCGATACGCCCAGACGTCGGACGATCCGTTCGACCAACCTCGTAGGTATGCCCGCGGAATCGAATGGTTCGCTCTTGCTATCGATGCCATGCCTGATACAGTCTCAGCTCTTCATGTTTCGCCGTGGCACATCAGCGGCATTCCGGAAGGGTAAGCAGATTATCGATACGGGTGCCGTCGGCTACTGTCTTCACGTAGGGATTGCCATGCGCAGAAACCTCAGCAGTTAGCCACGCTTGTGTATTCCCGATTTGGACGTACGCGTATCCGCCGTCCTTGATGAACTGACACATCTGGATACGTGTGCTGCGTCCCTGTTTGCCAGTCGCGTCGTCGGTCCACCCGAGGAGGCTGATCGCCACATACGGATTTTCGTGATTTCCGCTGTCCTTACTGATGCACGTGATTCTGGTTGCCATAAAAGCCATCCTCCCCAAATGGGTTCGCGTTCGCCTTAGGCTCCCACCAAGCCGGTTTGCTGGTGTGGTAGGCGTTATCTAAACAACTAACACCAAGCATCGTTAAAGGCAAGGGGGCATACGATTGATCAGAGGATTGGGGCAGCCGTTACAGCGTAGCCGCGCTCCTCAAGCGCGATAGCCATTGCCTCCGTGGAAAGGCCGAACACGGTGCAGAGAGGCGTACACGTCGCCGTCGCACGTTTGGCTAGTGCTCGCGACAGTCCGCGAAGCGATTGATCCGGATATTCTAACGCGACTGGCTTGAGACCGAAGCGCTGACCAAATTCGTGCCGCAGTTGCCCTGCGTCGATCAGCAGCGCAATTGCGAATCGATTTGCCTGCCATTCTTCCGGCCTTTGAGCTGCGGCTGACCTATCGGGAAAAACGTTTTCGTTCAAGCTGGTAAGAGGAAGGCTGTGGTCCGAGAACTGAAAGAGATCAAGCGTTTCCGCCTCGGCCAGGTACAGCGAGCGGTGTAGTACCCAGTGTCCTATTTCATGAGCGACAGTGAAACGGTATCGACCGAGATCCACACCCTTCTTTAAGCTGGCTGCAATCTCGATCTTGCCTGACATTGGCATAAAACGACCAAGGATGGTTTCTCCATCCACCGTGCCAAGATCGTGCTCATCAGAAAATGAAAGTCCCTCCTTTTCGCAGAGATAGTCATACAATATCCCATCCAAATCGACCAACGCGGTTTGGCCGAACTCATCTCCGAGTGATCGAACGCGAAGCGAACGTGCAGCGTCTTCGATGTGGCCCACAGAAAGCCACGGAATCTTCACGAAGGACTTCCTCCACGTTCTCCTTTCTCAAACCGCTTGAGCTGGCGCATTTGATCGGCAGGGCTCATCGCCTTAACCTTTCTATACAGAGCGACCTCAACCGCTGATTCTGGCGCCAAGTCGCGCGGCAATTTGTTAGCAAGAGCGAACAGGGTATCTGGATCTTCATGCAGCGCGACCGCGATAGATATGAGCGTTTCTTCCGACGCTGCGGGAGGATTGTCATCAAGCTCTAGTTGCGTAAGAAACGGCGCGGACTTTCCAATTTCCCGAGCGAGTTCACGCAGCCCAAAGCCAGCAGCAAGTCGCCGCTCTCGAATAAATTTGCCGAGCTGGGAAGGCATGGAATCTCAAGTGTTTGGGGGTTAGTTAACAACTTGCAGCGATGCTGCCTCCGCGTAAAGGGAGGTTCTGGTCGTTCGAACGACTAGACGACGTCCGCTGGAACTCGTTAAGTGGCTCAATATGTCCGCCGGTGATACTTTCTCGCGGCGGACGCTACTGTCCGAAGAATCACCCATACCGCTTAATGCCCGATCCGAACCTCTCCTCCTTCATCTGGTCCGTAGCCGACCTCCTCCGCGGCGACTACAGGCAATCCGAGTACGGCCGCGTCATCCTCCCCTTCACGGTTCTCCGCCGCCTTGACTGCGTCCTAGAGCCCACACGGCCCGCGGTGCTCGCCGAGCTGGCGAAGCGGAAGAAGAGCGGGCTCAAGCCGGAGCCCTTCCTGGAGAAGGCAGCGGGGCACAAGTTCTGGAACAGCTCCAAGTGGTCCATGAAGGCGGTGATGGGCGACCAGGACCATATCCGGCACAACCTCATCGCCTACGTCGACGCGTTCTCGCCGGCGGTGCGGGACATCTTCGAGGCGTTCGACTTTCACGCTCAGGTGGAGCGGTTAGCGAAAGCGGAACTGCTCTACCTGGTCGCGGAGAAGTTCGCCAACATCGATCTGCATCCGAAGGTCGTGTCCAATGTGCAGATGGGCGCGGTGTTCGAGGAGCTGATCCGGAAGTTCGCGGAGCTCTCGAACGAGACCGCCGGTGAGCACTTTACGCCGCGCGAAGTGATTCGGTTGATGGTGAACCTGATATTCATCGAGGACGACGACGCGCTCAACAAGCCGCACGTCGTTCGCGAGATTTATGATCCGACGGCCGGCACGGGCGGCATGTTATCCGTTGCGGAGGAATATCTCCACCAGCTCAATCCGACTGCGCGACCTGTTCTTTACGGTCAGGAATTGAACGCGGAGTCGTACGCGATCTGCAAGGCGGACATGGTCATCAAGAGCCAGCCGGTGGACAACATCATACTCGGCAACACGTTGTCCGACGACGGATTTCCGGGGAAGCACTTCGACTACATGCTGTCGAATCCGCCGTTCGGTGTTGAATGGAAGAAGATCGAGAAGGCGGTCAGGAAGGAAGCCGAGCAGGAGGGATTCAACGGGCGCTTCGGGCCGGGACTTCCGCGTGTGAGCGACGGCTCGTTGCTCTTTCTGTTGCACCTCATTTCCAAGATGCGCCCCGCGGTGGACGGAGGTAGTCGCTTCGGGATCGTGCTCAACGGCTCACCGCTCTTCACGGGTGGCGCTGGGAGTGGCGAGAGCGAGATCCGTCGCTATGTACTCGAGAACGATCTACTTGAAGCGATCGTCGGGCTTCCGACGGACATGTTCTACAACACGGGGATCTCGACGTATGTCTGGATCGTCAGCAATCGGAAGCCGGAGAATCGCAAAGGCAAGGTGCAACTCATCGACGCGAGCGCGATGTGGGAGAAGATGCGCAAGAGTCTGGGATCGAAGCGCAAGCAGTTGAGCGATGCGCACATCGACGAGATCACGCGGATCTTCGGCGCGTTCGAGGAAGTGACGAACGACGGCGTGCCGATCAGCCGGATCTTTCCGAACGAGGCGTTTGGATATCGCACGATCACGGTGGAACGGCCGCTACGCGATGAGTCTGGTAACGTTGTACTGGTAACGAAGGGGAAACTTAAGGGACAACCGCAAGCGGACTCGAACCTGCGCGATACGGAGAACGTGTCGTTGTCTGAGGACATCGATGTGTACTTCAAGCGCGAGGTACTGCCTCATGCCGCGGATGCGTGGATAGACGTTGAGAAGACGAAGGTTGGATATGAGATTCCGTTCAATCGGCATTTCTATGTATTCAAGCCACCGCGGTCGCTCGATGAGATCGATGCGGAGCTGAAGGTCGTGACGGATCGGATACTGACGATGATCGGCGGGCTCTCGGCGTGAGCTTCGGACCGTATCCGAGGTACAGGAACTCAGGTATCGAATGGCTCGGCGAAGTGCCCGAGCACTGGGAGATTACGCGGCTGAAACGCGTAGCGGATGTCTTTCCCAGCAATGTCGATAAGAAGGCGTACCCTGATGAGAGTGCTGTCCTCCTATGTAATTACACCGACGTTTACTACCACGACACGATTACCGCTGCCATCGACTTCATGCCCGCGACCGCGTCGCTGGATCAGATCGCTAAGTTCACGCTCCGAGCGGGAGATACGATCATCACAAAAGACTCCGAGACAGCAGACGATATCGCAATTGCAGCATACGTTCCTGCAGATATCCCGGGTGTAGTTTGTGGCTATCACTTGTCAATCGTCAGACCGCACGATGAATATTCCGGCGCGTTCATCAAGCGTCTATTCGATTCTGCGTATGTCAAGTCATGTGTCGCGGTACGGGCAAATGGCCTTACACGGGTCGGGCTCGGGCAATACGAGCTCGATAATCTCGATCTTCCATTCCCGCCGCAACATGAGCGCTGTCGAATCGCACAGTTCCTCGAGGCCGAGACCGCGAAGCTCGACGCGCTGATTGCCGAGCAGCAGCGGTTGATCGAGCTGCTGAAGGAGAAGCGTCAAGCTGTCATCTCGCACGCCGTTAACAAGGGGCTGAATCCGGACGCGCCGATGAAGCCGTCGGGGGTCGAGTGGTTGGGGGATGTCCCGGCGCACTGGCAGCTGAAACGATTTCAACGATGCGTGGACATTAGAGAGGGGCAGGTTGACCCCGAGGATTCGAGATATTCTAACCTGCCGCTCGTCGCCCCAAACCACGTTGAGTCCGGAACAGGCAGGTTTCTCGGCACCGAGAGTGCAGCCGAGCAGGAGGCCGAGAGTGGGAAATATCTCTGTACTGCGGGCGACGTCCTTTACAGTAAGATCCGACCTGCACTGCGAAAGGTGATTGTCGCACCCGACAACTGTCTGTGCAGTGCAGATATGTATCCTCTCCGAGCAAAGGCTGGTCTAACCAACTCGTTCTTGTTCTGGACAATACTATCCGAGTACTTCTCCGCGCTTGCGATGCTCGAATCGCAACGTGTTGCGATGCCAAAGATCAATCGAGAGTCGCTTAAGGGGATCATATTGGCCGTCCCACCGGAGTCCGAGCAGCATGCGATTTCCATCGTCTTGAGCCAGGAAACGGTCACTCTAGACCGTCTCATTTCCGAGGCGGCGCGCGCGATCCGCCTGCTTGTGGAACGTCGCACAGCTCTGATCTCTGGCGCAGTCGCAGGCAAGATCGACGTGCGCAACTATGCTTCTGTCCAAGCCGCATGAGTCTTCACACCGAGATCAACTTCGAGACGGAGATCTGCGACTACCTCGCAGCCAACGGCTGGCAGTGCGCCACCGGTGACGCAAGCAAATACGATCGCGCCCGCGCACTCTTTCCCGACGACGTCGTCGCGTGGGTACAATCCGCGCAACCAAAGGCCTGGGACACACTCGTCAAGAACCACGGCTCCGCAGCCGCAGACACACTTCTTTCCCGTCTCCGTACCGAACTCGACAAGCGTGGTACGCTCGATGTCCTCCGGCACGGCATTGAACTCCTCGGTCTCCGCGAGAAACTCACGCTCGCGCAGTTCCGTCCCGCGCTTGCGCTCAATCCTGAGATCGAATCTCGCTACGCTGCCAACCGCCTTCGCGTCATTAGGCAGGTCCACTACTCGCTCAATAATGAGAACTCGATCGATCTCGTTCTCTTCCTGAACGGACTTCCGGTCGCGACGGTCGAGCTCAAGACGGATTTCACGCAGAGCATCGACGACGCAGTCGATCAATACCGCTTCGATCGTAACCCACGTCCCAAGGGACAATCAGCCGAGCCGCTGTTGGATTTTCCGCGAGGCGCGCTAGTGCACTTTGCGGTGAGCAACGCCGAAGCGCGCATGACCACTAAGCTAGAAGGTGCCGAGACACGGTTTCTGCCGTTCAATCAGGGCGATCACGGTGCGGCGGGAAATCCCGTCAACGCTAACGGCGGTCATCGCACCGCGTATCTCTGGGAGCAGGTCTGGGCGCGCGAGAGCTGGCTCGAGATACTCGGACGCTATCTGGTCGCGCAACGGAACGACAAGAAGCAGGTCGAGACGATCATCTTCCCGCGCTACCACCAGCTCGACGCAACCCGAAAGCTGCAGGCCGCGGTTCTCGCGGACGGGCCGGGCTCGCGCTACCTCATCCAGCACTCGGCGGGCTCGGGCAAGACCAACTCGATCGCGTGGTCCGCGCACTTTCTCGCCGATCTGCACGACGCGAACAACGCGAAGTTGTTCGATTCCGTGCTGGTTGTTTCAGACCGCACGGTGATCGACAGTCAACTTCAGGAAGCGATTTTCGACTTCGAGCGCACGACCGGTGTCGTCGCTACGATCACGGGAGAGGAGGGAAGCAAGAGCGCCGAGCTCGCCGACGCACTTTCTGGCAACAAGAAGATCGTTGTCTGCACCATCCAGACATTTCCGAAAGCGCTGACCGCAGTACAGGAGCTCGCCGCGACACAGGGGAAGCGCTTTGCCGTAATCGCCGACGAAGCACACAGCTCGCAGACTGGCGAGGCTGCATCAAAGTTGAAGCAGGTTCTGTCGGCGGCTGAGCTTACTGAGCTGAGCGACGGTGGTGAGATCAGCACCGAAGACATTCTAGCCGCGCGGATGGCGACACGATCGGAGTCGGGCGGCATCACTTACGTTGCCTTCACCGCGACGCCCAAGGCGAAGACGATGGAGCTCTTCGGCACTCGGCCCGATCCCACAAAGGCTGCGAGCGCCGAGAACCTGCCGACTCCGTTCCACGTGTACTCGATGCGGCAGGCGATCGAGGAAGGATTCATCCTCGATGTGCTGCAGAACTACACGGCGTACAAGCTCGCATTCAAGCTGGCGCACGAAGGAAAGGAGCTCGACGAGACGGAGGTCGAGCGCAGCGCGGCACTCAAGGGGATCATGGGATGGGTGCGGCTGCATCCGTACAACATCTCACAGAAGGTACAGATAGTCGTCGAGCACTTCCGCCATTTTGTCGCGCCGCTCCTCGATGGAAAGGCGAAGGCGATGGTCGTGGTTGCGAGCCGAGTGGAGGCAGTGCGCTGGCAACTGGCGATCGATCGCTTTATAAAGAGCAAGGGTTACAAGATGCGCACGCTCGTCGCGTTCTCGGGCGAGGTGACGGATCATGAGTCGGGACCCGATCCCTTCACGGAGACGAGTACCACGCTCAATCCGTTGCTCAAGGGACGCGACATCCGGAAGGCGTTCGCGACGGACGAGTATCAGATCCTGCTGGTCGCGAACAAGTTTCAGACTGGTTTTGATCAACCGTTGTTGTGTGGTATGTACGTTGACAAGCGATTGGCGGGAATTCAGGCCGTGCAGACGCTATCGCGGCTCAACCGCGCGTATCCTGGCAAGGATACGACATTTGTCATCGACTTCGTCAACGAACCTGACGAAGTTCTCCAGGCATTCAGGGCATACTATAGTACTGCGACGCTGGAGGATGTGACCGATCCGCATCTCGTATATGATCTGCGCGCCAAGCTGGATGCGGCGGGACATTACGATGATTTCGAGGTGGAGTGTGTAGTTCAGGTGCAGCTCTCACCGAGTGCAAAGCAGGCCGATCTCGTCAGCGCGATCACACCCGTGGAAGATCGGTTGATGAAGCGCTACAAGGCCGCGCGGGAAGTGCTGCGCGCGGCGGTGCTGAAGAAGGACGCCGCTGCGAAGGAGGCAGCACAGGGAGAGTTGAACGCGCTCGTGCTGTTCAAGACGGACATGGCTGCGTACATCCGGTTGTACACCTTCCTGTCGCAGATCTTCGACTACGGAAATACCGACATAGAGAAGCGCGCGATCTTCTACAAGGTGTTGTTGCCGCTGCTGGAGTTCGGCCGCGAGCGCGAAGGGATCGATCTGTCGAAGGTGAAGCTCACTCACCACACGCTGAAGAGCCTCGGCACGCAGCCGATGGTCCTTGCTGATGGTCAGCCACCGAAGCTCTCACCGATCATGGAAGCCGGTAGCGGCAGCCTCCAGGAAAAGCAGCGCGCGTTGCTGAACGAGATCATCGAGAGCGTGAACCAGCTATTCGACGGCGACCTTACCGACCAGGACAAGCTGGTGTACGTGAACCACGTCCTGAAGGGGAAGCTGCTAGAGTCCGATACGCTCAAGCAGCAGGCGACGAACAATACCAAGGAGCAGTTCGCGAACTCGCCTGATCTTAAGTCCGAGCTGTTGAGTGCGATCATCGGGGCTCTGGATGCGCATGGTACGATGAGCAGGCAGGCACTCAATTCGGAGGGGGTCAGGAATGGATTGAGGGACATCCTGCTGAATCACGCGCAGTTGTATGAGTCGCTACGGGGGCAGGAAGCGTAAGGGGTTTAAAAAAATGCGTTTGATGAAAGAGAGCGAGTACGAACCGTTGCTTTGGTGTGCTACGAATGGCATGTGCGCGGTATGATGCCGCTACCGTGGTCTCGGGACGACATTCCGAGCGGTACTGGCACGTTTGCGATCGGATTCTTTCTACTCGTCGGCGCCGCGGTGAGTCTGACCTCCGGCCGTTTGGGCCCCGGCCCGTACCACCAGCTCGTTACGAAGACGAGCACAGTGCGCGAGGTCAGACACGGGGGGCGTTCGTCCGCGGTGAGCGTAGTGCTCGACACCTTCCCTGCGTCATCAGCCCTGACGCTCAGTGATCCCGAGATTGGCGGCGCGCAGGCACTCCTCTGGCGTCTCCGGCGCGGCGCGCGCTATGATGTCACGTATGACCCATGGACCCAGCGTATATGGGAAATTGAACCAGTGCCGAGCGTCTCTGCGACTTCGACTAACTCGGACAACCGCGCAAGGTCGACAGTGGATGTGCGCTTCGGTCCGTCGGAGATCGCCGCGTGGCGCGTGGCGGACCAGATCGCTGGTCGGACCCGGGCGGAGTGGTTCGCCGGCATGGGTGTTCTTACGCTGCTCGTTGGGATCGTACAGTTGGTGCGCAGTAATCCTGTCGACGAAGCAGGTGGCGACAGCTAACGTCGACGTGACTGATTACTCCGATCCACGCATGAACAGCCGGACATATTCGTCAAACATGAACTGTCTGTTGCGCTTCTGTCCGGTGAGCTCACGCAGGATGCCAAGGCGTACGAAGTCGGTGATGAG
>Ga0134125_10009307_pt1 | contig 11060 bp, 7 predicted proteins | sample KB31751_FD_96464 | JGI IMG/M metagenome (GOLD analysis project Ga0134125, IMG submission 96464) | Terrestrial soil microbial communities with excess Nitrogen fertilizer from Kellogg Biological Station, Michigan, USA - KB3-175-1 | ecosystem: Environmental > Terrestrial > Soil > Unclassified ...
GATGCCCATCGCATGGTCGTGGTAGAAGAGCAGGGCCGCCTCCTGGCGATTGGGATAGTGGCAGGTGCGCGAATCGCCCGGCAAATACCATGCGGTGGGATAGCCGTCGCTGTCGGGAGGCACGCGGGCGCCATGCAAGTGCACCACGGCACGGACTTCGGGAACGCCACGCTCGGCGCCATGAATGGTGTGATCAATCGGCAGAAAATGCCGGCTGGGCAGACGATTGACCCACTCCACCGAAAAGGCTTCGCCGCAGCGTGCCTCAATCAGGGGCCCGGGGAACTGACCGTCGTATCCCCACCCGCGAGTGGGCGGGAGGTCGCGGTGGACGCGCCATGCGAACTCGCGCATGGTCAGGCGATAGGTGTTGCCGGCCGTCCGGAGGGCGGATGTGAGCCGCGGCAGCGCATCCACGTAAGGCGCGAGGGGGCTCGGATCCAGCGTGCGCGCCGGCGTCTGGCGCGGCGCGAGCTGGGCCGCCAGCGGCGATGCCCACCCGCGGGCGGCGCCCGCGAAACAGCCGGCGGCCATGCGGGCGAGAAGCTGGCGGCGAGTGCAGGGCACGTCTGTACAGTGTAGATTGGGTCATGGCCGGCGTGCTGGAGCTGATGTGGTTCGACCTGGACGACGCGGAGCGCGCCCGGCGGCGCCCGTGGCTCACGGAGGCGGAACTCGCGCGCGCCGATCGGTATGTCACGCCGCTGCACGGTGCGCGCTTTATCGCGGCGCGCTCCACGCTCCGCGAGTTGCTGGCGCAGCGTCTGGGCTGCCATCCGGCGCAAGTGAGGTTCGAGTATGGGGCGAAAGGCAAACCCGCGCTGCCCGGGCTGCCCTTTCATTTCAACCTCTCGCACTCCGGCAACTATGCGCTGGTGGGGATTCACCCCGAGAGCGAGCTGGGAGTGGACATCGAAGGCGAGCGCCCTTCGATTCAGGGCCCGGGAATCGCGCGGCGATTTTTCACGGCGCGGGAGGCGGCTTGGCTGGAAGGGCATGCGCCGGCCGCGCAGCCGCACGCGTTCTGCCGCCTATGGACCTGCAAGGAAGCCTGGATGAAAGCCGAAGGTCAGGGCATGGCGCTGCCACTCAATCAGGTCGAGGTCACCTTTCCCTCCAGCGGGGCGGTGTTGCGGGAGTTGACGCCGCCGCGGGAGTGGTATGTGCGCGAGCTGGAATTGACGCCCGGCTACTGCGCGGCGGTGGTGATGGCGCGGGCGCCGGAGTCTATCCGCGTGGCACGCCTGCCGCGCGCGACATCCAGCTTGCCTGCACCATGAGAATCAGCGCCGTAAGCCAGAGGGACAGCCCCATGACCAGACCGAGGACGGCCTCCGCCGCGGCGGGGTGGGCGCGCATGCCCCAGCCGATTCCGAGGCTCGCGGCTATCTCAATCCCGCCGGTGAAGTAGTACAGGGAATAATGGAAGACCCGCGCGAGCGGCAGAAAGTGCGCGCCAACGATCAGCGCGATCGCCGGAAGGATCCAGTCCATACGGTGGTAATGTGCGAGGAGGTTGGCGGCCACGGCGATGAGCCCGAACTCGAGCATGAAGACCAGGCCGAACTGGCGCCCGATGCCGCGGGCTTGCGCCGCATCCTCGGCGGTAATGGGCGGCTCGATCGAGCGTGCCTGCCGCGCCGTGAGCAGGATCGAGATGGAGCGGATCACCAGCAGGGAGCAGGGCAGCAGCACACAGGTGGCGATCCACACGAAGGTCTGATCGTTGAGCGCGGCCACCATCCAAAAACCCCCGAAAAGGGCGAGAAACAAGCCGCCCATGCCCATGCCTTTGAGTTGATCGGATACTCTAGCCACCCAGGGCCTCCTCGGTTGCGCGCAGCACGGTGGACACCGCGATGCGGGTCATACAGCGGTGATCAATCGGGCACTCGCGCAGCTTGCAGGGGCTGCACTCGATCCCCGGGGCCTTCACGAGATGCAGCTTCCCCGCGGGCGCGAGCGGGTAAGTTTCGCGTTCGTTGGTCGAGCCGAAGATCGCGACAACCGGCGTGCCAACCGCGCCGGCGAGATGCATGGGGCCGGAGTCGTTGGCCACCAGGAGCTGGCAGGCGGCGAGGACCTCCACCAACTGCTCCAGCGTGGTCTCCCCGGCGATGTTTTTGATTTGGCCCGGCGCCGTGGTGGGCACGCGGGCCTGAATGCGGACCTCGCGCGCCAGATCGCGCTCGGCGGCCGAGCCCACCAAGATTACGGTGGCGCCGCGGTCGGCCCAGTCGCGGGCCACGGCGGCAAAGCGTTCGGGCAGCCAGCGCTTGGCGGTGCCAAACGTGGCGCCGATGTGCAGGGCAATGCGCGGAGCCGGTCCCAGGCTTTGGCGCCAAGCCGCCACGCCCCGAGGGTCGGGGTGCAGCGAGGCGTCTAAATCGGCGGCGGCCGCGGGATACTCGGCGATCAAGCCGCCACGGCGTAGCAGTTCGAGGTATGTGAAGGATTCGTGTGACGGAGTGGCGCCGGCTTCGGGGGGGCGCACCGGCTGTGTCAGCAGCCAGCCGCGGCCATCGCGGTTGTAGCCTACCCGCCGCCGGGCTCCGATCCGCAGCGCGAGCAGCGCCGCGTAGAACGAATTGGGGAAGAGCACCGCGATGGACGCACCGAATCCGGGTATGTTGAGCGACGGCGGCTTGGGCAGTTCCTGCACTTCCAGACCTGGTCGCGCGAGGCGAAAAACGGGCGCCACCGCGGGGCGGGCCAGCACCCGCCACGAGCATTGCGGCTGCGCCGCGCGCAGGGCGGCGACGGCGGGCAAGCACATGACCGCGTCCCCCAACCAGTTGGGGGCGAAGATGACGCCGTTGGTCACAGGCCGCACGCTTCCCATGCTAGCGCCATCAACGTGTCCAAGCCCGGAATCTCCATCTCGAGTTCCACCACCGTGCACGGTCCCCAGGCGGGCGGCAGCTTCACCGCGTCCTTGGCGGTGGTCATGAAGCTGGCGGCGCCGGCGGCTCGCGCGGCGCGTTCGAGGGCGCGCAGATCGCTCGCGCGGTAGAAGTGATGGTCGCGAAAGGCGCGCCGCCCGGCGGGCTCGACCCCAAGCTGGCGCAGCGAGTTCCAGAACGATTCGGGCCGCGCCAAGCCGCAAAACGCGAAGGGCCGCTGGGGCGGCGGCGCAGGGGCATGGACGCGCTTGCGGGCCAGGAAGACGGGTGCGGAGGTGAACCGCGCCAGGCGCTCGCGCGCGTACCCCGGCGCGGCGCCGGCCTCCTCCTCTTCCGCGACCCAGACCACCGCGCTGGCGCGAGACAGGGCGGTGGGCGGCTCGCGCAGCCGTCCGGCGGGGAGCATGCGGTCCTCCAGATCGGCGGGCGTGACCAGCACCAGGTCGAAGCATCGCGCCAGTTGCCGATGCTGGAAGCCATCGTCGAGCAGATGCAGGCGGCTGCCGAACCGGCGCTCTCCCTCCATGCCGGCGCGGAAGCGGTCGGGATGCACCAGCACCGGCGCTTGCAGGCGCTGGGCGAGCAGCTTGGGCTCATCGCCGGTGAGGGCGACATCCTCGTCGCCGGTGTGGGCCACCGCCAATTGCCGGCCGTGCCGCCGGTAGCCGCGGGTGAGCACGTCGAACGCCACGCCGCGGGCGGCCAGGGCGCGGCCAATGGCGATCACACACGGTGTTTTGCCGCTCCCGCCCACGCTCAAATTGCCCACGCTCCACACCGGCGCGGGCAAGCGCGCGCTTCCCAGGATGCCCCGCGCGTAGGCGCGCTCACGGGCGCGCACCAAGGCGGCGAAAGCCTGGGAAGCGAGGGTAGCCATGATGCGGGCGGCGCCGCGGCCGCGGACTTAGACGCGCACGTCCACTACGGGTGTGCCCTTGGCGCACAGCGGACACTGCTGCGCCTGCCAATAATGCGGCTCCAGCGTGAGCAGCTTGAACAGCGGCAGATCGCCGAACTCGGCGCAGTTCTCGAACGGCTGATGCACCAGCACCGCCAGCGCCAGCACCTTCGCGCCGGCCTTTTCCACCAGCTGCCGCAGTTGGGTGAGTTTACGGCCGGTGCGCAGGATATCATCCACCAGGATGACCCGCTCGCCGGGATGGATCTCGAGAAACTGGCGCAACTCGAGGTCGCCGCCATCGGTTTTTTCCGCCCAGTAGGTTTGGGTGGCGCGCAGCGCCTCGGACACCCCGAAAGCGATCGGCAGCCCGCCGGTCGCGGGCACGACCACGCTCACATTGGGGATCGCGCGGCGCACGTTGTCATCCTTGCGCAATAGGCGGCTGAGGGCCACGCTCAGCATCTTGGACTCGGAGAAGTGGCGCATGACCAGCGGTATCTGCAAGTAGACGTCGGAGTGGGTGCCGCTGGGATGGCGGAAATGGCCGCGGCGCAACGCGCCGGTACGCTCGAGCACTTCTTGAACTTCGCCCTCGTTGGGGATGAGATCCACGCAATCCTCCTAAAGCCGAGTATTTATTATATGCGTCGTGAGCATGGCTTCAAGGCCGCGGTTGCTTGGCCTCGGCGTCGAGCCAGCCGTCGGCGAAGCGCACCCGTAGCGCATCTCCGGGAGCGAATGCTTTTTGCGAGGCGGCGAGCTCTCCTCGGCTGTTATAGACCAGCGCGTAGCCGCGGCGCAGGATGCCCAGCGGATTGCGCTCCTCGAGCAGCGCCGAGAGCCGTTCGAGCCGGTGGCGCCGGACCTGGATCGTCGCCCGGCCATGGGCGGCCAAGGCTAATTGCTGCGCCTGCAAACGACCCCGCACCGCCTGAAGGCGGGTGCGCGCATCCAGATGGCGGGCCTGGTCGGCGGCCAGCGCCCAGCGCCGGCGGAGCATGGCGAGCCGCTGGCGCGTGGCCTGTAACAGATGGCGCTGCCGGCCATCCAGTGTCTGCGAGCGCTGCAGCAACCGGTACCGCATGGCCTGGAGCAGGTGCCGTTCGATCGCCGCCTGCTCCGCCAGAAACTCCTGCTTGGAGCGCACCGCCAGCTCCGCCGCCGCGCTCGGGGTCGGAGCGCGCAGGTCAGCCACAAAATCGGCGATGGTGAAGTCGGTTTCGTGCCCCACGGCGGAAATGGTCGGGATCGGCGACGCCGCGATCGCCCGGGCGACCGTCTCCTCGTTGAACGGCCAGAGATCTTCCAGCGATCCGCCGCCGCGCCCCACGATCAGCAGGTCCACGTCGCCGGAACCGCGCGCGGTGCGCTGTTGGGCGAAGTAGGCGAGCGCACGGCAGATCTCGCCGGCGGCCGCCTCGCCCTGCACCGCTACCGGGTAGAGCAGAATGTCCAGGTTAGGGAAGCGGCGGCGGAGGATGTGCAGCATGTCGGCGATCGCGGCGCCGCGCGGGGAGGTAATCAGGCCGATGCGGCGCGGCAGCCGCGGCAGCGGGCGTTTCCGCGCGGGATCGAACAATCCCTCCGCCGCCAGCTTCTCCTTCAATTGTTCAAAGGCGAGTTGCAGGCCGCCCTTGCCCAATGGCTCGACATGCTCCACGTAGCACTGCAATTCGCCGCGGGCCTCGTACAGGCTCACGCGCCCCCGCACCATCACTTGCATCCCGTCGCGTAGCTTGAATTTCAACCACCGCGCTTGGGCGGCAAACATCGCGGACTTGATTTGGCCTTGGGCATCTTTGAGCGTGAAGTAACAGTGCCGCGAGGCCGCTTGATGCAAGTTGGAAATCTCGCCCTCGATCCAGACGTCGAAGAACTCCCGGTCGAGATTCTGCTTTAAGCGCGCCAGCAGCCCGGACACTGTCCAGATTTTGCGCTCCGCGGGAAATGTGAATCCAAGCTGCCCCACGCGCCTATGGTAGCAAGCGAGCGAATGCACGCGAATGGGAATCAGGCAAGCGGGGAGGGGAAGGGCTCCCGGGGCCGCGGCGCATACATGAAATTCGCGCGATGATCTCTTCATGGCACGACCCTCCCCCAACGGACAGTTTTGGGCGCTACCCGCGCACCGGCTTCATGGGCGTTACCGTCCTGGCATAACGCCGGGAACCGTGGTGATGGAGGCTGCCCTGGGCGGTTCCTCGCTTGGTTGGGTGCTGGTCGAACGCGGTTTGGGCGGCGGATTGGGTACATTTTCCTACGATCGCGCCGGCATGGGTTGGAGCGATGCCGGGCCGCTGCCGCGCTCGCTGCCGCGCCTGGTGGAGGAGTTGCGGCAGCTTCTGGAGACGGTCCAAGCTGCACCACCCTACATCCTGGTCGGACACTCCTTCGGGGCGTTGGTGATGCGCGATTTTGCCGCGAATTATCCCGAGTTGACGGCGGGCTTGGTGCTGGTGGATCCGCCCTCACTCGAGGAGTGGGACCATCCGGACGCGGACCATCAGGCCAAGCTGGAGCGCGGCATCCTTCTGGCCCGGCGGGGCAGCTTGGCGGCGCGCCTGGGCATTGCCCGCTTGGGCGCGTGGCTGATCGACGCCGGTGCATTGAAGCTGGCGGCGGCGTGCGCCACCGTCGTGAGCGGGGGAAAGCTGCGAACGCGCAGCGACTTCAACCTCGCCCCGGCGGCGCTGCTGCCCGCGGAGCTGAAGCCGGCGCTGCGCTGGTTCTGGACGCGGCCGCGGTTCTATGACGCCCTGGCCAGCCAGATGGAGGAGTTGCCCGCGGCGGTGCGGGCGGTGATGGCGGCGCCTCCTCTGGGCGACGTGCCGCTGGTGGTGCTCTCCGCCGCGGATACCCCCGCAACCCAGTTGGCCGAGCACCGCGGAATGGCGGAGCAATCCACGCGCGGCCGGCATTTCCAGGCCGCCTCCAGCGGGCATTGGATTCCGCTGGAGGATCCCGAACTGGTAATCGCCGCCATCCGCGAAGTCGCGGCCGCGACCGCGGGCGTTCGCTGAGTTACTGCACCACCAGATCGAGCGTCCGGCTGTGCTGCGCGCCGGTGCTCGACACCGCGGTCACGGTGACATGCGCCGTGGTCGGCGGAATCGGCGGAGTGGAAGTACCGCAAGCGGCGGAGAAGACCATCAGCAGCCCGGCGCCGGCGAGCGACAGGCCCACGCGGCGGCGCTTCATCAGTGCGGCGCCGGCCAACGAGAGCAGCGCCAACCAGAGGATCGTCCAGGGCATGCGTCCCCCGTCCGAACCACTGAACGGCATCGTCGCCGCGACAGTGCGCGCATTCGAGGTCAACACCAGATCAAAGCTGCCCGGTTGTGCCCCGATTGTGACCGGGTTCGCCGAGAACCTGCAGCTATAATCGGAATCGGGCTGGCAGGACAGTGTGATGGTCTGGGTGTCGCCCGCCGCACTGGTCAGGCCGAGATGATAGGTGGTCTGCGAACCGTCGCCGACAGTGGTCGCTGCCGGTGGGTTGCCAGCGTAATTAATGGTGAAGTCGGAGCCGGTTCCGGTGAGCGCCACCGCCTGAACCCCCGCGTCGCTGGTGACGCTGAGGACCGCATCCTGCTCGCCCACCGCCACCGGAGTGAACACCACCGAGACGGTGCAACTTGTCCCCGCGGCCAGGTTGGCCGGGCAGTTATTGGTTTCGGTGTAGTTGCTGTTCGGGGCGATCGCGATCGAGGCGATGCCGATGGCGGCGGAGTTATTGTTCGTTAGCGTGAGGGTCTTGGGCGCGCTGGCCGAGCCGACCCCTTGGACGCCGAAAGGCAGGTTGAGGGTTGAGAGGCTGAGCCCTCCGGCGTTGGAGCTGCCGTTCAGGGCAACGACGACGTTCCCATTGGTCGAGTTGGAGACCAGCGTCAGGGCGCCGTTGCGGGTGCCGCTGGCCGTTGGAGTGAAGGCCACCGACACCGTGCAAGAGGCGTTGACCGCCAGCGTTTGGGGCAGCGCGCAGGTCGTGGCGGTGACTTGGTAATCGCCGCTTGGGGTGATTCCGGTCAGCTTCAACGGTAGTCCACCGGTATTTTGCAGGAGCAGGGTCTGCGAGGTACTCGTGGTGGCCACCGGGCGCGGTCCGTAGGTGAGAGTGCTCGGCGCAACGCTGAGCAGCGGCCCGATGCCGAGACCGCTCTCCGGCATCTGCGCCTGAATGCCGCCGTCGGCGTTGAAGTTCATGAAGCCGGTGCGCAGGCCCGCTCCGGTGGGGCTGAAATTAACCGTGACCGTGCACGAAGCCCCGGCCACCAACGTCGCGGGACAGGTGGTGGTGAACGGGAACTCCGTGCTGTTGGTGCCGGTAATGCTGAGGTGCGTTAGCGGCAGCGTATTGCCGGTGTTGGTGAGCGTGATGGTCTGGCCGGTGCTGGCCGTGCCCACCGCGGTGACGCTAAAGCTCAATTCCGGCAGCGAAAGCCCGATGCCCGGGGGTACCGCCGTTGCGGTGAGCGCCACCACGCCGAGGCTGAAGGTAGTGTCACTGCCGGCGGCTGCCCGGATGCGGGCGGCAGCGGCGCGCGACGAGGGTTGCACGCCCTGGCTGAGCGTACCCGACACGATGACGTTGCCGGTAATCGCGCCCACCGTAACCGGGGTCACCGAGATGGCGAGATGACAGCTTCCGCCGTTCGCCAAGGTGGTGCCGCAGTCGTTGGTCTCGTTGTACTCGCCGCTGGGCGTGATCACCAGGTTGGTCAATTCCTCGCCGGTGTTGTTCGTTAGCGTGGCGTTCTGGGGTTGGCTGGTGACGCCCACGGTCTGCACGCCGAAGTTGAGGACCGGAGGCGTGAGCACCAGGCCCCCCGGGCTGCCGTCGCCGTCGAGCGCCACCACCTGGGTGCCCCCGTTGGCGTTGTCGCTAACGGTGAGCGACCCCGTCCGGTGCCCGAGCGCGGTTGGATTAAACGCGATCGTCAAAGTGCAGCGTGCGCCGGGTGCGAGCGATTGCGGGCAATCTCCGGTCTGGCTGAAGTCGCCTTGGAGGTTCATGCCGTTGATCGTCAGATCCGCGTTCCCTACGTTGGTCATCGTGACGCTGAGCAGTGTGCCGCCCAGCGAAACTGGCGCGCCCGGAACCGGGATGGGGAAGCTCCCGAACGAGAGCTGCGCCGGGTAGATGCTGATGCCCGGAGCTTGCCCGATGCCGCTCAGCGCAACCGTGCTGGACTTGTTCGAACTGTCGAGCACCTGTATTGTTCCCGTCCGCGTACCCATCGTGGTGGGCGTCATGGTGACGCTGACCACGCAGTTCGCACCTGGAGCCACCGGTCCCGAGGTACAGGTATTCGTTTGCGCAAAGTCGCCGCTGGCCTGGATTGTAGCGATCACCAGCGGCGCGGTGCCAACATTGGTAACCGTAACCGTCTGCGCCGGGCTGGTGCTATTGACCGCGATGCTGCCGAAGTTTAACGCGGCCGGCGCCGTGGCCATGCCGGGCAGCGTGCCATTGCCGCTCAACGTGACTAGCGCACTGGCCAACCCGCCCTGCGCTGCCAGCGTGAGCGAACCGGAACGGCTCCCCAGCGCCGTTGGCGCGAAGCTGACGCTGATCAGACAGGAGGCTCCCGGCTGTAGCGTCGCCGGGCACTGATCGGTTTCGCTGAAATCGCTCGATACCTGAATCGGCTGCAAGGAGAGGGCAACCGTACCGGTGTTGGTGGCGGTCAGGGTCTGCGCCAGGCTGGTCGTGCCGACAATCTGGCCGCCGAAAATGGCGAACGAGGGAACGATGGCCAGGCCGGGAACCACGCCCGTGCCTTGCACGGTCGCGGTCTGGTTGCCGGCGCCGGTGGCAATGGTCACCGTGCCGCTGGCGGCTCCGGGGCTGGCCGGCGCAAAGGCCACATTGATCGAGCAGGAAGCGCCGGCCGCCAAGCTCGAGCCGCAATTGGAGGTAAACGTAAAGCCGCTTGGGACCGTGATAGCGCCGAGCGTCAAGGGGCCCGTGCCGGAGTTGCTCACCACCAGAGTTTGCGCATTGGAGGTCGTACCCACCAACTGCGAGCCGAACAGCAACTGCGCCGTGCTCAGGCTGGCGCCGGCCGTGAGGCCGGTGCCGGAGAGCGCGATCGTCTGCTGTCCCACGCTGTCGGTAACCGTTACGTTGCCGGTCTCGGTGCCGGCGACCGAAGGCTTGAAGATGGCCGTAATGGTGCAAGTCCCGGAAGGCTCGAGACTGGCGCCGCAGGTGCTAGTGACGCCGAAATCTCCCTGAGTGGCGATCGCGATGTTGCCGAGCGCCGCTGAACCGGTGTTGGTGAGGACCGCGCTTTGCGCGCCACTCGCCGCGCCAACCACCGTCGCCGGGAAGTTCAGGCTGGAGGGTGCCAGGCTGGCTCCGGGCGCGCTGCCCGTGCCGGTGAGGGTAACGATTTGGGAACCGCCGCTGGCGTCGTCGGTAACTGTCACCGTGCCGGTGCGGGTGCCGGTGGCGGTGGGCGTGAAGGTCACGCCGAGGCTGCAGTTGCTGCCCGCCGGAACTACCGTGCAGTTGCCGTTGGTAGCGAAATCGCCCGTGGCGGCAATGCCGCTAATGTGCAGGTCGGAAGTCCCCGTATTGAGAACCGTCACGGTTTGGCCGGTACTGGTGGTCCCGACCACTTGTCCGCCGAATACCAGAGAGGTCGGAGTAACCAGCACGCCTGGGGCGGTACCGCTGCCGGTCAGCGAGACCAATTGCGGCGACCCGGGAGCGTTGTCGTTGATCTGCAGCGAACCGGTGCGGTTGCCGACCGCTGTCGGCGAGAACGTTACGCTCACCGTACACGTGCCGTTGGCCGCAACCGACGGGCAGTTCGCGGAAGCGGCGAAATCGCCGCTCGCCGTCACGCCGCTAACTTGCAGCGTGCCGCCGCTGGTGTTGGTGATCAGCACGGTCTGCGCTGCACTGGTCGTTCCTACCGGCTGACTGCCGAAGGCAACCGACGTGAGGCTCAGGCTCACCGAAGCTCCCGAAACTGCGAAGCTGTGCTGCACCGCGGCAGCCGAGCTGTAATCGGTGTTGCCGGCCTGGTCGGCCTCCACCACCACCGTGCCGCTGGCGGTCAACGTTAGGGTATTCCCGTTGAGCGTGGCCGGCCCGGAGACGACGCTGAAAGTCACCGGGAGACCGGAGGACGCGGTTGCCGTCAGCGCAAACGGAGCGTCGCCGAAGTTGTGGTTCGTCGGCGCGCCGAAGCTGATTGTCTGTGCCGCCTTGGTAATGGTGAGCGTGCCGTTGGCGGCGGTGAAGC
>Ga0134125_10009308_pt1 | contig 11059 bp, 11 predicted proteins | sample KB31751_FD_96464 | JGI IMG/M metagenome (GOLD analysis project Ga0134125, IMG submission 96464) | Terrestrial soil microbial communities with excess Nitrogen fertilizer from Kellogg Biological Station, Michigan, USA - KB3-175-1 | ecosystem: Environmental > Terrestrial > Soil > Unclassified ...
ACAGCGCGAGGTAGAAGTCGGACTCGCGCCGCGAGCCGACCGACTCGAGGAAGCGCAGGACGGCGTCGGCTGGTTCCATCAGGTCGCGAACAGCTGCGCGAAGGTGTCGCGCGCGCGCACGAGATCGGCGATCGGCACGAACTCGTCGGGCGCGTGGGCGTGCGCGATGTCGCCGGGGCCGTAGACGACGCAGTCGATGCCGGCGGCGGTGAGCAGCGCCGCCTCGGTCCAGAAGGCGAGATCGATCGGCGCGTCGACGCCGAGCAGCGGCGAGAAGCGCTCGGGATGCGCGGAGTGGAACGACGGATTGGCCATCGGCACCGCGAGCTGCGCGCGCGGCACCACGTCGAGCGCGAGAGAGAAGAGCTGCTCGCGCACGTGCTCGACGTCGGTGCCCGGCGGCGGGCGCACGCTGATGGTGAGCGTGGCCTCGTCGGGGATCACGTTGAAGGCGACGCCGCCGTCGAGCTTGGCGATGTTCATGCACATGCCGCGGAAGCCGAGCGGGCCGACGTCGCGCTGGCGTTGCCCCCACTCGGCGAAGGCGACGGCGAGGCGCGACGCGTCGGCGAGCGGCGCCGGCTCGTCGTCGGCGCGCGAGCTGTGGCCGCCGCGGCCGCCGATGGCGGCGTCGATCCACAAGATGCCGCGGTGGCGCGTCCCGGCGCGGCACGAGGTCGGCTCGCAGACGACAGCGCGCTCGACCTCGGCGAGGGCGTCGCGCTCGTTCGCCAGAAGCGCGCGCATCACGGTGCCGTGGCGCTCTTCGTCGCCGGTGAAGGCGATCGCCAGATCGCGCGGCGTCGGGCCGCCATCGAGAGCCGAGAGGATGGCGGCGATCGCGGCCTTGGTGTCGCAGGCGCCGAGCCCGACGACGCGGCCGTCGCCGACGCGCGCGGTGAACGGATCGCCGGACCAGCCGAGGTTGACCGGCACGGTGTCGACGTGCGCGTTGACGAGGAGGCGCGGCGTGCCCCAGGTCGCCAGCGTGTACGCGCCGACGGCGCCGTCGCGTGGCACCTCGACGACGCGCACCTCGGCGCCGCGCTTGCGCAGCTCGTCGGCGGTGAGCGCGCACAGGCGCGGCTCGTCACCGCCGGGGTTGTGCGTGTCGATGGCAACGAGTCGCGTCAGCAGCTCTACGGGATCCGACGGCATCGGCGCAGTCTACTGCGAGTCGGCGAGCGCGCGGACAACTACTGATGCGCAGGCGAGGCCGAACGCGCCGGTCACGAAGCCGGCGGTTCCGTAGATCACCCGCCGCTCCTCGCAGCTGTGGAAGTCGTTGGTGCCGCCGGGGCAGACACAGCGAAAGCCTTCGTCGCCGTCGTAGTGCAGCTCGCGCGGCGTCGCCGGCGGCTCCGTCGAGTAGACGGCCTGGATGCCGAAGGGGCCCTTGGGCGCGAAGTCGTACTTCTGGCGCAGCGTGCGGCGCACGGCGTCGGCGAGCGGATCGATGGCGGTGTCGGCGAGATCGACGACGCGCAGGGCGGTCGGATCGAAGCGGCCCGAGGCGCCCGTCGACGAGACGACGCGGATGCCGCGCGCCTTGCACGTGGCGAGCAGGTGGCACTTCGCCGTCACGTTGTCGATGGCGTCGACGACGTAGTCGATGCGCGCGCCGTCGACAGTGCCGCCACTTCCGGCGGGGCCGAGGATCTCGTCGCAGGTCTTGGCGCTGTAGAAGAGCGGCACCGGCCGCGGCGTCGCCTGCGGGTTGATGGCGCGCACGCGCTCGGCGAGCATGGTCGCCTTCGGCTTGGCCACCGACGTCGCCACCGCCTGCAGCTGGCGGTTGGTGTTGGTCACGCACACGCGGTCGAAATCGACGAGCGAGAGCGTGCCGATGCCCGAGCGCGCCAGCGCCTCGACGGCGAACGAGCCGACGCCGCCGAGCCCGACGACCATGACGTGCGCGGCGTAGAGGCGCTCCATGGCGGCGTCGCCGACCAGGCGGCCGATGCGATCGAAGCGGCGGTGCAGACGGTAGGCGGTTTCCTTGTCGAGCTGTTGCATGTCACTTCTTCAGGTTGAACAGGCGGCGCGCGTTGTCGTCGGTGATGCGCGCGGCGTCGGCGAAATCGACGCCCCAAAGGTGCGCGATCGACTGCACGATTGCAACCAGGAACGCGGGCTCGTTGCGCCCCGGGCGTTGGGGCTCCGGGGTCTGGTCGGGCGCGTCGGTCTCGACGACGAGCCGATCGCGCGGCACGAGCGCGGCGGCGCGCGCGGCCTTGTTGGCGCCGTCGTGCCACGTGATCGAGCCGGAGAAGGAGATGTAGAACCCGAGCGCCACGTATTCGCGCACGAGCTCGGGCGAGGCCGAGCAGCTGTGCAAGACGCCACCTTGGGGCAGCGGCTCGTCGCGCAGGATGGCGAGCGCGCGCGGATGCTCGCGCAGGACGTGCAGCGCCACCGGCAGGCGATGCTTGCGCGCGATCGCGAGCTGCGCGCGGAAGACGCGCTCCTGCCGCGCCATCGCCTCGCGCCGCTCGCCGACGCCGTCGAGGCCGATCTCGCCGACGGCGACGACGCGCGAATCGTGCGAATCGTGCGAATCGTGCGAATCGTGCGGTTCGTGCAGATCGTGCCGATCGCGCCCGGCCAGGCGCTCGTCGAGCCCGGCGACGATGCGGTCGCACGCCGCGTCGTCGAGCGACGGCACCAGCTGCGGATGCAGCCCGTACGAAATCAGGAGCGACGCGTGGCGCGCCGCGAGCGCATCGTCGCGATCCCAGTGTTCCGGCGCCACGCCGGCCAGCAGCATGCGCCCGACGCCGGCCGCGTGCGCGCGCGCGATCGCCGCATCGACGTCGTCGAGCTCCTGCAGGTGGCAGTGCGTGTCGAACACGCATCCATCATATGCGCTATCTTTCGCGCCATGGAATCAGCCGTCATTCGCGCCGCCGAAGCGCGCGATCTTCCCGCCGTCGTCGACCTGGTGCGCGCGCTCGCCGAGTTCGAAAAGCTGCCGGGCCCCGACGACGCCGCCGCGCGCCGCCTCGGCGACGACTTTGCCGCCGCCAAGTACTCGCTGCTCGTCGCGGAGAGCGGCGCGCGCCTCGTCGGCTACGCCATCTACTTCTTCACCTACTCGACCTTTTTGGCGCGCCCGTCCTTGTACCTCGAAGATCTCTTCGTGCACCCCGACGCGCGCGGCGGCGGCGTCGGCGAACGCTTCATGCGCGCGCTCGCCGCCGAAGCCGAGCGTCACGGCTGCGGCCGCTTCGAGTGGACCGTGCTCGACTGGAACACCAACGCGCAGAGCTTCTATCGCCGCCTCGGCGCCGAGATCCTGCCCGGCTGGTGGACCTGCCGCATCACCGCCGACGGCGACGGGATCAGCCGTCTCGCAGCACGCGCTCGAGAAACCTGAAGGTCGCCGCCCAGCACGCGCGCGCGGGCTTGCGGAACACGAGCGCGTGGAACGCGTGCGGCTCCTTCGGGTAGTAACGCACCTCGTGCGGCACGCCCGCCTTGCCGAGCGCGGCCTCGAGCCGGCGCGTGTCGTCGAGCACCGGATCGGCGGTGCCCACCGCCGCGAAGAACGGCGGCAACGGCCGCGCCGGCCGATCGCCGCGCTCGAGCACGCGCAACGGATCGGCGAGCTCGAGCTCCTCGGGCGTGGCGTGATCGTGGCCGAACAGGTAGGCCTCGGCGACCTCGTCGATGCGATCGGCGATGAAGCGCGGCAGCTTCTTGCGCCGCGCGAACCGCGCCGGATCCGACACCTGCAGCATCCCGCACATCGGCAGGCAGGCGCGCGGCACCACGCCGGCGTCGAAGACGGCGCGCGCGTGCGGCTCGGCGCGGCGATAGCACGCCGACAGCGTCAGCCCCATCGCCAGGTTCGCGCCGGCCGACTCGCCGGCGACGACGACGCGCGACAGGTCGCCGCCGTGCGCCGCGGCGTGCCTGAGCATGTACTGCCACGCCTCGGCGATGTCCTCCACGGCGGCGGGGAACGGATGCTTCGGCGCCAGCCGATAGCTGACGTTGAACACCAGGTACCCGGCGCGCGCGAACGCCAGCGCCATGATCCAGTGCGTGTCCTTCGACAGAAAACGGAAGCCGCCGCCGTGGACGTAGAAGACGATCGGCAAGGGCGCCCGTGCGCTCGTCGGACGCCATATGTCGAGCAGGTGCTCGACGGCGCCGCCCTCGCGATAGGCGAGATCGCGCACCACCTCGATCCCGTGGCGCGCCGGATTGGCCTCCGGGTGCAGCCGCCCCGCCATCGCCAGCCCGCGGAACAGGTTGTCGACGACGAACGCGCCCGCTTTGACGCGCGCGCGGCGCACCGTCGCGCCGATGCGCCGCTTCACCCCACGCACGGGCGAGCGCGCCATCACGAGCACCCCGCGGGCGGCGCGAACATCGCGTCGTCGAGCGGCAGGCCGATGCGCACCTCCCGCATCTGATAGGCGATGCGCGGCGCGAGCGCGCGCCAGAACGAATTCTTCGGCTCGACACGCCGTCGCGTGCCGACGAGCCAGCCGCCGACGTCGGTCCACTGTTCCCACACGCTTTGGAACTCCATGATCGTCGTGAAGCCCGACGCCACGTAGATCGCGTCGTGCACGCGCCGGTCGGGGCCGAGCGTCACCACGTACCAGTCGCGCGGCGTGTCGCCGACGTCGTGGTAGGTGACGAAGTAGCGATCGGCGTCGATCGCGCGCTGCGTGGCGCCCTGGTCGACCCACTTGAACGGCACGCCGAGCCAGAACAACAGGTTCGACAAGAGCCCTCCTACCTTGGCGCGCTCCTTCGGCGACCCGACGCAGCGCCCGTTCTCCAAGATGGTGCCGTGTTTGGCGTCGTAACGCCACTCGACGGCGCGCCCCTTCTTGTCGACGTAGTGGAGGACGGCGCGGTTGCGCGCCGGATCGAAGAGGTAGTCGCCCTCGTGCGGGTAGTACGGGCCGGCCGAGGTCAGGTGCAGCGACACGCCGCCGAGCGTGCGCCAGCGCTCGAGCCCGCCGTGCGCCCGCACCGCGTCCATGGCCAGCGCCCGCCCGCGCGCGAGCACGTCGGGATCGTTGCGCAGCGACGGCCGCGCGCTGCACGCGGCGGCGAAGAGGAGCGCGATGGTGCAAACTCGGCGCACCAGTTCGTCTACCACTGTCGTGGGCACTGTCGCAACGCGAGTTGCCACCACTGTTCACGGTAGCGACAGTGCGCGCGTCAAGATCGCGAAACCTCGTGTGGTGCGGATCGTGCTTATCACGCGCGCGCGAAGATGATCGCCCGCGCGCTCACGACGTTTCAAAGCGAGCTCCAGGCGGGCACGCGCGTCGGCGCCTACGAGGTCGAGCACGTGCGCGCGCGTTTGGCGCACGTCGTCATCTATCGCGCGCATCACGTCGTCACCGGGCGCACCGTCGCGCTGCAGGTGCTACGGCCTTCCGCCGACAGCGGGCTGGTGCGCGCCATCCGCCGCGACCTCGGCGCGCTCAACCGGCTGCGCCACGCGCACGTCGCCGAGATCCTCGATCTCGGCGAGCTCGACGACGGGCGGCCGTTCCTCGTCGTCGAGTGGATCGCGGGACGCTCGCTGCAGACGCTCATGACCCAGCGCGAGCGCCTCTCGCTCGACGAGATGATGCCGATCGCCGACGAGATCTCGGCCGCGCTCACCGCCGCACACGCGCTCGGCGTGGTGCACGGCGCGCTGCACGCGCGCAACGTCGGGCTCGTCGCGCACGGCGAGCACTTCGCGGTCAAGCTGGTCAGCTTCGGCATGGCGCGCCTCTCGGGCGAAAAGATCGCGCCCGAGCAATCGCGGCCCGGCAGCGTGCACGCGGCGCCCGATACGAAGATGGACCGCCGCGTCGACGTCTTTGCGTTCGGCGCCCTGCTCTACCAGATGATGACCGGCGTGCGTCCGAGCGCCGATCCGCCGCCGCCGAGCGCGCACGCCGCGGTGCCGCACGCGTTCGACGAGATCGTGCTGCGCTGCCTGCGCGCCGATGCCGCGCGCCGTCCGGCGACCGTCGACGACGTCATCGTGGCCGTGCGCGCGGCCATCACCGGCAGCGAGCTCGTCGCCGAGCTGATGGTCACGGCGTACCTCGATCCCGCCATCGACACCGTCGACGCCGCCGCGCTCGACGACGCCGAGCGCGCGCTGCACCTCGCGCAGCGCTGGCTCGAGCGCCAGGAAGTGGCGCTGGTGCTGCCCGGCGCCGGCGCGGTCGTCGCCACGGCACGAATCCCACGCGCCCTCGAGCAGCAGCGCGCCGCGCGCGCCGGCTGGGTCAAGCTGGCCAACGCCGTCCGCGAACGCATCGACCGCCGCCGCACCCCCCACCCGGCCGTCCGCACGCGGGTCTGCATCAGGATCGACGGATAAAAACACACAGGGAGTTCCGAGAGCTCAGTGAGAACAAGAAATTTTGGTTCTCTGATCTCTCGGAACTCTCAGATCTCCCTGTGAGCTTTTTTCGTCAGCCGCTTGGTTTGATCCCGTGGCGCCGCAGGATTCGATACAGGTACACGCGGTCCATCCCCGCCGCCGCCGCCGCCGCTGCGACCTTGCCGTTGTGCTCGCGCAACAAAGCCTCGGCGTAGCCCTTCTCGAACCCGTCGAGCGCGCGGCGACGCGCCTCGGCGTACGCCAGCTTCGGATCGATCCCCGCCATCACCGTCGGCGTGGCGCCGCCCTCCAACGCCACCACCGGCAGCGCCTCCTGGAAGACGAGGCAACGCTCGAGGTAATTGCGCAGCTCGCGCACGTTGCCCGGCCATGCCGAGTGGCCGAGCGCCGCGAAGAACTCGGACGTCCGCAGCGCCGCCGAGTTGGTCTCGTCGGCACCGAGCGACCCGAGGATGCGCTCGACGACGATCGGAATGTCCTCCGGCCGCTCGCGCAAGGGCGGGATCGTCACCTTCACCACCGCGAGCCGGAAGTACAGATCGCTGCGAAAGCGCCCGGCGTTGACCTCGGCGCGCAGGTCGCGGTTGGTCGCCGCCACCACGCGCACGTCGGTCTTCGCCATCGCGTTGGCGCCGACGCGCCGGTACTCCTTCGACTCGAGCACGCGCAACAGCTTGGGCTGGAGGTCCTGCGCCAGCTCGCCGATCTCGTCGAGGAAGATGGTGCCGCCCGACGCCTCTTCGAACGCGCCCACGCGCCGCGCCACCGCGCCGGTGAAGGCGCCCTTCTCGTGCCCGAACAGCTCCGACTCGAGCAGGTTCGGCGGAATCGCGCCGCAATCGACGACGAGGAACGGCCCGTTCGCGCGCGCCGACTCGCGATGGATCGCCTCGGCGGCCACGCCCTTGCCGGTGCCGGTCTCGCCCTCGAGCAGCACCGTCACGTCCGAGTGCGCGGCGCGCTCGAGCAGCGCGAACTGCGTGCGCATCGCCACCGACGTGCCCACCAGCTTGCCGAACGCGGTCCACGCCGACACCGGCAGGCGGTTCGACTCCGCCGAGAACTCGAAGCGCAGGCCGACGCGGCCCATCTTGATGAGCGAGCCCGCGCGCAAGAAGGCGTCGGTCACGCGCACGCCGTCGACGACGGTGCCGTTGCGGCTGTCGAGATCGCGCACGTGCGCGCCGTCGTCGGCGATGCGCACTTCGCAATGGAAGCGCGACACCGTGGCGTCTTCGACCACCAGATCGTTCGACGGATGGAACCCGATCGAGCAACGATCGGACGACGACTCCCAGCTCACCCCCGCCTTCGGCCCCTCGACCACGGTCAGGCGAAAGCGACGGACCGCCCCCGGCGGCATCGCGCTCGTGCCGTCCAGAGAAAGAGTTTGATGCGGTGAATCACTCACGGTGTGTGCGATCGCATGTATCATCCCGCCCGAAATGCGACAAGTCGTGATCACGAAGGCGGGACCGCCCGAGGTCCTGCAAGTGCGCGAATCTCCCGATCCCGTCGCTGCGACCGGGGAGATTCGCATCAAGGTCCACGCCGCCGGCATCAACTTCGCCGACCTGATGGCGCGCCTCGGCGTCTATCCCGACGCCCCCAAGATCCCGTGCGTGGTCGGCTACGAGGTCTCGGGCGTGGTCGATCAGGTGGGGCCGAGCACCATCGGCTTCAACATCGGCGACCGCGTCTTCGGGATGCCGCATTTCGGCGGCTATAGCGACATCGTCGTCATACCCGCTGCGCAAGCTTTTCGCCTCCCCGCCAAAATGTCATTCGAGGAGGCCGCGGCGCTGCCCGTGGTCTATCTCACGGCCCATCACATGCTGCTCTTCACCGGGACGCTGCGCCCGGGCATGAAGGTGCTGCTCCATTCGGCGGCCGGCGGCGTGGGGCTGGCGGCGATCGACCTCCTGGTCGCGAACGGCTGCGAGATCTACGGCACCGCCTCGCCGGGCAAGCACGAGTTCATCCGCGAGCGCGGCGTGCAGCATCCGATCGACTCCAGCGGCGACGTCCAGGCGGCGGTGCGCGCGCTCGTCGGCGGCAACGGCAAGATCGACGTCGTCTGCAACCCCGTCGGTGGCAAGAGCTGGAAGCAGGACTACGCGCTGCTCGCGCCCGGCGGCCGGCTCGTCTGCTACGGCGTCTCGACGATGGCGCCGGGCGAGCGGCGCAGCCTGTGGTCGATCCTCAAGATGCTCTTCGGCATCGCCTGGTGGACGCCGATCGGCCTCATGAACGAGAACAAGACGGTGAGCGGCGTGAACATGGGCCACCTCTTCGATCACCTCGAGGTCCTGCGCCCGCAGTTCGAGTCACTCCTCCGCATGTATGAAGCCGGCCAGATCCACCCATTCGTCGATCGGACCTTCAAGTTCGCCGAGGCGCCGGCCGCGCATCAGTACCTCCACGATCGCAAGGCGCGCGGAAAGCTCCTGCTGGTCCCGTAATTGCGTGACAGCCGATATCATTAATATGGTGGATTTCTGCGCTTCCGCCGTCGAGATGGTGAAAAGCTGACACCTCCAGGCGAAGGCCGAATCCGGTGTTAGACGGCCCGACCAGGCCTTTACCGACGGGCACTTCTATTGCAATCGTCCGTCCTGGAATTATTGACAACGCACCGTTACGAAGGATAGCGTCTCGGGTCAAAGTATCCCCGCGTCGCGACTATTGGACTAAACGACTATGAAAGCGAGCCTATGAGAGTCAGCGTCGCGGTTCCCGCATACAACGAAGAGCGCAACATCGGGCTCCTCATCGACTCGTTGCGAGCGCAGAAAACGCGTCGCGCCGAGATCGTCGAGATCGTCGTCGTCGCCTCCGGCTGCACCGATCGTACGGCCGACATCGTCCGCGAGCGTGCTCGCCGCCGCGGAACGCCGGTCCGTCTGATCGTCGAGCCGACCCGCCGCGGAAAGGTCGCGGCGATCAACACCTATCTGGCCCACACCGATCGTGCGCACGCGGTCGACGCCATCTGCTTGTCCTCGGCGGATCTCCTGGTCGCGCCCGACGCGCTCGAGCGGCTGGTGCAGTGCCTGCTCATCAACCACGACATCGGCATGTGCGGCGCGCGTCCGATCCCGACGAACGGCCACGGCACGTTCCCGGGCGAGGCGACGCGCTTTCTGTGGCACATGCACCACCGGGTGGCGCTCGAGGCGCCCAAGCTCGGCGAGCTGGTCATGCTCCGTTCGGGCATCGTTCACGGGCTGCCGCCCGAGAGCTGCGTCGACGAAGCGACGCTCGAGGGGCTCATCGTCGCCGCCGGCTATCGCCTGGCCTATGTGCCGGAGGCGGTGGTGCACAACCACGGGCCGGAGACGGTGCGCGACTTCGTGCGCCAGCGCCGGCGCATCGCTTCGGGTCACTACTGGCTGCGCGACGTCTGCGGCTATTCGGTGGCGACGATGGACGTCTCGCGCATCGCGCGGCTGACGCTATCGGAGCTGTCGCTGCGCACGCCCGCGCGCACCGCCTACGCGCTCGGCACGATCGGCGTCGAGGTCATCTCGCGCGCGCTCGGCTATCTCGACTTCCGCACCGGCAAGAACCACCACATCTGGAAGATCTCGGAGACGACCAAGTCGGTCATCACCGACGAGCTGCGTTCGGAGTACGACAGCCACGCGGCCACGCACGCAGTGGTGCCGGAGCGGCAGGTCGCCAACACCTAGCATCGTCGTTCAGATGCGCGCATTACCAGATGTCTGGGTTCATCGGCGGCCAAAGGGGCCCACGTGGGGTCCGCTCGACGATGAAGCTGCGGCCGCCAACGGCGCGGGCAAAGCGTCCGGCGCGGCCAAGGGCGCCCACAGCGCGAGCGCGCGGCGCGCCACGTTCGCGCACGTGCTCGGGGTGCTCACGCGCAACGAGTTCCGCGCGCGCTATCGCTCGCAGGCGCTCGGCATCTTGTGGTCGCTGCTCAACCCGCTGGTGCAGACGGCGATCCTGACCGTCATCTTCTCGCACGTCGCGGCGTTCAAGTCGGCGGTGCCGAACTACCCCGTGTACCTCCTCATGGGCGTCGTCGTGTGGCAGTGGTTCTCGACGGCGATCAACATGGCCACGCAGTCGTTCATCGCGCAGGCCGACATCGTCAAGCGCACGGTGTTCGCGCGGCAGATCGTGCCGCTGGCGGCGGCGCTGTCGTACGGCGTCAACTTCGCGATGGAGTCATTGCTGGTGCTGGCGCTGGTCTTCATCTGGCCGAGCGCGTTCAAGCTGTCGCCGGCGCTGGCGCTGGTGCCGGTGGTGCTGGTGATCCTGGCGGCGCTCATCGTCGGCGTGGTGTTGGCGACGAGCGTGCTCAACGTCGTCTATCGCGACGTCGCCTTTTTGGTGTCGACGGCGCTGACGCTGCTCTATTGGCTGACGCCGATCATCTACCCGCTGTCGTTCGTCGACGACGGCGCGATCCCGCACGTCTACAAGGTGCTCTATCACCTGAACCCAATCGCGTCGATCATGGTGGCGCTGCGCAACTGCCTGATGGATGGCGTGGTGCCGTCGGCGCTGACGTGGATCGGCATGGTCGGCCCGACGGCGCTGATGCTGGCGATAGGCTGGGCCGTTTTCCGCCACTACGAGCGCATGGTGCTGGACTATGTTTAAGCGCGCCATGCAGCCCGTCGGAGAACAGCCGCCCGCGTCGGCCGAGCCAGGCTC
>Ga0134125_10009309_pt1 | contig 11059 bp, 8 predicted proteins | sample KB31751_FD_96464 | JGI IMG/M metagenome (GOLD analysis project Ga0134125, IMG submission 96464) | Terrestrial soil microbial communities with excess Nitrogen fertilizer from Kellogg Biological Station, Michigan, USA - KB3-175-1 | ecosystem: Environmental > Terrestrial > Soil > Unclassified ...
ACATCGAGCGAGTCGCCCGGCTCGTAAGGCGGCGCGGCGCCGTCGAAGGCCAAGGCAAGATGGACCGTCTCCTTGCCGGAGCGCGAGGAATTGAGATTGACGTGCTCGATAATTTCCGCCTCGACGACATCGAGCTTAGGCGCGGCGGCGGTCTTGCCGAAATCGACCTCGATCACGGTGCCGCGGTTGGCGTCCGGCGGCGCCAGCGCCTTGACCGCGTTGCCGATCCAGTCCGCGGCCGGGGTTGCGAAATCGAGGTCGCAGTCGATGCGCTCGACCACGCGCTTGCCGCCAAGCGCTTCAAGCCGTTCGTCGATCGCCTTGCCGATGGCGCAGAACTCGACATAGGCGGTGTCGCCAAGCGCGAGCACGGCAAATTCCACGCCGTCGAGACGCGGCGCCTTCTCGCCCATCAAGTCGGCGTAGCCGCGAACCGCGCGCGCCGGCGGCTCGCCCTCGCCCCAGGTCGCGGCGATGAATACCAGCCGCTTGGTCGCGGCGAGCGTGGCGATATCGAGGTCGGCCATGTCGACGACCGCCGGCTTGAGACCGTTCTTGCGCGCAAGCTTGGCGAGATCATTGGCAAGCCGCTCGCAATTTCCCGACTCGCTCGCATAGACGACGGTGAGCGGCTCGGCTGCGACCGGCGGCGCTGCCGTTTGCGGCGCATCGCTCGACGCCTCGATCCCGGCCAGAAAGCCGGCTAGCCAGGCGCGCTGGGTCGCGGTCGCAGGACCGACGACGCGGTTGAGGAGCTCGATCTCCTCGTCGGGGAACGGGGCGGTCTTGGGGATCGGCGACATTGGCGGCTTTGGCCTGTTTTACGTACGGAACGGGCCTCGAATAAATGCGCCAATGCGGAAACAGGCAATAAACCCACGAAAATAAAAAGGAAATTCCATCTCTCGGCAGCGGCGCGGGCAAAATATTTTGCCGCCGGCGTCATTGTCAGTGGGGCGCTGCTAGCGGATATCGGCGGCCCCGCTTTATCCTGCCGGCCACAGACCGGACGTCCCGATTCCACACGGCAGCATGGGAGGGTACGCGATGAGCATCTTGTACCATGACGGCAATCGGCAATTGCAGGATCGCTTCGACAGCCGGCGCGTGTCCGACCGGCTGGAGGAAAAGCTGACACGCACCGCTTTCACCGCCGACGACAAGGCGTTCATCGAAAGCGCCGCGTATTTTTTTCTGGCGACCGCCGACGGCGAAGGCCGGCCGGATTGCTCGTTCAAGGGCGGCATGCCCGGCTTTGTGCGCGTCACCGCCGAGCGCGAGCTCGCCTTTCCCGATTACGACGGCAACGGCATGTTCAAGAGCCTCGGCAATCTGCTGGTCAATCAAAATATCGGCATGCTGTTTATCGCCATGCACGGCAAGCCGAAGCGGCTGCGCGTCAACGGCACCGCGCGCGTGAGCGATGCCGACCCGCTGATCGCGGAAACCGTCGGCGCGCAATTAATGGTGCGCGTGACGGCGCGCGCCATTTTCCCGAATTGCCCGCGCTATATTCCGGACATGCAGATGACCGGGCCGTCGATCTACGCGCCGCAGCCGAAATGCGACCCGCCGGAGCCGGCATGGAAAAAATTCGACGACTTCAAGGATGTGGTCCATCCGCGCCAGCCGACATTCAGAGGCTAGGCCTGACGTAGCCCGCCGACACCTGTTGCGATAGACGGAATACCTTGTCTCGATTGTGAGGACTGCCATGCGATCGGAGCGTTTCGATTTTCCCAACGCCAAGGGCGAGAAACTGGCGGCTGTGCTCGATTCCCCGCTCGGCAAGCCCAGGGCCTTCGCGCTGTTTGCGCATTGCTTTACCTGCGGCAAGGACAATCTCGCCGCCAAAAGCATCGCCGAGCGCCTGACCGAAACCGGCATCGCCGTGATGCGCTTCGACTTCACCGGGCTGGGCAACAGCGAAGGCGAATTCGCCAACACGAATTTCTCCTCCAACGTCGAGGACCTCGTCGCCGCCGCCAATCATCTGCGTGCGTCCCACGGCGCGCCGGCGATCCTGATCGGCCACAGTCTCGGTGGAGCGGCGGTGCTTGCCGCTGCACCGAGAATTCCCGATGCCCGCGCCGTCGTCACCATCGCCGCGCCGTCCGACCCCAGCCATGTCGTCAATCTGTTCAAGGACAAGGCCGCCACAATCCGTTCCGAAGGCGAGGTCGAGGTGCAGCTCGCGGGGCGGCCGTTCCGCATCAAGCGCCAGCTTCTCGACGACGTCGCGGAAAAGCGGTTGCAGGAAGGCCTTGCGGGCTTGCGCAAGGCACTGCTCATTTTCCACTCGCCGAGCGATGCGCAGGTCGGCATCGACAACGCGACGCAGATTTTCACCGCCGCCCGGCACCCGAAAAGTTTCGTCTCTCTTGCCGGCGCCGACCATCTGCTGAGCAAGAAAAGCGACGCCGTCTATGTGGCCGACGTGCTCGCCGCCTGGGCCGGGCGCTATCTCGATGCTCCCGCGGTGACGGCCGAGGCCGAGAGCGGCCTGGTGCTGGTGCGCGAAACGCACGGCGGAAAATTCCAGCAGGAAATCCTGACCGGGCCGCACCGCCTGCTCGCCGACGAGCCGGTCAAGCAAGGCGGCCTCGACAGCGGGCCGGGGCCTTACGATTTCCTGCTGGCCGGGCTCGGCGCCTGCACGTCGATGACCGTCCGGCTCTATGCCGATTTCAAGAAGATCCCGCTGGAGAATGTGTCGGTGCGGCTGTCGCACGGCAAAATTCACGCGAAAGACTGCGCGACCTGCGACACCGAGGTCAGCATGGTCGACCACATCGAGCGCGCGATCACGCTGGAAGGGCCGCTCGACGCCGAGCAGCGCAAGCGGCTGATGGAAATCGCCGATAAATGCCCCGTGCACCGGACGCTGGAATCGAAGGTCGATATTCATACGGTGGAGCAACCGGCTTAGCTTCCTCGTCATCCTGAGGTGCGAGCCGCGCAAGCGGCGAGCCTCGAAGGATGACATGTCAGGGCCGTTCATCCTTCGAGGCGCGCTGCGCGCGCACCTCAGGATGACGGAGAGAAAATTTCGATATAAAACCTCGCGTCATGCATCCCGCCGCAGCCGCGCTGACGCAGCAATTCCTCGCCTGGGTCGAGGAAGCACCGCGCAGCTATGCCGACGCCGAAGCCTGGCGGCGCAGTTGCCCGCATCTGTCGATCTGGGAAGACGCGATTTCCGACGGCCTGGTGCGATTCGAAAACACGAGCGGCCTGCAGCAGTCGCGCGTGACGCTGACCCCGCGCGGCCGGGCGCTGCTTGAGCGCTGATTGGGCGCGTCTGACGACCACCGTTCGCGTCGTCCGTTGCGGCCTGCCCCCATCCCTTGAGGCTTGACGGAGCAAGGGGGCTTGGAGGAGACTAGAACAAATAGGGAACAATCGGAGCCGAAAAATCCTGCCATCTGGCCGGATTTATTCGTGCCTCCAGAGGCTTAACCGATGCTGGAGCCCCTGCGACAACGCCTGCGCATGCTGGAGAAAGCCGCCATTCCCCGCGGCGATTCCGGCTGCCAGGCCCTCGGCATCGAGGGCATCGACGCGGTGCTTGGCGGCGGCCTGACGCACGGCGCGTTGCACGAGATCGCGGCGATGAGCGAGGCGCATCTCGCCGCTGCAACGGGTTTTACGCTGGGACTGACGACGCTCGCTTCCTCCTCACCCGCCCGTCGCTGCTGCTGGATCGCCGAAGACATGGCGCTTGCCGAAAGCGGCGCGCCGTGCGGGACGGGTCTTGCATCGTTCGGCCTCGCGCCCGAACGCCTGCTGACGGTCGCCGCGGCGCGGCCGCGCGACCTGTTGTGGGCCATGGAGGAAGCGCTGCACTGCCGCGCCATTCGCGTCGTGATCGGCGAATGGCGGCACGGCGCGATCGACGCGGTCGCCGTGCGGCGGCTGTCGCTTGCCGCTGCGGAGAGCGGCGCGCTGGCGCTGCTGCTGCGCGCCGCGCCGACCGGCGAGCCTTCGACCGCCGCCACCCGCTGGATCGTCGGCGCCGCGCCGTCGGTCAGCGCCGAACAAAGCGAAATACAGCCGCGGTTTGCCGCACGGCTGACCCGCAACCGCCGCGGACCGCTCGGTGCATGGATTCTCGAATGGAGTGAAAGCGATGAACGTTTCCTGCTCGCAACGCATGCTCAGCCTGTGGCTCTCCCGGCTGCCGACCGACCGCATCGAAAGGTCGCGTGAGGCCGGCGCGCCGCTTGTCGTCTATGGCAAGCGCGGCAACGCCGAGCTGATCGTCGCCGTCGATGCCGAGGCGGAGGAGCTCGGCCTCTCGCCGGGCCTCGCGCTGGCGCAGGCGCGCGCCATGCATCCCTTAATCGAAGCCATCGAGGAAGATGCCGAGGCCGACGCCTGTCTGCTCGAATCGATCGCCGAATGGTGCCTGCGCTACACGCCGCTGGTCGCGTGCGACACGCCCGACGGCCTGCTGCTCGACATCGGCGGCTGCGCGCATCTTTACGGCGGCGAGGACGACCTCATCGCCGATCTCGCTTCCCGGCTCGAGCGCGCAGGCTTTGCCTTCCGCATCGCAACCGCCGGAACCATCGGCGCCGCCTGGGCGGCCGCACATGAGGGCGAGCCGGCGCGTTACCCGGCCGGCGCGGAACGCGAGTTTCTCGCGCCACTGCCGCTTGCCGCGCTGCGGCTCGACGGCGCGACCGTCGCTTCGCTGGCCCGCGTCGGCTTGAAGCGCATCGGCGACATTATCGACCTTCCTCGCGCGCCGCTCACCGCCCGCTTCGGCGGCGATCTCTTGCGCCAGCTCGACCGCGCATTGGGGCACGAGCACGAGCCGCTCAATCCGCGGCTGCCGGTTGCGCCTTACGTCGCCGAGCAGCGATTTGCCGAACCGATCGGACGCGATGAAGACGTGCTGGGCACCGTCGAGCGGCTGGCGGCGCGGCTCAAATTTGCCCTTGAGCGGCGCGGCGACGGCGCCCGCCGCATCGAGCTGACGCTGTTTCGCACCGACGGGCAGGTCCGCCGGATCGCCGCCGGCACCTCGCGCCCCTTGCGCGACGCGGGCGACATCCGCGCCCTGTTTTCCGAGCGGCTGGCCGCGCTCGCCGACGCGTTCGATCCCGGCTTCGGCTTCGACATGGCGCGGCTGTCGGTCGTCGTGGCCGAGCCTTGCCCGCCCGAGCAGGCCGGCTTTGGCGGAGCCGGAGATAACGCCGACATCGGCCGCCTCGTCGACCGCCTGAGCGCGCGGCTGGGGCCTCGCCGCGTGCGCAGCCTGATCGCGCAGGACAGCCATATCCCCGAAATCGCCGCCTGCAGCGTGCCCGCGCAAATGCGGGCCGATCCGGGCTGGGACGCATTTCGTCAATTTCGCGCCGAAGCGGACCTTGCACCGCGGCCGCTGCGGCTGCTGCAAAAGCCGGAGCCGATCGAGGCCGTCGCCGAAGTGCCCGACGGCCCGCCGCTGCGTTTCAGGTGGCGCCGAGCGCTGCATGAAGTAATCGCCGCCGAAGGCCCCGAACGCATCGAAGGCGCCTGGTGGAGCGAGCAGAGCGGGCATCCTTCAGAAAAATCTGCGCGAGACTATTTCCGGGTCGAAGACAAGTCGGGCTTGCGCTTCTGGCTGTTCCGCGCCGGCCTTTATCGCGACCTCGTCCACGGCGCCGCCGCGCCCGCCTGGTTCGTGCACGGGCAATATGCGTGATGATCTATCCTCGTGCCTTGCGTTTACGAGAAACGGCGCCGCGTAGCGTCGTATTCAACCGGGTTTGCCAACCACGACCTTGTCGCCGGAAATATTCGACGACGTCGCGGTCCAACCGGATCGTCGTCTGCACTTTCACCGGCGCTTTTTGCGGGCCACGGCCACGCGGTTTCGGGAATTTCGAATTTGGAAAGATTTTGGAGACCGGCCTTGCCCGCCGTATCATGGCTTTTGTCCACTCCGGATTATCAACGTCGGTTTTCTTCTTCATAGAGTGTCCTTTCTTTCCTGCTTGCCATTCGCAAACTGATCACGCGAATTCGCCCGCGACGAATTGTAAATGCGAGCGAATAAAGGCGCTCTCCTATCAATCCAAGCGCCAGCCAACGTGCTTCGCCATAGTCCGCACGATCATCGGCGACGACCAAAGCACTCGTCCAATCGAATTCCCTAATGGCGTCGAAGCCGACGCCATGTTTGTGTCGGTTGGCGACGGCCTTGGCCTCATCCCATTCATACTCCATCTTATATTGTTACTACAATTTACTATTGCAAGCCATAACTTTCAACTGCGGCACTCGCCCACAAGGGGAGAGGGCTAGTCGCCCGCGTTGCACACCGTGCCCTACCTCGAATTCGCCACCGCCTCCAATTTCTCCTTCCTGCGCGGCGCTTCGCACCCGGAAGAGCTGATGGTGCAGGCGCAATCCCTCGGCCTCACCGGTCTGGGCTTGAGCGACCGCAATTCGGTTGCCGGCGTGGTCCGCGCGCACGTCGCCAAGCGCGAGCAGGGCCTTTCGCTGAACTATCATCCGGGCGCGCGGCTCGTCTTTGCCGACGGCACGCCGGACATCCTCGCCTATCCGCGCGACCGCGCCGGCTGGGGACGGCTGACGCGGCTGCTGACGGTGGGGAACCTGCGCGCCGAAAAGGGCGGGTGCATTCTCGCGCTCGACGACCTGCTGTCGCATATTTTCGGGCTGGAGCTCATCGCGATGGGCGGCGACGTCCTCCTGCTGTCGCGCCTGCGGCAAGCCGCGCCACGCCGCGTGCGGCTCGCCGCCGCCATGCTCTATCGCGGCAACGACCGCGCCCGCCTTGCCCGCACGGCCGCGCTGGCGCGCGAAGCAGACGTGCCGCCGATCGCGGTCAACGACGTTCACTTCCACCATCCCGACCGGCGGCCGCTCGCCGACGTGCTCACCTGTATCCGCGAAAAGCTCGTCATCGACCGCGCCGGACGAAAGCTTGGCGTCAATGCCGAACGCTTCCTCAAAGCTCCGGAGGAGATGGCGCGGCTGTTCCGCGATGCGCCGGAAGCCATCGAGGAAACGCTGCGCCTGAGCGAGGCCCTCACCTTCTCGCTCGACGAGCTGGCTTACGAATATCCCGACGAGACCATCGACGGCTTTCCCGACGCGCAGGCCGCGCTGATGCATCTCGCCGATGAGGGTGCGAAGAGACGGTATCCGCAAGGCGTGCCGGAGAAAGTGCGCGCCGCGATCGCGCACGAGCTGGTGCTGATCGCGCGGCTGCAATACGCGCCCTATTTTCTCACCGTTTACGACATCGTCCGCTATGCCCGCGCGCAAGGCATTCTCTGCCAGGGCCGCGGCTCGGCGGCCAATTCCGCGGTCTGCTTCTGTCTCGGCATCACCGAGGTCGATCCCGATCGCGCCGACCTGCTGTTCGAGCGCTTCATCTCGCCGGAGCGGCGCGAGCCGCCCGACATCGACGTCGATTTCGAGCACGAGCGGCGCGAGGAAGTCATCCAGTACATCTACGAAAAATACGGCCGCGAGCGCGCCGGCATCGCCGCGACCGTCATCTCTTATCGCGGCCGCTCGGCGATCCGCGAGGTCGGTAAGGCGTTCGGGCTGAGCGAGGACACCATCGGCGCGCTGTCGTCCTCGATCTGGGGCGGCGGCGGCGGCAACGTTTCGCAGGACGCAGTCAAGCGCACAGGGCTCGATCCGGCGAGTGAGCGCATGCGCAAGATCGCGGCGCTTGCCAGCGAGATCAACGGCTTTCCCCGTCATCTGTCGCAGCACGTCGGGGGTTTCGTCATCACGAGGAGCCGGCTCGACGAGGTGGTGCCGATCGGCAACGGCGCCATGCCCAACCGCACCTTCGTCGAATGGGACAAGGACGATCTCGACGCGCTGGGAATTTTGAAAATCGACGTGCTCGGCCTGGGGATGCTGTCGTGCATCAGGAAGGCGTTCGACCTGGTGGAGAAGCATTATCCTTCGGCAGCTCCGCAGGCGCCGGGCGCGCATCTCGTGCCCTCTCCCACAAGGAGAGAGGGCACGACAACGCGCCTCGAACTCTCTTCCATCCCCGCCGAGGAGCCCGCGGTCTACGGCATGCTCTCCCGCGCCGACTCGCTCGGCGTGTTCCAGGTGGAAAGCCGCGCGCAGATGACCATGCTGCCGCGGCTCAAGCCGAAGAATTTCTACGACCTCGTCATCGAAGTCGCGATCGTGCGCCCCGGCCCGATCCAGGGCGACATGGTGCATCCCTATCTGCGCCGCAGAAGCGGGAAGGAGACCGTGAGCTATCCCTCGAAGGAGCTGGAAGCGGTGCTGGCCAAGACGCTCGGCGTGCCGCTGTTCCAGGAGCAGGCGATGAAGATCGCCATCGTCGCCGCCGGCTTTACACCATCGGAGGCCGACAAATTGCGCCGCGCCATGGCCACCTTCAAGCGCGTCGGCACCATCGGAACCTTCCAGCGCAAGATGATCGACGGCATGCTGGCGAACGGCTACGCGCGGGAGTTTGCCGAGCGCTGCTTCCAGCAGATCGAGGGCTTCGGCGAATACGGCTTTCCCGAAAGCCACGCCGCAAGCTTTGCCCTCCTCGTCTATGCCTCGGCCTGGCTCAAGTGCCATTACCCGGACGTGTTTGCCGCGGCGCTGCTCAACGCGCAGCCGATGGGCTTTTATGCGCCGGCGCAGATCGTGCGCGACGCGCGCGAGCACGGCGTCGAGGTGCGCGGCCCCGATGTCAATTATTCGTCATGGGATTCGACGCTTGAAGCCGGCCCGTGCGCCGCCGAACATCTGCACGAATTGCACAAAGAAATGCACGGCGACATCCGCACCACCCACGCCATCCGTCTCGGTCTGCGCGAGATCAAGGGCATGAGCGAGGAGGATGCGAAGGCGATTGTGGAGGGGCGCCGTCACCCTGAGGCGCGAGGCGACGAAGTCGCCGAGCCTCGAAGGGTGGCGGCACTGGCATCCTTCGAGGGCGGCCTTCGGCCGCCGCCTCAGGATGACGACAGCTACGACTCCGTGCGCGATGTCTGGCTGCGCACCGGGCTGTCGCCGCGCGTGCTGGAGCGCCTCGCCGACGCCGATGCGTTCTCCTCACTCGGCTTCACCCGGCGCGAGGCGCTCTGGGCGGCCAAGGCGCTCGGCCGCGTCGGCGACCGCGACGACGATCTGCCGCTGTTTGCAACCGGGACGCCGGCTGCGGCCTTGCGTCTTGTATCGCGCGAACCGGACGTGATGCTGCCCCCCATGCCGCTCGGCGAGGAGGTCATCAACGATTACCGCTTCCTGCACCTTTCCCTGCGCGCGCATCCGGCGCAGTTCCTGCGCGCCGATCTCAACGCCCGCGGCATTCTGCGCAATGAGGCGCTGCGCAGCATCCGCTCGGGGCAACGCGCACGCATCTCCGGCCTGGTCACCTGCCGGCAGCGGCCGGGCTCGGCCAAGGGCGTCGTCTTCATGACCATCGAGGACGAGACGGCGGTTGCCAATGTGATTGTCTGGCCGCGCACCTTCGAGCGCGTGCGCCCGGTGGTGCTGGGCGCGCGCTATGTGGCGGTCAGCGGGATGGTGCAGGAAGAATCCGGCGTCATCCACGTGGTGGCGGACCGGCTCGAGGATCTCACGCATTTGTTGGCGCGCCTTGCCGACCACGGCGCCGACATCGACGGGCTTGCCCGCGCCGACGAAGTGCGCCGCCCGATCGAGGACCATCGCGAGGCGCATGCCCTTGGCGGCCGCCACGCACGCCTGCTGCAACTGATGCGGGAGATGCCGGAGCTTGCCGCCGACCTCGGCGTCACCGCGCCGGGCTCGGCGCACGCGCCAACGCGGACAGCGCCGGCTACGGCACCACGCCGTCGCGCCCGACATTGACGCGATTGGCTTCGAACGATCCGTCCGATTTCTTCGTCGCGCGGGTAATGGCGACCTGCGCGCCCGGCTTGAGATCGCTTTTGTCGCCGGTCACGTAGGCGCGGATCACCGCATCGGGTGGCACGACGATCTTCTGCTCGCCGCCTTTATACTTGACCGTGAGCACCGGCCCCTCGACGCTCGTCACGGTCTGATCGACGGCGCCGTTGGTCATGGTGTTGTTCGGGTGCGCGCTCCACGGATAATGCCCCTCGCCGACGCCCCGCTGCTGTTCGGCAAAGATGATGATCTGGATCGCGCGCTGACTGTTATCGGACTGCGGCGCGGCGCCGATACCGACGTAGTCGCCCACCTTGATGTCGGCGGCCGTCGCCCTGGCGACACCGAACACCGCCGTGTTGTCGGCCAGACTGACCTTCACCTCGCCGGCCTTGGTTTTGATCGCCAACACATGGCCGTCGAAACTTTCCACCGTCCCGGCAACTCGCCCGGTCGGCGGCTGTTGCGCCACGACGATGCCGGCCAACAGTGCAAGCGCCAGGAAGACCGCCGCAATGAGCACCACAACGAGCACGGTCATTGCGCCGAAAAATTTCTTGAACATCCAACGCCCCCATCTCCGGGCCGGCACTTCGCCGGATCGTTGGATGAAAACCCCAAGGAGGCGCGCTTATTCCGGCGGCCGCGTCAGACCTATTTCTTGCTATTTCTTGGCCGTAAGATCGGCCTCGACCATCGCGCGCAATTCGGGCGTTATTTCCGGCCGCACGCCGAACCACAGCTCGAAACCGCGCACGGCCTGGTTCAGCAGCATACCGAGGCCGTCCGCCGTGCGCAGGCCGCGCTCGCGCGCCATCTTGAGCATCGCTGTCTCCAGCGGAGCGTAAACCAGGTCCGCCACCACCAGCGAGGCCGGGCAGCGCAGATTGACGTCCAGCGGCGGCTGCCCAACCATGCCGAGCGACGTGCAGTTGACCAGGAGGCCGGCGCCGCCGAGCAGACCGGTCATCTCGTTCCATTTCGCCGCGCGCACGCGCGCGCCGAACTTTTTCTGCAATGCTTTCACCCGCTCCTCGGTGCGATTGATCACGGTCACCTTGCCGGCGCCGCGCGACAGCAATCCGAACACCACGGCGCGCGCGCCGCCGCCGGCGCCGAGCACGATCGCGTTTTCGAGGCCGCGATCCCAGCCGGGCGCGGAGCTGTCGAGATTGCC
>Ga0134125_10009310_pt1 | contig 11059 bp, 8 predicted proteins | sample KB31751_FD_96464 | JGI IMG/M metagenome (GOLD analysis project Ga0134125, IMG submission 96464) | Terrestrial soil microbial communities with excess Nitrogen fertilizer from Kellogg Biological Station, Michigan, USA - KB3-175-1 | ecosystem: Environmental > Terrestrial > Soil > Unclassified ...
CTGATCTTTGCGTTGCGCCGCCCCAATGTGTTGCCCGTAGGCGATCTCGGCGTACGGACCGCCATCCAGCGTCTCTATGGCAAGCGCAAACCTCCGACTCCGGCGCAAATGGAAAAGATCGCCTCCGGCTGGCATCCCTACTGCAGTTATGCCGCGTGGTATCTGTGGCGGAGCCTGGAGTTTCCCAAGCCTTCCAAACTAAAATCCACCACGGAGGCGCGCAGACACGGAGAGAAAACGACATCCAAAAGCGCAGCAAAGCGGCGAGTCTCAAAAAAGGCCAAGGCTGCGATGGTTCCGAATTGAGTGGAAATAGTGTTGCAGACTTACTGTGTTGGAATTTTTCCAGAGAATCTCATTTCCATTTGTCCTTGTGTTCTCCGCGCCTGCGTGCTCTTTCGAAACTGCGATCGGAAACTACCACGCGGCATCCCCGGCTAACGTGCAGCGCCGCCAGGCGCGGCAGATAATAGCCCACTCCGTTCCCGAGTTCCGCAGCGCGGAACGAGGGATAAGGGGTGGGTAAGCGTGTTCACGAGTCACATCCTTACTGCCGTAGGCCGGAGCGGAGCCGTAGGCGTAGCGACAATTAGAATCTTCGTCGCTCGTTTGGGACCAGACTCCCTGGTGAGCGGTTTGATAGAATCACTCTCAATGCCAGCCGAACGAAAAATCCGCGTACTCGTTGCCAAACCCGGTCTTGATGGCCATGATCGTGGAGCCAAAGTGATCGCTCGCGCTCTGCGCGATGCAGGTATGGAAGTGATCTACACCGGCCTGCGCCAAACCCCGGACATGATCGTCAATTCAGCCCTGCAGGAAGACGTGGACGTGATCGGCCTTTCCATCCTTTCCGGTGCCCACAATGCAATCGTCCCCAGAGTTTCCGACTTGCTGCGCCAGCACAAAATGGAAGATGTACTCCTGCTCATAGGCGGCATTATCCCGGAGCAGGATTTCGATTTCATGAAAAAGTCGGGTGTCGCCGGAATCTTCAATCCTGGTACGCCGATGGACGAGATCGTCAAGTTCATCCGCAGCAACATCAAGCCCCGCGGAGTGATCGCGTAGCCCCTGGCCGGTCCGCAAATTCAGTTAAATTCAGAACGGCGCAGTGGAAGATCTAGGCTCTCGGCGTCGCCAAGGACCGTCGTCCTGCACCCAACGCAGCCGGAAGCTTCCTGAGCCGCCGGCAGGCTTCTTCGAGTTCCGCGTCGGTCTTGGCAAAGCAGAAGCGGATAAGGCTTTCTCCTCCACCGCCGTGATAAAAGGCGCTGCCGGCCACGGTGGCGACGCCGGTCTCGCGAAGTAGCGTCATCGACTTCTCTTTGCTTGTCGATCCCCCGAGGATGGTCGCGTCCGCCAGCACGTAATAGGCGCTTTTGGGCACCGAAGGCGTGAGCCCGATATCATGCAACGTCCCGCAGAGAAGATCGCGCTTGCGGACGTATTCCTTACCGATCTCCCGATAAAAACTCTCGGGCAGCTTGCAGATGCCTTCGGCGACGCCGATCTGCAGCGGCGCGGGTGCGCACACGTAAATCAGATCATGGAAGTAGGCGATCGCCTGCGCCCATTTGCGATCACAAATCGTATAGCCCACGCGCCATCCGGTAATGCTGAAGGTCTTGGAATACCCGGAAATCGTGATCGTTCTCTCGCGCATTCCTGGCAGCGTTGCCGGGCTGATGTGTTTGCCTTCATAGACAAAGTATTCGTAAATTTCGTCGGTAAAGACGAAGAGGTCATGCCGCTGAGCGAAGTCGGCGATCCATCCCAACTCTTCCCGCGTAAACACCTTGCCGGAGGGATTCGCCGGCGTGTTGATCATGATCGCGCGTGTTCGCGGCGTGACCGCGCGTTCCAGTTCCTGCGGTGAGAAGCTCCAATCAGGAGCGCGCAAAGTCAGATAGGTTGGCACCGCTTCCACGGCGATCAAGGTGTTCAGGTGATAGCCATAGTACGGTTCGAAGAGAATAACTTCATCGCCGGGGTTCAGCAGCGCCAAACAACTCGCATAAAACGCACCCGTGGAACCAGAGTGGATAATGACCTCTGTTTCCGGGTCACATTCAATTCCATTGAAGCGGCGCATCTTCTCTGCGACGGCTTCGCGGATGGGAGCCAATCCTTCAGCCCGGGTGTAGCTGTTGATGCCGCGTTCCATCGCGCGACGGGCGCCTTCGCGCACCTCTTCCGGAACAGGCGTGTCGCACACTCCCTGGGCCAGGTTGATGCCTTTGATCTTCTCGCACTCAATCGACATCACGCGGATTTCAGATTGCACGGTGCGTGCTGCACGCCGGCTGGTGGAAAGCGGCATTGAACGTTGTCTCCTCGATTGCCGAGCGCCGCGATTTCAGGGCGGGCGCTTCATGCAGCATTTTAAATAGTTTCGTGCTGCCTCAAAAGCGAATCCGCCGCGAGTAACTAAACACCGGCGGACACTTCCATATCAGAAATAGTGCCTTTAGGAATGTAATAACGCTGGGTTCGCGGAAGCTTACCGAAATAACCGAGCAGAAAAAATGCCGCGGCGACAACCACAAAGGTAACCAGGCGAAGATCACCCAGCGTGCCGGGCGTGAGATCGAAGAACCGGCCCAGCCGCCACATGGCCCATCCCGCAAGCTGAGTTGGCACAACCATCCACACCGCCACGTAAAACCAACCCTTCTCCTCACCCTCACCGCGCGTAGATCGACGAGCGCGCGGCGTGATATCGAGCACTGTTGCCAGAACAACGGCTACCGCGAGCACGTAATAAACACTGCGGTACATGCTGTTGATGGGATAGCGGCCGGTAAAAAAATTGATCATCAGGCCGATCAGATTGATGGTGAAGGGAACCAGCAGGTCGATCCACGCCGTGGTATAGCAGATCAGGCGATACCAGAGGTTTGGCTTCTCCTCGCCGTAGTGGATGATGTAAGGTTTTGGCTCTGCCCCCGGGAGACGTCCCACGAAGCCACGCCATGCGCACACAGCGGCTACAACCGCCAGCCAGATCCAGTGGCGAATATCCGGCCCGTGAGCGTAAAGATCAGCCTCAAGATGGCCGGGCAGGATCCAGAATGCCCAGATCCAGATGGGGACATGCAAAACGCGGTAATAGTTCTTGTTCCGCTCACGCTCAACAACTTTCTTCATCCCGCAATCGGCTCCTCTGGTCTGCTTATTTGGCTGTGATAAGTGCCTATTGTAAATGCTGGGCTTCAGTAGCGATGGGTGTAAGAGACTCAGCGGTCAGCGCGACTATTTTGCCGGCAGAACCGTGGCGGCATTGCTGGACGCGATCATTTCTTGTACAGCTTCCGCGATAAGTTCGGGCTGATCGAGATGGATCCAGTGGCGGCTCTTTTCCGCGATGATGTGCCGCCCACGAATGGAATGCTCCACGATGGCAGCATGTTCGGCAAGGCGCACCTGCGACTGGTGACTTCCGGAAAGCACCGTGACTGGAATCTGGGAAGGATATTGAAGTCCCTGCAATTCAGCGGCGCACGTAGGAAGCGACTTGATATACGCTGCCATGCTCCAGAAGAACTTTGGCGTGCTCCAGCGGGCGCGAATCACCCGCACCGCCTCCGGTGGCAGCTTCAGTAGTTCGCGCAAAATCCGTCCCACAGTCTGTGTAGCTTTGGGCCCAAAAATCGCCAGAACCGATTTTGGCGTGGCCGAGTTTCCGCGCTGCAGCAGCCACAGGCAGAATCGCACAATGCCCAGCGACGCCAGCACTCCGCCGGCGCGCGAAAACCAGATTCCGCCGCGCAGGCTCCAGCGCTGGCTGGAAATCGGAGAGATCCACTCTTCAGGAGTCAGCGGATCAACCAGCACCAATCCAGCAAGTTCATCAGGGAAACGATTGGCGTAAGCGCGAGTGATGTAGCCGGCAAAAGAATGGCCGACAAGGATGTAAGGCTTCGGAACCTGCATCGTCTGGACCAGGGCATGCAGATCATCAGAGATCCGCGACAAGGTGCAGCTGCGGATCTTGGCCGTGCTCCAGCCGAAGCCGGCGCGATCATAGCTGTAAACGGTTGTCAGGGTTGCCAGACTGGCCTGCAGAGGGCGAAAGTTGATAGAGGAAGCGGCAATCCCCGCTTCCAGGATCACGTGCGGGGTGCCATTACCCAGGCGGCTGACATGCATTTCAGCTCCGGGTATCTTCACCAGAATTCCGGGCGCGGCGAATTTCCTGCGGTCAATGCGAGTGCAGATCAGTTGCAGCGTGATCTGTACAGCCAGTAGAACGGCAATCGCGAGTGCAATCCACCAAAGCAAGAGGCACAGTACCTTTCTGATGTTGCTTCCCCATCATAAAAGCACTGTGCCTTGCGGTTCATCAAGCGACATTCAGCGACAATTACTGTGGAGGCGCCTCCTTGGATTGGTCAGCCACGCCATTGGTCGGCTGGGCCGGCAAAGGTGGCGGAACTAGCAGGGCCGGCGGATCGGCGAAGTCAAAGAACTCCTGCATGTCATCGGCCGCTGCGTCGCGCGCGGTGAGCGGTTGCAATCCGAAGCGTACCTCAATCAGCTTGAGAATTGAGGTGAGCTCGCGATTGGTATGCGACACGAAGTGCGGCTTGGCCCAGGGCGAGACCACGATCAGCGGCACGCGGAATCCGCTGAGCGTGAAATCGCCGGGCAGGTCGCCGGGACGCAGAGCCGGTGGCGTAGCGTCTGGCGCTACCACGGTAAACGGCGGCACGTGATCGTACAACCCGCCTCCCTCGTCGAAGCCAAGGATGAACACGGTATCGTGCCATGCCGGGCTGGCCATCACCGCGTCAATGATGCGGTGGACATAGGCCGCGCCAAGCTGGATGTTGGCGTCTGGATGCTCGTCAGCGTCTTTGCCTGTGAGCGGGTCATCACCGTTCTCGATGAAGACGACCGATGCCAGGTCATTGTCCGCCGTTGGACTGGCGAGCACGTTGAAGAGATTCTGAATGTTCGCCGTGTTGTTTCTGATGGCGAGGTTATTCCAGTCCTGGAACTGTGCCAGCAGCGTGCCGCTGGAGAAGTAGAGGTGCCACTTCACTCCCGCGTTCTGCAGGCTCGAGAAAATCGTGGGACAAGTCCAGGGCGCATGCCCTGCGGCATCCGGGAAGATTCTTCCTTGGGATGTTGCGCAGAACATGAATTGCCGGTTGGGCAGCGTGTTTGACAGCAACGCTGAGTGGAATGCATCACTGGTGGCGAATTGAGTCGCCAGTTCGTAGTAATAAGGCAGGTCCGTTTGATCATAGAAGCCCAGAGCTCTAAGTCCTTGGGAATCGAACTTGTGCCCGACGGAATTGCCCGTCAGGGCAAAGCGGTCCATCTTGAATGTCCCATCCTTCTGCTGATCAATATCGAAGTGGCTCTCGTTCCAGCTTGGGGTAAGATTTTCGGTCAGCACCGTGGGTTCATGGAAAAGATGGCCTGTGCCGCCGCCAATCAACGGCAGAAGGACGTTGGGATCGTAGCCGGCATTGATCTGGTAGCCCGGAACTTTCTTGCTGGCGTATGCCTGCAGTTGGCCGAAGTAACTGTCAAAGCTTCGGTTCTCCTGCAGCATTACGATGATGTGCTTGATAGTTTGCAGTCCGCTGCCGCCGGAACTTACGGTCACGGTTGCGCTGCTGGTAGTGGTATGGCCTGAAGCATCGGCTGCCGTAATGGTGTAAGTGGTGGTCTGAGTAGGAGTAACGGTGACACTGGTTTGCGTCGGAGAAATGGCCGGTACGCCGTTATCAATACTCAAGCTCACGGCACCACGCGACGTCCAACTTAGAGTGGCCGATTGTCCCGGAGTAATGTTTGCCGGGCTGGCTGTGAGCGCCACTGATAGTGGTGCATTCACCGTAGCCTGTGCCGTGATGCTAGCCGAGCCATTTACAGCAGTGATCGTGTAGGTGGTCGTCGCAGCCGGACTGACTGTCATGCTCCCGCTGGGCGCGACGTTTCCTACTCCGTTATCAATGGATACTGTGCTGGCATTGCTGCTCGTCCAGTTCAACGTTGCGCTTTGCCCGGCTCCAATGGTCGCGGGGCTCGCTGTCATGTTGACGGTCAGAATATTTACGCTCGCCTGGGCTGTTGCTTTGGCATTGTTCGCGCCAGTTGCTGTGGCCGTATAAACGGTATTCGCCGCAGGTGCAATCGGAGCAGAGCCAGAGAGGTCCAGCGAGGTCTGATCCTCAATCAGGATGGAAGGCGATATCGCGACCGAGGTCGCATTCGTGCTGGTCCATGAAATCTGGGCAGGCTGACCGGCAGCAACGACCGAGGGAGATATGCTGAGCGTAATCGTCGGAGTCGATCCGGCTGCAGCCACCGTGACTGTAACGGTGGAAGTAGTGCTCAGGCCATTGGCATCAACGGCAGTTGCCGTATAGGTAGTGGTCTGGCTGGGGGAGACAGAAGCCGATCCACTCATCGGATACGTCTGGCCGGCAGGCAGGACGGAAGGCGAAATGGAAAACGAAGAGGCCTTCGTTACCTGCCAACTGATGGTCGCGGTTTGTCCCTGCACAATGCTGGCGGGCTGCACATCAATGGCAATGACGGCTTGGGGAGTGCCTCCTCCTCCGTTGTGTCCTACTCCACCACAACCAGTGAGGGCAATTGCTGAAAAAAGGCTGACAACGATGACGGCTTTGAAGATATTTTCCTGGCAGAATTGTTTTTTCATTGGACCCATGGCGCTCATTTCTCACTTCAGGGGTTAGCTCGTGAGATGAAGCAGCAGCAGCACGGGTTGCAGGGTAGCTGCTGGACTAAGTAGAAGATGTCCCGAATGAGCGAAGACCAGCAAAAAGCCGGCACAAATCATAGAGAAGAGCTCGGCAGCTTTGTTAAGAGCAGATTAATTCTGGGGATTTATTTTCGCGCGGTGACAGCCGTCCCCTTTTCGATCCCATCAATCACCTGGGTCAGCTTTTCCGGCGACGCCCATGAGCTAACCCGCACCCAGCCATCTTTGTTGTTGCCTATAATCAGTGCCGATTGGTGGCGTTGCATATCCACATAGAGGCCGAGCGACTTAAGCAGGGTCGTAAGGTTGTCCTTGTTGCCGCTTACCAGGGTCCAGCCGGGACCGATATGAAATTGATCTGCCCAGGCCTTCATCTGCTTCGGGGTGTCATGTTCTGGATCGACACTTACGGAAATGAAAACCACGTCCTTCCCCATGCGTCGCCCCAGCGTCTTTGCCAGACGCGACATTCGCTCCTGGGTCATGGGACAAAACGCCGTGCACGATGTGAAAAAGCTGGTGATCACCGCCACACGGTCTTTTACAACTCCGCTGCTGAAGTGAACGTGCTCGCCCGTCTGATTTACTACTTCCACATCAGGCACACTGATCTGGAGAGGTATCACCGGAGCATTGGAAACGCTGTCTTGTGCCTGTAAGGGCGCAAGAATGGAGAGAGCCGCAAGGACCGCCAGAAGTTTGAGTTTCATATCCGTCGTCTGTTTCGTGCTAAGTACCGTGATAATCCCACAGGAATTGCGACGAATGAAAGAGGAAAATCTCTTGAGACGCTGCAAAAACGATTAATTTTTCCAATCCTATGGAAGGCAGACTGATCGCTGTCGCTCGTGCCATTCAGCCTTCGCAAAAATAAGAAAGGGCCGGCCACAGATTAGAAAAATCCGCAACCAGCCCTCTCAAGACCGTTTCAGCGGCCCCACTGTTAGTGGAACGAGAGCGAAACGCTCCTTGGCGGACCTGTGACCTGGAGCGGTTTTTCTATTTACGACGGCGAGGCCGACTTGCGCGCCGAGCCGCGTGCGACAGGAGCCTGAACGCTTTATGACTCAGCCATAACCTGGAGCGGTTTTTCTATTTAACGACGGCGGCGCCGGCCTGTGCGCAGATGCCATCGTGATCGCTGCTATCCCCGGACACGCCAATCGCGCCAATGATTTTGCCTTCAGCCACAATAGGAACGCCGCCTTCCACCGGCACCGCACCTTCCAGGGCCATCACTCGTATTCCGGCGCCGCCCGAAGCCAGCGCATCCTGCAGAGCTTTTGTCGGACGTTTATAGAGAGCAGCCGAACGCGCCTTGTTGATCGATACCTGTGCGCTTCCGATCTGCGTGTTGTCCATCTTTTCGTAATAAATCAGGGTGCCATTAGGATCAACAATGGCCACGGCCATGGTCCAGTGGTTCTTCACTGCTTCCGCCAGGGCGGCAGCCGCGGCTTTCTTGGCCGACTCAACACTGATTGGCAGACCGTAGGGATTAGGCAACATCTGCGCCTCCATTCCAAAAGATGTGATGAACGTCAGGAACAGCAAAAACTTGATTGCAACTCGCAACATAATCAGCTCTCCTCGTTGTGAATGATTGCTTCCTGAACTGCTGATTGAGCCATCGAGGAGATTTTGTCACGCCACTTGCGCGCGTGTCAGACAATGCCGATGAAGTCTAAGTACCGCGCTTACAGCTCGTCAAGGCGAGACGATTACTCTTCGTGCCAACTTGCTCTTGATCCATTGGCTTTGTCCGTTACGGTTCGTCGTTCGGAGCTGCACATTTACAATGCTTACTGACATGGAGCCTATCTCGCACTTTTTCTATTCTGACCGGTTGAAGCTGCAGTTCTGGGATTACGGGCAGGAAGGCAAGCCGGCGCTGGTGCTGGTGCACGGCGGTCTCGACCATGCGCGCAGCTGGGACTGGGTGGCGCGCTCTCTGTGCGAGCACTACCACGTTTATGCTCTCGACCTGCGCGGCCATGGCAACAGCGCCTGGGTGCCCGGCGCCATGTACACGGTCGCCGAGCACGTGCTCGATCTTTCCGCACTGCTCGATATCATCCATGAATTTCCCATTCGCCTGGTCGGTCACTCGCTCGGCGGCGTCATCGTGCTGCACTATTCCGGCGTCTATCCCGACCGTGTGAGCAAAGCCGTCTCCATTGAGGGAATTGGGTTTCCGGCCGCACATCGCGTGCACGGTCCGGCAAGCCAGAGGCTGCGCACGTGGATCGAGAATGTGCGCGACATTGAAAAGCGCAACCAGCATCCCTATCCCAGCCTGGAGGCTGCCATTGCGCGCATGCAGCAGGCCAACCCGCACCTCTCAGACGAGGTCGCCCGTCATCTGACGCTGCACGGCACCAACTGGGACCCGGACGGCTCACTCGTCTGGAAGTTCGATAACTACGTCCGCGCCATCCCGCCACTCGGCCACCACATTCATGACGCTGTGGAACTCTATAGCCAGATCACCTCGCCCACGCTCATCTTCTGGGGCCTCGAGAGCTTTGCGCCGGTGCCGACAAATGATCCGCGCGTGAATGCCATCCCCAATCGGCGGGTTATCGAGGTCGCGAAGGCAGGACACTGGGTGCACCATGATCAGTTGGAGCTGTTTCTGAAAGAGACGAAAGCCTTCCTGGAAATCTAGAAGCCACTAGTTATCAATCATGCAGAAAGCCGAGCATGGTGCTCATCGGGATCTTAGTTTGCGCCACGTCCACGCCTCATTTAACCTAACAAGTTTGCTCTAAACTCCATGGCCGACCTTTCAAATAAGATCATCAGCAAAATCGACCCCACGTCTTCCCGCTTCGAGAAGAACATGCGCAGCACCGCCGAACTGGTCTCTGCCATCCGTAATGAAGAAGAACAGATCGCTCAGGGCGGCGGGCCGAAAGCCATCGATTCCCAGCACAGTAAGAAGCGCCTGACCGCGCGTGAGCGCATCAACCTGCTCGTCGATCGCGACTCCGTTTTCCTCGAGCTTGGCCTGTACGCCGCCTATGAAATGTATGAAGAGTGGGGCGGAGCTCCCGCAGCAGGTGTGGTCACCGGCCTGGGACGAATTCATGGCCGCCTCTTCATGCTCATCGTCAACGATGCCACGGTGAAAGCCGGCGCCTTCTTTCCCATGACGGCCAAGAAGGTCATCCGGGCGCAGAACATCGCCATTGAGAATCACATACCGACGATCTATCTGGTCGATTCCGCCGGCGTCTTTCTTCCGCTGCAGGAAGACGTGTTTCCTGACACTGACGACTTTGGCCGTGTCTTCCGCAACAACGCGGTCATGTCCGCCATGGGTATTCCCCAGATCACGGCAATCATGGGCATGTGTGTGGCTGGCGGAGCGTACCTGCCGGTGATGTGTGACACCATTCTGATGACCGAAGGCAGTGGACTCTTCCTTGCCGGGCCGGCGCTGGTGCAGGCCGCCATTGGGGCCAAGTATTCGGCGGAAGAGCTCGGTGGCGCGCAGATGCACGCTCAGATCGCGGGCACCATCGACTACCGCGAACCCAACGACCATATCTGCCTGGAGCGGATTCGCTCCGTCGTAAGCAAGCTGGGCCACAAGCCCGGAGCCGGTTTCGACCGCATCAAGGCCGAAGCTCCGGCGTACGCGGCTGAAGAAATTTACGGGATATTCGAAGGCGATGGCGCGCGTCCCTATGACGTGAAGGAGATCATTGCCCGCATCGTCGATGGCAGCCGTTTCGACGAATACAAAGCCGAATACGGCAAGACAGTTGTCTGCGGCCTGGCGCGGATTGGTGGCTTTGCGGTGGGCATCGTGGCGAACCAGGCATTGCACGTTCAGCAGACCGACACCCACACCGGCGAGAAGCGCATGGAGTTCGGCCGCGTGATCTATACAGAGAGCGCCGAGAAGGCTGCGCGCTTCATCATGGACTGCAACCAGAACCTGGTTCCGCTCGTGTTTCTCCATGACGTCAACGGCTTCATGGTCGGGCGCGACGCCGAGTGGAGCGGCATTATCAAGGCCGGAGCCAAGATGGTGAATGCTGTATCGAACTCGGTGGTTCCCAAGATCACGGTGATCATCGGCGGATCATTCGGCGCGGGACATTACGCGATGTGCGGCAAAGCCTACGATCCGCGCTTCATCTTTGCCTGGCCCACAGCGCGCTACGCCGTCATGAGCGGCGCCTCCGCGGCCGGAACGCTGGTGGAAATCAAAATTAAACAGCTCGAACGCGGCGGCAAAAAACTGAGCGACGCCGAGAAGCAGGAGCTCTTCAACTCCGTCAAAGCCACCTACGACCATCAAAG
>Ga0134125_10009313_pt1 | contig 11058 bp, 10 predicted proteins | sample KB31751_FD_96464 | JGI IMG/M metagenome (GOLD analysis project Ga0134125, IMG submission 96464) | Terrestrial soil microbial communities with excess Nitrogen fertilizer from Kellogg Biological Station, Michigan, USA - KB3-175-1 | ecosystem: Environmental > Terrestrial > Soil > Unclassified ...
ACCACGGGTAGTCCGGCGCTCATCTCCGACATCGCCCAGGCAGCGCCGCATGTTCGGGTGATCGACGGGCCCATCAGTGGAGACTCGGAAGATATTCTTCAGGGCAGGCTCACGGTCCTGTTGGGCGGGGAACCCGACCCGGTCGATACTGCGCGCGACGTGGTGGCTGCTTACGCCGATCCCATCATTGCGACCGGTGCGCTGGGCAGCGCGCTGCTGGTCAAGCTTCTCAATAACCTTCTGTTCGCGGCGAATTCGCAATTGCTCGCGGATACGGCCGCGGCCGGAGCAAAGTTGGGTTTGGATGAGGGGTCGCTGCTCGCCGCGTTGAGTGCGTGTAGCGGCAGTAGCGCCGCCCTTCAGCGAGTGCGGCAAGTCGGCGGTCTTGCTCCGTTCGAGGGCCGCGTGACGCCGTATCTGCGTAAGGACGTCGCGACGGCGATAACGCTGGCCGAGGAGATGGGTGTGTCGATCGACTTTGTGCGCGGTGTCGCGGAAAAAGGACCACTGTCCGTGACGTGATTTCGCCCGGGGTGTCGGCGATCCGGGTGTGTCAGCTGCTTGGCCACTTTGCCAAACTGGTTAGAGGGAATTCATCGAGTGTGTACAGCCGCTCGCTTCTCGCCTACACGCCGAGCGGCGCCCGCCCGGCGTCGGCGATTCCTGGCGCTCAGCCTTCAGCCAGCTTCTGACGGTTCAGGCATAGTCCTCAGGGGCGGGGCCCACGAATTTGAGGAGCTTCAACCCGCCATCGACTATGAAGACCTCGCCCGTGATGTAGCTGGCCGAACGGCTCAGTAGGAATAGCGACGGTCCTGCGATCTCGTCGATGGTGCCTGCGCGGGCGAGTGGAATATTGCCGAGGACGCGCTTGCCAGCCGGCCCCTCATAAATCGCCTCATGGTGCACGCCTTCGATCGGGAACAGGCCCGGACCGATGACGTTCAGGCGAAGATTGAACCGGCCCCACTCCGAGGCCATGGTCCGGATCATGGATTCGACGCCGGCCTTGGAGGCGGATGAATGGGCGAGGAGGGGAGTCTCGCGGCCGCAGAGCGCGCTCGAGTAGGCCAGTGCCACGCCCGCGTGGCCCCCGGCGATCAGCGGCTGGCTCCAGCGGTGGACGATATTGAACGTTCCGTTGAGCTGGGAGCTGATCGTCTCGCGAAACATTTCCGGGGTCAGCCGCTCGGCCGGCATCGGGCCTACTTCCGCGGCGGCATGGACCAGGATCGGCGCAGGTTCTTCGGCCTCGACTCGATCAAAGGCAGCGGAGACGGTCTCAGGCTCCCGGATATCGCAACGGATCGGCACGATGCGCCCCGGCGCGCCCGTGCCGAGCGACCGCGTCTCCTCCAGCCGCTCGTGGCGCCGGCCCATGACATAGACGTCGACCCCCAGTTGGGCCAGGCCGAGCGCCACGGCGCGCCCGATCCCGCTGCCGCCGCCCGTCACCACCGCGCGGCTGTGGCACGGTGCGTAAAGTCGGTTCAGGAGCGCATCGGACATCAAGCCCAGCCCCGTTCGGGGTCGGCGCCGACAATGCCGACGCGGACGCACTCGATGAACCATGCGTTGGCGCGTAACCAAAACCCTGCAGCGGTCTCTTTGCGTTTGCGCGATGATGCCATCTGCCCTCCCGGTTGACGAAGCTGATGCCGACTTTCTGCGCTCACCAGATGCATACCATGTCCATCTCGAATCATTCAACTATATGTCTATATAATGCGGATAACGCGCCTACTTCGTGGAACTACTCACCCGGTCTCTGCATGCTGGTTACCTCCTTTGACTTCAAACATGTCGGCGCCATCCCGATCGTGCTATCGGCCCTGCACGCGATCAGTTCAGTCAATGTGGACCCGGACTGGGTTGGATCATCTCGTTTGCGCGGGTACCGTAATTTTCTGCTCTGTAGTAGATTCAGGCTCCGTGAGAAGGTTGCCGGGTAAGCGGGTGAAACCCTCGGCCGCGGTGTTGCGGCTTGCGCACGCGCACCGGGAATCGCGGCCCGCCGAACGTCACAGCTCACTGCAGGGGCGCTGATAATGGTTGCCACTGTCGCTTCCTTGATCGACCTGCTCGACGTCCGGCTCGTCGCAAGTGATTTCTATCAAGGGAGCACGCCCGACATCGGTATGCCTCGGGTCTTCGGCGGGCAGGCTGCAGGTCAAGCGCTGATGGCAGCTGCCAAGGCTGTCGATGATAAACGTGTTCCACACTCAGTTCAGTCGCACGTCCTCTCCGCGGGGCTAATCGGGCCGCCGATTGACTTTCGCGTCGAGCGGTTGCGCGACTCGGGCGCGCTGTCCAACCGGCGGGTTGTAGCCGAGCAGCAGGGTCGGCAGCTCCTTTCCCTGCAGGCCGCGTTCCACGTTCCAGAAAACGGACCGGAGCATCAACTGGCTGCCGAAGCTGTCGACGGTCCTCCATCGGCCGGCACGGGCCTTCGCCCATTCCCCGAGGACTGGCCGGAATTCTATCGGCGATGGTCTTCTCTGGAAGTCGACTGGTACCCGGATTCGCATGTGCGCGGACCTCTCACGACAACCGGCCGGGGTACGCTGTCGCGCCAATGGGTGCGGACGTCGACACCCTTCGAAGGTCCTCAAGCGGTCCACAGCGCCATCGCCACATGTGTGGCGGACCTGACATTGTTGATGAGCGCCTTTACCCCCCACGAAATCAAGCCCCATCGCGATATCAAGACGTTCACCCTCGATCATTGTCTGTGGTTTCATCGCCCCTTCCGCATCGATGACTGGCTGCGCTTCGATCAGGTCTCGCCCAGTGCTTCGGAAGGCAGGGCGTTCTGCATGGGCCGGTTCTTCGACGGGCGCGGCAACCACGTCGCCTCTGTGACGCAGGTGGGTCTCATTCGAGAGTGGTAGGTAGCGCTTCGCCTGCTCAGTGAACTTGTGTGAATCCGAGCATTCTTCCGTGACGTGCTTCCGCGCGGAGGTGTCGGCGATTCAGGTGGTCAACTGTTTGGCGAGTTCGCGCTTGGCCACTTTGCCCAAGCCGGTGAGCGGAAACGCATCGAGGATGTACAGCCGTTCGGGCCATTTCTGCTTCATCAAGCCGCGGTCATCGAGGAACTGGCAGATCTCTTCGAGGGTGACATCGCGGTGCTTGGGTGATCGTTGGACGACCGCGCAGACGAGCTCGCCGCGTGTCTCGTCGGGCAGGCCGAGGACGGCGACGGTGTCGATGAGCGGGTGTGCGAGTAGCTCGTTCTCGATCTCGGCGGGAGCGATGTTCTCGCCTTTGCGAATGATCAGGTCCTTCATCCGGCCGGTGATCACCAGCCGGCCGTCGGTCCGCAGGTATCCGGTGTCTCCGGTTCGAAGCCAGCCGTCCGGCGTGAGAGATGCCGCCCATTGCTGGTCGTCGACGTAGCCGGGTGTCAGGACATCGCCGCGCACTTCGACCTCGCCCGTCGCCGCGATACGGACTTCGGCGCCGGGAACCGGCCGGCCCGCACTGTTCGACCGCTGCTCGAAGGTGTCCGATGGCTCGCTGGCGGTGACGGCGGGGGCTTCGGTCATGCCGTAGCCGTGCAGCACGGGTACTCCGAGCACGCGTCTGACTTTCTCGTGCAGCTCTGGCGGACAGGGTGCACCGCCCCCGATCAGCATGCGAAGCGTCGGCACGACGGGAGTGTCATCGCCTGATGAGAGTTGCGCCGTGAGCAGCATCTGATAGAAGGCCGTACTCCCGCCGGTGAACGTGACTCGATTGGCTGCAAGCACTTTCGCGACGTCCGGGCCGATTTGCGGTAGCAGCAGCACCGAGAACTTCCCGATCAGGCCGCACGAGAGATAGAAGATGCCACCAACGTGTGCGATGGGGAAGTTGATGGTGCCAACGTCGTTGGGCGCGGATCCTAGGCCGAGATGGTCAACGTAGCTACGAGCCGCGGTCAACAGCGAGTTGTCGCTGTGTCGCACCCCTTTCGCGCGCCCGCTCGTTCCGGACGTGAAGAAGACCCATCGCGGGTAGTGCGAGGGGAAGTTCGGTGCAGCCTCCGATGGCTGGTCAGTGGGCACCGCCCGCAATACGTCGAGGAAATCGGAGGGCAGGCGAATCACAGGGGTATCCGCTGGTGCGTTGTGCTCTGTGGTCCGGTCAACGATCAATACGTCGGCGCCAGCGATGTCGAGTGCCTCCGCCACCTCACGCTGTCGGAACAGGTGCAGCACTGGGACCTGGACGGGCACGCTTCGCGACAGCGCCAACATCAGAACGGCGGCGGCGCAGTGACTGGGTAGCTGCCAAGCGACCGTCATGGTGCGATTGACGCCGTGTGCGGCCAACCAGCGTGCCGCCGCGATGGACAGGTGGGACACCTCACCGATGGTCAGTGCTGCGCCGGTTGGGTCGAGCAGGAGGGGGCTGTCGGGACGCTCCTGTGCAGCAGAATCGACCAGTTCGACAACTGTGCGTGGGGCCATCCGTACATCCCTCCGTGGGAGTATCTACTTAGTGGCAGAATCTGTGTCTAGCTAGAATAGTAAGGCCGCTTCCCCAACGAGAGCGTCGATCCACCCAAATCAGATAAATAGTTATCTATTATGTCTTATACTGAAGCGTGCCGTTGGCCCAGCGAGAGGACATTTCATGACGACTTCGTCGGTTGCCGCATCGACAGTCCCGTTCAATGCCGAAACCCGCTTGTACATAGACGGGGAGTTGCGGGACTCGTTGACCGGAAGGACCGCCGAAAACATCAATCCGGCTACCGAAGAGGTGCTGGGCGTCGCCACCGACGCCGGCGCAGAGGATATGGAGGCGGCGATCGCCGCAGCGCGGCGCGCCTTCGACAACACCGACTGGTCGACGAATCGCGAGTTTCGTCAGCATTGCTTGATGCAACTCCACAATGCCCTTCAGGAGGAGAAGGAGGACATTCGCGCCGAGCTGATCGCCGAGGTCGGTGCGCCGCTGTCGTCGACATACATTGCACAGCTTGAGTGGCCGATCGCTGACGCCGTTGGGTGGCCCGCCCGGTATATCTCCGAGTTTCCTTGGGAGCGGCCACTTCCCGACGGTGCGCTGTTAGGCGCGCCGTATCGCCGTAAGGTTGTCAAGGAAGCGGTCGGTGTGGTCGGTGCTATCACGCCGTGGAATTTCCCGTTCGAGATCATCAGCAACAAGGTGGCGCAGGTCCTGGCCACCGGCAACACGATGGTGCTCAAGCCCGCGATCGAGACGCCATGGAGTGGGCTGCGGTGGGGTCGTCTCGTCGCGGAGAAGACCGACATCCCGGCGGGCGTATTCAATGTCGTCGCGACGTCTGACAATGGTGTTGCTCAGCTGCTCGCCACCGATCCGCGGATCGATATGGTTTCCTTCACTGGCTCGACGGCCGTGGGCAAGCTGATTCAACGTCTGTCCGCTGACACCATGAAGCGCACCTTGCTCGAACTCGGCGGGAAGTCGGCCTACATGGTGCTCGATGACGCTGACATGGAGGCGGTCCTGCCGGGCTGTATGGGAGCGCTCATCCATTCCGGCCAAGGCTGCGGGCTGACCACGCGAATGCTGGTTCCGCGGCAGGTTTACGACCAGGCGGTCGAGGTCGCCACCGCGACTTTTGCGGCGGTTCCCGTCGGAGACCCAACCGATCCTGCGACGTTCTGCGGTCCTCTGGTGTCAGCCAAGCAGCATGAGCGCGTGTTGAATTACATCGAGATCGGCAAGCAGCAAGGGGGGCGGGTGACAGTCGGAGGCGGAAGGCCCGACGGGCTGGACCGTGGCTACTTTGTGGCGCCGACCGTCTTCGCCGATGTGGACGCAAGCCACCGTCTGTTCCAGGAGGAGATCTTCGGGCCGGTCATCACGATCACCCCCTATGACGGCGGCGACGATGGCCTGGTCGAGCTGGCGAACAACTCGACCTACGGTCTATCGGGTGCAGTGATGGGCTCGCCCGATCGAGCCATGGCGGTGGCCGAGCGAATCCGCACCGGCACATTGAACCTCAACGGCGCCATGTTCTACGGCGCCGACGCACCGTTCGGCGGCTACAAGATGAGCGGGCTCGGCAGGCAAAACGGTCACGAAGGCTTCGAACAGCATCTTCAGACCAAGACGATTGGATACACCAGCGCATGACCGATGTGCTCAGTGGCATTCGCGTCGTCGAGCTCGCCGCATGGACGTTCGTTCCCGCCGCTGGCGCCGTGCTCGCCGACTGGGGCGCCGACGTCATCAAGATCGAACATCCCGAGACCGGGGATCCGCAGCGCGGATTGATCAATTCGGGACTTGTCCCTGGGGCGCGGGGCGTCAACCACTTCGTCGAACAGCCCAACCGCGGAAAACGCAGCATCGGTCTGGACACCTCCAGTCCCGAGGGCTTGGAGCTGTTGATGAAGTTGATTGAGACAGCCGACGTGTTCCTCACCAACCTGCTGCCGGACTCGCGGCGGCGCATGGGAATCGATGTGGATCAGGTGCGTGCGCGCAACCCCAAGATCATTTATGCCCGCGGCCACGGGTACGGCACCAAGGGAGAAGAAGCCACGAGGGGTGGATACGACCTTGCAGCGTATTGGGCTCGCGGAGGGATCGGCATGGGGTATGCCACCGACGACGGGTCCTACCCGCCGCTTCAGCTACCGGCGTTTGGTGACGTGTATGGCGGCCTGACAATCGCCGCAGGAATCGCCGGAGCCTTGGTGAAGCGCGAGCGAACAGGTGAACCCTCCATTGTCGACGTCTCACTGCTCAGTGCCGCCGTCTGGCAACTCGGACCCGACATCGTCGCCTCGGGCGTCACCGGTCAGGACCGCCCCAAATTCCAGCTCGAGGAGATGCCCAACCCAGCTGTCAACATGTACAAGACGCGCGACGGCCGATTCATCGCGTTTGTACTACTCCAAGCCGATCGGTTCTGGTCCGATTTCTGCAAGCGCTTGGGTCGCACAGACTTGATCTCCGACGAGCGGTTCGCCACCGCCCCCCTACGGTTCGAGAATCGCAAGGAGTGCATCGCCGAGTTACGGGCGATCTTCGCAGCGGAAGATCTCGCGCATTGGGAGAAGTCCTTCGCCGGGTTCGAGGGAGTGTGGGACGTGATGCGCACCGCGCGCGAGATCCACGACGACCCCCAGGTGATTGCAAACGGTTATCTGCCCCGCACTACTGATACCAATGGCAACCAATTCGCCTTGGCCGGCAGCCCTGTTCAGTTCAATGAGGCGCCGTTATCACTGAGGTGCGCACCAGGACACGGTGAGCACACCGATGAAGTACTGGCCGAACTCGGCTACGACGAAGACCAGATCATCGACTTCAAGATCAAGTCGGTCGTACTGTAGGTGCCTACTGCGCGTCGCGGTCGTCGTCGAAGCTATCGGCGGCGAGCCGCGTCCAGCGCGGCACTTCGCGTCAGGTGGATGTGGGCTGGAAACACGGACTTGACGAAAAGCCGTTCTCGGGCGGGGCGATCCGCCAGTACCGCAGTGCTGCGGGGAGTGTCAGAGCGGCCCGTAGTGCCTCGATCCTGCACTTCGTGCGCCGTTATACGCTAATTTTCTGCTCTACAGTAGATTCAAGCCGTGAAAAGGTTACGGGGCAGCGGGCGGAAATTCTGGGCCGTCTCGCCCAGGTCGCGGCCTAGATAGATACGGATTGGCCATTGCAGCTCCGCGTACCGAGAGGGAGGCATGTCCGGTGAAAGCGCCATCGCGTCCGTTCGGCGGGCCAAGAAGACACCGTTGTTAAGGCCTTGTGGGGTCGTCGCTCTCATATCAGTCGAACAAACCGCGGTGTTGCGACTTGTGCACGAGCGCCGGGCATCGCGAACGCTGGTCGGAAGTCACAGACCACTGCGAGGGGGCTGTTGATGGTCGCCACTGTCACTTCCTTGATCGACCTGCTCGACGTCCGGCTCGTCGCAAGTGATTTCTATCAAGGGAGCACGCCCGACATCGGTATGCCTCGGGTCTTCGGCGGGCAGGCGGCTGGTCAAGCGCTGATGGCAGCGGCTAAGACCGTCGACGGAAAACGTGTTCCACACTCAGTTCAGACCCACTTCTTCTCCGCGGGGTTAATCGGGCCGCCGATTGACTTTCGCGTCGAGCGGTTGCGCGACTCAGGCGCGCTGTCCAACCGGCGGGTTGTAGCCGAGCAGCAGGGTCGACAGCTCCTTTCCCTGCATAGCATCAACTGGCTGCCGAAGCTGTCGACGGTCCTCCATCGGCCGGCGCGGCCATGCGTCCATTTCCCGGGGATTGGGCGGAGTTCTATCGACGATGGTCTTCTTTGGATGTCGACTGGTGCCCGGATTCGAATGTGCGCAAGCCGCTTACGACAACGGGCAAGGGTACGCTGTCGCGCGCCTATGGGTGCGGACGTCGACACCTTTCGAAGGTCCTCGAGCGGTCCACAGTGCCATCGCCACATGTGTCGCTGACCTGACATCGTTGAGGAGCTCCTTTAGCCCCCACGAGATCGGGCCCCACAACGACGTTCAGACGTTCACCCTCGATCACTCTGTGTGGTTTCATCGCCCCTTCCGCATTGATCAATGGCTGCGCTTCGATCATCTGTCGCCCAGTGCCTCGGAGGGCAGGGCGTTCTGCGTCGGCGGATTCTTCGACGAGCGCGGCAACCACGTCGCCTCTGTGACGCAGGTGGGTCTCATTCGAGAGTGGTAGGTAGCGCTTCGCCAGCTCAGTGAAATTGCGTGAATGCCAGCATTCTTCCGTGTGGAGTATCAACATGATTGGAGGAAGCACAAATGATCATCGACGCAGACAGCCATGTATGCGAGCCGCCGGACACACCGCGTGCGAATGCCGTCGAAGTGACGTCGACGAGCCATTTGCTCTCATCCCGCTGACGTGCCTGACCTGCAGGAGTCCACCACAGATGCGCGCATCTATACGGGGGCAGCAACGGTATCGGGGGTCTTAGTGCCGGCTGTCGAATTCGATGGGCGGCGTGGTTGGGCCGCTCAGCGCGGTGAGCGGCTTCCGAGGGCTGCTCCGGTGCGGCGGGCGTTGCGCATGCGTTGAGTCCGGGGCGTTCGCCATCGCAACAGCCACCGGTAGCGAGCCTGGCGGCAAAATGCCTGCAGACCATCGACCGGCGCACGCGGACTCGCCCGATCAGCGAATCGTTCCGGCGATGTCGCCCGACATGGCACCCAGCTGCGGGCCCCACGAGCCCCAGCCATGGTCGCCGCCGGGTGGGAAGTCGAAGTGGCCGTTGCGTCCGCTGACGTTGCGGTATTGCTGGTAGAACCTTCGGTTGGCACCCTGAGCCTGGTCGCCGGCTCCCAGCATGGATGCCGGGTCGCTCGCTGTGGCCGTCGACGGGCTGAAGACCCAGACGCGGGTGTCGTTCTGGGCTAGCAGTGCGGCATGGACGTGAGGGTCATGCCACTTCCACCGACCCAGCTGCGGGGGACCCCACATGCCATTGCCGTCGATGCCGCCGAACTGCTGCAAGCCTGCAAGGATCGCGCCAGCGAAGGCGGTTTCCGACGGGTACAGAAAGCCCGACATGGAACCGGCGTAACGGAAGCGATCGGGATGGAAGGCGGCCAGCGCCATAGCAGCGTAGCCACCCTGAGCTGCTCCGACGACCGCGTGGCCACCGGGAGCCAGGCCCTTGTTGGTGGCCAGCCAGTCAGGCAGCTCGCTGGACAGGAAAGTATCCCACTGCTTGCTGCCGTCCTGCTCCCAGTTGGTGTACATGCTGTATGCGCCGCCGGCGGGAGCGACTACCGAGATGCCCTTGCCGGCCAGCGTGTTCATCGCATCGCCCGCGGTGACCCAATTGCTGACATCCGGGGCGGCATTGAAAGCATCCAACAGATAAACCGCGTGCGGCCCGCCGGCCAGGAATGCCACTGGAATATCGCGGCCCATCGCTGCCGACGGAACCATCATGTTTTCATACCCGGCTGCCCGGGCTTGTCCGGTGAATCCGGCCGGCACGGTCACACCGCTCAGACCAGCCAATAGGGCGGCGACGCAGAAGACCCGCAGAACCGCTAACAAACCCCGCCTGGGTCCCATGTCACCCTCCATCGTCTAGTCGATGCACTACATCGTTAGGACTTCACCCCAACAGACAGCAAACAGTTATATGTATATATCAAGACTCGGTCACTTTAAAGGTGTCTTGTCGGGTCGAGTCGGTCGGAGGTCAGGGCGTCTGGCGGATGCTGGCTGGCCAGCACACCGTTTCGGTGCTGCGGGAGTTCGGCTACGATGACGCGACAATCGCGAAGTGGCAGGCTGCCGGTGTAATTCATTGTGGCTGAGAGTAAGACGCTCGATCGCTCATCGGAGCGACAGCACATCATTGACGCTGCCTACCGGTGTCTGGATCGCAGCCCCGAATCATCGGCATCCATCACTGAGATACTCGATGAAGCCGGTCTCGGCACGCGGGCCTTCTACCGGAACTTCAGCACCAAACACGATCTTCTGTTGGAAATGTTTCGTAGGGATCGCGAGGCGGTGCAGGAGCAACTGCGCGAGGTCGTGGCGCGCGCCGGAACCCCGGTCGAGGCGCTGCGGTCGTGGATGACCCATATGTTCGAGCTGGTGTCGAATCCGCGCAAGCGCAAGAGGGTGGCGATTTTCTACTCCGAGGAGCTGCGGCGCACTCCAGGTTATGCCCGCGAACTCGAAGTGGTCGTGGCGGCCGATCAGGCATCGATCGCTGCGATCCTGTACCGGGGCAAAGCCGAAGGTATCTTCACCGCATGCACTCCGGTGGTGGATGCTCGGTCGATACGTGCGGCTTTCGAGGCCGCACTTCTCGACAGGTTTCAACGAAAGTCGACAGCAGACGTCGCCGACGAGGTCGAACAGCTGCTGGGCTTCGTGCTGCGCGGTCTGGGCGCCGCTTAGCCTTTCAGCAAGGAGCGAGCTTCGTGCAGATCGTCTGCACATGCCGTAGCGCCCATTCCTCAGGGATCACACCCAAGGACGCCCAGAAGAACACTGTCTCGGTGGGGGAGTCGCCGATCATCGCCCGCACCTTCGACGCCGTGGATTGTGGTGTCTCACACCAGAAATAGTCGAGAACCCC
>Ga0134125_10009315_pt1 | contig 11057 bp, 10 predicted proteins | sample KB31751_FD_96464 | JGI IMG/M metagenome (GOLD analysis project Ga0134125, IMG submission 96464) | Terrestrial soil microbial communities with excess Nitrogen fertilizer from Kellogg Biological Station, Michigan, USA - KB3-175-1 | ecosystem: Environmental > Terrestrial > Soil > Unclassified ...
CCGTGATCGGGCGGCGGAAATGTTCGGGGGCACGGCGAACGTCGAGCAGTGGGAGATCGCGGTGCTGCATCGCGACCACCGCGCGCCCGACGGTGCGGGCGTACGTGCGACGTGGGTCAACGTGCCGCCGGAAACCATGGATCAAGGCATCGAGTACTACAAGTCGTCCGTCCTGCCCCAGCTCGAGGGCCTCGACGGGTTCTGCAGTGCGAGCCTTCTGATCGACCGCGCCTCCGGGCGTGGTGTGTCCTCCGCGACGTTCGACAGCATCGATGCGATGGAGCGGAACAGGGAACAGGCAACCGCGCTGAAGAACTCGTCGATGCAAGAGGCGCGCGCCGAGGAACTCGATGAATGCGAGTTCGAGTTGGCGCTAGCGCACCTGCGAGTGCCCGAGCTGGTCTGATCGAGATGGGCGGTAGACCGGCCGAACCAGGCATTCGGCCGGTCGCCGATCGGCGCCCCGAAAACATTGCGGCGAGTTACCGGCAGGAGGAAGGTAACTGGTGGGACCGGTGGCGCCACCGGGGTGCCGCCCCGACGTAGAAGGGGTCGACCGTGTACGCACGCTCCACCACCATCCAGGCGCAACCCCTGTCGGTCGACATCGGAATTGCGCACGTTCGCGATGTCGTCATGCCCGCCCTCAAGGAGATCGACGGGTGGTTGGGGTTGTCGCTGTTGGTTGACCGGCAGTCCGGCACCTGCATCGCCACCAGCTCGTGGGAAACCATTGACGCGATGCGCGCCAGCGCCGAGCAAATCGCACCGATCCGCGACCGGGCCGCGCTGATGTTCGACGGCAGCGCGCGGATGGAGGAATGGGACATCGCGATGCTGCATCGCGACCACCCCTCCCGCCAGGGCGCGTGCGTGCGCGCCACCTGGCTCAAAGTGGTGCCGGATCAGCTGAGCAGGTCGCTGGACTTCTACCGGTCCTCGGTGCTGCCGGAACTGGAGGACCTCGACGGGTTCTGCAGCGCCAGCCTGCTGGTCGACCACCCCACCTGCCGCCGGGCGGTGACCTGCTCGACGTTCGACTCGATGGACGCGATGGCCCGCAACCGCGACCGCGCCACCGAGCTGCGCAGCAGGCGCGTCCGCGAGCTGGGGGCCGAGGTGATCGACGTCGCCGAGTTCGAGCTGGCGATCGCCCACCTGCGGGTGCCCGAGCTGGTCTGAGCGCCTGGCCCTTACGTGCCGAGTGTGCGGCCAGCCGCACCGCCGGCACCGAGTGTGCGGCTCGCCGCGCACTCGGACGGCCAGCCCCGGGTCAGGGCAGCGCGTCGCCGGCGAATCCGCGGCAGGCGTGCACCTGGTAGACGAAGACCCCCGCCGCCACCCCGGGGTCGTCGGCCATGATGGCGGCGGTCTCGTCGGCGGTCGCGGCGAACACTCCGATGCCGCAGACATCGGACTCGTCGGTGACCGGCAGCACCACCGCGAGCACTCCGTCGTCGCGCAGCCCGAAGTTGCGCCGGCCGTGTTCCCAGATGATCGCCGGCGACGACTCGTCACCGAATCTCGGGCCGCGCTTGAGGATGACGACGCTGTAGGGCTTGGCGGTGGGCAGCAGTTGGCCCATCTCCTCGTCGGTGAAGGTTTTCATCCCTTTCAACCCCGCTTCCTGCGAATGATCGCGCGCAGCCGCTCCAGCCGGGCGGCCATCTCCCGCTCGCCGCCGCGACCGGTCGGCCGGTAGTAGTCGACACCCACCAGTTCATCCGGCGGATATTGTTGTGCGACAACACCATCCGGGATGTCGTGAGAGTATTTGTAACCCTGCGCATTGCCCAGCGCCTCCGCGCCCGAATAGTGCCCGTCACGCAGATGCGGCGGCACGAGGCCTGCCTTGCCGGCCCTGATGTCGTTCATCGCCGCGCCCAGCGCCGTGGTGACCGCGTTCGACTTGGGGGCGGTGGCGAGATGAATCGTGCAGTGCGCCAAGGTGAGCTGCGCCTCGGGCATGCCGATCAACGCCACCGTCTGCGCGGCCGCGGCCGCGACCTGCAGCGCGGTCGGGTCGGCCATGCCGATGTCCTCGCTGGCCAGGATCAGCAGCCGGCGCGCGACGAAGCGTGGGTCCTCCCCCGCGACGAGCATGCGGGCCAGGTAGTGCAGCGCCGCGTCGACGTCCGAGCCACGCACCGACTTGATGAAGGCGCTGATGACGTCGTAGTGCTGGTCGCCGTCCCGGTCGTAGCGCACCGCGGCTTCGTCCAGGGACTGCTCGACGGCGGTGACCGTCAGCTCACCGCCGGGGGGCGCCGCCCGCACAGTTTCAGAGGCGACCTCCAGCGCCGTCAGAGCACGCCGGGCGTCACCGGCGGCCAACCGCACCAGCAGGTCGATGGCCTCGGACGCGACCGCGACCTGCCCGCCCAGGCCGCGCGGGTCGTCGATCGCACGCTGCACCACGGTGCGGATGTCGTCGGCGCCCAGCGGCCGCAACTGCAGGATCAGCGAGCGGGACAGCAGCGGCGCCACCACCGAAAACGACGGGTTCTCCGTGGTCGCCGCCACCAGCAATACCACCCGGTTCTCCACGGCCGACAGCAGCGCGTCCTGCTGGGTTTTGGAGAACCGGTGCACTTCGTCGATGAACAGCACCGTCTGCTCGCCATGAAGGAGTGCGGTGCGCGCCTTTTCTATCACCGCACGAACGTCTTTGACGCCGGCCGACAACGCCGAGAGTGCCTCGAACCGGCGGCCGGTCGCCTGTGAGATCAACGCGGCCAGCGTGGTCTTGCCGCTACCCGGTGGCCCGTACAGGATGGCCGACGCGACGCCGGAGCCCTCGACCAGGCGGCGCAGCGGAGACCCGGGCGCCAACAGGTGGTCCTGCCCGACCACCTCGTCCAGCGATGCCGGGCGCATGCGGACGGCCAGCGGCGAGCCGCCCGACACGCCCAGCCCATGATCGTCTGGCTGTGGCGCGCCGGGCAGGTCAAACAGACCGTCGGACACGGCTTCAGGCATACCACGCGGGACGGACGTCCGCGCCAGGCCTGGCAATCCGCGCGGCCCGGCCGCATCTTTGCTAAGTTCGGCGTTTGCCAAGTTCAGTGCGCGTTCCCTCCTAGGAAACTTCAGACACGAGGAAATCCGACAGCAAGGACGGACATGAGCCAACCCCCCGAATATCCAGGCACCCCGGCGGACCCTCAGGGCGGCAGCCAGAATCCTCCCGGCTACCCCCCGCCGCCCGGTTACGGTGCGCCGCCCCCGCCGCCTCCGGGTTACGGTCCGTCCCCGGGTTATGGCGCGCCGCCTCCGGGTTACGGTCCGCCCCCGGGTTATGGCGCACCCCCGCCCGGCTACGGACCCCCGCCCGGGTACGGACCCCCGCCCGGGTACGGGGGCCCGCCCAAACCCGCGTTCAGCATCGGTGACGCGTTCGGCTGGGCCTGGAAGATGTTCACCAAAAACGCTGTGGCGCTGATTATTCCGGCTCTGGTGTACGGGCTGCTGATCGGCGCCGCCTCCACGGTGACGCTCGTGGGCGAAAATACGGGCGCGACGCCATCTGATGATTTCGGCTTCGGCTTCTTCTTTTCGACGAATCTCACCGGCTCCGGGTGGATCGCCGTCTTAGTCGGCTCCCTGGTCTTTTACGGCGTGGGCGCGTTGGCCCACGCCGGATACCTGTCCGGGTGCCTGGATATCGCGGACGGGCGCCCGGTGACCATCGGGTCATTCTTCAAGCCGCGCAACTTCGGCATGGCGTTTCTCGCGGCGCTGATCATCGGGGTTCTTACCTCGATCGGCTATTCCCTATGCCTGGTACCGGGCCTCATCCTGACCCTCTTCGTGCAGTTCACCATCCTGTTCATCGTCGATCGCTCGCAGTCGGCAATCAACGGATTGACGTCGAGCGCTTCGCTCGTCTGGTCGAACTTCGGGAATTCCCTGCTGGTGTGGCTGGCAGCGATGGCGGCGACCTTCGTCGGGGCTTTGGCGTGCGGTGTCGGCCTGCTGGTGGCGGTTCCCGTCGTTGCGCTCGTCCTGACCTACGCCTACCGCAAGTTCTCCGGCGGGCAGGTTGCACCGCTGGGGCAGGCGGGTTACCAGCCCGGTCCGCCACCGGCATAACGGCCGGCGCGCCGAGCCTCCTCGATCTGCGCCGCGTGCGTACCGTGCAGCAGTAATGGCGTTTGCGGACATGACATTCGGGACCGGTGCGACGTCGGCCGGCGCTGGCGGCCGCTACGACGCCGACCGCCTGCTGGCCGGCTACCGGGCCGCGCGCGCCCAGGAAGCGCTCTTCGATCTGCGGCGCGGCCCGGCAAGCGGCTACGACGAATTCGTCGACGCCGACGGCAACGTGCGGCCGGCGTGGGCGGAGGTGGCCGACGCCATCGCCGAGCGCGGCCGCGCCGGGCTGGACCGGCTGCGCTCGGTGGTGCACGGCCTGATCGACAACGACGGCATCACCTACACCGACGTCGAGCCCGGCGGTCGGGGCCAGGAGCCGAGGCCCTGGCAACTGGACACCCTGCCGATCGTGCTGTCTGCCGCCGACTGGGAGGTGCTGGAGGCGGGGCTGCTGCAGCGGTCCCGGGTGCTCGATGCCGTGCTGGCCGACCTGTACGGAACCCGCAGCCTGCTCACCGACGGCGTGCTTCCCCCCGAGCTGCTGTTCGGCCACCCCGGTTACGTGCGCGCTGCCAATGGAATCGAAATCCCGGGGCGCCACCAGCTTTTCATGCACGCCTGTGATGTCAGCCGCCGACCGGACGGCGTCTTCGTCGTCAACGGCGACCGGACCCAGGCGCCGTCGGGCGCCGGTTATGCGCTGGCCGACCGGCGTGTCGTCGCGCACTCGGTTCCCGACCTGTACGAAAGGATCGCGCCGCGACCGACAACCCCGTTCTCCCAGGCCCTGCGGCTGGCGCTGATCGACGCGGCACCCGACGGTGCCCAGGATCCGGTGGTGGTGGTCCTGTCCCCGGGCATCTATTCCGAAACCGCCTTCGACCAGGCCTATCTGGCCACTCTGCTGGGCTTCCCGATGGTGGAGAGCGCGGACCTGGTGGTGCGCGACGGCATGTTGTGGATGCGTTCGCTGGGCACCTTGAAACGCGTTGACGTGGTTCTGCGCCGGGTGGATGCCGACTATTCGGACCCGCTGGATCTGCGCGCCGATTCCCGGCTCGGGGTGGCCGGCCTCGTGGAGGCCCAGCACCGTGGAACGGTGACCGTCGTCAACACGCTGGGCAGCGGGATCCTGGAAAACCCTGGACTGCTGCGCTTCCTGCCCGCGATGGCCGAACACCTGCTGTCGGAAACCTTGCTGCTGCCCAGCGCGCCGCTCTACTGGGGCGGCATCGCCGCCGAGCGTTCGCACTTGCTGGCGAACCTGTCGTCGTTGTTGGTGAGGTCCACCGTCGAAGAGAAAACGCTTGTCGGACCGACACTTTCGGCTCCGCAGCTGGCGCGGTTGGCGGCCCAGATCGAGATGATGCCGTGGCAGTGGGCCGGCCAAGAGCTGCCGCAGTTCTCGTCCGCGCCGACCGACCACGCCGGTGTGTTGTCGTCGGCGGCAGTGGGCATCCGGTTGTTCACCGTCGCACAGCGGGGCGGCTACGCGCCGATGATCGGCGGCATCGGCTACGTGCTGGCGCCCGGGGACGCCGCCTACACGTTGAAAACGATTGCGGCGAAGGATGTCTGGGTGCGGCCGACCGAACGGGCGCGGGCCGAGGCGATCAGCCTGCCGAGCGCGGAACCGCCGGTGAAGATGGCCGCGGGCACCTGGGGCGTCAGCTCCCCGCGGGTGCTGTCCGACCTCTTCTGGATCGGCCGCTACGGCGAGCGCGCCGAGAGCATGGCGCGGTTGCTCATCGTCGCCCGCGACAGGTTCCACGTGTACCGGCACCACCAGCACAGCGAGGAAAGCGAATGCGTGCCGGTGCTGATGGCCGCGCTGGGCCGCATCACCGGAACCGACACCGCGGCCGACGGCGACGGCGCCAGTGACGGGGCCGAAATGATCGCCGTCGCCCCCTCGACGCTGTGGTCGCTGACCGTCGATCCGCACCGGCCCGGCTCCCTGGTGCAGTCGGTGGAGGGCCTGGCACTGGCCGCCCGGGCGGTGCGCGACCAGATGTCCAACGACACCTGGATGGTGCTCGCCGCGGTGGAACGCGCGCTGGCACTCGACAGCGAACCGCCGGACTCGCTCGCCGAGGCCGACGCCTCGCTCACCCGGGCCCAGACGCAGACGCTGGCCGGGATGCTGACCCTGTCCGGGGTGGCCAGCGAGTCGATGGTGCGCGACGTGGGCTGGGCGATGATGGACATCGGCAAGCGAATCGAACGCGGCCTGTGGCTGACGGCGTTGTTGCAGGCGACGCTGACCGTGGCGCGCGGTGCCGCCGCCGAACAAACCGTCATCGAGTCGACGCTGGTGGCGTGCGAGTCCTCGGTCATCTACCGGCGCCGCACCGTGGGCAAGATCAGCGTGGCGGCCATGGCCGAGCTGATGCTGTTCGACGCGCAGAACCCGCGGTCGCTGCTGTACCAATTGGACCGGCTGCGCGCCGATCTCAAGGACCTGCCCGGTTCGTCGGGGTCGTCGCGCCCGGAACGGCTGGTGGACGAGATCGGCACCCTGCTGCGCCGGTCCCACCCCGCCGAGCTGGAACGGGTGAGCGACGACGGGCGGCGCGCCGAGCTGGCGCACCTGCTTAGTTCGGTACACACCGAGCTGCGCAACCTGGCCGAGGTCATCACCACCACGCAGCTGGCCTTGCCCGGTGGCATGCAACCGATTTGGGGCCCCGACGTGCGCCGGGTGATGCCCGCCTAGCTAGCCGTACGACGATGCAGCCCGCGAAGCGGGGTGAGGAGGAGTGCGGCAATTCGGCCTAGCCGGACGATGCAGCCCGCCTAGCGGGGCGCAGTCACGCGTTCGATGTCACCCGATCCGCGGCGACACCGTGGTAGCGATGTGGATCGGACAGTCGCCGACGCCGCACCATGTGCACCAGTGCCAGCACCGACAACGTGGCGGCGTAGATGCACCACACCGTCGGCAACAAAGCAAATGGGACTTCGCGCCAGTGCTTTACCTCGCGCAGGGTCGCCACGGCGACGGGCACGAGGGCGGTGCCCACCACCAGATCCGCCGTTATCGAGAAGCACATCGCCGCAGTGTTCCCGTTTGTGCCGCTGCGAATCGCGCTACGGTCCCGGGCGCGACTCAGCCGGCCACAGACGCGGGACCCCGGGACTCCGACGTCGCGTCGTCGACGACGGTGTGGATGAACTTCATCTTCTCCAGCACCGCGGCCGGCAGCACGAACGGGTACAGGTCGTCGTGACCCATCGACCTGTTCACCATGTTCAGTGACCACGACAACGGCAGCCACATGTCGATGATTGTCTGAAAAGCGCTGGGCCCTAGCGCCGGCCGATCGAACGTGGCCGACGCCGCCGCCAGTCCGCACCACGCCGAGGTGTCCAGCGCGTCCCGGATGTGCAGGTAGTGGGCGAACGTCTCGGCCCAATCCTCGCTCGGATGCATGGTGGCATAGGACGACACGAACTGGTCCTGCCAGCCCTCCGGCGCGCCCTCGCTGTAGTGGCGCGCGAGCGCCTCGGAGTAGTCGGCATCGGGGTCCCCGAACAGCTCGTTGAACCGCTCCAGGTGGTCGCGGTTCGGGGCGATCAACCGGTAGAAGTAGTAATGCCCGATCTCGTGGCGGAAGTGCCCCAGCAGGGTCCGGTACGGCTCGTCCATCTCGACCCGCAGCTGCTCGCGGTGCACGTCGTCACCCTCGGCCAAATCGATTGTGATGACCCCGTTCTCGTGGCCGGTCATCACGTTCTCGTGTGCGCTGGACAGCAGCCGGAAGGCCAGCCCGTAATCGGGATCCTTGTCACGCCCGACGATGGGCAGCTTCAGCTCGTGCAGCTCGGCGAGCAGTCGTCGTTTGGCCGCCTCCGCCCGGGCGAACTCGGCCAGCCCGACGGTGTCGGCGTCGTTGGGCCGCTCGGTCGTCAGCGCGCACGACGCGCAGAGCAACCGGGGGGTGTTGACCGGCACCAGCCAATTACATTCGGCCAGCAGCAGATTCGCGCACAGCTGATACTCGCCGGCGGGAACGACGCCGGCGTGCTCGGATGCTTCATCGTCGGAGATCACCAGCAGCGCCATCTGGTCGAGCGAAAATCCCAGCGCGCTACCGCAATTCAGGCAGGTCGAGTTCTCGAACGTCAGGCGCTGGCCGCAATTGGGACACGTGAAGTCACGCATGCAAGGATTCGCCTTCGCCAGGGTCCGGGTAAGGCACCACATCGACCGCGACGTCGATCACGCTGTGCTCGGAGTCGGTATAGATGATGCCGCGCAGCGGCGGGACATCCGCGTAGTCACGGCCGCGTCCCACCACGATGTAGCGCTCGTCGACCATCTGGTCGTTGGTGGGATCGAGCCCCAGCCACTCGAATTGGCCGGGATCCTGCGGAGTCCACACCGCGGCCCAGGCGTGCGTGGCGTCGATGCCGATCATCCGATCCTTTCCGGGGGGCGGGTCGGTGGCCAGGTAGCCGGACACGTAGCTGGCCGCCAGGCCGTTGGCGCGCAGGCAGGCGATCGCCAGCCTGGCAAAGTCTTGACATACCCCCTCCCGGGCCGCCAGAACCTCCTTGACCCCGGTGGAAATCGTCGTCGACCCCGACCGGTAGGTGAAGTCGGTGAAGATTCGCGCCGCCAGGTCGCGCAGCACCTCGATCAAGGGCCGCCCGGGTGTGAAGCTGGGCGCCGCGTACTCGCGGACCTCGTCGGTGATCTCCGGCGGGTTCAGGTCCAGGGTGAACTCGGCCGCCAGCGCCCCGATGCGCCCGGCCGGCCGGGCCGCCTCCCACGGCCGGACCGCCGGTCCGCCGGCGTACAGGTCCGGCGCCGGGGGGTAGACGTCGACGATGGAATCGCTGACCACCGTCAGGACGCTGTGCGGCTCGGTCACGTGGAAGTAGGAGCTGATGTTCCCGTAGGTGTCCGTGCTGGTGGAGCTGTCAGCGGGGGCCGGCTCGATCGTCAGCTGGTGCGCGACGCGACGCTGCCGCAACGAGTCGCGCGGGGTCAGGAAACCGCGTCCGTAAGAGCTGGTGACGATGTCGGAGTAGCGGTACTCGGTGCGGTGGGTGACCCGATGCCGGCGGGCGACCGCGGCATCGACTTCCCTCGGAGCGTCGGGCACAAGGCCGATCACATCACATGCAAACGGCGCCGCGCGGGACGCCGGGTCACCGAACGTTTGCCGATACGACGGCAACCGCGCCGAAACGGGAGCACAATCGAGGAGTGGCCACCTGGGACGAGGTCGCCCGCATCGTCGGCGAGCTGGCCCTCACCTCCGAGCCGTCACCGCACGACTGGCGGGTCGGCAAGAAGTTGCTGGCCTGGGAGCGGCCGCTGCGGCCCTCGGAACGCGAAGCGCTGGCCCACAACGACCCGGAACCGCCGCGCGGCGACATCCTCGGGGTTCGGGTGTCCGACGAAGGCGTCAAGTTCGCGCTGATCGACGACGAGCCGCAAACCTACTTCACCACCCCGCATTTCGACGGCTACCCCGCGGTCCTGGTCAACCTGGCCGAGATCTCGGTGCGCGACCTCCAGGAGCTCATCACCGAGGCGTGGCTGACGCAGGCGCCGCGGAAGCTGGTGCAGGAGTTCTTGGCCGACTCGCGGTGAGATTCACACGTGCCGAAGGTCGATGACCCGTTGCAGGTCGTCGATGCAGGCGCTGACCCGCGTCGGCGAGGATCGAGAGCCGACGAGGGCACCGCCGTCGGCGAGGCGCCCACCGGTTAGGCCCGGATGAGCTCGAACAGCGGAATCATCCTGCTGGTCTTGGCCTGGTACTCGGCGAAGCCGGGCGCCGCGGCGGTGACCTTGTCGAAGAGGTCGCCGCGCTCGTCGGGCGGCAGCTCGCGCGCGGTCACGTCGAACGCGGCTATCCCCGATTCCGACCCGACCTCGACGCGGGCCCGCGGGTCGGCCCGCAGGTTGTGCACCCAGGCCGGGCTGACCGGGGCGCCGGCGAAGGAGCCGATGACGATGAGCTTGCCGTCGATGCGGAAGTAGGCCAGCGGCGATACCCGGGGCTGGCCGGACTTGGCGCCGGTCGTGTGCAGCAGCAGCAGGTCGGCGTTGGCGAATTGGCCGCCGACCTTGCCGCCGTTGGCGCGGAATTCGTCGGCGATGGCCTTATTGAATGCGTTGATCGTTTCGGTGTCCGGGAACTGTTGGGTCATGTCTGGTCAACCCGCTTGGGTTTGGCGTCTATTCCGGACTCCTTGCGCTGCTGGGCGGTGATCGGCGCGGGCGCATCGGTGAGCGGGTCGACGCCGCCGCCGGTCTTCGGGAACGCGATCACCTCACGGATGGAGTCGGCCCCGGACAGCAGCGCGTTGATCCGGTCCCAGCCGAACGCGATCCCGCCGTGCGGAGGCGCGCCAAAGGTGAACGCTTCCAACAGGAATCCGAACTTTTCCTCGGCCTCGGCGTGGTCCAGTCCCATCACCGCGAACACCCGCTCCTGGACATCGCGGCGGTGGATACGGATCGAGCCGCCGCCGATCTCGTTGCCGTTGCAGACGATGTCGTAGGCGTCGGCGAGCACGCTGCCGGGATCGGTGTCGATGGCATCCTCGTGGTCGGGCTTGGGTGAGGTGAACGCGTGATGCACCGCGGTCCACGCGCCCGAGCCGACGGCCACGTCACCGGCGGCGGTCGCGTCGTCGGCGGGCTCGAACAGCGGCGGGTCCACGACCCAGACGAACGCCCACGCGTCGGGATCGATCAGGCCCAGCCGGTGCGCGATCTCACCGCGGGCGGCCCCCAGCAGGGCCCGCGACGGCTTCGCCGGGCCGGCCGAGAAGAAGACGCAGTCGCCGGGCTTCGCGCCCACGTGCGCCGCGAGGCCGTCGCGTTCGGCGTCGCTCAGGTTCTTGGCGACCGGGCCGCCCAGCGTGCCGTCGTCGGCGATCAGCACGTAGGCCAGCCCGCGGTGCCCGCGCTGTTTGGCCCATTCCTGCCAGCCGTCCAG
>Ga0134125_10009317_pt1 | contig 11056 bp, 4 predicted proteins | sample KB31751_FD_96464 | JGI IMG/M metagenome (GOLD analysis project Ga0134125, IMG submission 96464) | Terrestrial soil microbial communities with excess Nitrogen fertilizer from Kellogg Biological Station, Michigan, USA - KB3-175-1 | ecosystem: Environmental > Terrestrial > Soil > Unclassified ...
CCCGCGTCGGCCGCGCCGGGGATGGCCGCGATCGGGATCTTCGTCAGGTCGACGTCGAGGTCGAGATCCTGGTGGGCGAGGCCGATCCGGCCGTGCGCCTCCACCGCGCCGCCGCCCCGGCGCGCCACCCGAAAGCCCTCGACGAACAGTGATTTTCCGTCAGTCTCGAGAGCCACGGGCCCGAGCGAGAGCTTGTCGCCCAGCGCCTCGATGGGCGTGCCGGCCGGGATGGCCACGCGCGCCTTGACCGCGTCGAGCGGCCCGTGCGCGTCGGCGCTGACGGTCAGCCGCCCGCCCACGCCCGCCTCGGGCGCCAGCGTCGCGAGATCGATGTCGCGCGCGCTGAGCTTGAGGTCGACGATCGGCGACTTGAGCGGTCGATGGGCGCTCTTTTCCCAGAGGCGCAGCGAGCCGTGCGCGTCGATCTCGCCGCCGAAGGCGGGCCCCGACAGCCGCTCGAGCCGCGCCAGGCCGTGCTCGAGCCCGAACTTGGCCGACAGCTCCCGCATCTTTCGCCCGCCGGCGCCGAGGTCGTGGACGGTCGCCTGGCCGGTGGCGCCCGGATCGTCGAGGCGACCACTGGCGCGCAGGTCGAGGCGGGCGTCCTTGGCCAGCGGCGGCAGCCCGAGCTCGCCGCAGAGGCGCGCCAGGTCCGAGGCCACCACCCCCAGCGCCAGATCGACCAGCTGGTGGTCGAGATCGAACGTGCCGCGCGCCGTGGCGTCGGCGCCGGCCACCGAGACGGTCAATCCCTCGGTCTTCACCTGGCCGCCCGTCAGCTCGGCCCCGCCGCGGACGCGCACCTCGCGCGGCAGGCCGCGGGGGCCGCTGCGCGCGAACCGCAGATCGATCTTCTTGATCCGGGCCGCCTTCTTGCCGAGGTCGGCGTGGGCGTCGACCTTGCCGTCGAGCCGACCGCCGGCGAGGGGCCGCAACGCGCGCGGCAGGTAGCTCTCGGTGTGAAACCCGGTCAGCGCCAGCCCGGCGTCGAGCGCCAGCCGGTTGACGTCGAGATGCGCCTCGAGCGCCAGCTTGCCGCCCCCGGGCGCGCCGAGGCCGAAGTGGGTCACGTCGACCTTGCCGGCGCCGCCGTCGAACGCGAGGTCGAGCCCGAGGCCGAGCGCCCGGTCGTCGTCGTAGCGGACGTCGAGGCCGCGGATGGCGGCCGCAACCTTGATCGTCTCGAACGGGCGGGTCAGCTCCGCCGTCACCGTGGCGTCGTCGCCGGTCACCGCGATGCCCGCGAGCCCCTTGCCCGCCGCGACGGCCGTGAGCGCGTCGCCGGCCTTGGCGAACGCCACGCGCAGATCGATCCCGGGCTTGTCGTCGGGGCCGGCGAGGCCGTAGATGCCGGTGAACGAGCCCTTGCCCGAGAGCTGGCTTTTTCCGGTGTCGGCCTCGGCCAGGTCGAGCTGGATGTCGTCGGGGTGGTCCTGGCTGGTGGCGATCCGGTTGATGACCACCCGATCGAACGGCAGGTCGTTGTCCAGGACGCGCAGCCAGCCGCCCCCCTCGGCGACGACCTGTCGCCCGTCGAAACCGAAGATCGGGTGCCGGGGATCGAGCGTCGACTGGATCAGCGACGCCGTGCCGTGCATGTCGCGCAGCTCGAGGCCCCAGACGCCGGGAAAGTCGAAGTCGGCGGTGAAGTCACCCAGCTCGGCGTCGGTGATCTCGAACTTCGAGCCCGGCCCCGGCGGCGCGCCGGGGGGCGGCGGGGGCGGCGGCGTCTTCGGCGCCAGCGCGGCCAGAAAGCCGATCGAATCGCCGTGCTTGAGCTGGGCGAAGCGCCAGAGCGCCTTGGGGACCCGCAGCTCGTGGATGGAGAAGCTGCCGCCGATCAGCGTGCGCAGCTGGACCTTCGCCTCCAGGTACGGGACGTCGAGCACGACCGTCCCCTCGGGGTCGACGATCTTCAGCCCCTCGACGGCGATCGGGCTGGGGGCGTCCGTGACGAGGTCGCAGAGCGCGCGCAGATGCCAGGTGACGCCGCCGATGTAGATCTTGCCCGCGTTGGGCGGCAGGGCTCCCTCGATGAGGTGCCCGAGACGCGGGCCCTGGAGCACCACCGAGGCGGCCAGCACGGCGAGGGTGACGAGCGCGGCCAGGCCCACCCCGGCGATGCGAGCCCAGCGGAAAAGACGTGCGAGGCCACCACTCGGCAATGGAGGACCATTGTGTCATAAACGCCCCGGGCCGTGCCTATGTCGCAAGCCACACCCAGCGGAAAGCCCAGCCTCTTCATCGTCGACGCGTTGAACTTTTTGTTCCGCGCGTTTCACGCCCTGCCACCTCTGACTACCACCAAGGGGCTGCAGACCGGGGCCATCTACGGTCTCTCCCAGATGATCTTGAAGATCGAGCGGGAAGAACGTCCCACCCATCTCTGCGTCGTGTACGACGCCCCGGGCGACAACTTCCGCCACGAGATCTTCGCCGGCTACAAGGCGCACCGCCCGCCGATGCCGCCCGAGCTCGGCGCCCAGCTCGGGATGGTGCGCCGGGTGGTGGAGGCGTTCGGCCTGGCCCAGCTCGAGGTGCCGGGCTTCGAGGCGGACGACATCATCGCCACCCTGGCGCGCGTGGGCACGGCCGCCGGGATGGAGGTGGTGATCTGCTCGTCGGACAAGGACCTGATGCAGCTCTGCGGCGGCGACGTGTCGGTGCTCGACACGATGAAGAACCGCCGCTTCGGCGTCGCCGAGGTGAAGGAGAAGTTCGGGGTTCCCCCGGAGCTGGTGGGCGACGTGCTGGCGCTGATGGGCGACAGCATCGACAACGTGCCGGGCGTGGCCGGCATCGGGCCCAAGACGGCGGCCGAGCTCGTCAACAAGTTCGGCTCGCTGGAGGCGCTGCTGGCCGGGGCAGGGGAGATCAAGGGGAAGCGCGGCGCTTCGATCGTCGAGGCGCAGGCGTCGATCCGGCTCTCGCGCGAGCTGGTCCGGCTCCGCGAGGACGTGCCGTTGCCCAAGACCCTGGCCGAGCTGCATCGGCTCGAACCCGATCGGGAGCGCCTCGGAGGTCTCTTCCGCGAGCTCGAGTTCTCGCGCCTCGCCGAGCAGCTGGGGGCGTTCGACCGGGAGAACGCCACCAAGGCCGCCGGCGGCCCCGGCGTCGTGGCCTCGGCGCCGCTGCCGGTGGCGCCGGCGCCGGTCCCGGCGCCGCTGCTGGCCGTCGACACCATCGTCGACCGCGCCGCGCTGGCGGAGCTGGCCCGGCAGATCGAGGCGGCCGGCGCGGTCGGGATCGCCGCGCTCTACGACGGCGGGTCGGCGGTGCGGGGCGATCTGGTCGGTCTCGCCTTCGCGCTGCCGGCCGGCCGGCGCGCCTACCTTCCGTTTCACCACCGCTACCTCGGCGCGCCCGCCTGCTTGCCCGAGGCGGCGCTCGCCGATCTCGGCCCCGTCCTGGCGGCCCCGGAGGTCGCCAAGCACGCCCACGACGTCAAGACGCTCGAGGTGCTGCTCGGCCAGCGCGGGCTGGCGCTGCACGGCGTGGCGTCCGATCCGATGCTGGCCGCCTACCTGCTCGACGCCGCGCGGACACACTATGACCTCGACGTCGTCGCCGCCTCGGAGGGGGTGTCGCCGCCGGCGGCGCGCGGGAGCTGGATGGGGACCGGCGCCTCGGCCCGCCCGGGCTCGGACATCTCGGTCGAGGAGGTCGGCCCGCGGCTCTGCGCCGAGGCGGCGGCCACGCTGGCGCTGGCGGAGGTGCAGGCGCCGCAGATCATCCGGGGCGGGTTCCAGGCGCTCTACCGGGAGATGGAGCTGCCGCTGGCCGACGTGCTGGCCGAGGTCGAGTGCCGCGGCATCACGCTCGACGTGGGCAAGCTGCGCCAGATCGGCCAGGAGGTCGGCGCCGCGCTGGTCAGGTTGGAGGCGGAGATCCACGCGGCGGCGGGCGGTCCGTTCAACATCGCCTCGAACAAGCAGCTCGCCGACGTGCTGTTCGGCAAGCTCTCGCTGCCGGTCGGCCGGCGGACCAAGACCGGCCCGTCAACCGACGCGGATACGCTGGAGGAGCTGGCCGCGCTCCACCCGGTGCCCGCCAAGATCGTCGAATACCGGGCGCTGGCCAAGCTGCGCGGGACCTACATCGACGCGCTGCCGGCGCTGGTCAACCCGGCGACCGGGCGCCTGCACACCTCGTTCAATCAGGCGGTCGCCGCCACCGGGCGCCTCTCGTCCAGCAACCCAAATTTGCAGAACATCCCCATCCGCACCGAGATCGGCCGCCGCATCCGCGAGGCGTTCGTGGCCAAGCCGGATCACCTGCTGGTGTCGGCCGACTACTCGCAGATCGAGCTGCGTATCCTGGCGCATTTCTCCCAGGATCCGGCCTTTCTGGAGGCGTTTCGCTCGGGGCAAGACATCCACCAGCGAACGGCCGCCGAGGTGTTCGGCGTCCCCGTCGAGGGCGTCACCGCCGAGCAGCGGCGCATCGCCAAGGCGATCAACTTCGGGCTGGTGTTCGGGCAGAGCGACTTCGGGCTGGCCCAGGTGCTGCGCATCCCGCGCGCGCAGGCCCGCGCCTACATCGACAGCTACTTCGCCCGCTACGCCGGCGTGCGGGCCTACATGGAGCGGGCCATCGCCGACGCCCGCGCCTCGGCCGCCGTCTCGACGTTGCTGGGGCGCCGCCGCCCGCTCCCCGAGATCCGGGCCACGCGGGCGCAGGACCGCGCCTACGCCGAGCGGATCGCCCGCAACACGCCCATCCAGGGCTCGGCCGCCGACCTGCTCAAGATGGCGATGATCCGGGTCGAGCGGGCGATCGCGGCGGGGACGGCCCCGGTGCCCGCGGCTGCGCTGCTGCTCACGGTCCACGACGAGCTGGTGTTCGAGGTCCCCGAGGGCTCGGTGCCGGAATTCAAGCAATGGATTAAGAATGAGATGGAAACAGTCTATTTGCTGGCGGTTCCTCTGGTCGTGGATGTGGGCGCCGGGCCGACCTGGGGCGCTGCGCACTAGCGCCATGCAGCGAGCGCAGCCTGGCTTCGCCAGGCGGAGAACGACAGACGCGAAGCGCGGCCAGTCAGGTATGATGGATGAACCGATGACGCGGGCGATCTCTTGGGGCGGTCTCGCCACCGGTTTGCTTGCGGGGGGGCTCGCGTTCGGCGGCTGCCACCGGGCGGCGCCGGCGGCGAGGGTCTGTCCGCCCGCGCCTCCGCCGGTCGCGGCGACGGTCGCCGCGCCGGACAAGGACCCGGCCGAGCCGCCGCCCCGGCCGCTCCGCCGCTGCTTCCCTGACCAACCCGCCTGGATCGACGCGCCGGTGGCTGACCTGCTCGACAAGGCGGCGGCGCTGTTCGACAAGGGCGACTACGCCGGGACGCTGGCCTGCGCCGAGGAGGCCGCGCGGGCGGCGCCCCGTTCGGTCGAGGCGCACCACAACCGGGCGATCGCGCTCATGCGGCTCGACCGCCTCGACGAGGCGCGCGACGCGCTCGAGCTGGCTCTGGCGCTCTCCCCCGACGATCCGGAGACCCTGGAGGCGGCCGCCGACCTCCAGATCAACCAGCTCCCACCGTCGAACGATCGGTCGGCGCTCGGCCTCGAGTACGCCCGCCGTGGCAGCCGGCACGTCTCGCGCCGCGACAGCGAGGAGGTCGCGCGGCTGGCGCTGCTCGAGGGGCAGGCGCTCATCGACATCGGGCGCGCCGGCGAAGCGCTGCGCCGGATCGACGCGGCGCTGGCGGCCCAGCCGCATTTTTCGGCGGCGGTCTACGAACGAGGCGTGGCGCTGTTCGAGCTCTGTCGCTTCGACGAGGCGCGCGCGACATTCACCCGCGTGCTCGCCGAGACGCCGGACCACGCGCACGCGCTCTACCACCTCGGCCTCATCGAGGAGCGCACCGGCGACGAGCGGGCGGCCGCGCGCCACCTGGCCGCGGCCACGGCCGCCGATCCCAAGTCGTTCCCGCCGGCCCCGCAGATCTCGCAGCCGGAGTTCGAGGCGCGGGTGAAGCGCGCGGTGGGCGCGCTGCCCCCCGACTTCCAGCGCGATCTCTCGGGGGTGCAGGTCGAGGCGGCCGATCTGCCGGACCTGGAGGACTTGACCGCGGAGAAGCCGCCGCTGTCGCCGACCATCCTGGGGCTGTTCCGGGGCCTGCCGCTCGATTACGACGAGCAGGCGGCGGCGCCGACGCCGGCGGGGCGGTCGCGCAAGGGGCACGCGGCGCCGTCGGAGAGCGCGCCCGTGCAGTGCGAGGCCGGGGACCGCGCCATCGTCCTTTATCGTCGAAATCTCCTGCGCACGGTCAAGGACGGCGCCGAGCTCGACCAGGCGATCACCAAGACCCTGTTGCACGAGGTGGGGCACCTGCGCGGCGAAGACGACGGATCGCTGCGCGATCGCGGCCTCGAGTAATACGTTTTTCGTCGAGCGCAGGCCGGCTCCGCTGGCGCCAGGGTCCCCAGGCGGGTCCGCCCGACTGGGGTGGCGTGGAGCTCATCGCGGGAGGGTTTGGGAACCCTTCCAGGGTTCCTGCTTTAAATTAGACGCGTGATTCGCGTCCTAGGGCTGGCGAAGACTTACGGGCGGGCCGACGTCCCGGCGCTCGACGGCGTGTCGTTCGAGATCGGGCGGGGCGAGGTGGTCGGCCTGCTCGGCCCCAACGGCGCGGGCAAGACCACCATGATGCGGATCCTCACCTGCTTCCTGGCGCCGACGCGCGGCCAGGCGGTGCTGGCGGGCGCCTCGATCGCCGACGACCCGCGCGGCGTGCGGCGCGCGGTCGGCTACCTGCCGGAGGCGGTGCCGCTGCCGCCCGAGATGCGGGTCGACGAGTACCTCGACTTTCGCGCGGCGCTCAAGGGCGTCGCCGCGCGCGCGCGCCGGACGGCGGTCGGCGAGGCGGCCGAGCTGGTCGGGCTCGCGGCGCGGCGGCGCCAGATCGTGGGGACGCTGTCGCGCGGCTACCGGCAGCGGGTGGGGCTGGCCGACGCGCTTTTGGGGCGGCCACCCATTCTGATCCTCGACGAGCCGACGGTCGGGCTCGACCCCACCCAGATCCGCGAGACGCGGGCGCTCATCCGGGAGCTCGGGCGCGAGCGGACGATCCTGCTCTCCACGCACATTCTGTCGGAGGTGGAGGCGATCGCGGCGCGGGTGATCATCCTGCGCGCGGGGCGCATCGTGGCGGCGGAGACCCAGGCCGCGCTGGCGGCGCGGGTGGCGGGCGCGCGCCGGGTGGTCGTCGAGCTCGCCCCGGGCGACCTGCCGCGCGCGGTGGAGGCGCTCCGCGGCGTGGCCGGCGTGGGCGCGCTCGTCCCCGTCGACGAGACGCACCTCGGGCTCGCGCTCGCCGGTGGCGCCGCGGACGACGGCCCGGTCCGCGAGGCCATCTTTCGCGCCGCGGCGGCCGCTGGTCTCGCGCTGCGCGAGCTGCGGCTCGAGGCCCCGTCCCTGGAGGAGATCTTCGCGCGCGCCACGTCCGAGAACGGAGAACGGCCCGCGTGATCCGCCTGCTCGCGATCGCCCGCCGCGAGTGGGCCGCTTATTTGCGCACCCCGGCGGGCTGGGCGGTGCTGGCGCTATTTCTCTTCTTGCAGGGGATCGTGTTCTGGATGTTCGTCCAGTTCTTGGGGCGGCCCGACGCCCCGCCGGGCGGGGTGATGGAGTTCTTCTTCGGCGGCACCATCCTCTACTGGCTCGCGCTCGGCCTTCTGGCGACGGTGTTGCCGATGCGGCTCGTCGCCGAGGAGCTGCGCACGGGCACCATCGAGCCGCTGCTCACGGCGCCGGTCTCGCCGGGCGAGGTGGTGCTGGGCAAGTGGCTGGGGGCCTTCGGCTTCTACCTGGCGGCCTGGACGCCGACGCTGCTCTATCTGCTCTACCTCGACCGGGTGGGCGCCGGCCTCGATCCCGGGCCGATCGCCGCCGGCTACCTGGGGACCGTCCTGCTCGGCGCGGCGGCGCTGGCGGTCGGCCTCCTCGCCTCGTCGCTGACGCGCAACCAACTCGTCGCCGCGACGCTGTCGTTCGTGGCGTTTCTGGCCGCGCTCCTGGCTGGGGCGCTCGAGGCCGAGGTGCGCGCGCCGGCCACCGCGGCGGCGCTCCGCCGCTACAGCCTGTTCCGGGTGATGGAGGACTTCGGCCACGGGATCGTCGACACGCGGCCGGTGATCTTGCTCCTCACGGTGGTCGCGCTGGCGCTCGCCGCCGCGACGGCGCGGATCGGCGCGCTGCGCGGTCCTGCGCCCGAGGACGCGCCGCCGGTGAGCCGCTGGTCGGGGCGGGTCGCGGGCGCGCTGGTGGTGGTCATCGCGTTGCTGGTCAACCTGATCGCCGCCCGCCACTACGCCCGCGGCGACTGGACGCGGGGGTCGCTCTACGCGCTCTCCGACGAGACGGTCGCCGTCCTGCGCGAGCTGCCACGCCCGGTCGAGGCGACCGTCTTCCTCTACCCCAAGCGGGACTCCGAGCGCGCGCGGACGGTGGCCGGTTTCGTGCGCGAGCTGACCGAGAGGTTCTCGCGCGCGTCGCATGGTCTGTTCCACGCCGAGCTCGTCGATCCCGACCGCGCGCCGGAACGGGCCGAGGCGGCCGCCAAGCGGTACGGCATCGGCGCCTACGAGATGGGGCAGGGGGCGATCGTGTTCACCTCGGGCGGACGTTCGAAGGTGGTGACCGAGGAGGATCTCGTCGAGCCGGAGGTCGACGCCGACGGCGAGCCGGGGCCGGCCATTGCCGCCTGGCGGGGCGAGGCGGCGTTCGTCTCGGCGGTCCTGGCGGTCACCGACGACCACCCGCCGCTGGTCTGCTTCAGCAAGGGGCACGGCGAGCCCGACATCGCGTCGACGGCAGACGGCGGCTACGCGACCTTCGCCGAGAGCCTGCACGGCGCCGGCTACGAAACGCGCGCCGTCGAGAAGCTGGGCGATCTCGGCGGTGCAGGTTGCCGGGTCGTCGTGGTGGCCGAGCCGACGCAGGCCTTCTCGCCGCCGGAGCTGGCGGCCCTCGCGGCGTACCTCGACGGCGGCGGGCGTCTGCTGGCCATGGTGGGGCCCGTGTTCGCGCCCGGCGGCGCCGCCTTCGCGCACCTCGGGCTCGGGGCGCTGGCCGCGCGCTACGGCGTGCGGCTGGGCGACAACCTGGTCGTCGATCCGTCGCGGGCCAGCGACGTCGAGGGGCCCTCGGTCTGGGCGGCCGGCCCGGACAGCTACGCGCCCCACGCGATCACGGCGCGGCTGGGCGGGCGGCTCACCTTCTGGCCGCGGACGCGCGAGGTCTCGCCCCTGGAGCCGCCCGCGGGGACGACCGTCGCGCCGCTCGTGCACACCAGCGCCGAAGGGTGGGGGGAGACCGATCTGGCCACCATCCGGGGAGACGCCGATTTGACCTTCGACGCCGGCCGCGATCGGAAGGGCCCGGTCCCGGTGGCGGTGGCCGTCGAGCGGGCGGCCACGAGCGCGACGCCGGCGACACGGCTCGTCTTCCTCGGCACCGGCCGGCTGGTGATGAACTACCGCCTCTCGGGCGTCACGCTGCGCGACTACGACGCCGACTTCGTGCTCTCGGCCGTCGGGTGGTTGGCCGGGCGCGAGGCCCGGATCGGCGTCGGCCCGAAGGTCACCCACCGCGTCGCGCTCACGCTCACCGCCGCCCAGGTGAGCTGGGCGTTTCGGCTGTTCGCGATGGGGCTGCCGTTCCTGGCGCTGGCGGCGGGGGCCCGGGTCTGGACGCGGCGGCGGGTCTGATGCGCAAGGTGGCCCTCCTCGCCGCGATCGCGGCGCTGCTCGCCGCGTATCTTTTGTTCGTGGATCGCCGGCCGTCAGGCGGCGGCCCCGGCGCGGCGAGCAGTCTCCTGCCGGCTTTCGATCCGTCGGCCGTTCGGCGGATCACGATTGCCCGCGCCGGATCGGCGCCGTTCTCGCTCGAGCGCCAGGCGGCCGGGCAGACGCCCGCCTGGAAGGAGACGCCGGGAGACCGGCCGGCCGACGCCGCCGCCGTCGAGGATCTGCTGGGCGCGCTGGACGTCGCCGAGACGACCCGCTCGGCCGATCTGACGGACGCGGCGGCGGGGCTCTCGCCTCCGAAAGTCACGATCGCGCTCGACAGCTCGGGCGGCTCGACCACCGTCACGCTGGGCCGGCCCGACGCCGGTCAGGGGGTCTTCGCGCGCGTGACCGGCTCGCCGGCGGTGCGGGTGGCGCCACGCCGGCTGCTCGAGCTCGCCGACCGGGACGCGGAGGCGTTTCGCGACCACCACCTCGTTCCGTTCGCTGCCGGCGAGATCGCGCGCATCGCCTGGCGGCGCGCCGCCGGCGGCGAGCGTGCTCTCGTTCGAGATGGCGCGCGCTGGAAGGACGAGACGTCGAGCTGGCTCGCCAACGCGCGGGTCGAGGAGGCGCTGCGCCGTCTCGCTGCTCTGCGCGCCGCGCGCCTGCTACCGCCGGCCTCGTCGGAGGCGCCCGAGCGAATCGAGATCGACGCCGTGAACGGCCGGAAGGTGACGCTCGCCGCCGGGGCGAACGGATGCGGCGCGGCCGAGACGTTCGTCGAGCGCGACGCCGCCGAGGGGACCTGCCTGCCGTCGGACGCGTGGGAGGGGTTCCTGCGCTCGCTGGCCGCGGCGCTGGCGCCCGATCGCCGGCTGGTGTCGTCGCCGCCCGAGGCGATCGCGCGGGTGGAGATCACCGAGGGGACCACGCGGCTCGCGCTGGCGCGCGCGTCGGCCACGAGCTGGCGGCTCGAAGCGCCGAAGGAGAGCTACCTCCTCGATCCGCGCGCGGTCGACGACTGGCTCGCGGCGCTCGGGCACGTCGACGTACGACCGCCGGGCGCCGCCCGCCGACCCCATGTTCGTCACCTGGTGATCGAGGCGCGCTATCGCGAGACGGCCGACCTGGCGCCGGGAGACCCCGGCTACGCGCTGCTCGATCCCGATCCGCTCCGTTTTCGCGACCGGGCCGTGCTCGACTTCGCGCATTTCGACGCCCGCACGCTGCGGCGGACCTCCGGCGGCCGCACCCTCGAGCTCGCCAGCGCCGACGGCGAGTCCTGGCGGGCGGTGGCGCCGGCCGGCGCGGTCGTCGAGGGGACGAAC
>Ga0134125_10009318_pt1 | contig 11056 bp, 12 predicted proteins | sample KB31751_FD_96464 | JGI IMG/M metagenome (GOLD analysis project Ga0134125, IMG submission 96464) | Terrestrial soil microbial communities with excess Nitrogen fertilizer from Kellogg Biological Station, Michigan, USA - KB3-175-1 | ecosystem: Environmental > Terrestrial > Soil > Unclassified ...
GCGCATCGGCAAGTTCAAGGGGGCGATGGAGCCGTTCATCATGACGGAGCAGTCGCCCGACGTGCGCGCCAACAAGAACCAGCTGCTCGACGACGTGAGCGGCCGGGTGGTGGTGGCGATCGCGGGCGACCGCACGCGGGCCGGCCACCCGCTCGACGTCGCGGTGGTGCGCACGCTGATCGACCGCGGCATCTTCGCGCCGGGCGAGGCGGCGCTGGCCGGGCTCACCGACGCCGTCGCCGCCGAGGGGGACCTCGGGCCGCTGGTGGCGCGGGCCCTCCACCGCCCGGGCCTGCCGCTGCGCGATCCCGATCGAGCGCCGATGAAACCCGACGCCTGGCCGAGCCGCCGGGTCGCCGTCTTGTTCGTCGACGGCACCATCAACGACGGCCCCAGCGTCGACCTGCCGTTCGGCCTGGGCGAGTTCGCAGGCTCCGACACGCTGGTCGCCGCGCTGGAGCAGTGTCGCCAGGACGCCACGGTGGCCGCCGTGGTGTTGCGGGTGAACAGCCCCGGTGGCTCGGCGTTCGCCTCCGACGTCGTGGCGCGCGAGATCAAGAGCCTGCGCGCCGCCGGCAAGCCGATCGTCGTCTCGATGGGCGATCTGGCCGCCTCGGGCGGCTACTACATCGCCGCCCCCGCCGACGTCATCTACGCCGAGCCGTCGACGGTGAGCGGCTCGATCGGCGTGTTCGGCTACAAGATCGACGCCCAGAAGCTGCTCGGCATGGTGGGCGTCACCGTCGAGACCTACCGCCGCGGCGCGCACGCCGACTTCCTGTCGCCCTACCGGGCATGGACCGAGGAGGAGCGCACCCTGGCCATGCAGCACATCCGCCACCTCTACCAGCTGTTCGTCGCCACGGTGGCCGAGGGGCGCGCCTCCCGCGGCCTCACCGCCGCGCGCGTCGACGAGCTGGGGCAGGGGCACGTCTGGACCGGCGCGCTGGCGCAGGGGCTGGGCCTGGTCGACCGGATGGGCGGCCTCTCGACGGCGATCGACGAAGCGGCGCGCCTCGGCCGCGTCCCGGTCGGCCGCGACCAGCTCCCCGATGTGACGTTGCTGCCCGCCGACCACCGCGGCTTGCTGCGCCGGCTGGCCGGCGCGGCGTCGGTGCTCGACGACGCGGACGCCGGCAGCGCCGACGCGCCCGCAGCCGTCACGCCGACCCCGGCCAGCCTCCTGACCGGCGACGCGCGGGCGGCCCTCCGCTGGCTGGCGCCCCTGCTGGTGAGCGGCAACGGCAGCGGCTTTCAGGCCCGGCTGCCGTACGACCTCGACCTTCGCTGAGGCGCGCCACGGGCCCGAGCGTAACCGGCGCGCGGCCGCAGCGTAGACTTCACGGAGGGCGAACATGAACTCGAGACCTGGCAAGCTGATGCGCGCGCTCGCAACGACGGCCGCCGCGGCCGCGGTCCTGGGCGCCGGTTTCTACTGCAGCCGCGCCGCCGCCGGCCCCCACGACGCCGTCAAGCTCCCATCCCCGGCCGTCGACCTGCCGCGCGCCGCCAGGCCCGGCAAGCAGACCGTCGTCTTCGCGGGCGGCTGCTTCTGGGGCGTCCAGGCCGTCTTCCAGCACGTCAAGGGCGTCACCGACGCCACCTCCGGCTACGCCGGCGGCGCCGCCGGCACGGCCACCTACCCGCAGGTCAGCACCGGCGACACCGGCCACGCCGAATCCGTTCGGGTGACCTTCGACCCTGCGCAAGTGACGTTCGGCCAGCTCCTGAAGGTCTTCTTCTCCGTCGCCCACGACCCGACCGAGCTCAATCACCAGGGCGCCGACGAGGGGTCCCAGTACCGCTCCGCCGTCTTCTTCACCACCCCCGACGAGAAGCGCGTCACCGACGCCTACGTCGCCCAGCTCGATCGCGCCAAGGTCTTCCCCGACCGCATCGTCACCCAGGTGGTGCCGCTGCCGGCCTTCTACCCGGCGGAGGCCTACCACCAAGACTACGCCTCCCGCCACCCCGACGAGCCCTACATCATGTTCAACGACGCGCCCAAGGTCGCTCACCTGCGACAGCTCTTCCCCGACCTCTATCGCGGGCAGTAGCAAGAGCGACGCGGCGACTGACGCGCGCCTCGTGTATATTCACCGTTCCGACGGGGCGTGGCGCAGCCTGGTAGCGCGTCTGCTTTGGGAGCAGAATGTCGGAGGTTCGAATCCTCTCGCCCCGACCGAGTTAAGTCCGCGCGGATCCCTTCCAACGGCTACACGACGAGTCGACGGTGCGCGCCCCTGTTCGGGGTTGGGTAGCAACCGGGTAACAAACGGAGCCGCTCGGCGCGCGTCAGCGCGCATGTGGGCGGGCGACGGCGGCTCCGGGGCACCGCCCGCCACGAGCGACAAACGGGGCTCCTGGGCCGGCTGTGGCGGCGACGTGGCCGGTTCCGCGAGGGGTGCCCCGAAGGAGAGGCGCTCGATCTCCTTTTTGAGGTAGTGAGCCGCCAGGTGGCCGTAGAACTCGGTCGTCGTGCGCGGGTCCTGGTGGCGCATGATCCGTTGGACCGCCGCCAGGTCGGCGCCGCTCATCAGCAGGAGCGACGCCGTCGTGTGGCGGAGGTGGTGGAAGCGGATAGGGCGGACCTGGCCGATGGCCGAGAGCTTGAACTTGCACTTGGGGCACCGGCGGGGGTTCGCGTCGGCTGTCGGCTCCTGGTAGCCGCAGCCCTTGCGACGGCACTTGTGGACGTAGCCGATGACGAGGTTCGCCTTGCGCATCGCCCGTCGAAGCACGAGCTCGAGTTGCGTCCGCTTGTTGAACATCTTGCCGTTCGAACCTGGGAAGACGAGGTCGGACGGCGAGGCGGCCATCGCCCGGCGCAGGTAGTGCTCGAGCTCGGTGTTAATCGGGATCGCCTCCGCTCGGTTCCCTTTCGTGGTGTCGCGGTCGTGCGAGTGGGCCACCGTGATCAGCCCCGAGATGAAGTCCACGTCCGACTTTCGGAGCCCGAACAGCTCGCCCTTCCGCATGCCCGTGTAGATCGCGGTCGCGAATAGGGCTCGGTACTTCGGCGCGAGCACCGCGAGGAGCGGCGGCACTTCCAGCGGTCGCAGGTAGTCCGGCAGCCGCTTCGGCACCTTTCGCTTGGGGACGTCCATGACCGGGTTCGGCCGCGGGAACTTCTCCATCCGGCGAGCCAGGTTGAACGCGCGCCGCAGGAACCCGCGCAGGTGGTTCACGCTCTGCGCGCTGAGCACGCGCTCTTTCTCGGTCAGGAAGAGATCGATCTTCCCGGGCGAGACCTCCGCCAGTGCCAGCCGCCCCAGCTTCGACTCGACGATGTGCTTCCGGATCGTCGAAACCGAGCTTTCGTACGACGGCTTGTGGCGGAGGAACGTGTCGATCCACCAGGCCATGAGCTGCGCAACCGTCCCTGAGCCTTCATCGAGGCTCGCCGGCTCCAGCCCGAGCCTTTGCCGCTCGAAGTGGCGTTCCAGTTCGGCAGCGAGGCGCCGCGCCTCGGTCTTGGTTGTGGCCTTCGACGCCTGGGCGACCCACTGGCCGCCGGCGTCGCGAACCCGGAGGTACCATGTCTCGCGCTTGAGGTAGACCGACGCCACTGCTACCGGCTCCTTGCCGCGTCACTCAGGTCCTGGGTCGGGCGCAGTCGCTCGCGGATTGGCTGGGAGCGCGCCTGCTGGTGGACACTCGCCGGCCCGTCGACTTGCGCAAGGGCGTGCTTTGCCGCGGACAGTTCCGGTACCGCGAGCACAACTCGGGCACGCAGGGAGTCGAGGACTTCCCTGACTTTCGGTCGGAGAAGCGCGAGGAACTGCTGCTGGCGGCGGTCGAGGAGCTGGTTCGCCGCGGTGAGCAGGTCCTGGCGTTCGTCCCCGATCGGGCTACGACGGTGCTGTTCGCGCGGGTGCTCGCGCAGCGGGTCACGCCGGCGTCGGCGACGGCCGCGGTCGAGGAGCTGCGCCAGCAGGAGGAGACGCTCGCCCGCGAGACGCTCCTCGGCGTTCTCAGCGGCGCCGTGGCATTCCACAACTCGGACCTGTCACCCGAAGAGCGGGAGATCATTGAGCGGCACTTCCGGGGCGGGGCTATTCGGGCGTTGTTCTCGACGTCGACCCTCGCCGTCGGGATGAACCTGCCGGTCAAGAACGTCGTCCTCGATCACCAGCGCTGGGAGTACCTGCGGCGGTACGGGCGCTGGTCGCTCCAGGAGATCTCCCGGTCCGAGTACGAGAACATGAGCGGCAGGGCAGGGCGCCTGTCGCTGGTCCAGGACTTCGGCCGGTCGATCCTCGTCACCTATTCGCCGTTCGAGGCGGACGTGTGGTTGGAGCACTTCGCCGGCGGGGAGTTCGAGGAGATCCGGCCGACGCTCGCCGACGCCCCCCTCGAGAACCACGTGCTCGACCTGATGGCTTCGGGCCTCGCGTCGACACGAGGCGAGCTGGAGGAGATGCTGCTCTCCAGCTTCACCGGCTGGACACACTGGGCGCAGAAGATCAGCCGAGCTGAGTTTTCGGAGGCGTTGACGAAGGCTGTCTCGTGCGGCCTCGACGGTGGGCTCCTTCGAGGCGCCGCCCCAGAGCTTGATCACCTGCTCCATGATTTGGCGATCACCGTTGGCGCGATCTCGCCGACGGACGTTCGGTGGCCGCCCGTTTCCGGAAGCGACTCGACCACTCCTCTTCACCTTACGCTTGGCCATCCGCCGCTCCATGATACCCGGGCCGTCGGCGAAACCTACCGAGCTGCGGTGACGACGCGCGCGCCGCCCAGAGCGTTCAACCGCAACCCCACACCGGGGATGTTCTCGACCAGCTGTTCGATCTCGGTGTCTGCCACTATGCCAGCGAGCGCGCGCCGGAACGGCCTGATGACCCGGTAGCGCATCTCCCGTGGCTCGGGTGCGACGAGGCGCGTGCCGACTCGGCCTATTCGCTTCATTTCCACGGCGAGGTCGGTCATGGCCACGATTGTCCCCGCTCGAGCAGCCAACACGGCCAAGGCGAGGACGGACTGTCGCTGCAGATGGTGCGGTGGCTTCGTCGGGATCTGGTGCCCACGGTAGGTCACCCGCTGCGAGGTCAAGTCGACGATCAGGGCGGGTTCCGGCGGCTCCTCGTCGGGTGCCGACTCCGCCAAGCGTCCACCCGACGTAACCGCCGCCGTGATCGAATCCGCCGTCGGTCCGCCGACCACTGCCCAAAGGGCGCTCATCGCCGCCTTGTGCTTCAAGACGGCGGCGACCGCCTCACGTCCCACGGCCCGGAGCGCCTCCGGATCGGAGAACCCTCCGTCGACCAACCGCCGAAGGAGCGCCCGACCGACGCCACGGGCTCTCAGCCGCGCCAACGGCAGCGCGTCCGGGAGAACGCCGTGCGCGAGGCGATCGGCCAACATGTCCAGCTCCCTGCTGCGGGCGTCCGGCCAACCGCTCGCCCGGGCGACGCCGGCGAGCGCGTCCACCAGCCAGCCCAGCTCCTCGCCCGTCCGGCGGACCGCGCCGGCCCAGACGTGGAAACGGCTCTCAAGGTCTTGGGTGCGAACCTCGGCAATCCAGTCGGCCATCAGGAGCGTCTTCTTGATCGCCTTGGTGGCGTCGTACTCGAGGCTCTGGAGGTCCGCTGCTAGGTGGGCGAACACCGGACGCGACGAGGCACCCGCCGTCGCCACCCGGGCGAGCAACTCACCGCGGTAGTCGGCCCGCCACCGCTCGTCGCCGGCGAGCGCGATGTAGACGTCGGCGCCGGCTGGCGCGAGACAGACGGTCAAGAGAACCTCGAGGTCGTGCAGCGTGGCGCTGAATGCCTCCTTGGCCCACCGCGCGAGAGCGGCACCCGTGGCCACACCGACTCCCTTCGTGGCGCAGACCCGGCCGACCGCCGTGACCTCGAGCCGATCGCCCTCGAGCGCGCGCAGGAGACTTCCCGCGCCTGATCGTTCCGCTGAAGATCGTCGCGGCCGTGGACCTCGTTCCCGCGGTCGACATGGCGTTCCGTCGAATGACCGTGATGCTGTCGGAGCACGCCGAACCTGATTCCGACGTTCGCTGCCATCGTCGACGTCGACTCCGGCACGGCGACGTTCAACGTCCGCCTGTCGGTGACCCCCGACGTCGTCGACGGCGGGATCCTCGCCACCATCACCAAGAGCGCGGACGGCGGTCCGCAGCTGATGTCGAACGTCGGGGCGTCGTTCGTTCCGTTGACCGAGCCGGCGCTCATCAAGATCACCGCGGCGAACGACAACGCGGCCGTGAACTGCCGGATCCGCAGCAAGACCGTTACGCTCCGCGCCGCGTAGCCCGAACAGCAACCGCTGGTACCGGCCGGCCACCCGTCGGCCGGTACCAGCTTTTCGTCTGCTGCAGCGAGGACCCATGACCATCACCGCCCAAGCCATCCACTTCTTCGGAGGACGTATCCGCATGACCTGGCAACGAGTCGCGGCCCTCGGGCTCTTGGTCGGCGGTGCTGTCACCGCCGCCGCGTTTCACAACGACGTCATCGCCGCGACACTCGCGGGGGCGGCAGCGGGCTTCGCTGTCAACCGTGACTCCGTGCAGGTCGCGAACGCTTTACCGCCTAAGTAATAGTCAGCGGTGCCCAGGGTGCATCAGGCGTCGGCCGATCTCGGCGTGGCAGCGGGCGCAGGTGACGAATTTTCGCTTGTGAGTCCATCCGCCGATGCCTGGTGTCGCGCCACAAAGTGCGCGGTCCGCGCTCGACTTGCGGGCGTGGACGACGGAGTAGGGTGGAGGGCCCTCTGGTTGAGGAGGAGATCGGTCAAATCGAGGGGGCCGCATCCAAGTATACTGAACGTACGATCAGTCATGAGCAGCGGCCGGCTCCGGTCGGGGGAAGAAGGGGGGGAGGTGTGGGGTCTAATAGGACGAATCGCAGACTGAATAGAGCCTGCTATCCTTGTAATCTTAGCTAGTTAATTGCCTCACGCGGTGTGCTTGGGCTGGACTAATATCGACATATCGATATTTTTATCGAATAATCGATATCAGGACGCCGGTCATGATCTCGTCTTCTCCAAAAACCCCCGAGAGAACCCAGATTTCGGGGGTCGTCCGAGACCTCCGCCGGGAGCGGGGATGGACTCAAACCGAGCTCGCCGAACGGCTCGGGCTCTCTCAGAACCGGCTGAGCGAGATCGAGCGGGGAGACGGATCCTTCACCGCTGAGCAGTTCCTTCAGATCCTGCAGCTCTTCAATGTCGCCCCTAGCCGGTTCATCGGAGACACGGATCGGAGGGGACAGCTCCAGAATGCTCTCGCAAGGTTGGGAGCCGCCCACCTTGTAGAGATCGAGGGCGTGGTTCCCGCGGATGAGCTGTTCGATATCGTAACGGCGATTCGGGAGACGCTCATCGATGGAGACCCGCGACTCACGGCCGCGCTGGCACCGGTTCTCATCGCGAACATCGACCGCGTCGGCCTGGACAAGATCTACGTCGATCTCGAGAGGGTAGGGTTCGAACGTCGACTCGCCTGGCTCGTCGAGAACACGCTGTCTGCCCTGAGCCATGCCCTCCTGACCGAGCTGCCACGCACCTGGTTACAGCGCGCCCGTCGTTCGGAGGTCGTACTGAAAACATTTCTTTCGCCGCTTCAAAACAGGCTCGATCGCGAGCGGAGCAATTCCGCGCCCGATATTTTTGATCCGAGAATCCGAAGCCAAAAGACGCTCGAGGCAATTCAAGCCGAAAGATCGAATATCTCTCGCGCATGGAACATCGTGAGCGCGCTACAGCCGCAGGACTTCGAAAACGCCATTCGAGCCGCCAGTGCCGCCCGTCCATGATCTAATTCGGGCGGTCGACGCAAGTTGGCCGGCGACCGACGCAAAGATTCGCCTTCGGATCATCGGGGCGAGCGCACTTAGCCTCGCCACGGGATACGACCGTGGCACGAAGGACAGCGACGTTCTGGAAACCGCGGACCTCGATGGCGAAACCAAGACTCGCTTGATCGAGCTTGCAGGCCCGGGCACGGTACTGGCCAACCGACATTCGATGTACATCGAATTCGTCCCGGACGCTCTTCCTCTGCTTCCCCAGACGCCCACTTGGGTGGATCTGACGGAACTCAACGGAGAGTTGACGCACTTCCGAGTGGAGTACCTGGACGTCCTAGACGTCGTCGTGAGCAAGCTCAAACGGCTTCACGGTAACGATCTACGCGATATCGAAGCCATGATCGGCCTCGGTCTGGTCCCCCATGCCGCACTTGTCGAACGGTTCAAAGCGGTCGTCGACTTCCTACAGGACTCTCGCTCTGGGGACCTGCCCAAGTGCGTTGAGCATCTCCATCAGGTCGAGCGGGACCTCTTCTACGTGGACGAGAGTGAGATAGAGCTGCCGCACTGGATTGACAGCTAGAAATCTCGGAGCCCTAGTTCCAACTGCTCGCGCGCGGTCGCAAGACGCTTCCGAGCGACGGCCACATACGCTGCGTTCAGCTCCCAGCCCAAGAAGCGACGACCTAGACGGAGCGCAGCCACCCCCGTGGTGCCGGAGCCAGCGAAAGGATCGAGAATCAGCTCACCCTTGTTTGAAAAGAGTCGGACGAGGAGCTCCATAAGCGCGAGAGGCTTCTGCGTTTGATGGCCAGTGCGCGGATCACCGCCTTTGTTCACGTGAAATACGCCGTGTGAACCGCCGCCGTTCCAGGTGCTTCGACCCGGTGCGTGGCAGGTGACGATCGACTCGTATCCAATGCCCGGCCGATCGCCGCTGTACTGCGGCTTTCCGTCCGGCTTCACCCAGAGACACGTTCTCTTGTAGACGGCGCCGGCGGCCTCCAGTGCCGCCCGCCATTTCATAGCCGCCTCGACTTGGCAGAAGACAAGGATCCATCGCCGAGCAATTCTCGCCATCTGCCGCGCCGATTCGGCTCTCTGTTCCTCCGTGATGGGCGGAAAGGTCAGCGGTTCGACCTGCAACTTGCCTCCTGCTCGCGCCACCAGCCGCTGGCTCGTGTGCGCCTCGGCTTCGTACGGAGGGTCGGTGATCACAACGTCTGCCGAGGCATCTTCGAGAAGCGCCAGCCCGGCAAGACACTCACCCTCGCGGAGGTCCCATTCGCGGACATTCACCGCGGGGATTGCGCTCGCAGGTCGCTTCGCCGATCCCGACATCCTGATCGGAGAGGCGAACTCTTCGCACGGTGTGACGGTCAGCGGTATCGGACTGCAGCGCAGATCGATCTGGTTCGTTCCACCACTCTCAGCGATGATCGATGAGCGGTCAGATCCCTCGCCGGTTGCGAGCAGCGAGGGCGCGCCCCATGGCGGTCGGTCTCATCTTCTCGTCGATGAGGCCTCGGCGCGTTAGACCATACAGAGTCAGGCGCGGTGGATCGGCTGAGCCGGCATAGCGCCACCAGGGCGATCGTCCGTTCACAAGATCCTCCAGAGCCAGGGCATCTTTGGAGCCGAGGCGACGGTTCGCGACAAGCCTGTCGCGGCAGGCCTGGCACTTCCTGGTCGCCTTTGTTCGGTTCCCAGATAGGAACTCGAAGGCGTGAACCGTCTTGCCACACCCCGGGCACACCCGATGCTCATCGTTCATGGTCGAGTCGGCGATCATACGCCGTCGTCGTTGACCGCGGTGTCGTCGGTCAGGTGACCCTTGCCCGAGCCGCTCTCACAATCGCCCAGAGTCCCCCCTGGCTGCATCCCGGTCCTTGCCGCGATCTAGGGCCTCGTGCAAGATACGCACATCAGCGGAACCGCATGGGAGTCCTATGACAAAGTCCGAACCGACGACGTTCGGCAGCTACATCGCGAGCGCTCGTAAGAAGGTTCCTCTCAGTCAGAAGCAGTTGGCTGAGCGGGTTCTGCGTGAGGAAGACGGTCAGCCCATCTCGCCTCAGTACCTCAATGATATCGAGCGCGATCGGCGCAGCCCCAGCTCCGACCACCTGATCCTACAGTTTGCGAAGGCCCTTAAGGTCGATGCTGACTACCTGCACTACCTCGCAGGCAAGCTGCCCGACGAAATTCGGGCCAAGAACCTGCCCGAGGAGTTGGTCAAGGCGGCGTTTACGGCCTTTCGAAAGCCGCTGAAGAAGTAACCCATGGTGATGTACGTTCGCGATCAGACCGGACGGTTCCACCAGAGACCGCACTACAAACAAGAGGAGCTCGATCACGAGTGTGAGTCGCTCATCACTCAGTTCCTCAAAGGTCTCCATGGCGATGTTCGGTATCCGGTTGGAACCGAAGATCTGAAGACGCTCATCGAGCGCGATACGGAAGACCTGGATGTGTACGCGGATCTCTCGAGCTACGGCGCGGAGGTCGAGGGTGTTACGGAGTTCAATCCCGGTCGCAGACCCTCGGTGAAAATAAGGTCCCAGCTCACGGAGGACAGCCGATACGAGAACCGGCTGCGCACGACACTCACTCACGAGTACGGGCACGTGCGATTCCATGGCTATCTGTTCGAGACGGAACCGCCGCAGGCCGAACTACTCAGCAGGCAGCCGAACCGGAACAAGATCATCTGCAAGCGTGATTCGATGATAGACGCAGCGCAGACCGACTGGATGGAATGGCAAGCGGGCTATGTCTGTGGGGCGCTCCTGATGCCCAAGACCGCCGTTCTGGTCGCATGTCGTAGCTACGTCGAGCAGCATCGGATCTACGGAAAGATCTCGTTGCAGACCACACACGGCGCCGCGCTCATCGCTAAGATCACAGCGATCTTCAAGGTGTCGAACGATGCAGCGCGGGTTCGACTGCTGAAGCTTGACCTAGTCACCGCAGGTCCCGCCACCCGCTCCCTGTTCGATCAATAAAAATCTTCGGTGTCGGCTTGCAGCTCGTCTGGGCTATGATACGCTAATCAGCGTATCGGCGGATAAGCGGGGGCGCGGTGGTCGCGTTCCCTCTTTCCGGCGGAAAGCAGGGAGTACACGCAAATGAACACAGAAGCAGCCAGCGCCGAGAGTCAGGTAAGCGTTCGGTCCTACCCGTCGCAGACAGCGGCGGCCTGACGGGGTAGTTCTGGTGGGCGATGCGAGGCACCGCCGGGCAGACCGAGGACGACGCGACGAAGGACGTTCGCGTCGAGGGCC
>Ga0134125_10009319_pt1 | contig 11056 bp, 7 predicted proteins | sample KB31751_FD_96464 | JGI IMG/M metagenome (GOLD analysis project Ga0134125, IMG submission 96464) | Terrestrial soil microbial communities with excess Nitrogen fertilizer from Kellogg Biological Station, Michigan, USA - KB3-175-1 | ecosystem: Environmental > Terrestrial > Soil > Unclassified ...
CATCGACACCCCTGGGGTTGCCCTGCTGAAGGTCGAGGCGGAGTCCGCGCAGTATTGGGAAGCCACGGGCGGCCCCCTCAAGATGACCATGGAAATGCTCAGGGCCCGCGGATCGGACCACAGCCGGATATCGGCCGATCGGAGAAGACCGAGCTGTAGGAAGCGGAGCCCCCGTGTACACCGACGCGTCATTGGCCCCCGGGGCGGGGCTCGCGGCCTCGGGGCCGGTAGCATCGGCTACGTGATCCCTCCCATCGAGCTGTCCGCCGCCATCCACCTGAGGACGTTGGAGCGGCCCGACGCCGGGGAGCTAGCGGCGGCGCATCGGCTCAACCGCGAGTACCTGGCCCCGTGGGAACCGCGTCGATCCGAGGCGTTCTACACCGCCGCCGGCCAAGCGGAGGCGATCACACGCCAGATCGTGGACCGGGATGCGGGGCGCTCGCTGCCCCTGGTGCTGGCCACCCCGGACGAGGTCATCGGCCAGGCGACGTTGTCCGGGATCACCCATGGCGCCTTCGAAAGCGCGGCGCTGGGGTATTGGATCGACGAGCGGTACCAGGGCAGGGGGCTGATGTCGCGCGCACTGGCCGCCGTCGTCGAGGTTTCACGCTCCGTCCTGGGCCTGCACCGTCTCGAGGCGCAGACGCTCCCGGACAACGACGCCTCGCAGCACGTGCTCGGGAAGCTGGGCTTTGAGCGGATCGGCTACGCGCCGCGGTACCTGCGCATCGCCGGGGCATGGCGGGACCATGTGATGTACCAGCTGATCCTGGCGGACTGACGTGGCTGACCGCCGTCGTCGGCGGGGTGCCTAGTCCGGGATGCCTAGTTCGGGATGCCTAGCCCCGGATGCCCGGCCCGGGATGACTAGTCCGGCATGCCGTTCACGACCTGCAGGTACTGTGCGAAGGTCTGGCGCCCGAAGGGTTCCCCGGGCACCAGGTTCGCCCCGGCGTCGAGCCCCTGGAAGGCCTGCAGGAAGGGGAGCCGGATCTGGAGCGAGGGGCGCCTGACGCCGCGGGCCGCGCGCCACTGCCGGAACAGCTCCCCGATGCCCAATTGCTCGGGGCCGCCGATGTCCTCCACACGCCCCTGCGGTCCACCGGTGGCGAGGTCGGCCAGCCGGCCGGCCACCTCGGAGACCGCGATGGTCTGGAAGCGCGAGGCCGGGGCGATGACCACCGGCATGCGCCGTTGGGCGGAGAAGAGCTGGTCGATCAGGGTGTGGAACTGCGTGGCCCGCTGGATGGTCATCGGGACCCCGGAGGCGCCGGCGATCTTCTCGATCTCCACGCGCTGGTCGTAGTACGGCATGGGGATGTCCTCGATCCCGACGATAGAGATGAGCACCAGATGCCCGACGCCGGCCCCTTGGGCCGCCGCGGTGAGGTTGCGGGCCAGCCGGAGGTCCTTCCGCCCGCCGGTCTGCGCGCAATGGATCACGGTCTCCACATCGCTCAGGGCGTCGTCCAGCCCCTCGCCCGTGAACAGATCGGCGGGGCGCAGCCCGTTGCGGCCGCTGCTGGAGGAGCCGGCGGCATCCCGGCCGGCAGCGCGGAGCGCAGCGAGCGTCGGGGCGCCGAGCTGCCCGGTGGCCCCGGTGACGAGGATGGTCATGGTCTTCCTTTCGAACACCCGCCCGCCGGGCGGCGCGGGCCGACAACTGGTGCCTCCAGTCTGCCGCCGGATGCGGCCGGGCGGTAGGGCAGCGATGGGGAAGACTGGGTGCATGAACATCACCAAGTCGGTCGTCCTCTTCGCCCTGGCCGCCGTGGCCGAAATCGGCGGCGCCTGGCTGATCTGGCAGACGGTGCGCGAGGACAAGGCCTGGTGGCTGGCCGGGGTTGGCGTCATGGCCCTGGGGGCCTACGGGTTCGTGGCGACCCTGCAGCCGGAGGCGAACTTCGGGCGCATCCTCGCCGCCTACGGGGGAGTGTTCGTGGCCGGTTCGCTGGCCTGGGGAATCGCGCTGGACGGGTTCCGGCCCGACCGGTGGGACGTGGTCGGGGCGATGATCTGCCTGGTCGGAGTCGCCGTCATCATGTTCATGCCCCGCGACGCCGCCTGAGGCGCGGCGAAAAAGTGCTGGGGTTGCGCCAGTAGCGTCCAAGCCGACGGCAGTCGTACGTGGCCCGGGCCCCGGTGCTCGTTCCGCGTCCGAATGTTTCCCGGGATGACGGCGGAAAGGACACGGGACGACGGCGAATCCCCCGCGGGTGGGCAGCTCCCGGGTCACATCGGGTCACCAACCGTCATCCGCCGTCACGGCACCCCGACGGGGCCGGGGAACGACTAGTTTCGGCAGCAGCAGCCGCGAACCGACCCCACGAACCGACGCCAGGAGAAACCATGACCGAACAGACTGCCGAACGCACCGGCGCGGCCTACGCCGCATTGGCCGCCCGCTTCCGCCCGATCTTCGGGCGCATTGCCGCCGGTGCCTCCGCCCGGGAGCAGGACCACGAGCTGCCAGCCGACCAGATCCGCGAACTGGCCGCTGCCGGCTTCGGTGCCCTGCGCGTTCCCCTCGAGCGCGGTGGGCTCGGTGCCTCGCTGCCGCAGCTCTTCGCGCTGCTGACCGAGCTGGCCGCAGCGGACTCGAACATCGCCCAGGCCCTGCGCGCCCACTTCGCCTTCGCCGAGGACCGCCTCCTGGCCGCACCGGGGCCCGGCCGGGATCTGTGGCTGGAGCGCTTCGTGCGCGGGGAACTGGTCGGCAACTCATGGACCGAGGTGGGCTCCGTAGAGGTCGGCCAGGTGCAGACGAAGGTCGTTCCCGCCCCGGACCTGGGGCCGGGGCGGTTCCGGGTGAACGGGACCAAGTACTACTCCACCGGCAGCATCTTCGCCGACTGGATCGACGTGTACGCCGAGCGCACCGATACCTCGACCCGCATCATCGCCGCCATCGACGCCCACCAGCCCGGCGTCACGCACGGTGACGACTGGGACGGGTTCGGGCAGCAGACCACAGGATCCGGGACCTCCACGTTCACCGACGCCGTCGTGGGGGAGGAGAACCTCATTGACTTCGACACGCGGTTCAAATACCAGACGGCCTTCTACCAGGCGGTGCTGCTGGTCGTGCAGGCCGGCAGCATCCGGGCGGCCCAGCGCGAGTTCTCCGACGAGGTCCGTGTGCGCACGCGCACGTTCAGCCATGCCGCGGCACCGGTCTGGCGGGAGGATCCGCAGATCCTGCAGGTCATCGGCGAACTGGCCGCCGCCGGGTTCGCCGGCGAGGCCATCGTCCAGCGCGTGGCCGGTGCATTGCAGGATGCCCATGATGCGGCCTTGGACCTGCGGGCCGGGTTGATCACCGTCGAGGAGGAGGAACGCGTGAACGACGCCGCCGAGCTCGCCTCCTCGGAGGCGCAGGTGGCGCTCACGCCGCTATCCGTCAACGCGATCTCGCACGCCTTCGACGCCCTGGCCGCCTCGGCGACGTCCACCGCGAAGAACCTGGACCGCCACTGGCGCAACGCCCGCACCGTGGGCAACCACAATCCCTACGTCTTCAAGGCGCGCCTGGTCGGGGACCGCTCGGTCAACGGCAGCGCATTGCCGCGGGTTTGGGCCATCGGCGCGACGGCCGCGGCCACGTAGCCCCGCCACGTTCAACGACACCGTCAGCGCAGCGCTTGACCCCCCGCCTCCGGCCACTTCCACCTCGACCTGTGGGAAGCCCCAGAGGCGCCTCCTGGTGGCCCGGCGGCTGAGGCGGGCCGATTACCCGCCCGCCCCGGAGACCTGCGCCGACTCGCAGATCCTTTCCCATGGGAGGGCTGCGGGCCAGACAGAGGTCGAGATGGAATTAGCGCATGTTTCCGGTGCGTTAGGAGAAGCCCCTAGTAAAGCCGGATTTACATCCCTAGGCTGGGTGCCATGACACAGGACACTCGCGCTGCGGGGCCTGACGGCCCGGCCTCCGACGCCTTGCTGAAGCTGGGCCGCTTCTTCACCCGCTGGGACGAGACCGACGACGGCCGGGCCGTGTTCCGCGAAGGCGGCCGCAAGGGCGACTCCTTCTACCGGGACCGCTGGAGCCACGACAAGGTCGTCCGGTCCACGCACGGGGTCAACTGCACCGGGTCGTGTTCCTGGAAGATCTACGTCAAGGACGGGATCATCACCTGGGAGTCGCAGCAGACCGACTACCCCTCGGTCGGCCCGGACCGCCCCGAATACGAACCCCGCGGTTGCCCCCGCGGCGCCGCGTTCTCCTGGTACACCTACTCGCCGACCCGCGTGCGCTACCCCTACGTCCGTGGGGTGCTGCTGGAGCTCTACCGGGAGGCCAAGGAGCGCCTGGGCGACCCGGTCCTCGCCTTTGCCGAGGTCGCCGCCGACCCGGGGAAGCGCAAGGCCTACCAGCAGGCCCGCGGCAAGGGCGGACTGGTGCGCACCAGCTGGGCCGAGGCCATCGAGATCGCCGCTGCCGCCCACGTGAACACCATCAAGACCCATGGACCCGACCGGTGCGCGGGGTTCTCCCCGATCCCCGCGATGTCGATGGTCAGCCACGCCGTGGGCAACCGCTTCATGCAGCTCATCGGCGGGGTGATGACCAGCTTCTACGACTGGTACGCCGACCTGCCGGTGGCCAGCCCGCAGGTCTTCGGCGACCAGACCGACGTCCCGGAATCCGGCGACTGGTGGGACTCCACCTACCTGCTGATGTGGGGCTCCAACGTGCCCGTTACCCGCACCCCGGACGCACACTGGATGACAGAGGTCCGCTACAAGGGCACCAAGGTCGTCTCGGTCAGCCCCGACTACGCCGACAACACCAAGTTCGCCGACGAGTGGCTTCCCGCCCAGGCCGGCACCGACGCCGCCCTGGCGATGGGCATGGGGCACGTGCTGCTCAAGGAGTTCTTCGTGGACCGGACGGTCCCGTTCTTCCACGACTACGTCCGGCAGTACACCGACCTGCCGTTCCTGGTCTCGTTGACCGAGCACCCCGACGGGGGCGGCCTGGTGCCGGGCAAGTTCCTCACCGCAGCCGACCTGGACGATGCCGACGGCGGGGCCGACGCGTCCGGGCCGCAATGGCAGGGGGCCGCCGGGAACTCGCCGTTCGCCGGCAAGCACGCCGCCCCCGAGGCCGGCAGGGCCGCTCCCGGAGGTGGCGGCCGGGCGGACGCGGCCTTCAAGACCGTCGTCTGGGATGCCGCGACCGGCGCCCCCGCCGTGCCCAACGGCTCGCTCGGGTTCCGCTACAACGCCGAGGACGAGGGCAAGTGGAACCTCGACCTCGGCGACATCGACCCCGCCCTGAGCCTGCACGGCACCGAGGGCAGCACGACGGCGGGGATCCGGCTGGCGCTCTTCGATGACCCGGCCGGAGCCGGGACCGTGGTCCACCGTGGGGTCCCGGTCCGCAAGGTGGCCGGGCGTCTGGTCACCACGGTGTTCGACCTGATGCTCGCCCAGTACGGGGTCGGCCGGGAGGGCCTGCCGGGGGACTGGGCCTCCGGGTACGACGACGCCTCCGTCGCCTACACCCCGGCCTGGCAGGAGGCGATCACCTCGGTGCCCGCCGAGGCCTGCGCCCGGATCGGCCGCGAGTTCGCCGCCAACGCCGAGGAATCCGGCGGCCGCTCGATGATCATCATGGGCGCCGGGATCTGCCAGTGGTTCCACGGCGACGCCACCTACCGCGCGATCCTGTCGCTGCTGCTGCTCACCGGGTCGATGGGCCGCAACGGCGGCGGCTGGGCGCACTACGTGGGACAGGAGAAGTGCCGGCCGATCACCGGGTGGATCTCGCTGGCCAACGCGCTGGACTGGTCGCGGCCACCGCGCACGATGATCGGCACCGGCTACTGGTACATGCACACCGACCAGTGGCGCCAGGACGGGTACTCGGCCGACGCGCTGAAGTCCCCGCTCTCCGAGGGCTCGCTCGACGGCCTGCACACCGCCGACGCGCTGGCCAAGTCCGCGGCGCTGGGGTGGATGCCCTTCTACCCGCAGTTCGACGCCAACCCGATGGATGTCGCCGACGCGGCCACGGCGGCAGTGGAGTCCGGCAGCGCGGAGGATCCGGCGTCGTACGTGGCCTCCGAACTGAAGGAGGGCCGGCTGCGGCAGGCGATCGAGGATGTCGACGCCCCGCGGAACTGGCCGCGCACGCTGGTGCTGTGGCGCTCGAACCTCTTCGGCTCCTCGGCCAAGGGCAACGAGTACTTCCTGCGCAACCTGCTGGGCACCCACCACAACGTGCTGGGCGCCGACAACGAGGGCGAGGCCCAGCGCCCGCGCGACGTGGCGTGGCACGAGCAGGCCCCCGAGGGGAAGCTGGACCTGCTGGTCTCCGCCGACTTCCGGATGACCAGCACCACGCTGCTCTCCGACGTCGTCTTCCCGGCGGCGACCTGGTACGAGAAGCACGACCTCTCCTCGACCGACATGCACCCGTTCGTGCACGCCTTCACCCCGGCGATCGACCCGCCGTGGCAGGCCAAGACCGACTTCGAGATGTTCACGCTGCTGGCCCGCGAACTGTCCCGGCAGGCCAAGCGGCACCTCGGCGTGCGCAGGGACCTCGTCGCGCACCCGATGCAGCACGACACCCCCGGCCAGCTCGCCGCCCCCGGCGGCCACGCCAGCGATTGGCGCGGCACGGACGTCCCCGCAGTGCCCGGACGCAACATGCCGCACTTCACCGTCGTCGAGCGCGACTACACGGCCATCGCGGACCAGCTGCTCAGCGTCGGGCCGCTGGCCGATTCGAAGGGCTTCACGGTCAAGAACGTCACCTACAAGGTCCGCGGGGAGGTCGAGCGGCTGGGCCGGCTGCACGGGGTGATGTCCCACGGCCCGGCGGCCGGGCGCCCGGCGATCGACACCGACGCCCGCATGGCCGAGGCGATCCTGTCCTTCTCCGGCACGACCAACGGCGCGCTGGCCGTGCAGGGGTTCCACGACCTGGAGAAGCGGGTCGGCAAGCAGCTGGCCGACCTGGCCGAGGGGTCGGAGGAAAAACGGATCACGTTCGCGATGACCCAGGCCGGACCGCAACCGGTGATCACCTCCCCGGAGTGGTCCGGCTCGGAGACCGGGGGCCGGCGCTACGCCCCGTTCACGGTGAACATCGAGCGGCTCAAGCCCTTCCACACGCTCACCGGGCGGATGCACTTCTACCTGGACCACGACTGGATGCGCGACGTCGGGGAACAGCTGCCCAACTACCGGCCGCCGCTGGACATGCACCGGCTCTTCGGCGAACCGAAGCTGGGCACCACCGGGGAACTGGAGATCACGGTGCGCTACCTGACCCCGCACTCCAAGTGGTCGATCCACTCCGAATACCAGGACAACCTGCTGATGCTCTCGCTCTCGCGCGGCGGGCCGACCGTCTGGATGTCCCCGGCGGACGCCGCGGCGATCTCGGTGGCGGACAACGAATGGGTGGAGTGCGTGAACGCCAACGGCGTGCTGGTCGCCCGGGCGATCGTCAGCCACCGGATGCCCGACGGGGTGGCCTACGTCTACCACGCGCAGGAGCGCACCATCGACGTGCCCAAGTCCGAGGCCACCGGCCGGCGCGGCGGCATCCACAACTCGGTGACCCGCCTGCTGGTCAAGCCGACCCACCTGATCGGCGGGTACGCCCAGCTGTCCTACGCATTCAACTACTTCGGTCCCACGGGCAACCAGCGGGACATGGTGTCCACGATCCGCCGTCGTTCCCAGGAGGTGACGTACTGATGCGTGTCATGGCCCAGATGGGCATGGTGATGAACCTGGACAAGTGCATCGGCTGCCATACATGCTCGGTGACCTGCAAGCAGGCCTGGACCAACCGCGCCGGCATGGAATACGTCTGGTTCAACAACGTCGAGACCCGGCCCGGGCAGGGGTATCCGCGCCGCTACGAGGACCAGGAGCGGTGGAAGGGCGGCTGGACGCTGAACAAGGCCGGCCGGATCAAGCTCAAGGCCGGCGGCAAGGCGGCCAAGCTGCTGGGGCTGTTCGCCAGCCCGGTGCAGCCGGAGCTGAAGGACTACTACGAACCGTGGACCTACGACTACAAGATGCTCGTCGAGGCCCCGCTGGGCGACGACTTCCCGGTCGCGCGGCCCAAGTCGCTGATCACCGGCGAGGACACCAAGATCACCTGGAGCGCCAACTGGGACGACAACCTGGGCGGCACCACCGAGCTGGGCCATCTGGACCCGATCGTGGAGAAGGTCCGGCGCGAGTCGAACGAGAAGATCAAGTTCGACTACGAGCAGACCTTCATGTTCTACCTGCCGCGCATCTGCGAGCACTGCCTGAACCCCTCCTGCATGGCCTCCTGCCCGTCCGGGGCGATCTACAAGCGGGTCGAGGACGGCATCGTGCTGGTGGACCAGGACCGCTGCCGCGGCTGGCGCCAGTGCGTGACCGGCTGCCCCTACAAGAAGATCTACTTCAACCACAAGACCGGCAAGGCCGAGAAGTGCACGTTCTGCTACCCGCGCATCGAGGTCGGCCAGCCGACCGTGTGCTCGGAGACCTGCGTGGGCCGGCTGCGCTACCTGGGGTTGTTCCTGTACGACGCCGATGCGGTCACCGAGGCCGCCTCGACGGAGGACGTCCAGGACCTCTACGAGGCCCAGATGGACGTCATCCTGGACCCGCACGACCCCCACGTGCAGGCCGAGGCCCGCAAGCAGGGCATCGCCGAGGACTGGCTGGAGGCCGCGCGCCGCTCGCCGGTCTACAAGCTGGCCAAGGAGTACCGGGTCGCGCTGCCGCTGCACCCCGAGTACCGCACCATGCCGATGGTCTGGTACGTCCCGCCGCTCTCCCCGGTCACCGACCTGCTCAAGGAGCAGGGCCACGACGCCGAGGACGCCGGGAACCTGTTCGGGGCGATCGACGCGCTGCGCATCCCGGTGGAGTACCTGGCCGAGCTGTTCACCGCCGGGGACACCGGCAAGATCGACACGGTGCTCAAGAAGCTCGCGGCCATGCGCTCCTACATGCGCGGCATCTCGATGGGCAACGACCCGGACGATTCCATCCCCGAACGGGTGGGCATGTCAGGGGAGGAGCTCTACGAGATGTACCGGCTGATGGCCATCGCCAAGTACGAGGAACGCTACGTCATCCCCACCGCCCACGTGGAGCAGGCCCACGACCTGGAGGAGATGGGCTGCTCGCTGGACTTCGAGGACGGCCCGGGCATGTACGAGGACTCCCCGTTCGGCGAGGCCAGCGGCACCCCGACCCCGGTGGCCATCGAGAACTTCTACGCCCTGCAGGCGCGGCAGACCTCCGAGGAACCGCCCGGGGCGGCCAGCCTGCGCGGCCGCGTGAACCTGCTGAACTGGGATGGCACCGGCCGTCCGTCGGGCCTCTTCCCCGACCCCCACCACCCGGACCGGACCACGCCGGGCCAGGAGGACGCCAAGGAGGAGATCGCCGAATGAGTGCCTCCGCTTCCTCCGCCTCCTCCGCCGGACCGGCGGCGCCGGGCAGCACCGTGCTGTACCAGGTGGTCTCCCATCTGCTGTCCTACCCCGACGCCGAACTCATCGAACGGCTGCCGCTGCTGCGCGCCGCCCTCGACGAGTGCGCCGCCACTGGCGCGCCTGCCCCGCGGTGGGGTCGGCGCCAGCGGACCCCGGCCCTGGACCACGCGGCGCTCGCCGGCGTGGCCACCCTGGTCGACCACCTGGAGGCCACCGGCCTGCGCGAGCTGGAGCGGACCTACGTGGAGACGTTCGACCTGAGCCGCAAGCATGCCCTCTACCTCTCCTACTGGACCGACGGGGACACCCGCCGGCGCGGCGAGGTGCTCGGCCGCTTCAAGCAGGCCTACCGCGACACCGGGCTGATGGTCACCCCCGGCGGCGAGCTGCCCGATTACCTGCCGCTGGTGCTCGAATACGCGGCCGTGGCCGACCCGGTCGCCGGCCGCGGGCTGCTCGTCGAGTTCCGGCCCAGCCTGGAGATGCTGCGCCTGGCCCTCGAGGAGGCCGCCTCCCCCTATGCCGCCGCCGTGAGCGCGGTGTGCTCCACCCTGCCCGGTGCCTCGCCGGCGGACCGGCAGGCCGTCATGGCCCTGGCCGGAGTCGGGCCACCGGCCGAGGCCGTGGGATTGGAACCGTACGACGCCCGGCTTCTTCCGGTGAGAGGGACCTGACATGCCAGCGAACGTGGACCTGCTCGACATCGTGCTCTGGGGCGTGCTGCCCTACGTCATGGCCGCAGTGCTGGTCGGCGGGCTGATCTGGAGGTACCGCTACGACCAGTTCGGGTGGACCACCCGCTCCAGCCAGCTCTACGAATCGCGGCTGCTGCGCATTGCCTCGCCGGTGTTCCACTTCGGGATCCTCGCGGTGCTCGCCGGGCACCTGTTCGGCCTGGTCATCCCGATGTCCTGGACGGAGGCGGTGGGCATGAGCCAGGAGTTCTACCACTTCAACGCCCTCTTCGTCGGCGGCGTCGCGGGCGTCGGGACGCTAGGCGGGATCATCCTGCTCGTCATCCGGCGGCGGACCACCGGCCCGGTGTTCATGGCAACGACGAAGAACGACAAGATGATGTACGTGGTGCTCGTGGCCGCGATCGTCTTCGGGCTCTGGACGACGCTGGCCAGCGTGTTCCTGGGCGGGCACGGGCACAACTACCGCGAGACCGTCTCTCCCTGGTTCCGCTCGCTGTACATCCTGCAGCCGGACATCTCCTCGATGGCCGCCGCGCCGTTCTCCTTCCACCTGCATACCCTGGTGGGCATGGTGCTGTTCGTGATCTGGCCCTTCACCCGGCTGGTCCACGCCTTCACCGCTCCGCTGCACTACATCTTCCGCCCCTACATCGTCTACCGCTCCCGCGACCGCCAGCACGGCAGCACGCCGGTGCGCCGCGGCTGGTCCGGCGTGGGGTTGGCGGACCGCGAGCGCGACCGGCGGTAACAGGGCAGAGAGACCCGGGAAGCGCGCCGGGCAGGGGCACGGGTCGCCTTCGAGAGCCGTGGAATTGGGTTCCTTGACGTGGGACGCAGTTCCACTTCACACTGATGTGACACAGCTCATGTTCCAGCCCCGATCCGAGG
>Ga0134125_10009321_pt1 | contig 11055 bp, 6 predicted proteins | sample KB31751_FD_96464 | JGI IMG/M metagenome (GOLD analysis project Ga0134125, IMG submission 96464) | Terrestrial soil microbial communities with excess Nitrogen fertilizer from Kellogg Biological Station, Michigan, USA - KB3-175-1 | ecosystem: Environmental > Terrestrial > Soil > Unclassified ...
TATGGCCGAGGATGACCCCCACGAGACCGACAACGAGCAACGGCATCGCCTGTGGTGGGGTGTGCGCCGCACCGGCCCTGTGCAGTGGGTTTCCATTTTCATCGTGCTCGCGATGGTCGTCGCGCTGTTCTGGCTTGCGATCCACTTCTCCAGGCCGGCCAGCTTTTGACGCGCAGCTGCGCCACACCGGGTTGTCGCCGGAGCGGTTCAAGGATTTCTGGCGATAGGCCTGCCGATGAGCGAGGTAGCCCCAGCATTCACATTCGGACGCCCGTTCCTACTATTCTCTTGCAATCAAGCTGTCGCGGGGGTGAACTGATGCCGGGGGCGTAATGACGGTGAAGAGCAATGAAGGTTCTTGCCGCGACACTCGCTCTGCTCCTGTCCAGTCCGGCCGCCGCTCAAGAGTGCAAATCGTGCTCAGAGGCCGACGCCTGCATACAGACGTACGTTAAGGCAGCGTCGGCGGCCCAAAGGGCCACCAAAGTGGCAATCCGGGATTGGCAGCAAAATCTGAAGGCCTCCGCAGAATTTTCCAGCAGGGGCATGGCCGCTCTGCAAAGCGCCATGGTTACGCAAGTTCGTTCCGAGCTTGATCGCCTGAAGGATTGCCTGGCCAAGATCAAGTAACGCCGGGGAGACTGCAGCGCCCGACCAACGAGTTCGTCGGAGATGTGAACATTTCTTGGTTAAATTCGCATTGCACGCTATGAAAACGGGAGCTCATCGATCGGGATAACCCAATGGCTCGCGCTAAATGCCCGAATTGCGCAGCGGAGACGGATTTCGAATCCGCCTTCTGTCAGGCTTGCGGCACGCCCCTCGCGGACCCTGCAATGCCGAGACGGCCGCCAGCCGTCGCGTCGCGCCGCGCGGAGCGGCGGCCGATAACCGTCCTGTTTTGCGATATCGTCGGTTCGGTTTCGCTGGCCAATACGCTGGATCCCGAGGACATGATGCAAGTCCTCGATGTGTTTCGGGCGTCCTGCGATGACATCATCGCGCGTCACAATGGCTACGTCGCCAGATACCTGGGCGACGGCGTGCTCGCTTATTTCGGATATCCAAGCGCCGACGAAGAAGAAGCTTCGCGTGCCGTTCGGGCTGCTCTCGCGCTGCAGGCGGCGATGGGAAGCTTGCCCTTACCGAACGGAATCAAATGCCAGGTGAGAATCGGCGTCGCCACCGGCCTTGTGGTGATCGGCGACCTTGTCAGCCGCGGTGAAATCCGGGAGGTCGATGTCGTTGGCGAGACGCCGAACCTCGCCGCGCGGCTGCAGAGCGCGGCGCCGGCGGGAGGCGTCATCGTCTCCGAGGCTACGCAGCGGATCACGGCGGGGCTGTTCACGTATCGACCACTGGCGCCGTTGACGCTGAAGGGGTTCGACGCTCCCGTGCAGGCCTTCGAGGCGCTCAATGCGACCGAGTCCGGCAGCCGTTCCCGGGCCAGGGCCGAAAGCGCGCGCACACCCATTTTCGGCAGGGACCACGAGCTGAGGACCCTCATCGATCGCTGGTCGAGGGTTCGCGCCGGCCAGGGTCAGGTCGTCCTGATCCGGGGAGAGGCCGGTATCGGCAAATCCCATCTCGTCGAAGCCCTGCGGCGCCACGTCGCCGATGCACCGCACGTGCAATCCACCTGGAATTGCGGACCCAACACCACCGATTCCGCGCTTTATCCGGTCGCCGAGCAGCTTGCGCGAACGGCCGGCTTCGAGCGTGGCGAATCTGTCGAGGGGAGACGCGCCAAACTCGCACGACTGGTGACGCGCTTTGGACTGACGTCGCCGCTCAGCACGGCTGCGATTGCTGATTTTCTCGGCCTTCCGCCGGCGCCTTCGTCGCCGCTTGAGGGCTTGACCCCGGACAAGCTCAAGGCGGTGACGCTCGACACGCTGCTCGCCAGTCTGGACGCGTGGGCGGGCCAGCAGACCACGCTGCTGGCGATCGAGGATCTGCACTGGAGCGATTCGACGACGCTCGAGCTTCTCGATCGCGTTGCAGCGAAAGCCAAGGGTCGTCCCTGGATGATCCTGGCAACCGCCCGGCCCGAATTTTCGAACCGCTGGACCGAAATTGCCGATGTCCTGCATATCGAATTGACGCGCCTCGACCGCGGCGCCGCCGAGCGCATCTGCGCACATTTTGACGCGGCCGCCGCGCTTCCGCCGGAAGCCTCACGGCAGATCGTCGCCCGCTGCGACGGCATTCCGCTGTTCATCGAGGAGATGACGAAATCTGTCCTCGAAGGCATGGCGGCGGCGCCGACGCGCCAAGGCGATGCCAAAGTCTTTATTCCGGCCACGTTGCACGATTCGCTGGTGGCGCGGCTCGATCGTCTGGGGCCCGCGCGGCGGATCGCCAACTTCGGCGCGACGATCGGCCGGCGCTTCAGCTACGATCTTCTGGCCGAGGTCATGAATGCGCCGGAAGCCGAGCTGAGACAGGGGTTGCTGGAGCTGACCCGGTCGGGCCTGGTCGAAAGTCATGGGCTGCCGCCGCAAAGCGAATACCTGTTCAAGCATGCGCTCATTCGCGACGCGGCCTATGAGTTGGTCCTGAAGCGCGAGCGCGACGCGCTGCATCGGCAGATCGCGACCGTGTTGCGCGAACAATTCTCTGAATTACAGGAGAAGGAGCCCGAACTCCTGGCCTATCATTTGACCGAGAGCGGTGCCGCGTCCGAGGCGATCCCGCTCTGGGCGGCAGCCGGCCAACGCGCCGCGTCCCGAGCCGCGCATGTGGAGGCGGTCGGGCATTTGGAGACAGCGGTCGAGTTGCTGCGGCGTCAACCGCCCGGCGCCGAGCGTGCCGCGGCGGAACTCCCGTTGCTGCTGGGACTGGCTGTGAGCCTTTCGGCCTCGCGCGGCTACGCGGCGCCCGAGGTCGGTCGGGTGCTCGCGGAAGCGCGGGTGATTTGCGATGCCATGGGCAACGTCCCGGAGCTGTTCGCGGTGCTCAGGAACGCCTGCAGCTTCTACATCGTCGCGGTCGAGATGGGCCCCGCCGCGGAAACCGCGCGCCTGTGTCTGGACATGGCGAGCAAGACGGATCTGCCCGAACAACGAATCGAAAGCCAATACGCGCAGGGCTATCTGTTGTACATGCGCGGCGAGCTCGCAGAGGCGCGGAAGTATCTTGAGAACGCCGGAGAACTCTACCGGCGGCATGATGGCGCGCAACTTGTGTTTCCCAGCCCGCAGGACCCGATGGTCGGAAGCCTCTGCGCTCTCATGCAGGTCATCAACGCGCTGGGCGACGAGGCCGGCGCCAATCGGGTCGAGGAAGAGTTGCAAGCCCACGTCCTGCGACTGGGGCGCGACTACGATCGCGCTTACAGCCTCTGCTTTCGAGCTCTCCTCGCCAGCGCGCGACGCAGCTACGTTCGGCTGCGCACTCTCGCCGACGAGGCCCTGGCGGTCTGCAACGAACGGTCCTATCCTCTCTATGGTGCGATCGCCTCATTCTACAAAGGCGTCGCGATCGGGCATCTCGAAGATGCGGACGCCGGCCTGCACATGGCAATGTCGGCTTTCGACGCTTTGGACCGGATCGGATGCAAGCTCGCGCGAGCGGATCGGCTCCATGACATCGGGCGCGTGCGGATGGCGATGGGCGATTTCGGCGACGCCTTGTCTGTCATCGACGTCGCTATCGCCGACTCGATGTCTTGCGGCGAAACCTTCCCGCTTCCGATGCTCCGCCGAACGCGAGCCGAACTCCTCGCCGGTGCCGGGCGGCTCACGCCCGACATGGCGACGAAGGGCCGCGCTGGCGCTCTTCCTGGCGCGCCGCCGAAATAGGCCCTGCCGAGGACGGGGCGAAGGCTGGATTCTATCAGGCTCCGAAGTGAACCTGGTTCACGCGAGCGGAACTGCCGTTCCGGACACGTAGTCGCAACTTGCCCAGAACCCGTATTTGGTCGTCAGCGTCACCTTGCCGCCGTTGGGCGTGCCGAGCCCAAGCTCCGTGACAACAGGCAGACTGTCGAAAACCCCAAGCTCGAGTGTCCAGTCGCCCTGAAGGAATCGCATGTCGCGTAGCGTCGCCAGGGTGAGCGGTCCCTCGAGCAGGGTTTGGTAGATGGAGGCGTCCGAACCGTCGGCCGAGCGGAATTGCTTGAGATACCAGACCGGGACGGGAATTCCCGGGCTGAACAGGAAATCCGACTTGTACCGACCTTCGGCGATTGGTTTCAAAAGCTCCGGGCTTGCGCCGGCGGCCAGTCGAGCAAAGACCTCGGCGGGGAATTTTGTCGATGCCGAGGTATTTTGCAGCGGCGTCGCGGTAAGATTACTTCCGCTCAGTGACAGGAATTCCTGCTGACTTGCGATGGCGTCCGGCGCAAATGTCTTGATGAGCATCGCCGAGGCGATAAACGGCCCGGCCGATGGAGAGGTCGCGGGCGCGACGATGTTCGAGAAATATTTGGGATACCCCATGATCTCGCGGCCAACCGCAACGGCCAAACCGGAATCAACGAACAGATAGGCGGGGACCCACGCGACCTCTGTGGGCAAGAGTGCGTCGACCTCGAAGCTTCCAACAAGCAGCCAAAAGCCGATGTCGATCTCGGGCATGCCGCCCTGATCGGAAAATGGCGGAGTCGTTGCGACGATGGCGGCATTCTTCACATAGGCCAGGAACACCATGTCCAACAGAACACGAAATCGCTGCCGCCCCGCGATGACGTTGTAGGTCTTGTCCAGATAGCTTTGAAGGGTTGCAACATCGGCGCTGAATCCGAAACTATAGAAATCGGCACCGTTGGCATTGAAGGGCGGCTTGGGAAGGGTGACCCAGCCACCGTAATTGATGTAGTTTTGCGACAATTCGTTCTCCTTTGTCCTGGAGCAGTGTTTGTCCTGGATCAGGGTTGGCCGGTTTCCCGGGCGACGTCGGCTCGGCCGGCGGCCAGCGGTCCATAAAGCGTTTTGGCGTAGACGATCGGGATCTTGACTCCAGACAATGCTGAGGCGGCTGCGAGACCGGACATCGCAGCCACCTCGACAGCGCCGACGTTCACCTCCGGGACCTTGGTCCAGTCGCCGGCGAGGAAGAGGTTGGCGTAACCCGAGTTGCCAGGGTCCAATCTGTACTGAAGCGTATTGGGCAGGCTCAGCACGTAGCGTTCGCTCGGACTGATATTGGCCCGCCAGAATTGCTGATCGAACCGGTCCTGACCCGTCGCGGCGCGCGCGACATGCAGCAGATTCCACTGGAAGTTCGCGCCCTTTCCGGCGTTTGACCACAGCCCCTGCAGTTGTGAGGTCGCCCAGACGAGACCATCCTGTTTTGCCTTCTCCGTCGCAAGCTTGGCGTCGTTGGGCGCGGCCGAGTCAGCCATGACGCCGCAGAAATAGGCCACCGAAAGCGGTTTTGGACTCGGCCAGTCCTCGGCGGGAAGCAGTTGGGACATGTCCGAATAGGTGTCGAGCGGCGACACATATCCGGTCGTGATCGGGCCGAGCGCTTCTGGCGGCGTCTGGGGCGCCACGAAAGGACCGCCAAGGTCCTGCACCGCGCAGTCGACCCAGAATTGCAGCGCCTCGGTACGCACCGTCGCGAGATTCGAGACCATATCGGCCCAGTCTTGCCGCTGATCGACCAGCGCCTTGCAGATCGTTCCGAGCGCGCCGACCGGGATGCCGAGGATCACCTGATCGAAGTCGTGCCCGCGTTGAAGGTGAAGCGTGGCGGTAGCCGGGGGCTGGGGACTGTAGTAATCCTCAAAATTGACGCCGGCAGCCGCAAGCTTCTCGCCGTTCAGGATCTGGTCCCACAGCGTCGCGTTTGGCCAGCTGTGGATTCCCGAAACCGGCGGCCCGAACGGATCGTATTCCGGCACGCCGGGGGCAAGGTCTGCCTGCTGCTCGATGACGATGGTTTCGATCATGCTGCCGTCGGCGCTCGGCAAAAGCGCCGTGACATTGTGGAAGAAGCAGAACGTTACCCCGCGGCTTTTCAGCAGCTGGTAGATCGGCGTGAAGATAGTGTCGCCGAAGCCCGCGGTCGCCTTGAAGAAAAAAGCGCCCTTGTAAGTGAGGCCGAGGCGAAGCAGGGACTGTACGGCTGTGCAGGCCGACAGGCTTGGTTTCGTCCTATCTCCGGCCTCATAGGCAAAACAATAGTCGTACAACGCTCTCAACAAGACGGTCCTGGACAGGAACGTTCGAATGTCGTCCTTCAGCAAGGCGGGCGAGGACTGCAGCAGGAACTCGCGGAAATCGAATGGGTCCAGTGTATGGAAACCCTGTTGGACGCAATCGTTGTCGATCGCTCCAATCGCCATCAAAATTCCAACAAGGCCCTGCTCGAAGATTTTTCGATCGGGCCGACCCTGGGACGCCAGATAGGCAGCGAAGACGAGATAGAGAGCGCAGCGGAGTATGTCGGCGATATCAACCCAATCCAGCTCTGGCACCGACTTGTCGCCGTTTTCCAGCAACTCCGCAGCTCGTCTGGACGCATGCAGCAATACAGTTGCGCCCACGGCCGGAGGGCCACTGGGGACGGAAGCGATCAGGGACTGCACATGCGGTGGCAAGTCCGAAATCCCGGGCATGGCTGCCCCTTGCGGACCGGCCGACAAGACTAATTCCTGATGCTGCCCGATCAGGCGCTCGAGCCATGCGATCATCCGGCGGATCAGCGTCTCGATCGACGGCATGACCGGATCGTTGCCCCAGAGGCTGTCAGCCCCGGGGAAGAGGTTCGGGTCCCCATCCGGATCGAACCAGAAGGACCATGGCGAGTACGTGTCGTTCTCGTGGGAGGTCAGAAAGAATTCGTTTTGGCGCTTGAACGCGTCGCCGATCGTCGCGAGCGGATCGCTTGGCGGGCGGTTCAGCGCCTTGAACGCGAGCCGCATGAGGGTGAAGGCGTTGTCATAGGCTCCCGACCAGATGTGAAGACCGTGCTCCTCGATCCGCTGTCCATAGGCCGGATTGCGTCCGCTCGCGGTCTTGCCCCCAAGGCGCCAGCCGAGCTGGTGCACGGTGATCTCGTATTTTTCTCTGTTGGGATCGATTTCGGTCAGCGCGAGGGCAGCGCTCATGGCGCCCATGCCGCCACCCAGGATCGCAATCTTTACCTTGCCGTCCGCCATGGCACTCGCCCTGTCTATTTTGTGCCGGTAGATTTACACATCCGCTTTCAGCGTTCCATCATTCAGCGCCACAATCCTGGCATCGGTCCACGCTTCGCGGGATGCGGGCGCGAGCGAATTGGAGATAGCCCGCAGCGGCTTGCGACGTCGAAAACATCCTGGAAGGAAGCACTGGCGAGGCATGTCCGGATGCCGAGGTCGTGCTCACGAGTCGATCCTCTTCAACAGATCCGAAACCCTTCACACCGAACCCAACGCTACTCAGCGCCGCGCCAAAGCCTGGAACCCAGACTGAGGCCGAATGCCATTGCTTGAACACCCTTCTATGTTAGAGAGAAAGAATATTTCGCGGTCCGCGCCGCGGCAGATTGCATCGATGTTGGCGCCGAACTTGATGAAGCCCTTTCGAGCGAGGTAATTGAGATCGAGCTTGAGGCCATCCTCAAGGCATGCTCTGGAACGAAGGCGAGGCATTGTTGTACTTGGCAATTATCGTCGGAGCTATTTTGCCGCAGACGCGCTACCAAACAGTATAAGGCTCGCGAGGGTGGGCAACGACGGCGATGGGGTAGCATATGAACCCCGACAGGGCGAAGAAGCATACGTCACAATATGGACGCGATGGGACCAATTAGACCCTATGCCGTCCCAGCAGATTGTCGCCCGCACGCTGGCTTGCCGTGGCTGTGCGAAGCAGTCTCAAGCACCCCTACGACGAACGTGATGGCCCCTACGCGAGCGGCAGCGCGATTTCACACGCGAGCCCTTCGGCGCGCCAATCAAAACGCAGCTCGCCCCTGAGGTAGCCGATCATATCTTTCATAACGTTTGTGCCGAACCCGGTGTGCGTGGGCGGCGTGACGGTCGGCCCACCCGACTCGATCCAGCGCAAGCTGAGCCTTCCATCTGCCGTAATGGACCATGCGATTTCAATGTGACCACTCGCTGCCGATAGGGCCCCGTATTTCGCCGCGTTAGTCGCGAGTTCATGCAAGAAGATTGCAGTAGTCTGAGCCGTAGTCGGCTCCAGCACTACGGATGGGCCGTCAATACGTACCCGCGCCTCTCCTTCCTCGCTGTAAGCCGAAAGTTCCTGCATGACCATACGGTGAAGCTCCGCTCCCACCCAGCGGGATTCCACGAACAGCGCATGGACCTTTGCCAGCGCACTGATGCGCCCCTCGATCAGTCGCTTAAGATCATCAGATGTATCGGAATGAGAACGACGCACCGTCGCCTGCACGGTGGCCAAAATGTTCTTTGTTCGATGTTCGGCCTCGCGCGCGAGACTGACGATCTGCGCCTCGCTGCGTTTGCGCTCCGTTATGTCGCGAGCAATTTTCGATGCGCCGATAACCTTGCCTTGCGCGTTTCTGACCGGTGAGACGGTCAGCGAGACGTCAATCAAACTCCGATCCTTGCGCTGGCGAACAGTTTCGTAGTGCTCGACGCGCTGGCCGCGACGGATGCGCTCTATGATCGCCTCTTCCTCCTCCTGAAAATCGGGTGGAGTCAGAATCGTAACTGACTTGCCCACGATTTCCTCCGCGAGGTAGCCAAAAATGCGTTCCGCGCCGGCGTTCCAACTCGTAACGACGCCATCGAGGTCCTTGCTGACGATTGCATCGTTGCTTGATTCGACGATAGCGGCGAGCCTTAGGGCGATCTCCTCACTGCGTTTGCGCTCCGTTATATCCTGGAAGCAGTTGACGGCGCCGACGACGTTCCCTTCGCTATCCATGATCGCCTCGATGTCGACGAGCGCGATGCCGCGCGAGCTGTCCGGTCGCTCAATGTGAACTTCTTGTTCGCGCACGGAAACACCGGTACGCAGCACATCCGCCATGGGGCATTGATGGTGCGGGAGCAAATTGCCGTCGGGGCGGAACATTCGATATGATCCGCAGAACCGTTCATCGGGATCGCCGGGTTTGGGCGACCGGCCCCATAGCTCAGCAGCGCGGCGGTTGTATCGAAGGACGAGTCCGTCCCGGTCACAAACATAAATGGCAAACGGCAGTTGTTCGAACAGCCGCGGCGGCAATTCGAAGGCCTGTCGCTGGTCATGCACACCGGGGGCTGCACGGGGTCCGCTCGTGCCGGCGTTCACCTTGATGGGGTTTCTCACGAGTTTGCGCCAGGAGGGCCAGAAGGAACGTGGTGCGTCGGAATGCGCGCGGCTCATTTGGCGGCTGCCTTTCGCTTCGTGGCCGACGAGAATATCGAGCCATTCTAAGGCGGTCTATGTCTCGTGTTTGCCAGACTTCGACCGGATTTCCTTCTATGACGTGTTGCTGGGCTCGTCATCACCCTACACTGCACCACACGCGGAGGCGATATGACGTGCATCACCGGCAAAGGCGCAAGTAGTCAAACACGCAACCATACCTCACTGAGCCTAACCACGAAGGGGACCCTGCCTCCGAGGATTGGGGTCGCGCTATAAACCATGTTAATGTAGACCGAGCGTCCGTTGAAGTCATCAGCGTCGGTTGCGCCGCCTCATCGCCATTTCCGGTCCAGCACCGGTGCCTTGCCAGTTTGTTTTTGGTATTTTCTCCTTATCGGTAGATGCCTCACGACTGCGCCGGACCCGCAGTCTTCGATGTGACGATGTTTGGCATCTCGCAAGTCGTCCCGGCGAGCCGATGAACCGAGTCTGCCGGAGGCGATGATCTTCCGGCGGGTATCATGAGCTGTCGGGCAGAGATGCATCGTCGATCCCACCCAGGCAGACCATCCTCTCCTCGGTCAGATGTTACCCCGAAAAGCCGGCGTGTACGCGGTGAGCGCCTTGCTCGGCTCAGTCACAATCGGGTCGTTTTCGGCCTGTCCGCCGGATGTCTGCTTGTGCCCCGACAGCAGCGGAATAGCCCACATCTCTTAAACCCCCTTGGGGTCCGGACTCGGAAATCAGGGCCGCCGTCTCCTAGGTCACGTCTTGCCCCGGAAGCCGGCGTGTACGCCGCGAGCGCCGTGTTCGGCTCAAGGGCCAGGGAGCAGACACTGTACCACAGCGAGGCCGGCCTTATTCGATCACCATGTCCGCACGCGCGAGTAGCACCGGTGGCACGGTGAGGCCCAGTGCCCTGGCGGTCTTGAGGTTGATTGCTAACTCGTACCTGGTCGGCTGCTGGACTGGAAGATCGCCCGGCATAGTACCTTTGAGGATTTGGTCCACATACCGCGCGATTTCGTGGCCTCGCTCCGTCAGATCCGCGCTGTATGACATCAGGATTCCCGCCTGCACTGCGGAATTCTGGGTCGAGAGAGATGGCATCCGGTATTTTAGTGCCAGATCGACGGTCAGCTTGTCCGAGAGGCTGCCCTGAATCATGACGGCGTCTGCTTGCGTGCGGGCGAGTGCTGCGAAGGCGCCGTCCAACTCGTTGCTGCTGCGAACGATGATCTGATGGACTTCAAGGCGCACTTTGGGGGCGGCCTGCTGGATGTCCTCGAGAAAGGGCTTCATGAACGGATCATTGGCATTGCCCAGAACGCCCACGCGGCGCGCCGCTGGCACCATCTGGGGGATCAATTCGAGGCTCTTGGCCGCCAACTCGGCGGCGGCCCCGGACAATCCGGTGAGATTGCCGTCCGGCCTCGCAAGGTTGCTGATCAGCCCCGTCCCGATTGGATCGCCTGCCATCATAACGATGGGAATGTCGCGCGTGGCGTTCTTGGCCGCATAGACGGCCGGCGTCTGAATAGCGACGATGACGTCTACCTGGCTGCGAACCAGTTCCGCCGCCAGTTCGGGGAGGCGAGCGACTTGGCTTTGCGCCGATCGGACCTCAATCTGAATATTCCTCCCCTCGGCATAACCAAGATCGCGGAGCGACTCGCGAAATGGCCCCATGGGTTCTGGGCCACTGATGAGAAGCACGCCGATGCGCGGCACCTTTGTCGGCTGCTGCGCGCGCGCCACAAGCGGCCATAGAGCCGCA
>Ga0134125_10009322_pt1 | contig 11055 bp, 9 predicted proteins | sample KB31751_FD_96464 | JGI IMG/M metagenome (GOLD analysis project Ga0134125, IMG submission 96464) | Terrestrial soil microbial communities with excess Nitrogen fertilizer from Kellogg Biological Station, Michigan, USA - KB3-175-1 | ecosystem: Environmental > Terrestrial > Soil > Unclassified ...
GCTTTGACGTCGGCCACTACCTTGTCGTAAATCACGCGGTCGTCGCCGGCGGCGCGAATGGCCGCATCGCGAAACAGGCGGGCCCGGATCGCCACTTCCAGCAAGCTGCCGCGCGGCGCCTTCAACTGTTTCTTGTCGTCCAGGTCGCCCGGCCACAGGTTGAAATCGTCCGCTCCGAGCAGCGTTGCCGGGTCGATCTTCGGCCCCGCCCCCTTCGCGTACGCCTCCAGAACCTTCTCGAATTTCTCGGCCATGTCCTTGGCGAGTTCCGGGCCGCGCTTCTTCGCCGCCGCATTCAGCTCTTGCAGCTTCTGGTAGGCCTTGGTCCCTTCCATCTTTTCATTTTGGAGCACGGTGAGGTCGGCCTGGTCGCCGGTCCCTTCGCCGATGCCGATGTATTCGCGATAGACGCGCGCCGTCAGATCCGCATCCTTCACCGCGGCCCGCAAATCGGTCACTTCCTTCTTGGCGTCGACGACGGTCTTGTCCTTCGCCTCTTGATCCGAGTAGAGCACGTAAACGAAGACGCCGAGCCCGATCGTGGTCAGGACGAAGAATACCAGGGCGACGATGACGGGAAGGCTGGTCTCTTTGGGTTGACGGGGGGTCTTGGCCATTGGCATACCTCTTCTTGCCACGGAAATCGAAGTGGCGGATGTGGGGGGCGTTTGGCGTTTCTCTCTTATGAGCATAAAGGCCGTGCCCAGGCTGTCAACGGCTCTCGGAATGAATGGCTCGCGGGACAAGGCCAGGGGCACGGCAGCGCGAGCCCATTCTGGCGACTCCACTTCCTCGCGATCCGCACGTTCGCCCCAGACGGCAAAGTTTTCCACTTCGCCCCGGCACAACGTTTCCTTCCGTGGTATACATACATGGGGCCGCTGCTTCTCCCTCCCAAGACTCGTCTCGAAGCACGGTTCATCGCCCGGCCCGCCTTGCCGCGAGGTGCCCGACCGGTGCTGAACGTAACCCGTTTCAAGTGCTCGGTTCTCGTCGTGGACGATGACCCCGGCGTGCTCGCGCTGCTCTTGGCACAGCTCGCCGCCGAGTTCGAAGTCGTTACCGCCAGCACCGCCGAACAGGCACGCACCGTCCTCGCCCAGCGCACCATCGATCTCATTCTTTGCGACCTGCACCTGCCCGATGAATCCGGCTTAAAACTGCTCGACAGCATGCGCCGGACCACGCCGCGCACCGCTCGCGTGCTCCTTTCCGGCACCGCCCGCCTCGAAGATGCCGTCGATGCCATCAACCATGCCCAGGTGCACCGGCTGGTGCTCAAACCGTGGCGCGTCGAAGACTTGCTGCAATCGCTGCGGGCCATCGGCAGTGCGATTCTCCTGGAACGCAGCCACGAACAGCTGCTCGATGAACTGCGCAATTTGAACGCGGACCTGGAGCAGCGGGTCGCCCGGCGGACGCACGAACTCGAGGACGCCCTGGCCCAGGTGAAGGCGCAGACGCGGATTCTGGAGCAGATGGCACTCACGGACACTCTGACGAATGTGCCGAATCGGCGGGCCGTCGAATCCGTCGCCCGCAACGAACTGCTCCGCCGCATCCGCATTCCCAGTTCCATTGCCCTCGGCATGATCGACGTCGATTTCTTCAAGGACATCAACACGGCCCACAAGCTCTCCGGCGGCGACCATGTCTTGTCGTGGCTGGCGCGGGCCCTGGGCGAAACGGTGCGCGGTTCGGATTCCTTCGGCCGCTGGGGCGGCGAAGAGTTCATGGTCGTGGCCCCGAGCACCGATGCCGAGGGGGCCGCGGTCCTCGGCGAACGGTTGCGGGCCCACGTCGAGGCCAGCCAGACTTTTTACAACAACCAGCCGATCGGCATCACGGTGAGCATCGGCTTCGCGGTGGCCGAGGCCGGCGTCTCGGCGGCTTACGATCAACTCTTCAAGGAAGCCGCCGCGGCGCTCAAGGAAGCGAAGGACGGCGGCCGCAACCGCTGCGTCGTCCGCTGCCTCAACGCCGTCCCCATCGGATGAGATTTGGTGGCACAGGCATTCTTGCCTGTGCTCTTCGCCGGCACAGGCAAGAATGCCTGGCCACCAAGAAATGATCCTCACTTCTCGGCGACGAGTTGCTTCACTTTCGCTTCCAGCCGCTTCATGCTTTCCGCGAAGCCGTCGTCGCCGTCCGCAAAGTTCGGGTTGCGCATGCCGTCGTAAATCCCGCGGATAGTGCCGTGTTTATCGACGACGGCCAATCGCGTGCTGTGCGATTGCAAGGCGTCGAGCTGGCTCAAGCCCGAGCCGGGAGCGTCGCCGGCACTCTGCTTGAACCGCTCCTGAAGCAAACTGCGAATGGTCTTTTCGTCGCCGGTGAGGAAGTACCAGCGCTTGGCGTCGGCCTGGTAGCGGTCGGCGTACTTCTTCAGTTCGCCGGGAGTGTCGTGCTCCGCGTCCACCGTGAAGGTGACGAACATGACGTTCGGGTCGGTGAGCTTCGATTGCAGTTCGCGCACCGTGGCCGTTACCGCCGGGCAGTTTCCCATGCAGCGCGTGAACACGAACGATGCGATCCACGCCTTCCCCGCCAGGTCTTTCTCGGTAACGGTGCGGCCGTCGCGTTCGGTGAGCGAAAACGAACCGACGGGATAATTGAGATCGTCGAGCGGATGATCGCGCGACGGCTCGACTCGGCCGGTGGGCGAACCGCAACCGGCGAGAGCAATTGCAACAATCAGCGGCAACATCGATTTCACAGCGTTACTGCGTTGCGAGAAGAGAGAAGGCGAATGTTGGCTCATGATGGTGAGGAAATCAATGAGTATAGAGCCAACCAAGCCCTCGCCTCTCCCCGTTGGGGAGAGGCCGCCATCTCGCGCAAGCGAGATGGCGGGTGAGGGGTCTTGCAATGCGAATTCAGCCCCTCACCCGGTTTGCTCGCTACGCTCGCAAACCACCCTCTCCCCAGCGGGGAGAGGGTAAGAAGGGGATTGGCTGCAACCGATCTGCACACGTTCGCATCTCCACCGGAGCAAACCGCTATCATTTCACTCGGGTGTATGTCCGAGGGTTCTTCGACCCTTCGAGGGCGTAAATCAGTTCGGTGTCCGTCAATTTCAAAATGGTGGACTCATCTTTGATCTCGTCTTTGCCTTCATCGAGAATAATTGTCAGTTTATTCCCTTCGATTTTGTACTTTCCCTTGAGGGCATCCTCTTTCTTCGACACTGGACCAATGATTACCTTGCCGTCCTTCATGAATTCCATGACCTCCTCTTCACCCTTCGGTGCATTTTTGCGTTCCCACTTGCCGACGAGTTTCTCGCTCGGCGACAGAGGCTGCTTCGATTCGACGCTCGGCCTTCCAGACGCTCCTGGTAATTCCGGCTTCGTAGGCGTGGGGCTTGGCGAGGGAGAACTCGGAGCGGTTGGGCCGCCCTTGCCGCCACAGCCCATCGAGTTGCCAATCAGAACCGCCGTGAACATCGTTACGAGTACCTGGCGCATAGGAGTCTCCAGTTGGGTAAAGCCACGACCAGTAGGGAACTGATTCGGCCGAGGGACGATCGACTTCACCGGAACAGGAAGCCATCGGCGAGCAAGAGGCCGAGGGCGCCAGGCAAGTAAAGAAGCGAGGCCCGGAGTACGCGCCGCGCTTGCCGGTCGGTGCGGGCGCGATCGAAGCGGACGGCTTCACGCAAGAAAAGCAGCCCGAGCAGCGCACAGCCAATGGCCGCGAACGGCCCGGCCACGTGCAACCCCACTGCCAGAATGCCCACTGGAATTAACGCGGAGCAAGTGATCACCATCACGAGAGCGGTCCGACTGCCGCTCGGGTCGGCGATCGGCAACATTCGCAGGCCGCCGCGGGCGTAGTCGTCGCGGTACATCCAGGCGATGGCCAGGAAGTGCGGCAACTGCCAGATGAAGATGATCAGGAAGAGGCCGAACGCCGCGGGAAGGCCGTCCCAGCCGCGGGCCGCGCACCAACCGATCACCGGCGGCAGCGCCCCCGGCACCGCCCCGACCACTGTGTTCCAGACCGTAGCGGTTTTCATCGGCGTGTAGATCAGTACGTAACTGACGAACGTGGCCGCGGCAATGATCGCAGCGGGATATGGGGCGACGATCAGCAGGTAGAGCAGGCCGGCGACGCCGAGGCCGAGGCCGAAGATCAACGCTTCAAAGGGGTAGATGCGGCCGGCCGGAAGCGGGCGGTTCCGCGTCCGGAACATGCGGGCATCGATCCGCCGTTCGAGCCACTGGTTCAGTGCGCTGCCGCCGGCGGCGACGAGCCCGGCCCCGAAGAGAATGTGCACGAGCAAGGCGAACTTCGCGGCCGGCCCCGCCCCGAGCACATAGCCCACCGCCACCGTGAAGAGCGCCATCACGGCAATCTTCGGCTTGGTTAGTTCGAAGTAATCGGCGAACCGCGACGGCGCCGCGACCGCTGGCGCATGGCGAGTTCGCATTAGCCCCGCGAAGCGATCCAGCGGCGCCACCTCCGGTTCCATCGCGGCCACGGTCTTCATCATCGCAACCTCTTTCACTGAGCCGCGACCGTGAGGAAGCGGCATCAAGTTTTCGTCGCTCCCTTACGGTCGCGGCTCGGTTGGCAAAGCCAATGCCAAGGCGGGTTCGGGAGCGAACTGGCGATCCCAGATAACGTCGCGGTCGCTCGGATTGTCGCGGGCGATCATCGGGCGCTGGCGAATGCGAATGAACAGCACGAGAGCGGCCGCGAGCACGCCAGTGCCGACGAGCGTGTGGGCCGTCCGCATCTCGGCTTGTCTCGCGGTGACCGGCGCGGCCTCGGCCAGGTAAGAACTTGCCGGCCTTCCACCGCGCGCTTCTTCGCCGAACTTGCCCATCCACGCTTCGACGCCGAGCGCCACTTGCAAGGCGATCAGCACGCCGAGCATCCGCCCGGCGACGGCGATCCGCGGCCGTGCCATGGGAAGCGAGAACCCAGTTCGCAGGAGCCACACGGTCAGGGCGACCGCCAGGAAAGCCGTGAGCAGGTGCAGTCGCTGGTTGATGGCGTTCGGCGTATGCCGGACCATCGCCCCCCAGATCAGTTGTACGAACAGCAGGGCTACTAGCGTGAGCGATTGCCGACTCAACAGCCGCGATCGTTCGGGCAAGTCAGTGGCGACAGGCGTTCCGGTGAGCACGGCCAGCGACACCAGCAGGCAAAAGACGACCTGGGCAAAGACGCCGTGGATTGGGGCCAGCTCCGGGCCGAACAACGCATCGAGGCGAACGCGGAAGCCGCCGAGCAACCCCTGTATCATCACGGCGACGAGGGCCCCGACGCCCAGCAACCGAAGGGCGCGGCCGCGCGAATCGGACAGTGCCAGGCCGAGGATCCCCACGAGCGCGAGCCCCATCGCCGCCAGCGGTACAAGGGGAATGTGCACCGGCACGGACGGGTCGCGCTGGGCGATCAGTTCGCGGTGGAACTGACCGTAAACCGCCAACAGAGCGACGAGCAACAGCAGCCCGAAACGGCGCACGAACTTGATCGGCTCGGTATTCCACAGGCCGAGAGCGAGAATCGCGACGAAGCCGCCGACCAGCCAGCCGGCGATGCGATGCGAATGCTCGATGAGGTAGCCGCGGTTCGGTTCCTGCCAGCCGACGACGAACAGATACCACGGTTCGGTGGGCCAAATCGGGTCGGCCATCCCGGCGCGGAAACTGGTGACGAACTGCCCGAGTACGAGCAGCGCCAAGGTCACCAGCACCGTGACAATGGCCCACAGATGCAGCCACAGCGGCACGGGTCGAACGGTTTTATTCAGTTCAGTCATTATCGCAATGTCGTGCAGTTCGCTCGAGGCTTGAATACTTGCCGCTATGGATACACCTGCTTCCGCACGTCGTCGGGCAGTTCGCGCGGATACGGCAGCGCCCGGACGAACCACACCAGGTCCCACACCTGGGCATCCGTCAGCGTTGGGTGCGCCGGCATGCCGACCGGTTGGATGCCGCCGCGGATGCGGTGGAACAGGTCTTCCGACCGATTGCCGCCCTTGAAGCTGCCTGTGGTCAAGTCGGCGGGGCGAACGACCGTTCCCCACACGTCGTAGCGGAACGAGTTCTTGCGGCCGAAATCCTCGTGGCAAGTCGCGCAATCCGTGATGCCCTTGGCCATGAACAGTTCGAACCCGCGGCGAACCTTCGCCAGATGCTCCGGCGATTGCCGTGTTTCATCGTCCGGAACGTCCGGCGCCGCGACCTCGGGAACCGACTCGGCCCGCGTCCAGTCCATCATCAATCGATCCAAGCGATCGCGGGCGAATGCCTTGATGTCGGCATCGTCCTCATCCTCCGCGCTCGCCAGCAGTTGAAACTCCAGTTGCCCGCGGATGCTCAGGTAAGTCACGAACGCGGCCAGCACGCCGCGCTCTTCTTCGGATCGACTGGTAAAGGCCGGCATGCCGGCGCCTTTGAGGCCTTCGCGGATCGTTCGAGCCAGATCGCTCTGCTTCGGCTTGCCGCCGTCGCCAGTGGAGACGAACTTGAACGCTCCGCGGCGGAAGTCGCGCGGGTGCGGGTAAATCCACTGACCCGTCGGGCCGCGGCCGTCCCCCGAAAGCCCGTGGCACTGCAAACAGAGCCGGCGGAACAAACGGCTTCCTTCCGCCAATCGATCCGCGGTTAACCCGAGGCGTTCGGCCGCTTCATGCGGAACGACGGGCGACGCGGGCGAACCGAATGATTCGAGGAATTGGGCGATGGTCGTTCGCCGCTCGGCGGAAACCGTGGCCGGGTCGAGGGTCAGGCCGCCGAGGGAATCGAGTGCCCCCAGTTCGGCGTCGAGTCTGCCGGCTTCGCCGAGGTTCGCGGGCTGAGCGGTCGGGACGCGAAGGACGAGGCGATCGGAACGCTGCGGGAATTCGAGCGTGGGCGGGTAGCTGGGGGCCGAATCGCAGCCCGAAAAAACGCAAACGAGCGCGGCGAAAACCGCGCTCGGGATCCATCCCCGCCAGGTTCGCCACGCCGCCGGCATATCACAGTCCGCCGCGGTGCCGCGTCAACACGTCGCCCAGCACCAGCACGTAAAAGATGAATACGAAGAAGAGCGACGTTACGGCCGTGAGCGAAACCACCTTGTCCTTGCGGCGCATGTGCATCCAGAACCAGGCCACGAAGAGGGCCTGCACGCTGGCGATGGCCAGCTGCACCGGCAGCGCGATTACGCCGAGGCCGCCGCTCGCCGACAACCCGATGTTCACGAGCGCCAGCACCAGCACGACGACGTAAACCAGGAACACGCCCCCCGGCTTATCGATGTCGTGCAGGGTCGGCGGATCGTCCACCGAGTGATTGTGGCCGTGGTCGTGAGAACCCATGGTATTCCTTTGCTCGTGGAACTCGATACTTTCGTTCCGAGTTCCACGCTCCGAGTTAACCCTTCATGCCCGCGCCGGCCAGGTAGAGAATCGGCATCAGAAACAGCCAGATCATGTCTACCAAGTGCCAGTAAAGGCTCACCACCTCGACCGTGGAGTAGTTCTCCCTTGGTATTTTATTGCAGGCGGCCTGCTGAACCAACCAGAAGATGCAGCCAAGCCCCGCGAGAATGTGAATTCCGTGGATGCCTGTCATGATCCAGTAGAACATCAGGAACAGCTGAATCTTGTGCGGATCGATGTAGCCTTCCTGGCCGATCTCCTTGCCGGCATTGTGCTTGGCCAGTTCCGCGGACCAGTGCTGCAAGTCGCCGTGATCGGTATCCGAGGCCGAGGCGTGCTTCTGATGTTCCACGGCTTTGGCGTATTCCGTCCGGAAGATTTCGCCCGGAACGAGCCGCTCTTCCACGTCCGTGTAGTATTCGAAGCCCTTGAGGATCATGAACCCCGAACCGAGCGCCGCGGTGATGAGCAGATAGCGGATGAGCGCCGTCTTCTGGCCCAGCTGCGCCGCCCGGATCGCGAACGTCATCGTCAGGCTGCTCGTGATGAGCAGCACGGTGTTGACGGTGGCGATCCAGAGGATCAGGTGCGAACTGGCGAAGCCGAATTCGTTCGGGTAAAGCCAGCGGTAGACGGTGTAGGCCACGAACAGGCCGCTGAAGAACAGCACTTCCGTGGCCAGGAACATCCACATCCCCAGTCGCTCGGCGGAGTGCTGCTGTTCCAGGTTATCGAAGTGGTGCTTCAGCACCGAGGAATGGCTAGCCGACACCATTGGACTCCTTGTTCACGAAACCGGTCGCTCCCGGCGGTTCGGGCAACGTGCGGCCCAGTTGATCCACGCCGATCGAATACTCGTAGGGGCCGCACACCACCTGGGGCGTGAAGTCGAAGTTGAACGTGTCCGGCGGGCTCGGCGTCTGCCATTCCAACCCCGTCGCGCTCCACGGGTTCGCCGGCGCCTTCTCGCCGAAGAACAGCGACAGCGTCAGGTAGAAGCCCGGCAGCAGGTAGCCGATGCCCAGAATGCTCGCCCCGGCCGTCGACAGCACGTTGTAAATCTGGAACTCCGGCGGATAGTTCGGATAGCGGCGCGGCATGCCCAGGTAGCCGAGCACGAATTGCGGCACGAACGTCAGGAAGAAGCCCACGAAGATGATGATCGCGCTGGCCCGGCTCCAGAAATCCGAGTACATCCGCCCCGTCATCTTCGGCCACCAGAAGTGCAGGGCCGCCATGTATGCCAGCACCATCCCGCCCACCATCACGAAGTGGAAGTGAGCCACGACGAAGTAGGTGTCGTGCAAGTGGATGTCCGTGCCGAGCGTGGCCAGGAAGAGCCCGGTCACGCCGCCGACCGTGAACAGCACCAGGAACGCCAGGGTAAAGAGCATTGGCGCCTGGAAGGTAATCGAGCCGCGATACAGCGTCGCCATCCAGTTGAACACCTTGATGGCACTGGGCACGGCCACGAGCATCGTCAGGAAGCTGAACAGAATGGCGGCGTAGTAACTGATGCCCGCGACGAACATGTGGTGCGCCCAGACCAGGAAGCCGACCACGGCGATGCCGACGCTCGACCAGGCCACGGCCTTGTAGCCGAACACGTTCTTGCGGGAAAAGCAGGTGATCGTTTCGCTGATGACGCCCATCCCCGGAACGATCATGATGTACACGGCCGGGTGGGAGTAGAACCAGAAGAGGTGCTGGAAGAGCACGGGATCGCCGCCGATGGCCGGATCGAAGATGCCGACGCCGGCAACCCGCTCCACCATGAGCAGCAGCAGCGTGATGGCCACCACCGGCGTGCCGAGCAACTGGATGAAGCTGGTTGCATACAGCGCCCAGCCGAAGAGCGGCAGCCGCCCCCACGTCATGCCGGGGCAGCGCATTTTGTGGATCGTCACCATAATGTTCAGCCCGGTCATGATCGAGCTAAACCCCGTGATGAAGACCCCGAAGGCGCCCGGCGTCACATTGGTGTGCGAGTAGCGGGAACTGTACGGCGGGTAGAGCGTCCAGCCGGTATCGATGCCGCCGGCCAGCACCGACCAGACCATGAACGCCGCCCCGATCATGTACACGTACCACGAAGCGAGGTTCAATTTCGGGAAGGCCAGGTCCTTCGCCCCAATCATCATGGGGATGAAGAAGTTGCCCATCACCGCTGGGATCGACGGGATCAGGAAGAGGAAGAGCATGACCACGCCGTGAGCGGTGAAGGCGCGGTTGTACTCGTCCTCGGTGAGGATGGCGCCATTCGGCGAGAGCAAGTTAATGCGGACGAGGCCGGCCGCGATCCCGCCAACCGTGAAGAAGAAGGTCAGCGAGATCAGGTAGAGAATGCCGATCCGCTTGTGGTCGACGGTGAGAAGCCACGACAGGATGCCGTACTTGTTGTTGAGGTAGTGGTGCGGCAGCGGGTCCGGTTCCGGCGGCACCGGTGCAGCGAATCGCGGTTGATCGATAACAATGCTCATGGTCGCATCCAGCAAAAAGGTCTCAACACCACCACCACCTGGCGAGCCGGCGACGTCAGTCGCCGGAGTTCAAATCGCGGTTGCCGGTCGTCAACTTCCCGAGTTCGATCCGGACGACTTCGGTTGCACCGTGTTCCGCGGCGCGCCGTCCGGCGTCGGGAACAACTCGTTCCGTGGAACCTGACCGCCCGCCCGCAGCGAACGGATGTAAGCGATCACTTTGCTCAGGTCTTCCTCCGAAACTTGCGATTCGAAGTTGCCCGGCATAATGTCCTTCCACCCCTCGACGACCTTGGCCCGCGGGTTGACGATCGATTCGCGAATGTACTGCTCGTCGGCGACCACGGTGCCCCCGCCTTGCAGCGGAACGGTGCGGCCGAACAGCCCTTCCAGGTTCGGGGCCCGCGGGTGCTCTTGCGTGCCGTTCTGGGCATTCGGAACGTGGCAGCCGTTGCACTGCAGCTTGCGGAACAACTGCTGACCTTCCCAGGCCAAAGAACCGTCCGCCTTCTCGCGCAGGAAGCGATCGAACTCGTCTTGCGACACGACCTTCACCGTGCCGACCATCCGCGAATGCAGGTTGCCGCAATACTGGTCGCAGAACAGGTGGTATTCGCCGATCCGGTTGGGATGGTACCAGGTGCTGACGTAGCGGCCGGGAATCACGTCGATCTTCTGACGGAAGGCCGGAATCCCGAAATCGTGAATCACGTCCTCCGAGATGAACGTGACCTTGAACGCCTTGTCCACGGGAAGGACGAACGACCCGGCGAGGCGCTTCTCTTCCGGCGTCATGGCGTCGGTGTTGCCCCCCACGATCACTCGCTGCCCGTCCGGATATTGGATCTTCCACATCCACTGCTTGCCGATCACCTTGATCTCGGGCACTTCCGGCGGCGGATGCACGGCGCTGTCGTAGACCCACATCCCCCAGACGTAAAAGGTCAGGAAGATCAACAGCGGCGTGATGGTCCAGAACAGTTCGAGCTTGTGCGAACCGAGGATGCGTGGCGTCGAGATCGGCGTCCGCGGGATGCGGCGATAGCGGATGCAGAAGACCAACAGGCCGATGCAAACGAACAGGGTGCCGACGGTCGTCCACGCCGTGACGTACCAGAACAGCGGCTCGAAGCGGTCGGCGACCACCGAGGCGCGATCCAGGAATACGGGCATCTCGCTATTCACGTCGTCCCC
>Ga0134125_10009323_pt1 | contig 11055 bp, 9 predicted proteins | sample KB31751_FD_96464 | JGI IMG/M metagenome (GOLD analysis project Ga0134125, IMG submission 96464) | Terrestrial soil microbial communities with excess Nitrogen fertilizer from Kellogg Biological Station, Michigan, USA - KB3-175-1 | ecosystem: Environmental > Terrestrial > Soil > Unclassified ...
AAAAGTGTGAAGTAGAGACGCAATATTTTGCGTCTCTTAAAAATGATCCCTTCGAGACGCAAAATATTGCGTCTCTACGATTATCGAACCGGTTTTGGAAATATTGGCAAGCTTTCATGCCCATCGGCATCTACGGATTGCACCGCAAAAAAGTAATTATCTTTTGAGTAATCCAGTGTAGCGGTAACATCGGTCACATAAAATTTCTTTTCCCAAACGGGGCTGCTGGTTTCGCGCATTAATACGTAATAGCCTGCCGGTTTTTTACCCGCTTTTGGAGGCTCCCACTTCAGCACTGTTTTATTGGTGAGGCCGCTGGTAACAACGCCAACATTCTGCGGCTCGGCCGGCGCGAGGGCAAGGTTGGACAAAGTTGACAGGTTCATGCGCGCCACTTTTTGTACATAATTAAAATCCACAAAATCGGGCAAATCGCCATAGTCCACCCCATTTTCCGTGCGTATATTCTGGTGTTGACGGTTAAAGTCCTCGTTCATCTCGGTAACACGCACAGCGGTGAACCCCTGCTGCAAAAAAGGCACATGATCGCCTCCGCGGAGATAACGGTCGCGGCGATAGATCAATTTTACATCCAATTGGTCGACATACCGTTCGCCAATTTCCTTTATATACCGCGCCAGCTCGCGCGACGGGCTGTCATTTTCTCCCCCTAATGCAATTAGGCTCGCTATTTGCCTTTGATTACCGGCGGCAGTTGAAGGCACCCCTTCGCTGAACACACGTACGCTACGGTTATCCTTCAGGTCGGTTTCCATGCCATGCGTATTGCCGACAATATCGTTGTTCAGCATTGCGTCAATATTCCAGTTTTCAGCCTTTGCACGTTTGGCCACGTTGGTCGATCCGTACAACCCCTGCTCTTCACCAACCACCGTCATAAAAATTATAGTTGCCGGGAATGATCTCCTGGCCATTACACGCGCCAGTTCCATCGACACTGCCGTGCCCGAGGCATCGTCATTGGCGCCGGGCTCAACGCCATTGGCATCCATCACGTTGCTGATACGCGAATCGTAATGGCCCGATACCATGTAAATGCGGGTGTCTTTCGGATCGGTCCCTTTAAGTATTGCCAGTACATTTTTAAGATGGACAGGCTTATCAATACGGTTGCCTTTTGGTTGGGTAAAGGTGTCAAACTGAACAGTCATCCTGCCGCCGGATGCAGCCGCGTACCTTTCCATTTCCGCTTTTATCCAGTTGCGCGCGGCTCCGCTGCCTTCGGTTTTGCTGGTTGTATCGCTTAGCGTATGCCGCGATTTAAAGCTTACCAGCTTACGTATCGTGGCCTCGATGTTTTTTGCAGAAACTTCGTCAACCATTTTTTTAATGGCGGCGTCCTGTTTGATTGTGACTTGCGCGGGCGCCTGTAAAACAAATAATGCCGGGATAATGAATAATAAGTATTTCATAAACTCATTTTTGTAAGGACACAAAGTATTTCGCTTGTGCAAAATACACAATTTATTTAGTGATTACCTGCATCAGTTCCATGCGGTTGCCAAAGGGATCGAGAAAAGAGAAACGGATGCGGCCCGGAATTATAGGTTCTTCATTTATTTTAACCCCATGTTTTTCAAGTTGCGCCCGCGAAGCACTTAAATCAGTAACCTCGAATGCGGAATGCCTGATGGTTATGGGATGGGGTTCTTCCACCCCGATGTGCAGCTCGATATCGCCAATTTTAAACCAATGGCCGGCATTCGGGAATACGCCCGGCCGGGTTATTTCTTGTAAACCCATCACGCCAGCATAAAAAAGCCTGGCTTCTTCCAACTTTTCAGGGGGGCAGCATATATGGATATGGTTGGCGCGGGTAAAGTCGATCATTATTCGTCTTCGGCAAAGGTTAAAACATAGTTGTTATTGTCGAGGATGGAGAATTCTGTTGCGCCATAAAATGCTTTCTCGATCCCTTTGAGCACAGTTACCTTATCTTTTATTTGCTCAAAAAACTCCCTGATCTTTTTTAATTTAATATAAAACAACAGCGAGCCTCCGCTTTGCCTGCTGATTGCCGGCAGCTCGGCGCCAAGGCTCGAAAAGGTCTGGAACATAAAGATCACTGCGCCGTTAGCCATCATCACCCAGTCAAAGTCGCCGCTTTCGGGCACACTCATTACGGTTTGAAAGCCAATAGATTGATAAAATTCAATGGTTTGCTGCATGTTTTGTACAAAAATGTTTGGTGATAAACTGTCCATGGTTTTGGGTTTTAGTTATAAAAATAAGATTGTTATTTAATACAAAAAAACATGCTGCAATGACAACCCTATGTCAGCATGTTTTTTTATTTCAGATTTCGTTGCGAAACTATCTGTATCCATCCCGGATTGCGTTTCTTTGTCTAAAAAAATATAGCTCACTATTCACAACTCACCACTCACTATATGTCATTAATACAAGATTTTGAATCCTATCGTGCCAAAATGAACGAGAGGATAATGGAAACAGCCAACACCAATATCAAGCGCTTTTTTGCGCTGGATACCACGACTTATGCCGATGGCGCGCTGAATGTAAAAACCAAGGAGATGCTTGGCCTGGTGGCATCAATGGTGCTGCGCTGCGACGACTGCATTAAATACCATTTAGGAAAATGCCGCGAAGCAGGCGTGAACCATGATGAAATGAACGAATTATTTATGATCGCTAACCTGGTTGGCGGCTCAATCGTCATACCGCATTACCGGCGGGCCGTTGAGTATTGGGACGAGCTTTCTTTGCAGTCTTAAGCCTGTAGTCTTTAGTCAAAAGTCTAATTTTTGTTGTTAGAATAATTGATGTAAAATAGCGACTTTCGAAATATATTAACCACAAATGACTACAGACTCAGGACTACAGACTCAGGACTTAAAAAGGTGCCACTGGCCGGGAAAAGACCCTATGTATATTAAATATCACGATGAAGAGTGGGGCAAGGAAGTGCATGATGATAAAAAGCTCTTTGAGTTCCTGGTGCTTGAATCGGCACAGGCAGGCTTGAGCTGGATAACCATTTTACGCCGTCGTGAAGGGTATAGAAAAGCCTTTGCGGATTTTGATGTAAAAAAGGTTGCCGCCTTTGGCCCTGATGATATAGAGCGCCTGCTGAATGACACTGGAATTATCCGCAATAAGCTAAAGATCCACGCTGCAATAAATAATGCAAAGTTGTTTATCGGGATACAAAAGGAGTTCGGCTCGTTCGATAAATATTTATACCATTTTATGCCAGGTGGAAAACCGATCGTAAATCATTACGAAACGGCACCCGCAAGCACTGAAATATCCGACGCGATAAGCAAAGACATGAAAAAACGAGGGTTTAAGTTTTTCGGTACCACAATATGTTACGCGCACATGCAGGCCACAGGCATGGTGAATGATCATTTGCCGGATTGTAGCTTTAAATAGATTTCACCGATTGTTATTATTCGATTTCATAGATTTCGGGGATGATTTCACCGATTAAAAAAACGATTTCAGGCGTTGGGTTAGAAGCCAATAGAATTGTATTTTTGAAAAATCAGTGTAATCATTCTCAAATCGGTGAAATCGTTCCCGAAATCGGTGCAATCATAAAAAAATGAAAAAATTATTTCTTCTGGACGGCATGGCCCTTATATACCGGGCGCACTTTGCTTTGAGTAAAACGCCGCGGTTCACTTCGGGCGGGTTAAATACATCGGCCGTGATGGGTTTTACCAATACCCTGCTCGAGGTAATTCGAAAAGAAAAGCCTACCCACATGGCCGTGGTTTTTGATACCGATGCGCCCACCGAACGCCATACTGACTTTGCCGCTTACAAGGCCCACCGCGAAACAATGCCCGAGGACCTTTCGAAAGCGTTGCCTTATATCTATAAGCTGATACTGGGATTTAATATCCCGGTGATCACTTCCGACGGTTACGAAGCGGGAGATATTATCGGCACGCTGGCTAAAAAAGCCGAAGCCAAAGGGTACCAGGTTTATTGCATGACGCCGGATAAGGATTTTGCCCAGCTGGTATCAGAGAACATCAGAATTTACAAGCCGGCCCGCATGGGTAACGAGATGGAAATATTGGGCGTAAAGGAAGTGCTGGCAAAATGGGAAGTGGAGCACGTGGAGCAGGTGATAGATATTTTAGGATTATGGGGCGATGCGGTGGATAATATACCGGGTATTCCCGGCGTGGGCGAGAAAACTGCCAAGCTGCTGATCAAACAATATGGTTCCGTTGAAGAGATCATCAGTCATAGCCATGAATTGAAGGGCAAGCTGCGCGAAAACGTGGAGCAGTTTGCCGAGCAGGGTTTATTATCAAAAAAACTGGCTACCATATTATTGAATGTGCCGGTTGAGCTGGACGAGGGCGGCCTGGAGATATGTGCGCCGAGCAGGGACCTTTTGGAGCCGTTATTTGCCGAGCTGGAATTCCGGACGCTGGGCAAGCGTGTGTTTGGCGACGATTTCAGCATCACCGAAATGAAATCGGTTGGCATACAAACCGACCTTTTTGGCAACGAAGTGGCCACCGGCCGCACCACCATGACGGTTGATGTTGCCGACATTGCCGAGCCGGAGTTTAATGTTGTTTCAAAAAATATCAATAACGTTCCGCATCAATATTACTTAGCCGATACATTTGAAAAACGCGCCGAACTGATCGGACTGCTTCTCCAGGAAACAAGCATTTGTTTCGATACGGAAACCACCGGCACCGATGCCAACCATTGCGAGCTTGTGGGCTTGTCCTTTGCTATAAAACCCCGCGAAGCCTGGTATGTGCCCGTTCCGGCTGACGAGACAGAAGCAACCAACATAGCGCAGGAGTTTAAGCCCGTACTGGAAAACGCCGGTATCAAGAAGATAGGCCAAAACCTGAAGTTTGATATTTTGATGCTTAAATGGTACGGCGTAGAAGTAAAAGGCGACCTGTTCGATACCATGATGGCGCATTATATCATCGACCCTGATACACGCCATAACATGGATGTATTGTCGGAAAACTATTTGAGCTATAAGCCGGTTTCCATCACCGAGCTGATTGGGGCAAAAGGAAAGAACCAGGGCAGCATGCGCGATGTGGAGATCGAAAAAATAAAAGAATACGCAGCTGAGGATGCGGATATAACCCTGCAGCTGAAGAATATTTTTGAACCCAGGTTAAAGGAGGTGGAAAGCGAAAAGCTGATCCATGAGATCGAGCACCCGCTGATCTACGTTTTGGCCGATATTGAGTTCGAAGGTGTGCGCATCGATCATGATACGTTGAAGGAATTTTCGAAAGAGCTGGAAACAGATATAGCCAAACTGGAAAAGACGGTTTATGAAAAGGCCGGCGTGCGCTTTAACATCGCGTCGCCAAAACAACTGGGCGAGGTGCTTTTTGAAAAGCTGATGCTTGATCCAAAGGCAAAAAAAACTAAGACCGGCCAGTATCAAACCGGGGAGGATGTATTGCTTTCTCTTGCCGCCAAAAGCGACATCGTGCGCGATATTTTGGACTACAGGCAACTGCAAAAGCTAAAATCCACCTATGTTGATGCGCTGCCGCAGATGGTAAACCCCAAAACGGGAAGAGTACATACCTCGTACAACCAGGCCGTGGCCGCAACCGGGCGGTTAAGCTCAACAAATCCTAACCTGCAGAATATCCCTATCCGCACCGAACGGGGCCGCGAGGTAAGGAAGGCTTTTATCCCCCGCGACAGCGGCCACACCATCATATCGGCAGATTATTCGCAGATCGAATTGCGCATCATCGCCGAGATCAGCAAGGAAACCAATATGCTGGACGCCTTTGTGAGAAACATGGATATCCATACGGCTACGGCAGCCAATGTGTATGGTATTACAGTTGAAGAAGTGACCGGCACACAGCGCCGCAACGCCAAGGCGGTAAACTTTGGGATCATTTATGGGCAGTCGGCATTTGGATTATCGCAAAGCCTGGGTATTCCGCGTAAGGAAGCTGCGGAAATTATCGAAAATTATTTTGCGCAATACCCGGGCATTAAGCGATATATGAACGATACAATGAATTTCGCCCGCGAAAATGGTTATGTATGCACTTTAATGGGGCGGCGCAGATATTTGCGCGACATCAATTCGGCCAACATGACCGTTCGTGGCTTTGCCGAGCGAAACGCGATCAACGCGCCGATACAAGGCTCGGCGGCGGATATGATCAAGATAGCCATGATCAACATTCACCGGGAATTTAAATCGCGCAAACTGGATGCTCGTATGACGATGCAGGTACATGACGAACTGGTTTTCGATGTGCCGCACGGCGAGGTGGAAATTGTAAAGCCAATTATCGTGGAGCACATGAAAAATGCCATCAAAACCGAAGTGCCCATCATGGTGGAAATTGGTACAGGCTCAAACTGGCTGGAAGCGCATTGAGTTTATTTAATTGGACTGTATGAATCTTTTTAAGAAACTCTTTGGTAAAGAACCGGAGCGCTCAACTGAAAAACAATCGGAGAATACCAGATTGATTTTTTTAATGAATAATTGGTCAGAGAATTCATCCGACCAAAATTATAAACTGGTGATGGAGGAATTGTTACATGGAAATTCCTTTCTGATTTTACCCACGTTAAATTCTGATCAAGTCAGCCTATCAGAAAATTGGAATGTGGCAGAACAAGATATGACTCTAAAGCTAACCAGCGTGTATAATTTAGATGGCTTAAAAGTATTAGGTGTTTTTTGCGATGAGGCTTCTTTAACGAACTGGTCAAAAACGATTACTCCGTATACCGCATTGAAATCACAGGCAGTCTTTGAACTTTGTAAAAATCTAAACATAAACAGGATTGTGGTTAATAGTGGGGCACGAAACATGTTTGTTATTCAACGTTGCAGTACTTCTGAACCAAGATCCATTAAACAAGGAAGCATTTTAAGAATTGGCACACCGGACCGACCACTTGGCAAAGTTATTTTGCAAAATATAGTCGCGAATTTTACAACAAACGAAAATATCTTAGAAGCTTATCAATACGTTCAAGTAATCAATGATGAAGCCAATCTCACAATTGGATTGAAATTGTTATCATATTCTGAAAATGCAAAGAAGGCGGCATTATACGCTGTGGAAGATGCATTATCCAATGAATCAAAGAAAACATTTGTCGATATAATATTTTTAGATACGGAACATCAGTATGACACAGTTAGAAATGTAGAAGAAAGTCTATTTTATAAAAAACAATAAAATCAGGGTCTATTTTAACAACATTTTTCAAAAATCATAATTTCGCCTAATGGGAAGCACCGCTGAAGAATTTTTAGCCGAATCGGAAGAAAAGGCATTTGACCTGGGCCACAGGCGCATCATCAATTATAATATTGGTAAGTATGATTCGGCAGTGGACCGGGGTTTGTCCAGGCTGATCAACCTGGAGAACGCCAAGCGTAAGGGCCACGTGATCAAGTGGAAGGTGATGGAAAACCTGGACAAGTATTTGCCCGAGTTTGAAACCAACTTTCAAAAACGTGGCGGAAAAGTGATATGGGCGAATGACGCCGAAGAAGCGAACCGCGAAATTCTGAATATTCTCAAAAAAGCCGGGGTAAAAACTGTCGTGAAGTCCAAGTCGATGGTGACGGAGGAAATCGAGTTGAATGAATGCCTGGAGCACAACGGCATCGAATCGCTGGAAACCGACCTGGGCGAATACATTGTGCAGCTGCTGGGGCAAAAACCTTATCATATCGTTACGCCCGCTATGCACCTTTCAAAAGAAGATATCGCCAAATTATTTAACGAGCGTTTTGGAACACCGATCGATGCAACGCCCGAGCAGCTTACCCAAAAAGCGCGGGAATTGCTCCGCGAAAAATATGTTCGGGCAGACGCTGGCATCACAGGCGCAAATTTTATTATAGCCGATACCGGCAGCATAGCGATAAGCGAGAACGAAGGCAACGCGCGTTTGAGTACCTCGTTTCCGAAGATACATATAGCTGTTGTTGGGATCGAAAAACTCATCCCCTCACTGACCGACCTCGACCTTTTTTGGCCGATGCTGGCTACTCATGGCACCGGGCAAAACTTAACCGTTTACAATACCATTTTAAGCGGCCCGCGAAGAGAGAATGAAACTGATGGCCCCGAAGAAATGTACGTGGTGCTGCTGGATAACGGCCGCACTAACCTGCTGGCTCAAAAAGACCAGCGGCAGGCATTATATTGCATCCGGTGCGGCGCTTGCTTAAACGCGTGCCCGGTTTATAAAAATATCGGCGGTCATACCTATGAAACGACTTATAGCGGGCCTATCGGCTCCATCATCACCCCGCACATGGCCGGAATGGATGAATACAAGCATTTAAGCTATGCCTCCAGCCTTTGCGGAAAGTGTACTGAAGTTTGCCCGGTAAAAATAGAGATCCATAAAATGCTGCTGCTAAACCGCCGCGATGCGGTTAAAGAAGGCCTGGTTACCACAAAAGAAAAATGGGGATGGGCGCTTTGGAAAAAAGGCATGCTGACCCGCAGGATGATGGATTTTTTTAAAGGCAAAACCAAAAACTTTTTGCTGCGCAAGTTCTTCAAAAAATCGTGGGGGCATTACCGGGACATGCCAAACGTCGCTGAGAAATCATTTAGCCAGGCGTGGAAGGAACGGGAAGGGAATTAAGAGGTCAGATGTCCGGGATCGGACGTCAGAAACTGTTCTAATTCGAAATTCAATATCCGAAATCCGAAATTTTTTAATGCACATTCCCAAATCCAAACTGTTTATAGCTGTTTGGCAGCTCATCCGAACTGCTAAAAGGGAAAGTAAAGGATGCCCACCAGCCCTGGAAATCGGCATCTTTATCGTTTGTGGCTTCAATATGCACGCTGCGCAGCATGTACACACCCTCGCGGCTCATGGTAAAAGTGAGTTCGCCCTTCGCATCCGCAATTAATTTTTGCGTGTAAACGTTGCCGCTGAGCGCCTTGATATAAAGCATTACAATAGCACCCTTCGCCGGTTTACCGTCGAACCTGATCTGCGCGCTCATATCCTCCCCATACTTCTTTTTGTAAGGATTATCTTTCAATATGATCTCATATTTTTCGTCCAGCACCTTTTCGTATTCATTGCCGTCGTGGTCGTCAACCGAAACCAGGGTCTTCAGGTACCGGGTAAACTTTTCCTTGATCCTGAACTGGCTTCCGCTTTTAACTTTTTCGCTAAGCTTATCCAGGCCCTCATTGGTTAAAAAATCGGCATAGCTATCGCGGGAAGACTCATTGTAATCCGTGTTCAATATAAGCTCCACCAATGTCTGCCCTTTATTTTCGAGCGGGTAGCTTATTAAAGGCGCGGCGCCTTCCTTTGCCACTTTGGTGAGGTCTGTCTTTTTCGATCTTTCATACAGCATAAACCGGGTTGTTTTGGCCGACTGGTACTTTATCTCGTCTTGTTTGATAAAAGTATCACCGGTCAGCAGGTGCAGGTCGAGCTTATCGCCCTTATGCAAAAAAAAACTTTCGGGCACCAGGAAATAGTCATGTGTGGTTGCTGCAATGCCAACAAAGGCCGCGAGGATCAGGATAAAAACCGGGGTACGTTTCATGGTGGTCATTATGTCATTCGTCATTAAGTCATTGTATCAATGAAGTAACGGCCGGGCTGGTAAATTATTTAAGGCCGTAATTTATTAATTTTGTTACTGGTAAACGCAAATGCCCGCAAACTATTTTACCGATGACTTAATGACACAATGACTCAATGATACTTTTTAAGTCATTCAAAGTTTTAATAGTTTTACCGGATGATCTTCGACAGGAAAGCCCTTAATAACAACCAGCTCATTGATTTTTATAAGAAGCTGTTGTGGCCGCGGCTGATTGAGGAAAAAATGCTGATCCTGCTGCGGCAAGGCCGCATCGGCAAATGGTTTTCGGGTATCGGGCAGGAAGCTATCGCGGTGGGCAGTACACTGGCCATGGATAATGACGAATACATCCTGCCGATGCACCGCAACCTCGGCGTCTTCACCACAAGGGATATCCCGCTTTCGCGGCTGGTGGGCCAATGGCAGGGCAAGGCGTCGGGTTTTACAAAGGGGCGCGACCGCTCCTTTCACTTCGGCACGCAGGACTATAAGATCATCGGGATGATATCTCACCTCGGTCCGCAGCTGGCGCTTGCAGATGGAATTGCCCTGGCGGATATGCTGAGTAACAGGAAAAAAGCGACGCTGGTGTTTACCGGCGAAGGGGCGACCAGCGAGGGCGACTTTCACGAGGCGCTGAATATTGCGGCAGTGTGGGATTTGCCGGTTATTTTTTTGATCGAGAATAATGGTTACGGTTTGTCGACACCGACCAATGAGCAATACCGCTGTAAAAACCTGGTGGACAAAGCCGTTGGTTATGGCATGGAAGGACGGCAGATTGACGGCAACAATTTGCTCGAAGTTTATCATACCGTTAGCGCGCTGGCAGCCGCTATGCGTGAAAATCCCCGCCCGGTGCTGCTGGAGTGCATGACCTTCAGGATGCGGGGCCACGAGGAGGCATCGGGCACCAAATATGTTCCGCAGCATTTATTTGAGGAATGGAAGGAAAAGGACCCGGTAGTAAACTTCGAGAATTTTTTATTAGACGAAAATGTGCTACGCCCCGAATGGATACCGCAGATGAAGGAAGAATTTAACGCGATGATCGGCGCTGAAATTGAAAAGGTTTTTGGCGAAGCGGACATTATCCCAAATGCGGAAACGGAAATAGGCGACGTGTATAAACCTCATAACATTCCAACCCCCGATAGCTATCGGGGCCAACCTTCCAACATTACAACAAACGAAAGATACATCGACGCCATCAGCGATGGCCTGCGGCTAGCCATGCGCAAACACGATAACCTGGTTATTATGGGTCAGGATATTGCCGAATACGGCGGCGCGTTTAAAATAACGCAGGGATTTGTGGAGGAATTTGGCCGTGGCCGGGTGCGGAACACGCCTATTTGCGAATCGGGCGTTGTTGGCGCGGCAATGGGTTTGGCGCTTAATGGCTATAAAGCAATCATGGAGATGCAGTTTGCCGATTT
>Ga0134125_10009324_pt1 | contig 11054 bp, 13 predicted proteins | sample KB31751_FD_96464 | JGI IMG/M metagenome (GOLD analysis project Ga0134125, IMG submission 96464) | Terrestrial soil microbial communities with excess Nitrogen fertilizer from Kellogg Biological Station, Michigan, USA - KB3-175-1 | ecosystem: Environmental > Terrestrial > Soil > Unclassified ...
GTCGGGACGACAGGATTTGAACCTGCGACCCCTTGACCCCCAGTCAAGTGCGCTACCAAGCTGCGCCACGTCCCGGCCGCGCCCTCGCGGGCGTGTTGTCAGCGTAGCGCAGCCGGCGTAGTTACCGGAGTTCGCGTTCAGGGCCGCCAGTCCTCCCGCCAATCGGGATGTGCGTCATACACCGACGCCACCAGGCCGAGCATGGCTCCGTCACGCTGACGGTGAGCTTCCTCCCGGAGAAATGCCGCTTTTTCGGGAAACGGGACGGGGACACGTTCTTCCCTGGCTTCGACCGGCCCCGCAACCAGCAGCAACCCCTGCTGGTCGTCGGTGCGCATGATGCGCAGCCGGCCGCGGCGCTCTGCTTCATCGATGTGCGGTAGCTCGCCTGCCTCAAGCCGCCTCTCGTCGTCGGCGAGCCGGGCGAGCACGAAGCCACTGAGATCCTCCATGCAAGCAGGAGTTCCCGACGCGGGGCACAGCTAAGCCGACGCCGCGCCGGGGCACACCATGTTCACCGAGCGGGATTACCGCAGCGCCACCGCGCCGTCGAGCAGCTCGTGCAGGGCCTGCGCGGAAGGCATCCCCTCCAGCCGGCGTCCATTCGTCAGGATGGTGGGGACAACGGTGATCTCCAGCTCATGGGCCCGGCGCAGCGCCCGCTGGTGCGTCGCGGCGTAGCGACCGCTGTCCAGCGCCGCGCGGAAATCATCGGCGTCCAGGCCGAGCTGCGCGGCGACCTCTGTCAAGACCTCCGGCCGGCCGATGTCACGCTGCTGGACGAAGAACGCGCGAAATATCTGCTCGGTGTAGCGCTGCCCGAGACCTCGCTCGGCGGCATACGCAAAGCCCTCGAAGGCCAGCCGGCTATAGGGCTGCGGCGACACCCGAGGCAGCACGATCGGGACGCCCATGCGCTCGGCCATTGGGTAGACCACCTGTTGCCACGTCGATTGCAGGTAATCACCCTCGGGTCGCAACGTCGGCGTCGGTTCCGGGCGAAGCTCGAATGGTTGCCAGGAGATTTGCACATCAGCGCCCTCGACGGCATCCGCGAGTGGTTGCTCAGCGAGATAGCAGAAGGGGCAGACGAAATCGGAAAACACCTCGATCGTGGCGGACACACCAAACCTTTCCGTCGCATCCTGGTTGTGACTCCACCTTGCCCCTCAACCCGCACACCAGTCCAAGAGTCGTGACCAGCATCTCCGCGAATGCGCTAACGCGAGCGGCGTTCTCGAACGCGGACGGAGATGCGCACCGGGCTACCGGTGAATCCGAACGTCTCTCGCAGCCGCCGCTCCAGAAACCGGCGGTAGCCGGCTTCCAGGAACCCGGTGGTGAACAACACGAAGGTGGGCGGTCGGGTGCCGGCCTGGGTGGCGAAAAGAACCTTGGGTGCGCGACCCCCGCGTACCGGCGGTGGCGTCGCCGAGATCACCTCGGACAACCACGCGTTGAGTTGCCCCGTGGGTACCCGCCGGTCCCAGGATTCCAGGGCGGTGCGCAGCAGCGGCGCTAGCTTGCCAACGGATCGTCCCGTGCGCGCCGAGATGTTCACCCGCTCCGCCCAGTTCACCCGAGCCAGGTCACGGTCCAGTTCCCGGATCAGCTCCCGGCGCCGGTCGTCGTCGACCAAGTCCCACTTATTGAATGCCAGCACCAGCGCGCGGCCGCATTCGATAACCGACGTGATCACTCGCTGGTCCTGCTCGGTGATCGGCTCGCTGGCGTCGATGAGCACCACCACCACCTCGGCGGCCTCGATCGCCGCCCGGGTGCGCAGCGATGCGAAGTACTCGGTGCCGCTGGCGGTCCGCACCCGCTTGCGCAAGCCGGCCGTGTCCACGAACCGCCACATCTCATCGTCGAGCTCCAGCAGCGAGTCCACCGGATCCACCGTGGTGCCGGCGACCTCGTGCACCACCGACCGCTGCTCGCCCGCCAACCGGTTGAGCAGGCTCGATTTACCGACATTGGGCTTGCCGACAAGCGCAACGCGGCGCGGTCCCGCACTGCGCGTGACACCCTCCCGCGGCGCGGACGGCAACACGCCCAGTACCGCGTCGAGCAGATCGCCGGTACCGCGCCCGTGCAACCCGCTCACCGGATGCGGCTCGCCCAGCCCCAAGGTCCACAGCGCCGCGGTATCGGCGACCAGTCGCTCGTCGTCGACCTTGGTCGCGGCCAGCACCACCGGTGTCGGCGAGCGGCGCAGCACCCGGGCTACCGCCTCCTCCGCCTCGGTCGCTCCGACCGTGGCGTCGACCACCAGCAAAATCGCGTCCGCGGTGCGCATGGCCAGCTCCGCCTGCGCCGCCACGGCGGCCTGCAGACCCCGCGCGTCGGGCTGCCAACCTCCGGTGTCCACCACGGTAAACCGGCGGCCGTTCCACAGCGCGTCGTAGGCCACCCGGTCCCGGGTCACCCCGGGCACGTCCTGCACCACTGCCTCGCGGCGCCCCAGAATGCGGTTGACCAGCGTCGACTTACCGACGTTGGGCCGGCCCACTACGGCGAGCACCGGTTGCTCAAGCGCGACGTCCGGCTCCATCTCGACCGTTGTGGCGGCATCGAGCGCTGTCCACTCGGCCTCGTCGGACCAGATCCCGTCGTCAGGCGCCAGGCCGCTCATCACGCTCCCTCTCCTCGCGCCACATCCGGTCCACCCCGGCGGCGGATCGCATCCAGTTCGGTGACCAGTGCAGCCAGCCGGTTGCGCACCTCGTGGGTGGCTGTGGCCAGCACAGCTCGGCCCTTGCCCGGCGGTACCGCGAATGGCTGCCCGACCAGGACATCAACCCGCGGCCGAAATCGTCGACGGCTACCCGGCGGCCGGCGCGTTCCCCGGATCGCCACTGGCAGTATTGTCGCGCCCCCGGTTCGAGCCAGCCACGCGGCACCCTGCTGCGCGTCTCGCACCTCGCCATCGCCGCGGGTGCCCTCCGGAAAAACCACCACGACGCCCTCGTGACGCAGTAGCCGCACCGCGGTGAGCAGCGGCGCCCGATCAGCCTCGCCGCGACGTACCGGCAGCTGCCCGATCCGGGGCAGTAGCCAGCCCAGCGGTCCGCGAAACATCTCCTCCTTGATCAGAAAAGCGGTACGCCGACCCAGCAGTCCGTACAACAGCGGGCCATCGACCATCGCGCTGTGGTTGGCCACCACAACCACCGGACCGGTAGCCGGGATCCGTTCCTGATGCCAGATCCGCAGCCGGAAGCCGGCGTAGAAACACCAGGTCCCGATCCAGCGGGTAAAGCCCTGCAACCACAGCCAGGTGCCCTCGGGCACTTCCAGCGTCACAGTGGATCCCGAACTGCCGGGGCGACCAGACCACGCGCCACAGCCAGGTCATGCAATCGGTCCAGAACGTCATCGACGTCCAGCGCGGTGGTATCCAGCTCGACGGCATCATCGGCGGCGCACATCGGCGAGGCTTCCCGGCTCGCGTCGAAGCGGTCGCGGCGGTCCACCGCGGCTCGGACGGCTGCCAGGTCGGACATGCCGTCCTGCGCTGCTCGGCGTGCCGCCCGCTGAGCAGCCGTCGCCGTCAAAAAAACCTTCAACGGCGCATCCGGTGCTACCACGGTCCCGATATCACGCCCCTCTACCACGATCCCACCGGCGCTAGTGGTGGCCTCGGAGATGATCCGACGCTGCTGGGCGACGAGCAGCGCCCGCACCTGGACCACCGCGGACACCGGACTCACGGCAGTCGTCACCGCCGCGCCGCGGATCTCCTCCGAGACGTCCTCGCCATCCAGCAGTACGAACGAGGAATCGGGATCGGTATCTACCTCGATATGCCGCCGCGCTACTTCCGCACTGACCGCAGCGGACTCAGCTGGATCCAGCCCAGCCTTCAGGACGCCCAGTGCGGCGGCTCGATACATCGCCCCGGTATCCAGATAGCGCGCGCCCAACGAGGCCGCCAACCGCCGGGCCACGGTGGACTTCCCGGTACCGGCCGGCCCATCTACCGCCACGATCCCCCGCAACCTACCTCCTGTCCGCACCGTCCCCATTCTGCCCGACGCATTCAGCGGGCTCAGCGGGGTAAAACGGGCCCGAATAACGCCGCTGAGCCCGGCTGAATGCGGGATTGGGCGTTAGCGGCCTACGGCGCGGTTGAGGGTGCCCACTTCAGCGCGGGATAGGGCGCGGACGGTGCCGGGGCGTTGTTCGCCGAGGCGGACGTCGGCGATCGCGGTGCGGACCAAGCGGTGGACCGGGTGACCGACCTCGGCGAGCAGGCGGCGCACGATGTGTTTACGGCCCTCGTGCAGCACCACCTCAACCAGCGCCTTGCCGGGCAGGGCCTGCACGACCCGGAATCCGTCGACGGCCACTGGGCCATCGTCGAAGTGCACTCCAGCGCGCAGGGTACGGCCCAGCGACCGGGGCACCGGGCCGGACACCTCGGCCAGGTAGGTCTTGAGCACCCGGTAGGAGGGATGCATCAACCGATGTGCGAGTTCCCCGTCGTTGGTGAGCAGCAGCAGGCCCTCGGTGTCCGCGTCGAGACGTCCGACGTGGAACAAGCGCTGTGCCCGGTCGGCCACATAATCGCCGACGCAGGGCCTTCCGCGGTCATCGGACATCGTGGAGTGCACGCCGCGGGGCTTGTTCAAGGCCAGGTGCTCCACGTCCGAACGCAGTTCCAACCGCATGCCATCGACGTGGATGACGGCGTTGTCGGGGTCGACCCGCACCCCATCTCGCGCACCACAGCCCCGTCCACTTGGACCCGGCCGCGGGCGATCATCTCTTCGGCGGCGCGCCGGGAGGCCACCCCGGCCTGGGCGAGCACCTTATGCAGCCGGGGCAGCGCCGCAGACTGCGACACCGCCTCAGACGGGGACACGGCCTCGGGCTGCGACATCGCTTTAAGTGGGGACGTCATCGATGGAGTCGATGTCGGGCAACAGCGGCGCGATCGGAGGTAGCTCCTCCAGCGCGGAGAGCCCCAGCCGTTCCAGGAACAGCTCGGTCGTGCAGTAGAGCACACCGTGGGTCTCCGGATCGGCTCCCGTCTCCTCGATCAGGCCACGAGCAAGCAAGGTACGCATCACTCCGTCCACGTTCACCCCGCGCACCGCGGCAACCCTGGAGCGGGTGACCGGCTGCCGGTAGGCCACCACGGCGAGAGTCTCCAGGGCGGCCCGGGTGAGCCTGGCCCGCTGTCCGTCCAGCAGCAACCGCTCCACGAACGGTGCGTACACGTCGCGGGTGTGCAACCGCCATCCTTGGGCCACCTGACGCAGATCGATCCCGCGGCCACGGTCGTCGTAGCCGTCCCGTAGCCGTTGCAGTGCCTCGACGACCCGCGTCACCGGCTGACCCAGTGCGCTGGCCAGCACATCCTCGCCGACTGGTGAGTCGATCACCAACAGCAGCGCTTCCAGGGCGGCATCGAGCTCATCGTCACGATGCAACGCCGGTAGCGTCTCGTCCTGCGGGGCATCCGCACCCGGGCTTTGCGGGACACCCGCACCCGGGGTCCCGGGTGGTGCTTCCATGAGCGCGGTTTTGTTCAACGGTATTCCTCGTCCTCTTCCCCGTCCGCCCGCGGTTCGATAGCGGCCTGCTCAGCTCCACCTACCCACCGGACGTGCAAGTCGCCGAGTGGATCGGTCTGGTCGAAGACCACTACGGCGGCACGGTACAGATCCAGCAACGCCAAGAATCGGGCAACCACCTCTCTGATGTGTGCACAGTCGGCAACCAGGCTGTGGAAACTCGCCTGACCATCGCGGGCGAGCCGGCTGCGGAGCACCGCGGCGTGCTCATGCACCGACACTCGGGGGGCGTGCAGGTGCTCCAATGACACCGTAGGCGGCGGCGGTTTCGGACGAAAGACTGCGGCCGCGGTTTCGGCGAATCGAGCAGCGTCGACGCCCAGCAACACTTCGGGCAGCAATCCGGCGAATCTCTCTTCAATTCCCACCGATCGGGGGTAACGGCGCAGCGCCGCAGATTCGAGCTCGGCGAATAAGGCGGCAACCTGCTTGTAAGCCCGGTATTGCAGCAACCGCGCGAACAACAGGTCCCGAGCCTCCAGTAGGGCGAGATCTGTCTCATCCTCGACATCGGCGTTGGGCAGCAAGCGGGCTGCCTTGAGGTCCAGCAGGGTCGCCGCTATCACGAGGAACTCGGTGGTTTCGTCGAGGTCGAACGATTCGCCCAGCAGCCGCAGATGCGCGATGAACTCGTCGGTCACCTGATGCAGGGCCACCTCGGTCACATCCATCTGCTGCTGCGAGATGAGCTGCAGCAGTAAGTCGAATGGGCCCTCGAAGTTGTCCAGCCGCACCGTGAAGCGAGGCGACGAGGCCGGCATCACCACATCATCGTGCAACACCGTCCGTTCAGCTGCTTCGACCCTGCAAGCAGGTCTCACCTTGCTATCACCTCACGGGCCAGCGCCCGGTACGCCTTTGCACCGGCAGATTTGGGCGCCCATCTGGTGATCGGCTCACCAGCGACGGTGGTTTCGGGGAACCGGACCGTCCGGGCGATCACGGCGTCGAACACGGTGTCGCCGAAAGCCTGCACCACACGCGCCATCACCTCACGGGCGTGCAGCGTACGGGGGTCGTACATGGTGGCGAGGATGCCGGTGACCGTGAGCTTGGGATTGAGCCGGTCCCGCACCTTATCGATGGTGTCCATCAGCAGCGCGACCCCGCGCAGGCTGAAATACTCGCATTCCAGCGGGATGAGCACACCATCCGCGCAGGCCAATGCATTGATGGTGAGCAGTCCCAACGAAGGCTGGCAGTCCACCAGGATGAAGTCGTAACGGGGCAGCAGCGGCCGCAGCGCTCGACCGAGCACCTGCTCCCGACCCACCTCGGTGACCAGTTGCACCTCGGCTGCGGACAGGTCGATGTTGCTGGGCAGCAAATCCATACCCGGCACCGATGTCGGCTGGATCACCTCGTCTACTTCGACGCGCTGCTCCATGATCAGGTTGTAGATGGTGCGGTCGAGGTGCTGCGCGGCCAGCCCGAGCCCGACTGAGAGCGCCCCCTGAGGATCGAAGTCGACCAGCAGCACCCGGCGGCCGTACTCGGCCAGAGCGGCCCCGAGATTGATCGTCGACGTGGTTTTGCCGACCCCGCCCTTCTGATTGCAGATCGCCACTACCCGAGCCGGCCCGTGCCGGTCCAGCGGGGGAGGTTGGGGCACCGCCCGGCGAGCGCGTCCGGCGATATCGCACCCGTCGCCTACGACCTCATCAGCAATATTTCCGTCAACTGAGATCGTCGGGCTCGGCGCAACCAACGGCTGTTGCGCAGACCCCCAGGACGACATGGAACCGATCCCTCCAGCCCGTAGCTAGGTCAGCACGGTGCGATCCCCGAGGAGCCTATTCCGCTGCAGGAAACGCCTTCAACGCACCTCGCCGTAGGAGACCCCGCTAGTCTCGGGCACGCGGATGGGCGGTCGCGTAGACCTCACGCAGGTTGTCCACCGTCACTAACGTGTAGACCTGCGTTGTGGTCACCGAGGCGTGACCGAGCAGCTCCTGCACCACTCGCACATCAGCGCCGCCTTCCAGCAGGTGGGTGGCGAAGCAGTGCCGCAAGGTGTGGGGTGACACCGCTGCGGCGATCTGGGACCGCGCCGCGGCCTCCCGGAGGACTGCCCACGCGCTTTGCCGGGACAGCCGAGCGCCACGCGCGTTGAGGAATACCGCCGGTATGCCCCGTCCTCGCTCGGCGAACGTGGGGCGGCCACGCACCAGGTAGGCATCCAGCGCGGCCAGCGCCGGGCGGCCCACCGGCACCAGCCGCTGCTTGCCACCCTTGCCCCGCAGCAGCACGGTCCGCGCCGGAGCATCGAGGTCATCCCGGTCGAGCCCGACCGCCTCGGAGATCCGTGCACCGGTGGAGTACAACAGCTCCAGTAGCGCCCGATCACGCAGGCAACGAGGCCCGCCATCGGCCGGAAATACCTCCAACAACCGCAGCACCTCGTCCAGCCCCAGAGCCTTGGGTAGCCGCTTCGGCGGGCGCGGAGGGTGTACGTCGGCCGCGACGTCGGCTCGCACCAGTCCCTCGCGGAAAGCGAACCGGTGCAGCCCGCGAGCCACCACCAGGGCTCGGGCCGCCGAAGACGGCGCCAGCGGACGGTGCCGGCCATCCCCGTCCCGCAACGTTGCAAGGAAGCCAGTCACCTGTTCCTCGCCCACCGAGGCGAGCTCGAGGATGCCCGTCGACGCCAGGTAAGCGCCGTAGCGGCGCAGGTCACGAGCGTAGGAGTCCAGCGTGTTGGCCGACGTGCCGCGCTCGACCGCCAGGTGATCGAGATACTCCGAGATCACCATGGCAACTGCTGGGGGAACTGCGTCGGCGTCTGGTGCCATGAGACCTATCACTTACCCGAGTGCCTCCGACAAGGGAACGTAGTCGCGGCCGTGCGCCTGGGCGACCTCGGCGAGCATCACCGATCCGGCCACCACGTTGACGCCGAGGGCAAGTGCCGGGTCGTCCTGCACCGCCCGCCGCAGTCCCTTATCGGCCAGCGCGCACACGTAGGGCAGCGTGACGTTGGTCAGCGCATAGGTGGAGGTGTGCGGAACCGCGCCGGGCATGTTGGTCACGCAGTAGAACACCGAGTTGTGCACGGTGAACGTGGGATCGGCGTGCGTGGTGGGTCGCGAGTCGGCGAAGCAACCGCCCTGGTCGATGGCGATGTCGACCAGTACCGAGCCCGGTCGCATCTCCTCGACAACATCATGGCTGACCAGCGTGGGCGCCTTCGCGCCCCGCAGCAATACAGCACCGATCACCAGATCCGCCCACACGCAGGCCTTCTCCACCTCGTAAGCGTTGGACGCGATGGTCTGCAAGTGACCGCGGTAGCTGAAATCGATCTCCCGCAGCCTGTTGATGTTGGTGTCCAGCACCACCACCTCAGCCTGCATGCCCAGCGCGATGCTGGCCGCGTTCATCCCCACCACACCGGCCCCGAGCACGGCCACCTTGCCGGCCGGCACTCCGGAAACGCCGCCGAGCAGCACCCCACGCCCGCCCTGCATACGTTCCAAGCAGTGCGCCCCCACCTGGGGAGCCATTCGCCCGGCGACCTCGCTCATCGGGGCCAGCAGCGGCAATGAGCCGTCGGACAGTTGCACCGTCTCGTAACCGATCGCGTCGATCCCGGCATCGATCAGCGCAGCGGTGCACTCCGCCGAAGCAGCCAGATGCAGGTAGGTGAACAGGATTTGGCCCTTACGCATCCGGTGATACTCAGCCGGCACCGGCTCCTTCACCTTGAGCACCATCTCGGCCTGGTCCCACACGTCATCGGCCTGCGGCACGATGCGCGCCCCCGCAGCCAGGTAAGCCTCGTCGGGAAATGCGCACCCCACCCCGGCACCGCGTTCCACGAGCACTTCATGCCCGCGACGGGTCAGCTCGACCACCCCGGCGGGCGTGAGCGCAACCCGGTACTCGTGGACCTTCAGCTCACCCGGAACACCAATCTTCACGCCGGGCTCAACGCCAGAATGGAAGGTGCACAAGCATCCATAAGACCGTCCTCGGAAGTGTTGAAAGGTGCTTAAGCATCCATAAGACCGTACTTCGCGTGGCGAGCGGCGAAGCGGGTCGGGCGGTCCGGCCAGGGGGCATCGACCGAGCGTGGTTGCGCGACACCGGCTAGCACGGCGTGGGCGGCGAGCAGCCCCGCCACGGCCGGGCCGTTGACGATCTCACCGGTCAATACCTGCCGCACCGCCTCGGCCAGCGGCAGCCGGACCACGTCGAGGTCGGCTTCCTCGTCGGTACCCGGGGGCCGGTCGACTTGGGTCAAGCCGCGGGCCAGAAACACCCGTTGGGACTCGTCGCTGAACCCGGGCGAGGGCACCAGGTCGACGAGCACCGACCAGTCCCGCGCGGTGTAGCCGACCTCCTCGCGCAGCTCGCGCCTGGCGGTCGCCACCGGGTCCTCCCCCGGTACGTCGAGTAGCCCGGCGGGCAGCTCGCGGATCCGGCGCCCCAGCGGGTGCCGGTACTGGTCGATCATCACCACGGAGGAGTCGTCGTGCAGCGGAAGGATGATCACCGACCCGGGATGCTCGACGACCTCACGCCTGGCCTCCAGTCCACCGGGCATGATCACCTGATCCAGCCGTAGCGCGAGGATTTTGCCGACGTGCAGGGTGTCGCTGCCGCACACCGCGAACTCGTGCGGGCGACTCACCGCAGTGTCGCCGGCATCTCGACGGGCAACCAGTCCGCGGCCCGGTAGTTCAGCGCCGCCGCGACAAAGGCGACGAACAGCGGGTGCGGGCGGGTGGGGCGGCTGGCAAGTTCCGGATGGGCCTGGGTGCCGACGAAAAACGGGTGGGTGAGCTCGGGAAGCTCGACGAACTCGACGAGATGGCCATCCGGCGACATGCCGCTGATCACCAGACCCGCGGCGGCCAGCTTGTCCCGATAGGCGTTATTCACCTCGTAGCGGTGCCGGTGCCGCTCGCACACCTCGGTAGCACCGTACGCCCGGGCTACCACCGAGCCCGAATCCAGCACTGCCGGGTAACTACCCAGCCGCATCGTCCCGCCCATGTCGCGCTGACCGGCAACGACGTCGGTCTGGTCAGCCATGGTGGAGATCACCGCGTGCGCCGTTTCGGCATCGAACTCCGTGGAGCCGGCGCCGTCGAGACCGGCCAGATTGCGGGCGGTCTCGATCACCATGCATTGCAGGCCCAGGCACAGGCCCAGCACGGGAATCCCGCGAATCCGGGCATGGTGAATGGCACCGATCTTGCCCTCGATGCCGCGGACTCCGAACCCGCCGGGTACCAGCACCCCGTCCACCCCGGCCAACGCCGCCGCCGCCCCCTCAGGCGTCTCACAGGTGTCTGAGGGCACCCACCGGATCTCGACCCGAGCCCGGTGCGCGAAACCTCCGGCGCGCAGCGCCTCGGTCACCGACAGGTAGGCATCCGGCAAATCGACGTACTTGCCCACCAGCGCTATCTGCACCAGCTCTGTCGGGTTGTGCACCCGATCGAGCAGGTCTCCCCACTCCGTCCA
>Ga0134125_10009325_pt1 | contig 11054 bp, 13 predicted proteins | sample KB31751_FD_96464 | JGI IMG/M metagenome (GOLD analysis project Ga0134125, IMG submission 96464) | Terrestrial soil microbial communities with excess Nitrogen fertilizer from Kellogg Biological Station, Michigan, USA - KB3-175-1 | ecosystem: Environmental > Terrestrial > Soil > Unclassified ...
GCGCGTTGCAGCACGTAGGCCGAGTAGTGCTCACCCTCATGCTTCTTCACCGTTGCCCGTGCCGCATCCAGCGCTTTCATCCCCGCTTCATTCAACGGAGCCTTGCCCACGAAACCAAACAAAGCGCGCCACGCATCGGCGAGCGGTGGAAAGTCCGGACGCCACGCCAGCGGATCGCTTTCCGGCTCCATCGAGTCCACCGGCAGCGCATCAAATTCGCGGTCTGTGACATCCGCCGGAGGCGAGAGCATCGGATGCGCGTGATTGTCGAAAGCCTGGGTCTCCGCGATCACTCGCGCCAGCCGGGGATCCACGTCAGGCCGCTGCGCAAATGCACTGATCGCCGCGATACAGACCACAACCCCGCAAAACAATCTCTGAACCTGTCGCTTGAACATGCGTACAGAGTACGACTGCGCCTCGCGTAGCGGTAAACTTCTTCGTATGCGGCGACTCCACCACAGTCTGCTCCTCTTCGGCATTCTCCTCTGCACCACCGCGAGCGCTAGTGCGCAGAACAAAGTCGGACTCACCACCCGCACCTTTCATCCCAAAGAGACACGCAACTGGCGCGGTGCCCAGGCCAAAGAACTGCACTGCACCATCTGGTATCCCGCCGCCGGGGCTTCCCTTGAAACAAAGCAGTTCATCGGCGCGCCCGACGCCCCGCTCTTTGAAGCGGGGTCCGCCCAGGCGCATGCGGAGTTTACGCCGTCGCTCTCGCAGTTGCCACTTATCGTGCTGTCGCACGGCACTGGAGGCTCGGCGCTGCAACTCGCATGGCTCGGCACTGCACTGGCCCGCGCCGGCTTTATCGTCGCCGCAGTCGACCATCCCGGCAACAACCTCACCGAGCCCTACACCGCTGAGGGCTTCGTTCTGTGGTGGGAGCGCGCTACCGACCTTACGGAAGTCATCGACGGCGTTCTTGCCGACGGCGACATTGGACCACACGTCGACACCTCCCGCATCGGCGCGGCCGGCTTCGCCATCGGCGGCTATACCGTGCTCGAGCTAGCCGGTGCACGCACCGACATCAGCGTGCTTTATGACATGTGCCGCCAGCACCCCGACCAGGACATTTGCCACATCCCGGAGATGAAGGACTTCGGCTCCCCTGAGCAAGCCCTCCAGACCGTTCGCAAATCCAGCGGCGAATCCCTCGCCCGGTCCGCCGACTCGTTCCGCGACGCGCGCATTAAGGCCGTCTTCGCCATCGCCCCCGCGATCTCTGAGACCCTGACCGCCGACAGCCTTCACCAGATCCGCATCCCCGTCGCGCTGGTGGTTGGCGCCGCCGACACCATCGCTCCAGCAGCCGATAACGCCAACTACCTTCGGGCAAACATCCGCGGGGCACAGGAATCGACACTCCCAGGCCCGGTCGCCCACTACACTTTTCTCGACACCTGCACAGCGGCCGGCAAATCGCAACTTCCCACCTACTGCACCGAGAGCCCTGGCCTCGATCGCGATGCCGTCCATTCCCAGGTTTCAGAACTGGCGATCGGCTTCTTCACCCGTTCGCTGCGGATAGGCAAAGGCAAATAGCCACTACCTGTCTGTCTATTTATCTGTCGTGGGTGGCGGATCGCCGTACCAATACGACTCGCGATGCCGCACCGTGTCTTTGTAATCCGGTACCTCGACCGTGATGGTATGCAACCCCGGCGTCATATCGCCATGCGGCTGGAAACTCAACAGATAGCCGTTGTGCACATGGTTCGCCAAGCCATTCAGGCTGCGGTCGAAGCCCTTCTGCGTCGTGAAGTTGATGTACTCGCCGCCGGATAGCCGCGCAAACTCCTTAGGCGCATTCTTTCGCACCGCCTGCACTGCCATGAGGATCAGACCGATCAACCCGCCGCTCGCGCCGTCGCTATGTTTCAGGTCTTCAAGGACCTCGGTCTTTCCCGGCGAAAACGCCACCGAGTCGACGACGATGTTGCTACGCCCCAGCCTCGCGATCACCGCCTGCGGCTTTAGTTCGCTGCCGTGATCGCGTGTCTCCGAAATCAGCAGTATGGCCCGCCGCCGCTTTGGGTCGCGCGTCTCCAACAGCCTTGCCGCATAATCGACCGCGTCAAAGATGGAGGCCCCGCCATCGTCGTCGCATGGCTGGTATTGCTTCAACACATCGTGGACGCGTTCCGGGCTTCGCGTAAATGGCCCCATCAACTGCGGCGACGTCCCAAACGAAACTACGGCTGTCTCCTGCTGTGCCCCGCCGCTCATCGCCTCAACCATTGCGGGCAAACCACTGATGTTGTCGTGCTGCTCCTCCGCAGAACGCGAACACTGCACCAGCACCACGAGCGAAAGCGCACTCGCCTCCGCCGCGTCTTCCATGTGCACGGTCTGCCGTATGCCGTTGTCCCTAACGACGAACTGGCTCGCCTTCAGGCCGTACAGCACGCCGCCTTTGGCGTCCTGCACCAGCGTCGGCACCAGCACCAGGTTCGATTGCACGGTGATCGTCGACGTGTGCGGTAGCTGCGTTGCAGTATCGGGTGTTTGCGCAGCCGCGCCTGCAGCCATCATCAATCCGAACGGAAGCAGCCAACCTCTCATCACAAGCCCTCTACACTCTACCCACTGCCGTTTTCAATCCACTCTCAGAATCAGGCACTTCAGATACCGGGTCTCGGCCAGCGTCAGCACCTCAGGATGGTCGGGGGCTGCGGCCCGCGTCTCCAGCAACTGCACGCGACGCCCCACATCATTTGCCGCGGCGGTTACTACATCCGTAAAGTCTGAAAGCGAAACGTGGTGCGAACACGAGCACGTCACCAGCGTCCCGCCCTCATGGAGCAATCGCATGGCCCGCAGGTTCAATTCCTTATAGCCACGCAGCGCGCCCTCAGCCGCACGCTTCGACTTCGCAAACGCCGGGGGGTCGAGCACAATCGCATCGAGCTTCCGTGAGGCATCACCCTTCGCCGCATCGTCATAGGCGCGCATCAGCTCAAAGGCATCGGCTTCAATCCAATCCGTCTCGGCCTTCAGCCCGGAGTTTCGTTCGAGATTCCGGTCTGCCGCTTCCAGAGCCGCACGGCTCGCATCGACGCCCGTCACACGCTCGCACACCTGCGCCATATGCAGTGCGAATCCACCTTGATAGGTGCATATATCGAGCGCCTTTCCGGTGCGTCCTGAAGCGCCAATCCACCGCGCTGCTGCTGCATAGTTCAGGCGTTGATCGAGGAAGGCTCCGGTCTTCTGTCCTGCGCCGGCATCGTATTCAAACCGCAAACCATTCAGGCGAAACTCCGTCGTCGAGCGCGCCTGCCAACTGGTAAACAGCGGCCCCGGCGCTGGTGCCGCCAACTGCTCCAGCTCGCGGATACGCACATCGGGCCGCTCCCAGATCGTCAACTCCGCGCCGGCAAACTCTTCACACAGAGCATCGACAACGACGGCCCGCACATCGTCCTGTGCGGTTCCCTGCGTCAACAGTTGCAGCAGGACGAGGTCGTTGTAGCGGTCGGCGATGACTCCCGGCAACCCGTCGGCCTCGCTGAAGATCAGTCGATGCGCGTTGTCGGCATCCGTTACTGGAGCGAGCACTCTGCGCCGAGCCAGCGCCGCATCCACGCGCACACGCAGATCCGCGAGATACTGTGCGCGCGTCATCCCCGCTGTGCGTGAAACCACGCGCGCCGCAATCTGGGACGCATCCGAGTAGAGGGCCGAGCCCAGCGCAATCCCGCGCCCGTCGACGATCGTTACCAGCGACCCCGCATCAAGCCCGGCGACAGCGCCCTCAATGTCTGTCCGATACACCCACAGATGCCCGGCGCGCAGCCGGTCGGCGGCGCGGCGTGTGATGCGAAGGACGTTGTTCGAACTCTGCTCCATCAGCCCAGTCTAAACGTCACCGTAGAATGGAGAGAGTGTCTCCCGCTGCAAATCACTTCGACGTCATCATCCTCGGCGCAGGCGCAGCGGGGATGATGTGCGCCTTTGAAGCCGGACGCCGCGGCCACAACGTTCTGCTGCTCGAACACAGCGATCGCCCGGGCCGCAAAATCCTCATCTCCGGCGGCGGCCGCTGCAACTTCACCAACATCCACACCCGCGCGGAAAATTTTCTCTCTGCCAACCCACACTTCGCCAAGTCCGCGCTGGCACGCTTCACGCCCGCCGACATGATCGCGCTGGTCGAAAAGCACGGTATCCGCTACCACGAGAAAACTCTGGGCCAGCTTTTCTGCGATGACTCCGCGGTGCGCGTCGTCAACCTGTTGCAGACGGAGTGCGAAGAAGTGCGCGTTATTCTTCGCGGCGGAGCCGAAGTGGTTTCCGTGATGAACATCTCGGCGGACAACGCACGCTTCCGCGTCGACACCCGGACAGGCAACTACACCGCTCAGTCTGTCGTCGTCGCGACCGGCGGCCTCTCGATCCCGAAGATGGGTGCCACAGGTGTCGGCTACGACATCGCACGCAGCTTCGGCCACACTATCGTCGCGCCGCGCGCCGGCCTGGTTCCGCTCGTCTTCGCACCGCAGGACCGCGATGAATGGTGCGATCTCACCGGCCTTTCCACCGAAGCCATCGCGGGCTCGACGGTTATGGAAAAGCAGCGTGGGCGGGCGCGGCCAACACCTTCATTCCGCGAGAAGCTGCTCATCACTCATCGCGGCCTCAGCGGCCCGGCCGTCCTGCAGATTTCCTCCTACTGGCAGCCGGGCAAACCGCTTACGTTCGATCTCGCGCCGGGCCTCGAAGTCTTTGCTCCTTTGCTTGCCAGCAACTCCGGACGGGACGACCTCTCGCTGCTGCAAACGCTGTCCGCGGTGCTTCCCGCGCGTTTTGCAAAGCGCTGGTTGATGACGCGCAGCGGGATCGACTACAGCAACGCCGGCCTCGCGAACCTCGAGGACGAACTGCACCACTGGACGCTTACGCCCGCCGGCACCGAAGGGTTCGAGAAGGCAGAAGTCACAGTAGGCGGCGTCGACACCAATGAGCTCGACGCGCGCACCATGGAGAGCCGGCGCATGCCGGGACTGTACTTCATCGGCGAAGTCGTCGATGTAACCGGCTGGCTGGGCGGATACAACTTCCAATGGGCGTGGGCTTCGGCCGTCGCTGCCGGGCGCAGCCTCTAGACTGTGTTTCGCAGTGCGCGGACAGATGCTACCGTGGCGTGACCGGGTTTCATCCCATTTTCGCGACAAATTGCTTACCGGCCCTCAACCGGTCTCGGACGGCAGGGCATTTGCATTAGTATGCTCACATCCATTTACTGCCGTTCCCGGCAATGCCCTGCAGCATCTCAGGAGAAGAAAAGTGTCCCGTCTAAACACATACATATTGACGGCAGCCGTCGCTGCCATGGCAACCTGCATCCCGGTCATCGCGCAAGACCACGCACAGAAGACCACTCTCACGACGACCGTTTCGACCGAGGCTGAGAAGAAGCCTGCTGCAGCGCCGGCCGACTCCACCACCGAGGGCAGCGTCAGTGTCGGCGGTAAACAGATTGCCTACACGGCAGTCGCCGGCACCCTGACTGTCGGCGCAACCGACACCCAGGACGCCACCATTGGCCTCGACGGCAAAGTGCTTCCGGAAGCGGGCGTAGACCTGCCCGCCAAGCCTGAAGATCAGCCTGCCACCGCACGCATCTTCTATACCGCGTACTTTGCCAAGGGGGAAACCCCCGGCACACGCCCCATCACGTTCCTCTACAACGGTGGCCCGGGCTCGGCGACCATGTACCTGCACATGGGCAGCTTCGGCCCCAAGCGTGTCGTCACCACGGACGCGCATCACGACCCGGGCGGGCCCTATCGCATCGTTTCCAACCAGTACAGCCTGCTCGATGTCTCCGACCTCGTCTTCATCGACGCCCCCGGAACAGGCTTTTCGCGCGTGATGGGCCGTAACGCCTTCGCATCGTTCTACGGCGTCGACCAGGACGCCCACGCATTCGACCGCTTCATCCGCCGCTTCCTTTCCAAGTACAACCGCTGGACGTCACCCAAGTACATCTTCGGCGAGAGCTATGGAACGCCGCGCAGTGCCGTGCTATCCAACATGCTCTCCGATCAGGTCGACCTCAACGGTGTCATTCTGCTTTCGCAGATTCTCAGCTTCGACAACTCAGCCGACGGTCCCGAAGCCGATCCCGGCACGGAGCAGGCGTACTTCCTCGCCCTGCCCAGCTTTGCCGCCACGGCTTTCTACCATCACCTTCTGCCGTCGCAACCGGCTTCGCTGGAACCTTTCCTGCACGAAGTGGAGCAGTATTCGCTGGGCGAGTACGCCAGCGCTCTGCTGCAAGGGGCCGATCTCGATCCTGCCCGCAAGCAGGCGGTAGCAGAAAAGCTTTCCAGCTATACCGGAATTCCGTCCGCAATCTGGATGAAGGCCAATCTGCGGCTCTCGGGAGAGAGTTCTCGAAGTATCTCCAGGACAACGCCGGCATCACCACCGGCCGTCTTGACTCACGCTACGAGGGCCCTGCGGAAGATCCGCTGGGACGCGACGCCGACTACGACCCCTTCACGCAATCGATCGGTGCAGCGTACGCAGCAGCGATCAACGATTACGTTCGCACACAACTTCATTATGGCGACCAGATGACGTACAAACCCAGCGCCCGCGAACCGGGTTTCAACTGGGACATGCACCACCGCGTCCCGGGCGCCGGCTTCTCCGACACCAGCGTCAACGTAATGTCGGACCTCGCCATGACGATGAAGCACAACCCCAAGATGAAGGTGCTGCTAATGGGCGGATACTTCGATCTCGGCACACTCTACTTCGGCGCAACATATGAGATGAAGCATCTGCCAATGCCCACATCGCTGCAGAGCAACATCAGCTACAAGTTCTTCCCGACCGGACACATGGTCTATGTCAACGAGGACGCGTTGCATGGACTGCACGATACGGTTGCGTCGTTCATTCGATCGAGCGAGAAGGGACAGTAGCATCATCAAACCTTTGTTGCGGGCCGGATGAATGGAAAAGAGGATCCTCACGCGGGAGTTTTGGCGGAGCTACGTTCTCGATGCGAGGCGGCTCCGCCGGGATAAACACGCCCGCAAGAATTTTGCTGTCCGCAACCTTGTTCTGCTGTTCTTCATTGCTTATATCGGGTATTTTGCTGCAATTCTCTACAGCCTTCATGATGCGGCGACAGCGATAGTCCTCGGGATCATCCTCGCCATTATCTTCGCGATATTGGGGGGTGTCCGATGGTCACACCATCGGGAAAGCCGCCGGCAACTTTTGGCAGACATCGCTTCCGCGCCGCCTGGGGTTGCCGAGCGCCTGCAACGCATGGCGCATAGCCTCACAGCTGCGAATGAGCGCGCTCTGAGCGAGGCGTGGCTCGCAAAGCACGTATTGCCGGAAGGCTTTGTCGCCACGACACGCCGCGTCAAGATCGACGCGTTGAAGGAACAAGGTGCATGGGACGAGCTTCCGATAAAGGTTCGCGATTGGATGATGCGGCCGGACGGCGAGTGGCCAGCAGAGAGGGCGGCAGGGGTACTTTTATCCGCGGAGACCTTGCACACTTTACTGTGGGCAATCGGTCTGCTGCCACGGCTGCGGCGCCTCGACCGAATGGTCGATCCGCTCCCGTTCGACAAACTGGCCAAAGCATTGCAACGGGCCGCCACGGGTGTCCGGCCTACATGGGATTTGCGGCTGGAACGCAATCTGGCTCAGAAATACTTCGCCCGATGCTATGCGGAGAAAATCCATCGCGGCCATCGAGATGCCGAATCGGAAGAACAGAAGGATGCTGTGGCTAAATGGCTTGCGAATATTGCGGAGGGCGATGTAGCAGACCAGCTGGCTGGCATAGAAACAATCAGCGAGATCAACTCTGAAACGCTGCAATACGTTAGCCGGGCCGCCGCTTGCCGAGTCACAGTGCTCTCACTCGTAATGAACCTGCTGGATGGAAGGGACGCCTGGGCTGAACTGTCAGCAGTGGCTTATGCGCCCTTCGCTTAGACACGCTGGATGGGACCGGGATATTCGGTCACGATACGGTCGGAAGTCAGTAGCGTGATCCCTTCGACTGTCGCTTGCGAGACGAGCAGGCGGTCGAAGGGATCTTTGTGTATCTGGGGCAGACTCGCCGCGAAAATTGCGTGTTCGCTGGTCATCACGAGCTCAAAGAAGCCGTTTACCAGAAGTTGACGACGCGCGGCTGCAGCCTCGGTTAGAAAATCGGGGCGTCCAAGTGCTCGCTTGACCGCAATCTCCCACATATTGACGGAACTGAACACGAACTCGTTCGCATTGTCTGCAAGAATCTCGCGGGCACGAGGCGAAAGACGCTCCGGGGTCGTTAAGCCCCACAAGATAATATGTGTATCCAGAAGGAATCTCATTCGCCTTCAAACATCCGGATGATCTCGTCCTGGCCCATGGTGTCGAAGTCATCTGGCACCGTAAACTGCCCTCGCATGGAGCCCAGCCATGAATCGCCCTGCGTGGGCGCGTCCATTGGAACCAGCTTCGCCATCGGCTTTCCCGCCCGTGCAATGACGAATGCTTCTCCTTTCGAAGCCTTCACGACGAGCTTCGAAAGATGGGTCTTGGCTTCGTGCATGTTGACGGTGACCATGGAAAACCTCCATCCAGACTTAGTCCACCTAGTTTAGTCCACTCCATTTCCAAAAACAATTCTCGTTTTCCGATGAACACTTTCCCATCAACCACGGTCTGTATAGCTGAGGGGCAATTGGTCAACCAACCAAACCAACCGAGTGAGACCCGCGACGAGGCCTTCAGCCGCATCGTCCACCAGCACGCACGCCTTATGTACCGCGTTGCGCACAGTTTATTGCGACACCCCCAGGACGCTGAGGATGCCGTACAGGATGCGCTGCTGAAGCTTTACCGAGGCGATGCCTGGAAGAACATGCAGGATGAGCGTGCCTTCCTGACTCGCACCGTGTGGCGTACCGCATACGACCGCCTGCAGGCGCGGTCTACGCCCAGCGACGAAGTCGGCGAAATGCTGCTCCGCGACATGCGGCCTACACCGGAAGAGGCCGTAGCCGAAGACGATGAGCAAGCCCTGCTGCATGCCCTGATCGACCAGCTTCCACCCGAGCTGCGCCAGCCGCTGTTGCTGTCGGCGATCGACGAACTTACTTCCCGCGAGATCGGTCTCGCGATGGACCTACCGGAGGGCACTGTGCGAACGCGCATCATGCGCGGCCGCAACGAGCTCCGCCACAACTTTGAAGCACTCACAACATCGCGGCCCGGGGAGACCGCGGTCGCTGGGAGGTAACACATGACAACTTATATGGACCCCTTCGATCACTTTCTCAATCACACCCTGCGCACACGCGCAGCCGCCCAACAGCCTGCGGGCCTGGAGCAGCGCCTCCTCGCGCATATCGCTAACGCAGCGCCTACGCCCGCAGGCGCGAATAACCTTGGCCTGTTCAGCACCACCGACCGCGTCAATACACGGCGCAGCAGCACATCGTTCTGGTCCGCGATTGCGGCCCATGCGGCTGTGTTCCTGATCATCTTCACCGTTGCCGCGCAGCACATCCACTTTGCCACTCCGGTAAAGGAGGCCGTGCTCACCCAGGTTCCACCACCGCTTCCTCCCATTGCCAACAGGATCGGTGGCGGTGGAGGCCAGCCAGACCACTCCGCTGTGACGCAGGGACATCTGCCGAAGGTGTCGGTAGAACAGTTGCTGCCGCCGAAGGCCCCTCCGCTCGAACAGGCGAAGCTGGCTGTTGAACCTACGGTCGTCGTGCAGAAAGACCTCCAGATGGCAGACAACAAGATGCCCGACCTGGGTGTTCCAAACTCGTCGCTCAAAGGCTTTTCCCTGGGCAATGGCAGCGGAACAGGCATTGGTAGTGGCAAAGGATCCGGTATCGGTACCGGAACGGGCGGGAACATCGGCGGTGGCGTAGTGCACATCGGCGGTTCAGTGCAGCCGCCGACGCTCTTGTACAAGATCGACCCGGAGTTCTCCGAGGAAGCGCGCAAGGCGAAGTTCTCGGGCGACGTGCAGATCTATCTCTGGGTGGATGAGCACGGCAATCCATCGCATGTGCAGGTTGTTCGCGGCGTCGGAATGGGTCTGGACGAGAGGGCCATAGAAGCTGTGCGGCAGTACAAGTTCAAGCCCGCGACGCAGAACGGCAAGCCGGTCAAGGTTGACCTGTACGTCAACGTCAACTTCACGATTATGTAGCAGCCTCAAAATGCAGGCGATCCATCCTGGTTGGTGATGCACCTCCAGGATGGGACGCGTTCGGGACCAGCACTCATTTCCGCGATAAGGAGGTAATTCCCATGAAAAGTTTAGCCAGCTATTTTGTCGATTTTCTATACGTCGTTTTCGCGATTCAGATCAGTGCGCAGACGCCTCCCCACCGGGTCGCGACTAACGAAGAATAGCCATCACGCAACCAGACATCCCCGCAGCTTCCGAGGTTTGGAGCATCATGTTGAGCATCGCAGCTTTTTCTGCGATACAGTCATCTCCATGAAGAACCGGTCGAGTGCCTTTGTCATTCTTCTCAGCATGGTGCTCGCATTTCATGTGAGCGCGCAGCAAACGCCACCTGCGACGACAACTCCCGCACCCGCTCACGAAGAAACGGCCCTGCCCAAACCCATGCATATCGGCGGATCGGTTCGGCCGCCGGCGGTGATTCACTCGGTCGCGCCTTCTTTTACCAAAGAAGATGCCAAAGGAGTTCGAACCCACAGCGCGCAGGTCTATTTCTGGGTGGAGGAAGACGGCACTCCCTCGCACGTTCGGATCGTTCGCAGTGCAGGTCCAGCTATGGACAAGAAGATCATCACAGCCGTCGAGCAGTACAAGTTCAGACCTGCGACGTTCAATGGCAAGCCGGTGACAGTCGACCTTTATATGGAAATAAACGTCGATACCTTCTGAGGCTGACCCGGCACTCGAAAATTTATATAACGCACTCCTGCTCGCCATGTACGATGGGACGCCCAGAGCATTTCCCTTGTGGGTGTAGTCCAAGGCCGCAATCTTCATGGGTGTTTTCCGTGAAGAAAACGCCGCTGCA
>Ga0134125_10009326_pt1 | contig 11054 bp, 7 predicted proteins | sample KB31751_FD_96464 | JGI IMG/M metagenome (GOLD analysis project Ga0134125, IMG submission 96464) | Terrestrial soil microbial communities with excess Nitrogen fertilizer from Kellogg Biological Station, Michigan, USA - KB3-175-1 | ecosystem: Environmental > Terrestrial > Soil > Unclassified ...
AAACCAACGCTGCCGAGCCCGCCGGTCCGACGCAGACAGGCGCACTCAGGGCTTTCGGCCTGCAGGAGGTGCGGCTGCTGGACGGGCCGTTCCTGCACGCCCAAAGACAGACCGCCGCCTATCTCAAGTCGCTGAGCGCCGATCGCCTGCTGCACGGCTTCCGCGTCAATGCAGGCTTGGCGCCCAAGGGCACGGTCTATGGCGGATGGGAGTCGGAACAGACCTGGGCGGACATTCATTGTCAGGGCCATTCGCTGGGACACTACCTGTCGGCTTGCTCGTTGATGGCGGCGGCGACCGACGACGACTTCTTCAAGGGCCAGGTTGATTACATCGTCTCGGAGCTGGCGGCGTGTCAGCAGGCAGCGGACTCGGGCCTGCTGAGCGCCTTCCCGGAAGGCCCCAATCTGGTCACCGGCTTTATCGCCGGCGAGAAAATCTCGGGCGTGCCCTGGTACACGCTGCACAAGGTGTACGCAGGCCTTCGCGATGCCCACAATTTGGCGCACAATATTCAGGCACGCGAGGTGCTGCTCCGATTTGCGGACTGGGCTGTTGCCGCTACGGCGATGCTCTCCGACGCGCGGTTTGAGGCCATGCTCAATGTCGAGCATGGTGGGATGAACGAGGTATTCGCCGACCTGTTCGACATGACAGGCAAAGCGGAGTACCGCCAAATGGCCCTGCGCTTTTCCCACAAGGCTCTGCTGCTGCCGCTGGCCAGGGGGCAGGACCATCTGGACGGCTTGCACGCCAACACCCAGATTCCAAAGGTGGTGGGTTTTCAGCGGGTGCACGAAGCGACTGGGGAGGGCGGCTATGGTCCTGCGGCGGCCTTCTTCTGGCGCACCGTAGTGCGCAGCCGGTCTTACGCCACCGGCGGCCACGGCGACGGCGAGCATTTCTTCGCCGTCGCAGATACCGACAAGCACGTCTTCTCTGCAAAAGGCTCGGAAACCTGCGGCGTGTATAATATGCTAAAACTCACGCGCTTGCTGTACATGCAGGACCCGCAGGTTGCTTATGCCGATTTCTACGAGCGTGCACTCTTCAACAGCATCTTGGGGTCGCAGGATCCCGATACAGGCATGGTGACCTACTTCCAAGGTGGCCGCCCGGGTTACATGAAGCTTTACTGCACACCGACAGACTCCTTCTGGTGCTGCACAGGTACGGGCATGGAAAATCATGCAAAGTATGGGGACTCGATTTACTTCCATGATGAAGGATCGCTCACCGTAAATCTTTTCATTCCCTCGGTCCTGACCTGGAAGGCGCGGGGCGCGGTGCTGACGCAAACCACGCGCTTTCCAGAAACGCCGTCGACACGGCTGCAGTGGACGCTTCCTCGGCCCCTGGCGCTCTCACTGAGGCTTCGCCATCCGGGCTGGAGCCCGAACGCGGAGGTTCGCATAAACGGTGCGACGGTTGGGCGTTTCAGCGATCCTGGCGCCCATATTGTGCTCAATCGCACCTGGAAAGACAGCGATGTGGTGGAACTCTTCCTGTCCATGCACGTGACCGCAGAGCCTCTTGCGTCCTCGCCGGAGATTTTCGCCTTCACCTACGGACCCATGGTGTTGGCTGGCGCGCTGGGTCGTGAAGGAATTGCGCCCGGCGCGGATATCGTCATCAACGAACGCAAATTTGGCGAATATCTGGACACCCCGTTCGAGGCCCCGCGTCTAGCCGGGGAGCCTAGATCTCTCGCAGGCAAGGTACGGCGCGGGCCAGAACCTTTGGCTTTCAACGTGCCTGATGACCTAGGCCGGCTCATTAGCCTGAAGCCCTATCATCGGATTGCCCACGAAAGATATGCGACCTACTGGAAAACCGCTCCGACGACCTAGCGAGCAAATGCCAACGTCCCGCGGTCTGGATTTCCCCATCAATGGGCGGTTAGCACCAAAAGCGGACATTGCGACGCTGGCTTATCGACCGGCGTTACCAGGAATTCCGCGTCCCAGTCCATACAAAATCCGTTCATTTTGGGCACGACCTCCGCCTCGTTGCAGTGCCCAGGAAGGGCTGGCGCCAGAGACGGAGTCAACCCGCGAATTTGTTTTCCCTCAGCGAGCGGCCTTCTGATACCCGCGCATGGCGGCTAGGTATTCAGATTGCATTTGCGGCGTGAGGACCTCCATCATTTGGCGGCCCTCGATCCAGAGCTCAATCACGCCGAACATTCCGCCACGCTTCCTATACTTCGCAGGCCAGCCCTCACGATTGGCAATGGCAAGCACTTGGTCGGGGTCCAAGGAGGTGGCGATTGCCCCATGGGTGGGGCTCAGGTTGTCCCTTCCTGATGGCTCTCCATGAGCGTCAGCGTCTCCCGCGGTTTCCATGAGCACCGTGCCCTGCGGATAGACCTCCAGGCAGGTGCCCCTGTCATCCTGAGCTAGGGCAATCCAGCCGTTGTCGCAGACTGGAGGGAAGGGTCGAACCTCCCCACTCCAGAGCTCGGCGATGACAGAAGCGACCCGCTGGGGATCATGGACCGCAATCGACATATGAAAGAGCATCGTATCCCTCCAGGGTTCTCCCCAAGCTACGGGGTGGCACTTTTTGTGTCAACGCGGATTTGACACTTTTTGTGCCTCGTATTACGTCGTCTTTATGACAGGCGAACCAGCCCCCCGGAACTCGCGCGAGACAAAGAAGGAAGAGGCGCGCGCCCGCATCTTGGATACCTTCATTGGGATGATGGGCGATGGCGACGCAGTGTTGAACCATGATGCTTTGGCCGAAAAGGCCGGCGTGGCAAGACGTACGGTGTATCGTTACTTTCCTGATCATGAGGCCCTTATGGACGCCGCCCTCATGCGCGTGCGCAAACTTGCGGGACCGCAGGTCTCCTATCCGAAAAGCGCTGAGGAACTATTGGCCACTCTGAAGCCAATCTATTGCGGTTTCGACACCATTGCACCAATCGCCATCATGCTGCGAACTACGCCGCAAGGGCGAGCGCTCCGGCTAGCGCAGAAAGAACTACGCGTAAAGAGCTACACTAGGGCACTGGCAAAGGCGGTAAAGGCGCTCCCCAAACACGACCGTAAAATTGCAACCGCTATGCTCCAGGTCCTGCACACCACTCCCTGGCTTGAGATGCGCGATCAGTGGGATTTGGACGGCGCTCAGATTGCTCGGGCAACGACCTGGGCAGTCAGCACGCTGCTCAAAAATCTCAAGGAAAGAGGCAGCCAGGGCTTTGATCAGAACGACACTTGAGAACCTTCAGGCTGCGCTGTGCTGCCGGATATGCGTCTGCGCATATTCGCTGCAATCCTCCCACCCCTTTCCACAGCTCTCCAGCCCTTCGCTTACGCTCCGGGCGTTCGTCACTTTCGCAGGTCCACTGGACCTGCTCGCGCGCTTGGCGCGCCGTTCCTCACCCTCAAAAAACAAAATGCAGGCCAAGTTCCACGCCGGCGGCAAAGCCGCGCTTGGGACGGGGTTGGTCATCCTGCAACCGTCCCGCAAGATCCACGCTCACACCCGGCAGCGGCATCGACAGCTTTGCTTCCGCCAGATTGAGCGCCATCGGCGCGGTGGTGAGGATATTGCCATGCGGATTATGGGGATCGGAAATGTCGGCGTGATGCAGGCTGAGCTGATAGAACCGTCCGCCATCGTCGCTCCACGCCATTTGCAGGCTGAGCAACCGCGAATCGGTATCCAGGCTGAACCCCAAAGTGCGGCCGCGATAGCGCATGCCATCCAGATAGGTGAAATTGAAATAGGAAAAGCCGTAATTGTAGGCGCCAAAGCTGAAGATGTCGTCGGTGGCTATGCTGTCGGTAAATTCCGCCGTCAGGCGCGCGACATGCCCGGCAATGGGGCGCCAGAGGCTGACGCCGAAGAGATGGCTGGTGCCGGAATTCACGAAGGGTGAGGAATCCTCGTTCATCAGCTGCATGTAAAATTCGAGCGGCAGGCCCATGACGGTGCGCGTGTATTGCACATCGATCAGGCCTTCATCATTGGTGATGTCGGGATGGGTGGGGTCATTGTTGAGATTGAAATAGCCGCGCAGGGGATCGCAAACATGGTGCTGGCCGCAAAATTCCTGGGTGCGGGCCAATCCGATCTGAAGTCCCGGCGCGGGATTGAAGGTGACGCGCAGCGCATTATACAGCGTGTGATTGTCGATCCGCGGACCGTCGAGCAGGCCGACAAAAAACTCCGCCTGCCAGGGTCCCAGCCAGCGCAGCACCGGCCAGCTTGAGGCCGTGTTATCCAGCCGCTGGATGCCGATCTGCGGTATCGGCAAGGCATTGTTGGACAGCGACAATGCCGAAATCCATCCCGGCCCCCACCAATGGCTGATGGCGCCGGCATAGATCAAGGCGTCGCCGAGCTTGGCTGCGACATAGGAATTGCTTGCCACCAGGCGGGTACCTTTGCCGCTGAAGCCGGGAGTGAACAGCCCCAGATCCAGCCGGCCGGAAAAAAATTTGGAATTGTAGGCAAGCGCGGCATCGGCTTGTCCGTCGCCTCGGCCCAGACCCCCGAAATCGTAAATCAGATTGGGCCGGTTGGTGAGATCGAGCGAGGCCGCCTCGTCCCAGCCATCGGCCGTCTGGTGGTGCGCCGCGGTCATCACCCGGTCGGCGGCATCGCGTACCAGATCGGGCTGATCGGACAGCGAGGCGGCCGAAATATTATGCGCGATCGCGGTCCAGGGTATCGGCCACTGGCTTGTCAAATCTGCGATCACCCCGGCAGAGGCCAGTAGCGCAAGATCGGAACGCAGGGCGCTATCGCCAGGCTCCGCCCAGGGCGAGCCCAGCCCTCCAGAAGCCGTCGCGAGCAACGCCGCCAAGGCCAACACCCATTGCTTCACCGACAACCCCAATTTCAGTAGCTGCCCCGCGCTTTCAAAACCACCGGCAAGGTCTTCAGGACGATCCGGACATCCAGCAGCAATGACCATTCGCGCGCATAGCGGGTGTCGAAGGCGACGCGCGCTTCATAGGTGGTATCGTTGCGGCCATTGACCTGCCACAAGCCGCTGATGCCAGGCAAGCAGGCGAGATAGGCGGGAGCGAACTCGCCATATTTTTCCAATTCATCGGGAACGATCGGGCGCGGGCCGATGAAACTCATCTCGCCCCGCATCACATTCCAAAGCTGTGGCAGTTCATCAAGACTGGTCCGGCGCAGGAAACGCCCCAGCCGGGTGATGCGGGGATCGTCCTTGAGCTTGAACTGCCCTTCCCATTCCTCGCGCGCAGGATCGTTCGTTTCCAGGAGCGTTTTCAACCGGGCTTCGGCGTCCGGCGTCATGCTGCGAATTTTGTAGCAATGGAAGATGCGCCCGCCTCGGCCAATGCGAAGATGGCGATATATCGGCTTGCCGCCATCCAGCATCACCAGAAGACAGATCGGCGCGATCAGGAGCAAGACAAGGGGCGCCAACAACAAGGCGGCCACCAGATCAAGCCAACGCTTGAGGTAAATCGCGGCCGATGACGAAATCGCGAATGGCGGAAAAGGAACGGAGGCTGATTCGGGCTCGGCGGCAAAATAGGGAATTTGTATATCGGTATGCGTGCTCAAGTGATCCTCCGCCCGGCCGGTTCGTGTGCTGCGCGAGTGTCGCGCCCAAGCCTTCGAACGGAAAATCCTTTACGTCGTCACTCCCGAAAAAATATTTCACGTCAGGTCTTTACGGCGTACAGGGGGCAAAAGGCGCCGAAATGGCCGCGGCTTGCGCGGCCGGGCGCGGCCTGCGATATCACGCGCCTGCCGCCCCCCGAGAAGTCCGATGGATTTTTTCGCTCTCTCCAAATCGTTCTGGTTTTTCGCCGCACCCAGTCATGTCCTGATCTGGCTGCTGCTGGCGGGCTTGGCGTTATCCGGCCGGCTCATCGGCAAGATCCTGCTGGCTTTGGCCGCCCTTGGTTTCCTGCTGCTGCTTTTTGTTCCCCTGGGCGACTGGGCGATCAACCGGCTCGAAAACCAGTACAGCCGCGGGCCCTGGCCCAAACATGTCGATGGCGTGCTGGAATTGGGCGGCGGCTTCAGTCCCGCGGTCCTGCAATCGCGGGGCATTCCCGGCGCCGACACCGGCGAGGGCCGGATTGTGGCGACCTTTGAATTGGCGCGCCGTTACCCCACGGCCCGCATTGTCTTTACCGGAGGCACCGGCGATCCGGGCAACTCGCCCCCCGAAATCACGGTGGCCAAGGCCATATTCGACCAGCTGGGGCTTAAGCCGGGACGGGTGATTTATGAGGGCCGCGCCCGCGACACTTGGGAAAATTTCATATTCTCACGCGATCTGGTGAAACCCCAGCCCGGCGAAACCTGGCTGGTGGTGACCTCGGCCTACCATATGCCGCGGGCGATGGCGGTGGCACGGCGCCTGGGTTGGAAGGTGCAAGCCTGGCCTTCCGATTATCTGACCGCAGTGAAAAGCGGATGGTTTGGCGAAGATTTCGACGTCAATCTGGATCGGCTGGATCTGGCGGCGCATGAATGGGTGGGGCTTTTGGTCTATCGCCTTAGCGGCCGGGCAAGCTAAAGCCTCAGAATGTATATTGCACAAAAGTGCCGATCGCCTGGGCCGTGTAGTTTTCCGGCACCACGCCCAGATAGGTATTGTGGTTGACAATAGCGGCGCTGAGACCGGTGTAGTGGAAATCGTTCAGGTTGCGATAGTCCAGGCGGTAATAGAGGCGAATCGCCATGGCGCTGGAATATTGCCAGCGCAAATTGCCTTCCAGCATGTGATAGGTGAAATCGGTGTTGGGAAATTGCGATCCGGCCTGCGCCGCACTCAGTGAATTGAAGAAGGCTCCCGCGCTGGCATAGTAGTACCGCAGCGAAGAGCTGGTCGCCGTGAAGGTGTAATTCAGATCCAGGGTGATGGTATCGAAGGCCTGGTGCAGGCTGGCGCCCAGCGTGGCGTCGTGATCGCTGGCGTTCTGGTACCAGCCATTGGCCAGCGGATAATTGGGGCCGCCGGCGCTGGCGTCCACACCGCCATTGCCGGACGGATTGATGCCGGCGACGCTGTGTTCCTGAAATTCATAATTGGCGAAGCCATTGAAGGTTGTCCGGGAGGACAATTGATAGGCGAAGGCGCCATTGAAATCGTAGCGGTTGGCTGATCTGAGACCATAAAGCGTGTCATAGGTATCGATCTTGACGTCGTTGCCGAACTGCAAATCGCTGCGCGCCGAGAGGACAAAGTTGCTTTGCAAATGCATTGTGTGTTCGGTGCGGTTGCCGACATCGAATTTGCGCAAGGCTGACAGGGTGAAGGGCGCATCGCCGGCGGCGCTCTGCGGGACATAGCCCGGCAGCGCGGTGGAATAATAAGGTGTGTAGGGATTGGAGGTATAATCGCTGCCGCTGAGACGGGCATATTCATAAGAGGCGCGCAGGGTGCCCCATTTGTTGCCGGTCCAGGCCCATTGCAGAGAGAACCTGTTGTCGTCGGCATCCGGCACTTCGCGCGCGGTGTGGCGGATCGTGTTATGAGTATAGGTGGCGTCCAATTTCATGTGGCTGGAAAGCCGCCACGCCGCCTTGGCGTCCAGTTCCAGATTGTCATTGGCGAAGGGAATATTGCGAATCTGGACCACGCTGCCCGGCACGCCGGGCTCATAGACGCCGGAGAGACCGGGACTGAACGGCGCCAGGCCACCGTCAATGGCGATATAGCCATATTGGCCGGTCAAAGGATTGAACGCGACATAATTGGTGCGGTTGTCCTCGCTGTTGTCCTTGAGCGTAATATCCAGCGTCCAATCGGATGCGGGCGTGTATTCCAGCTGCGCGAAAGCGCGGAAAGTGTCGATGGCGGCATGGGCATGTGGCATGGAAAGGGCCGCCACGCTGTTCCATTGGCTGAGATTGATGCTGGTGGCCAGGCCCGGAATGGTGCCGCTGTCCGCGGTCGGCGGCAACAAGGCATCGTTCTGGCGCATGATGCTGAAAGTGAGATTGCCGCTTAAGCGAAGCTCGGGCGCCAGAATTTCGGCGAAATCCGCTTTGAGGGAATGATATTCATTGCTGGGCGGCAGGCTGAGACGCCCAAGCGGGGGGACAAAAACGCCCGGCCGGGCATTGCCCGACAGACCCGGATTCTGCCAGGTCAGCGATTGCAGTTCGTCGCGGAAAATCGAGCCGACATAGGTGAGATTGGCTTCGCTTTCTTCGCCGCTATAGCGCAGCGCGGCGGTGACATCCAGGGTGGTATAGTGGATGGGTTCAACGACCTCGGTTGCGCCATTCTGGAAGGGATAGGCGAATGTGCCGCCAAGTGGCTTGGTGCCGTCGCGCCATTCGTTCGAGACCTGGAAGAACGCTTCCAGATCGTCCTGGATTTTGTAACGCAGGTTGAAACCGGCCTTGTCGCGCGTGATCTTGAGATCGCTGGGCGCCGTTGCCGCCAGCACGTTTGTCACCTGCGCCGCGGTCGAAGCGCCCGCAACAAGCCCGCCTTTCAGAGTGAGATTGCCGCTGCCCACGCCATCCCACAGACTTTTTGCGGTGGTCGAGAGCAGATGCGGCGTGGCGTCGAAGAACAGCGTGACATCGAAGACGCCATAGCGGCCGAGCTTGAGTTGATAGGTCTGGTCGTCGCGCCCCACATCCTGGGCGTCGCCACTGGCGTAAAAAGCGGTCTTGCGGTTCTCGGTGAGGAATCCGGCCGAAGATATCAGGGGGCCGTTGTTCCAATCGCCGTATTGGCGAAACTGTGCGGAATGGGTATTGCCGAATGTGCCCAGCATTCCGGCGTCGATCCATTTGCTGCTCCACCAGTCCGGATCGGCCTTGTCCTGGATCATGGCGGGATAAAGGGGCGGCAGGGGATAAAGCAGGCCGGTCGGCGTGCGGCTGACGTCGTCGGGCGTCGCCAAGCCCAACGGATCGCGCGGCAGATCGGGGATCATGCCCCCCGGATTGGTCTCGGTCCCCGGACGCGGACCCCCTTGCAAAGCGCTGTCGGCATAGGCCGCGGACATCAAGAGCGTGGCACATAACGGGGCGAAGATGGCCGCGCGCGTCATCGTTCGAACCGCGATCCGGACGGACTGTTGGAGCCGTGAATCTCGCTATGGCAGGCATCGCAGGAACTGCCGATCAGCCGCGCATCGGCCAGCGGACCTGTTACCATATTGCCGCGTGTCATGAGCTCGGCGGGATGGCCGGTCTGGGCGTGGCATTGCTGGCACAACACCGGGCGCGGCGTGGTCAGCAGCGCCTCGAAATTCGAACCATGCGGGGTGTGGCAATTCAGGCAGCTTTCCCGCACCGGCGCATGTTCGAAGATAAAGGGCCCGCGCTTTTCGGCATGGCAGCCGTAGCAGACTTCGTTGACGCTGGCGGCCTTCAGCAGCGGCGCCGTGGCGCTGCCATGCGGGTTGTGGCAATCGACGCAATCCAGCTTGCCTTCCAGCAGGGGCATGTGGGAGCGGCGGGTGAATTGGGCGCGTTGTTCCTTGTGGCAGGAAAAGCAGGTTTCGTTCACCGATTCATGCGCGGTCAGACCCTTGGCGGAAAATTTCGCCATCGGATTGTGACAGTCGCTGCAAGCCAGATTGTTGGTTTCATGGATCGAGGCATGCCAGAAAATGCGCTGCCCGCCGCTGTGGCAGGCCATGCACTGGCTGTTCTGCTGCGGCACAGGGGTCACGCTTTTACTGGAGAAGCTGATGATGGTCGAAAGATCGGAGGGATTGTCTATATGCGCCGAACCCGGCCCGTGGCAGGCCTCGCAGCCTTTGCCTTGCAGCGCGTTCTGGGGATTGAGTTCGAACACCTTGGAATGGATGGTGTGGGCCCAGTTGGAGGCTTCCTGCCTGTGACAGGCCAGGCAGAACTTTTCGCCGACATAGCTGCGCCCGGCATCGGGGGCCGCAGCCACCTCCGCCACGCGCTTCCAGGCGGTGGCGGGTTTGGCGCTGACCGGGCTGGCCAGAAAATCGCGGATTTCGCGATCGAGGCCTTGCTCCATGGGCATGGCGATGGACGGTGGTGAGGCCGCCGCGATTGCCGGCGTGGCGAACATCACGACAATCATGCCCAGCAAGTGGGCAATGGCAATCCAGAGAAGGGGTCTGTCGCGCCGGCGCATAAAGATCGAATTCCCCAGGGGCAAATGCCGATACGTTTCACGAGGCCGACAGCGTGCGGCGACGGCGCATCCGATTTTTTCAGATTGGAATGGGGATGTCTCTTAATAACGTCGTATATTTATGCCGTAGTTGCGCGCGGCGCTATTTGCTGATCACAGAGATCGAGGCGGCGGTCACGGCAAGCTGGCTGATGGCCTGAAGCGCATTGGTGAACAGCAGGTCCCATGAGAAGGGATGGAGCGTGCGCGGCACCACGATCACCGAACCGGGCGCCAGCTTGGGTGCGTCCCCCAGCCAGGAATTGCCCTCGGCCTGGAGCGCCGAACCATCCGGCTGGATCACAAAAATGTGATCTTCATCGGCAATCTCGGTGGGCCCGCCCGCCAGGGCCAGGTAATCGGCGACGCTGCCGCCGGCCTTGAACTGAATGCCGCTGGGCGACATCACTTCGCCGGCGACCACCACGGAATTGGGCATGCGCGGAATGAAAAGGCGGTCGCCCGGCTCCATGATGATGTCCAGTTCGGGATGGGCGGCGATCTCGCGCGGATCGATCTGCACCGCGACGCGCCCGCCCTGGCCCTCGGCCTGACGGAGCCGAAGCATCATCTGGTTCACATATTGGATTTCCGCGTCTGAAACCTGCGCCTTGTTGGCGCTGATGGTGCTCATCAAGCCGACAAGCTGGCTGTCCAGCGCATCCGCCTCGCGCTGCAGCACGCCACGTTCCTGTTCCGCCACCGAGCGCCTGAGGAAAATGGCGCCATAGGTATAGGCCGCGCTGGTCAAGCCCCCCGCCCGGGCGAGGACCGAAGACAGCCGCTCGCTGCGGGTGATGGCATAGGAGCCGGGATAGCGCACTTCGCCATAAATCGTCGCTTCGCCGGCACTGTCGGAATAGACCTTGTTGAAGCGGATATTGTCCAAGGGCTTGAGCGCCACCTGGGTGAACTGGTCCGGCTT
>Ga0134125_10009328_pt1 | contig 11050 bp, 9 predicted proteins | sample KB31751_FD_96464 | JGI IMG/M metagenome (GOLD analysis project Ga0134125, IMG submission 96464) | Terrestrial soil microbial communities with excess Nitrogen fertilizer from Kellogg Biological Station, Michigan, USA - KB3-175-1 | ecosystem: Environmental > Terrestrial > Soil > Unclassified ...
CAGCTCGCGTGACGCCCCGGCCGCGTCGATCGAGGTCATGAGAACGACGAGCGCGCGCTGGCTGGTGATCGAGCGCACGAGCTCGGGCACGACGGTCCAGTCCATCTCGATCAGCTCAGGGTCGACCGGCGCCATCGTGTTGACCATGCGCGAGAGCAGCTCCGCTCCGCTCGCGCCCTGGACCCGACCCCGTGTGCGGCGGTCATAGATCAGGAGATCGACGCGATCGCCGGCCCGGGAGGCGAGCGCGGCGAGCAGGAGGGACGCCTCGAACGCGGTGTCGAGGCGCGGTTCGTTGTCGATGCGAGCGGCGGAGGTGCGGCCGCTGTCGATCACGATGACGACGCGCCGATCCCGCTCCGGGCGCCAGGTGCGCACCACGAGGTCCTGTCTGCGCGCCGTGGCCCTCCAGTCGATCGAACGCACGTCATCCCCGCGCACGTATTCGCGCAGCGAATCGAACTCGGTGCCCTGCCCGCGGATCTGCACGCTCGTGCGGCCGTCGAGTTCACGCAACCTCGCGAGCCTCGAGGGCAGGTGCTTGCGCGAATTGAACGGCGGCAGAACCCGGATGGCGCCCGGCGCCTGAATGGTTGCCTGCCTCGCCACGAGACCGAGCGGCCCGAAGGAGCGGATGGTGACACTCGCGGCCCTGCGCTCGCCGCGGCGGAACGGCGTCAGGGAGATCCGCACGGCCCGACGCTCGCCCACGGGAAGCGCGACCCTGGCGCGACTCGGCGCCGCCCCTGCAGAGGGCTGCCAGCCGTCGCGCACCGTGCCGGTCACTCGCCGCCGTCCCGTGTTCAGCAGGATCAGTGTGGACGGCACGGTCTCGCCAAGCCGCACGCGGTCGGGCAGTTCGCGACTGAGCTGCACGCGACGCGGTGAGCCCGCGAGCAGGGCGTCGAGGATGCCGACCACGAGCACCAGGGCCAGCCAGAGTCCGAGCACCACGGGGTCGCCGAGCACCACGATCGGCACGACGCCGAGCGCGACGAGGAGGACGAACCATCCGGAGACCGCCATCAGTAGACCCGCGCCACCTTAGATTGGCACCTGCACCTGCTGCAGGATCGACCGCAGGATCGTGTCGGCAGACACTCCCTCGAGTTCGGCCTCCGGACGCAGCTGAATGCGGTGCCGCCAGACCGGCAGCACCATCTCCTGCACGTGGTCGGGGGTGATCGCGTCGAAGCCGGTCAGCCATGCCCACGCCTTGGTCGCGGTGAGCAGTGCCGTCGAACCGCGAGGGCTCACCCCGAGCTTGACCGAGGGGCTCTGCCGCGTGGCGCGCGCCAGGTCGACGACGTAGGCAAGCACATCCGGACTGGCCGCGACGCGCGCCACCGCGGCCTGCGCGGCGGCGATGCCCTCGGCGTCGAGCACGGGAGAGACGCCGGCGGCGGCGAGGTCGCGCGGGTTGAAGCCCGCAGCGCTGCGCGTGAGCACCTCGATCTCGTTCTCACGCTCCGGGATGTCGAGCACGAGTTTGAGCAGGAAGCGGTCGAGTTGCGCCTCGGGCAGCTGGTAGGTGCCCTCGTACTCGATCGGGTTCTGCGTGGCGGCCACCATGAACGGCACGGGCAGCGGGCGACTCTCGCCGTCGACGCTCACCTGGCGCTCCTCCATCGCCTCGAGCAGGGCTGACTGCGTCTTCGGGGGCGTGCGATTGATCTCGTCGGCGAGCATGAGGTTCGTGAACACCGGCCCGGCACGGAACTCGAAGTCGCCGGAGCGTGCGTCGTAGACGAGCGACCCCGTGACGTCGCCGGGCATGAGGTCGGGCGTGAACTGAACTCGCTTGGTCTCGAGCTGCAGCGCGCGGCTGAGGGTGCGCACGAGCAGTGTCTTCGCGACACCGGGAACGCCCTCGAGCAGCACGTGCCCTCCCGAGAGCAGCGCGATGATGAGTCCCGTGACGGCACCATCCTGGCCCACGACGGCCTTGCCGACCTCGCTGCGCACACGCGAGAACGATTCGCGGATCGCGGCCGCCGCATCCGACCTCTCCTGGGCGCTGCCTGCTGCTGCCTGCTCTGTCATGCGTTCATTCTCCCTGTTCGTACTGAGGTTCTGCGCTCGGTGGCTAGCCCGACACGGCCGCGGTCACGGCGCGTTCCAGCTCGAGCAGGCCATCCGACAATCGGATGAGGTCCGCATCGCTCGCAGGCGCCGCGTCGACGAGCAGGCGGGCGACCTCGCTCCGGTCGCGCCCTGTCACCGCGCACACCCGATCGATTACCTCGGTCGTGGACGCCGCTCGCGGCATCCCGCACAGTCGAGCGAGTCTGTCGATCGATCCGATCCGCAGGGCGTCGAGCGCTCGCAGCCGGGCCGAGTTCTTCTGATACAGCCGGGCCCTGCCCTCCATGGTCTCGTTCGCGCGCACGGTCACCGGCAGGTTCTCGATGACGAGCGGCCCGAGCCTGCGCCCGCGCCAGAAGGCCGCGACGATCGCGACGAGGATGAGCAGGATGGCGAGCGAGGAGACCCAGGGCGGCGTGAGTTCCGCAATGGTCGGCAGTCCGTTCGCCGCCGTGTCTGTGGCCGAGGGCAGGTACCAGATGAGCGTCGGAGCGAAGCCGAGCAGGTTGAGGGCGAGGGCCGCGTTCCCGTGCTTCGCCACGGTCTCGTTGGCAAGGATCTGGTCCGCGCCGAGCACGGTGAGCTGCTGCAGCTCGCTCCGTATCGAGACGAGCGAATAGGCGCCGTGGCCGCTGGGGAAACACGCCGAGATGATGTCGGTCTTGTTGAGCACGCGGTAGCTTCGGCCGCCTCCGGAGATGCTCTCGGCCTTGAGCGCTGGGTCACGGATGCCGGGTCCGGCGAGAGGCGCATCGTAGGGTTCGGTCTTCGGGTCGCACCTGGCGCTCAGGGTCGACTTCTTCGCGGCTCCCGCCTGGCCGAGTTCGAGGGTGAGCGCGCGCAATTGAGAGAACGACGGCGTGACCAGTACGAGCTGCCCGGTGACTTCCTGGTCCAGTTGCCTCAGTTGCGTGTCGTCGAGCCGGGAATCCGGGTCATAGATCAGCAGGGTCGCACCTGCGTCGGCCCTGAGCGCGCCGAGAGTGCCGTCGAAGGAGGTGGTGGGCACCACGTTCACGCCGTGCTGCCCCAGCACCTGTGCGACGGCCCTGCTTCCTGCCGGGGCCGCGTTGGTGGGGGAGAGCGGATCTCCGGGCGGCCCCGCGGCTCCGCGCACGACCATCGTGACCACGGCGATGAGCACGAGAAAGACGACGGCGAGAATCCAGAACAGGTGGCGACGGGTCGCGGCGCGCACGGTGGGGGTCGAGACGACGGCAGAGGGCGCCTTGACGGACGTCGTGGCCGTCACGCGAGCGAACCCGGCCCGGCCGCTCCCGCACCCACGGTCTCGAGCCGCGGCCGCGCGCTGCGGAGCTCGACCTCGAGCGCCCCCACCTCGCGGTAGGTCTCCTCGACGCCGGTTCGACCGAGGTAGCGCACCTCATCGAAGGCGCTCGCCGCGGTGCCGAGTCGGTCCGCGAACGCCGGGAACGCGCCTCCCGCCCTCGCGGCGAAGTCGCGCGCCGTGGTGCCCGGGCTCGTCGTCACGACCGTGCGTTCGGCGAGTCCGCGTGCAATGCAACGGAACAGTTCTTCGATCGCGAGCGTCCAGTCGCCGGCCGCGGCAGCGGCATCCGCGGAGGCTCGAATCGCTCTCGCGCTGCGGTCATCGTCGTCCCCGAAGAGCGCGCCGGTCACCGCACTGCGGCGGTTGCGCCGCGGAGCCCCGAAGATGAGGAAGGCCGCGATCACGGCCGCAGCGACCACGACGACGATGATGAGCATCACCGGCCAGCCGGCGCCGCCGCTGCCGAACTGCAGCGAGGTGAGCCACTGCCAGAACGCCGCGGACAGCCGATCGAACCACGTGGGCTGGGCGGCCTGGTAGGCGGGTTTCGAGAGCTCGGCGATGATCCACCGCCTGGCCTCCTCCGCCCCGGGGTCCACCGGAACATCCGAGACCTGCGGAAGGGTCAGCGCGAGGGCGGCGGTGATCATGTCCAGGGCGACTCACTCGACGGCGGCAGGGGAGCGGTCGGCGGCGCGGGAGCAGCCGACGGCGCGGGCCAAGCCGGAGCGGCCGACGACGCGCCCGACGGCGCGGACCACTGCGAGGGCGGCGCGCTGTAACCGCTCGTCGCGGACCGGTGGAGGTACGGGTCGGTGAGTCCGGTCATGCCGGCCTGCCTGGCTTCGACGAAGCGCGCGAGGTCGAGGTCGAGCGCCTCCTTGCGCATGCGCAGGTCGATGTAGATGAGGGCGACGGTGGCCGACTGGATGACGGCCCCGATGGCACCGAACAGCACGCTCACCACGATGAGCAGCGCGTACAGCGCGATGGCTCCCGTGATGGCTGTGCCGGGGTTCTGCCCGTTGGGATCGGCGAGGTTGATGAGCATGCTCGAGACGAAGGAGATCGGCGTCGTGATCACCTGGGTCGCGATGCCGATGATCGCGGTGACGAGAATCTCGATGCCGAACGTCTTCCAGAAGGCGCCACGCGTGAGGCCCCACGACCGCTTCATCGCCGTGCCGAGGCCCACCCGCTCGGCCATGAGCACGCTCGGCACGAGCGAGAGCTTCGTGCTCAGCCAGACCCAGACGACCAGGAGACCGAGCCCACCGGCGATCCCGAAGAGCACGGCGAAGATGACGCCGAGCGCACCACCGATGAAGGCGAGCGCGACGATGACAGCCACGATCGCGCCGATGCCGATCGCGCCGGCCAGCATGACGAGAAGCGTCCAGCCGATGATGGCCCAGATGCGTCCCTTCGCCCTGCGAAGCAGGGCACCGAGCTTCGGTTTCTCACCGAGAGCCGCGCGCATCACGTCGAGCACGATCACGCCCTGCAGCAGAGCGGATGCCGCGAGCGACAGCAGCACGGGAACGATCGCCGAGAGCAGAATGGCCACCACGCTGCCGGCGGCGATGTCCTGCCGATCGGCCGAGGTCGCCGTGTCGAGTCGTGAGAGCGTGAGAAACGTGACGAGTCCGACCACGCCCACCGCGACGATCGAGACGCCGCCCTGCACCAGGAGTGCGGCACCGAAGGTCGCCTTCGGGTTGTGACGCATCGTCTTGAAGGCGGCGCCGAGAAGAGTGCCGAAGTCGAGCGGTCGAAGCGGGATGAGTCCTGGCTTCGGCGGCGGAGCCCAGCCGGCATTCGGAGGCGGTGCGGAAGAGCCCGCCGCGGGCGGAGTGCCGAAAGCGGGCGGTGGAGCGGGATGGTCCGAGCCGTTCTGGCCGGCGGGGGAAGCGCTCGGAGAGTGCCATCCTGGGCTGTCGTTCACGAGCATTCCCCTCGGAGTTGAAGCGAGCGCGACCACGCGCACGCGATTATCGTTTCACACTCGGCTACTCTTGTGCCAAAAGCATCAACCCGGTTTCGCCGGGTGCCGAACGAAGACGGGACGATGAGCGCGCGCATCCTGGTAGTCGACGACGACACCGCTCTCGCTGAGATGATCGGCATCGTGCTGCGCAGCGAGGGCTTCGAACCGTCGTTCTGCGCCGACGGCAGCGAGGCGATGCAGCTCTTCCGCGACACCCGTCCCGAACTCGTACTGCTCGACCTCATGCTGCCGGGCAAAGACGGCATCGAGGTGTGCGCCGAGATCCGCGCGGAATCCGGTGTGCCGATCATCATGCTCACGGCGAAGTCCGATACGACGGATGTGGTGCGCGGCCTCGAAAGCGGAGCGGACGACTACGTCGTCAAGCCCTTCAATCCCAAAGAACTCGTCGCCCGCATCCGCACCCGACTGCGCCCGACGCCCGAGGCCGCCGCCGCGGAAGAGTTGCACGTGGGCGATCTCGTGCTCGACGTCGCGGGCCACGAGGTCAAGCGCGGCTCCGCGAAGATCAACCTCACCCCGCTCGAGTTCGAACTGCTGCTCGCTCTCGCCCTCAAGCCGCAGCAGGTGTTCACCCGCGAGATGCTCCTCGAGCAGGTGTGGGGCTACCACTACAAGGCAGACACGAGGCTGGTGAACGTGCACGTGCAGCGGCTGCGTGCCAAGGTCGAGCAGGATCCGGACAACCCGCGCATCGTGATGACCGTTCGGGGCGTCGGCTATCGTGCAGGTTCCGCCACTTAGCCGCCAGGCCAGCCTGGGCGGCCTGAACTGGCGGCTGTACCGCAGGCGCCTCGCGCGGTTCTGGCGCAGTTCGCTCCAGTTCCGCACCGTCGCCATCACCGTCGTGTTGTCCGGACTCGCGGTCATCGTCATCGGCTCCTACATGTCGATCAGCATCGGCGACAACCTCTACAAGACGAGGCTCGCCCAGGTGGAGACCGAGTCGAACAATGCCACGGCGATCGCGCAGCAGTCATTCGACAACGCCCAGGCCACCGGCGACCAGGCGGTCGAACTCGACGGCGTGGGGCTCTCGGTCAAGTCGAGCGTGCTGAGCAGCGTGCGAAGCCCGGGCAGCACCTCGATGGGCCTCCTGCGCATCCCGGGCCAGCAGACTGACCGCATCATGACCACCATCACGAGCCCGACGTTCCCCACCGAGCTCGTCAGCCCGGAGATCCGCGATGCCGTGGAGGCGGGCAAGGGCAAGCACGTGTACACGCAGTCGGTCACCCTGAAAGACGGTGCACCCGGTCTCGTCGCCGGCTCCCTCATCGACGTGCCCTCGGCGGGGCTCTACGAGCTCTTTCTCGTCTACGACCTCGCCGACGCGCAGGTCACCCTGAACTTCGTGCAGAGCACCCTCGCGATCGGCGGCCTCGCGCTCGTGCTGCTCATCGGCGCCGTCACCTATACCGTCGTGCGGCTCGTCGTCGGACCGATCCGGGTCGCGGCCGAGGCGAGTGAGAAGCTGGCCGCCGGTCAACTCGAGCAGCGCATCCCGGAGCACGGCGAAGACGTCATCGCGACTCTCGCGCGCTCCTTCAACGGCATGGCTGACAGCCTGCAGAAGCAGATCAGCCAGCTCGCCGAGCTCTCCCGTGTGCAGCAGCGCTTCGTGTCGGATGTCTCGCACGAGTTGAGAACGCCGCTCACGACCATCCGCCTCGCCGGCGACGTGCTCTACGACCAGCGCGAGGACTTCACTCCCTCGACGGCGCGGACCGCGGAGTTGCTGCACACCCAGGTGATGCGCTTCGAGGTGCTGCTCGCCGACCTGCTCGAGATCAGTCGCTACGACGCCGGCGCCGTCGAGCTCGAACTCGAGCCGACGAACCTCGTGCGCCTCGTCGAAGACGCCGTGGACTCCATGCAGGCCGTGGCGCAGGAGCGTGGCTCGGAGCTGCGGGTGAGCGCCCCGGGCGGCTATTTCGAGGCCGAGGTCGACGCGCGCCGCATCCGTCGAATACTTCGCAACCTGCTCGGCAACGCGATCGAGCACGGCGAGGGCGGCCCCGTCATTGTGACCGTCGACAGTAACGAGACCGCGATTGCGATCGCCGTGCGCGACTACGGCATCGGTATCCGCCCCGCTGACATCGGGCGCGTCTTCGACCGGTTCTGGCGCGCCGACCCGTCGAGGCGACGCACGATCGGTGGCACTGGTCTCGGGCTCGCCATCGCGCTCGAGGATGCTGCGCTGCATGGCGGTGACCTCGAGGTCTGGTCGCAGTTCGGCGAGGGCAGTTGCTTCAGGCTCACCCTCCCACGTGAACGCGGCACCAAGATCGCGAGCTCGCCGATCGACTTTCCGGATGATTCGGCGAAATCTCAGCGCGCGGATGACTCGAGTGGCCTCGGGAGGCACGATGACTAGCAACCGTTCCCGACGCCGCATCCTGCTCGCCCTGGCCGTCGGACTCTGCACCGTCGCACTCTCCGCTTGCGCCGGAATCCCGTCCTCCGGGCCGGTCAACGTCGGCATCAGCGTGAAGGCGACGGGCATCGACGACGGTGCCATCCTCATCCCCGAGGGACCGGTGCGCGGTGCGAAGCCCGCCCAGATCCTGCAGGGCTTCATCGCCGCCTTCGCCGGTTCGCAAAACAACTATGGCGTCGCGAGGCAGTTCCTGGGGGGCGACTTCAAGTCGGAGTGGGATCCGCGCAAGAGCGTGCTGGTGCGCACGGGCGGCACGCGCATCGAGTCGTCCGGCGACGAACGCATGAGCTACACGATCAACACCGTTGCCGACGTCGATTCCGCGGGCTCATACACGCGCTCGCCCGAGCCGGAGCCACAGGTGCTGAACTACAGCTTCGCCAAGGAGAAGGGGCAGTGGCGCATCGTCGAGGGCCCGCAGGGCATTGTGCTCCCCGAGAGCACCTTCGGCTCGGTGTTCAGCGAGCAGACGCTGTACTTCCTCGATCCGACCGGCCAGCGGCTCGTGCCTGATCGACGGTGGTTCCCGACGGGGGCGCAGCCCGTGCGCATCGTCTCGGCGCTGCTGTCCGGTCCGCCCGCAGCGCTCCGCGGCGCCGTCTACTCCGCGTTCCCCGATGGCACCAAACTCTCCTCGCCGCTCGTCCCGGTGCAGGACGGCATCGCCGCGATCGACCTGAGCCCCGAGGCGCTGAGCTCCAAGTCCACTGAGCGCCAGCTCATGAAGCTCCAGTTGCTCGCGAGCCTTCGTGGCGTGACGAACATCACGGGCGTCGCGATCTCCGTCGGCGATTCGCCGCTCGCGATACCGTCGCCGAGCGGCACCACTCCGCCGTCCGAGCCGCAGGTCGACCCGCGCCCGCTCGTGCTGCGCAAAGACAGCTTCGGTTTCTTCGAGAACGGCAAGATCACGCCGATCCCCTCGCTCAGCCAGAAGATCCTCGCGCTTGCCCCCTCCGCCGTGACGCTGGGCTCCGACGGCACCACCGCGGTCGTGCTCTCAGCCACCGGCGTGTCCAGGGTGACGAGCAATTCGGCGGCGGTGTCCCTCGATTCCCGCGCGGGCCTCATCGCGCCGTCCCTCGATGAAGACGGCTACGTGTGGAGCGTGCCGGCGGCGAGTCCGAACGCCATCCGACTGTTCGATGCGGCGGGCAAGATGCACGAGCTCGCTCCGGCACTGCCCGAGGGCGCGCAGATCGTTTCGCTCGCCGTGTCTCGAGACGGCGCCCGGGTCGCCATGTACCTGTCGACGGATGCCGGACCGCGACTCATCGTCTCCGGCATCGTTCGCAGCAGCGATCAGAACCAGCTGCCGATCTCGCTCGTCGCCGAGCCGGTGCTCGACGTCACCGCGGATGCCGACACCGCCATCGACGCGAGCTGGGCCGACGGGCTCTCCGTCGCAACGCTCAGCGTCAAGGGCGGGCAGCCGAGCGTCGTGCTCTACCAACTGGGCGGTCCCCGGGTCTCGCTCGGGCATCCGGATGGCGCGAAGGAGATCGTCGGCGGCAACGGCGGCACCTCCGGGCTGCGTGTCCTCGGGCCCGACGGAACGATCCAGGCCCTGCGGGGAAGCGGATGGATCGGCTCGGGAGTGCAGGTCGATTTCATCGCGACGCAGCGCTAGCGTTTCCTCCACACCGCCGCGGTCGGCGCGTTTCTACACCGCTTCGGCGGGCTGACGCTTCGGCCCCTCGTGACGGGTCACGATCGATCCATGTTCCGTGCACTCGCCGCCTCTGTCGCCGCCATTGTCGCCCTGGCCCGCGAGCCCGCGCTCGATGCGCTCGCCGTGCTGTTGCCGGTGGACTGCGCGGGGTGCGGTGCCCCGGACCGCGCGCTCTGCTCGGCCTGCCGCGCGACGCTCACCGCTCGTATCCGCAGCCGGGTGCTCGACGACGGAACGCGAGTCTTCGCCGCCCTCGACTACGAGGGAGCCGTGCGTCGGTCCATCCTGGCGCTGAAGCGCGACGGACGAACGGATGTCGCCCGCGCGCTCGCGGTCCCGCTCGCCGCCGTCGTCGAGGCCGCGCTGCGCAGCACCTCCCACCAGTCCGTCGAACTCGCCGGCGTTCCCACGGCTCGCGCCGCCCATCGACGCAGGGGCTACGACCCCGTCGCGCTACTCCTGAAGCGCGCTGGGTTGCACGCGGCGACGCCGCTGCGCTCCGTGCGCGACCACGCCCAGCAGAAGTCGCTCGACCGGGAGCGGCGTCGCTCGAACCTCGCCGGCTCGATGCGCGCGCGCGTGCCGCTGACGGGCCGGGTCTTCATCCTCGTAGACGATGTCGTGACCACGGGGGCGACGCTGCTGGAGGCCGCGCGGGCGATCCGGGTGGGCGGGGGAGAGGTGCTCTGCGCCGTCGCGCTCGCGAACACGGCTCGCCGGGTGGGCGACTTTGACGCATCCCGGCACAAACTCGTGACTTACCCAGACGACGGGGCTACGGTGGGCAAAAGAGGCGCACTGGTCATCCCTGGTTCCGCCGGGGGTGACGCGTCACGGTAGCAGGGAGGACGCCATGGACATTTCCATCAACGGTCGCAACCTGGGGATCACAGACAGATTCCGGGACTACGCAACGGAAAAGGCCGAGAAGATAGCCCACCTCGCAGACAAGGCACTGGCCTTCGAAGTCAAGGTCAGTCGCCACGCTGAAAAGAACGGTTCGAGCGGCGACGATCGCGTCGAACTGACGGTGATCGGGCCGGGCCCGCTCGTGCGAGCGGAGTCGACCGGTTCCGACAAGTACGTTGCCTTCGACCTCGCTCTCGACAAGCTCGTCGAGCGCGTGCGCAGGATGAAGGACCGCCAGAAGGTCCACCGCGGGAAGCGTCGCCCGACCTCGCTGCGGGAGGCGAGCGCCGACGGGTTCAGCGTGATCGACATCCAGCCGGCAACGCCCGAGACGATGGAGAAGGTGCGCACCGGGTCGATCGAGGTGATCGACAGCGCGGCCGAGACCGCCGAGGAAGACGACTGGAGTCCCGTCGTCATCCGTAAGAAGGTCTTCCCCGCCGCACCCATGACGGTCGACGACGCGCTCTATTTCATGGAACTGGTGGGGCACGACTTCTACCTCTTCATCGATGCGGAGACCGACCGCCCGAGCGTCGTCTATCGACGCAAGGGGTGGGATTACGGCGTCATCGGACTCGACACCGAGTCCGACGAACTGCAGGCTGTCGCACGCGCGCGCAAACGCTGAGCGACATTCCG
>Ga0134125_10009329_pt1 | contig 11050 bp, 21 predicted proteins | sample KB31751_FD_96464 | JGI IMG/M metagenome (GOLD analysis project Ga0134125, IMG submission 96464) | Terrestrial soil microbial communities with excess Nitrogen fertilizer from Kellogg Biological Station, Michigan, USA - KB3-175-1 | ecosystem: Environmental > Terrestrial > Soil > Unclassified ...
CCGCCGTAATCTGCATCGGCGTCGTAGAGGCCAGCGAGGCGCATCTCGCGTTCGGCGTGGTCGATAAGATTGCTCATAGTGTTTAGTCCTTTGCGTTCGTTGCAGATTTCAAATTCGTTGGCAGGTTGTTCGCGCGGCGTCCGAGGGCTTGGCCGAGTGCTTGGCGGACAGTTTTGAGTCCGCACCTGGAAGACCCAGGGCGGGCTCATGGACTACGAGACTTTCGAGTAGGTGCGGCCGGTGGCGATGTTGATGATCGACGAATAGGAGCAATTGAATTGCTTCGCGAGGTCCTTCCGCTTCGCACCCTCGCAAATCAGCTTTCGGATCTCATTAGCCAGGGCGGCATTGAGTTTTGGGCCGGTATGGTTTCCCCGGCCGCGAGACTCCTTGTCCGCGATGTTGTCGGCCTGCGTCCCGAGACAGAGATGAGCCGGATTGATGCAGGGCGGCACATCACACTTGTGCCGAATCACGAGACCAGCGGGAATCGGTCCATTAACAAGTTCCCATGCGCGTCGATGGGCGCCCACGGTCACACCGTTGATCTTGATGGCTCCATGGCCGAGAGGCGGACAGACGCCGGCCATCCAAATCAGGCATCCGCTATTGGGTTCGGGAATCGCGTTATCCCAGAAGTCAGCGGCCAGCGCCCCCTTGCAGCCACACGAAACCGTGTTGCCCAGCCGCAAATTGGAGAGCCGAACCGTTCTCTTGGTCCCACAGCAGCAGTTAGCTACGACCATCTGAGACGAATCGGCTGCTCGGCCAGCATCTGCCTGAACGGTCAGATCGCCGAAGCGGGCGCCGATGAAGTCAGCAACGCGGAATCGGGCGCGACTCACGACGCCCTCGCCTTCTTCGCGGCGCGCTTCGCCTTGCGAGCCGCCTCTTCCTTCTTTTGGAGCTCGGGCCACTTCCAGTCGAGAAGCTGATCAAGCTTCAGATCGCCCGGAAACGCCGTCACCAGCGCGCGGCAGGAGTCAACGCCGAGGCGATGACGGTCCCCATGTTCAACCTTGATGAGCGACGTTCGGTCCACGCCCGCCCGGTCCGCAACCTCGCGCGTGGTGAGCTGTGGCTTGAGCTTGAGGCGAAGCTTGGTGACAGGGTGTTGGAGCGGCGATTGGTCCATGGCCCCGCACGATAGTGGCATCGCGCCACCGGTGTCAAATCGCACCGGCTGTTCAGGATTGCGCCTCGCGTGGCGTCTCGCCACAACATGCTCCCCATGCCCAAGACAAATCCGACAATTGAAGAGCGCAACAAGCGGCGCGCCGAGGACTTTCACCGCCGCCTCGAGGCGCTCGTCGACAAGAAGACCCGCGAGGGCAAGGCCGACGAGATCACGGACGGCGCGATCTCGCGCGCGACAGACATCGACCGCTCAACGGTGACGCGAATCCTGAATGGGGATCGCCCCGCGAACGCGGATCACATCTTGGCCATCGCCAAAGGGCTCGGAGCGCCAGAGTTGATCCCCGAGGAGATGAAGTTCGGCGGCTTGTCCGTGGTTTCTGGCGAATCAGCGCGAGTGTCACCCCCGGTCGGTAAGCTGCCTCCCGGCCTGGAGGGGTTCCTTGGACGACACGCGAAGAAGCTCCACATCACAAGACGCGAGCGGCGATACCTCGAGCGAGATCGAACCGAAACCGAAGACTGGCTCGTCAAGGACGATGGCCACTGGGAACGACGCCTCAAGTTCTGGCGTGAAGAACTCGCCATTCAGGACAAGACAAGCGGAGCGCCTAGCGAAGAGGATTCTTAGCCGGTCGATGTTGCGCCCCGGCTCCGCCCCATCGGCGATCGCCAAGGCCAACGGCGTCCACGTCTCCGTCCGCTCCAACCTCGGGCTGGGCGTGCGCGGCTGCACCGATCCCTTCCTGCGATCGATCTACGTGGCGCCGTACAGCCACCAGCCCCGCGCAGAGTGGGTGATCGGGCATGAGCTGGCCGAGCTCGAAATCCCCGAGCACCTTGGCGATGACCACGAACATGTCTGCCAGGCGATCGCGGCGCGGCTGATGATGCCCACGCGCGAGTTCTTCGATTCCGGCTCGTCATGCGATTGGGATCTCGCCGTGCTCCGCCAGTGGTGGCCGCACTGCTCCTGGCAGGCGATGGCGCGCAGGGTGGCCGAGGTAGCGCCGGGGATGGCCGCGGCGGCCTGGGAGGGCTCACGGGCGAAGTTCCATGCCATCGCGCCTGGCGTCGAGGTACCCAGCGATCTGGATGCACTGGAGCAGTTCGTCGCCGCTGAGGCGGCTTTCACCAAGCGCCACAGCGTTGTGCGCGAAGGTGGCTTCGAGGCGCGCGCCTGGTGGACCGGCGGCCGGCGAGCGGTCACGCTCTGTCGCGCAGGCTAAGGCGCGATCGGCGCCTCGTTTGGGCCGTAGAACTTGGCGTCCGATACCTGAGCGGTCAGGTAAACCATGTCGGTCACGCCTCGCAGCGGTCGCGGCGTCTGCATGCAGAGCGTCTGAGAGCGATCGGGATAGACAACCGCATCTGATTCTATGACCCGATCCCTCGCATTCGCCTTGGCAAAGAGGTCCGACGAGTGCCCCTGAAGCCTGCCTGAGATTCCAAAGCTTACGCTCTTCAGCACGGATGACCCGTGGTTCGTCAGCCGCGCAAAGAACGGCGTAGCGTCTGAGCACGTAATCGGATCCCATCCAAGGTCGACCTGAATAGCAGCGACGCCGGACGGCCGAGCAGGCTCGGGCGACGACGCTGCGACGGGTCGAGATTGGGGCGCAGGCGGCTCCGGAAACAGAAGGTCCCTGAGTTCGGCCTTCAGGAATACGGCGGCCACCAGCACCACGATCGTCACAACAACTCCGGGCGATCCAGATGACTTCCTTGGGGCGCTCGCCGTTCTCTTTGCAGGCGCAGCAGCCGAGGCCGGGGTAGCCACAACGGGCGGCGAACGCATCTCCTTCAGTTTTGCGTCTGTCGCCTGCCGGGCCTCGGGCGAAGACAGGCAATCGAACGCCTGGTTGAGCAGCACCAGCTTCGCAGTGGCCTCCTCGGCATAGCCAGGGTTCCTGTCGGGGTGGTGCTTGAAGATGAGGGCCTTGTGCGCCGCTCGGATTACCTCGTCTGAGGCATCTTCGGCGACGCCCAAGACTGAATATGGGGTGATCTTCGGATCCATCCCGCGACTCCCGTAAGCCAATGTCCACCAAGTAAACCCCGGAATTGTGGCGCCTTGCCACCTGAACAGACATGCCACCGCACGTGCATCTTGACACCGGTGGCAGGTTGCCACTACGATTGCTGTGTTGAACGGCAGTACGGGCGCGGTCGGGTCGGGGTCTCAGTAGCGCGGGCATGGCGGGCTGGTCGGAGCAGCACTGTGCCGGAACCCTACGGGGCCCCTCCGGACGCGAAACGAAGACGGGTGGCGAGGAGGCAGCGATGAATCGGATCCAACAAACGCAGGCCCGAGCAGCACGGGCTGTCTCGGGCGAAGTGAACCACGGCCGCCGGACTCGTCGAGAACGGCAACTGAGCGGCCAGCAGCACGGAGGAACGCAGATGGCGACGAAGACGGCAGAGTTGACCGTCGAGGATCGGATCGAGCGTCTGGTGATTTGGAGCGGCGTCGAAGGCCGTCCAGAGGTCGCCTCTCTCGGCACCGACAGCGGCGAAGTCGACGACGACAAGCAGAAGGCGTTCGAGCGCGAGCAGCAGGCGTTCGCCGCTCTCTTCGCCGCTGCGCCCGATTTGTTGGAGGCGCTGAAGGGGCTGATGCGCCTCGACATCGGATGCTCCTGTCGTCTGGCGACGAACGCCAATCCTCGGCGCTGCGCGAAGTGTGTGGCAACGGCCGCCATCGCCAAGGCCGAGGCCCGCTAGCCATGGACGGCTCCTCCCCGTCCGCGTCCGCCCCGGACGGCCTCCGCCAGGCGCACCCGTTTACGGGCGTGCTGGTGCGGCACGGAGAGGCGGTGGAGCTGTTCATCGATCGCGAGCAGGGCGAATGGCGCGCGTACCTGAGTGAAACGCCCATTCGAGTCGAGCTGACGGATGAGGAGTGGGCGCAGTGGCCGGCGTATGCGGAGTCGCAGGAGCCCGAGCGCTGCGAGGTGCGGCACGCGCGCGGGTGTGTCGATGCGAGCAGGTGTGATTGCGAGTGAGGGAGACATTCATGAATACGTGTTCGAAGTGCGGCTTCAGGATGCTCGACGACCGCGATTTCCTGAAGATGCTTTCGCAGGCGATGGCGCGTGGCGTGTCGCAGGCGTTTGCCGAGAGGGAAGTCCGTCGCCAGTTGGCCTGCGTCTGCGTGGCCTGCGCCGAGAAGGAGGCGGCGTAGTCATGGCGACCAAGACGATCACGATCGAGGTCGAAGAGTGCCCCGTCAACGGCTGCGATGAGGCCGGGGAGTCCGCGCTTGAGCCGCACTTCTGCCGCAAGCACGCCGAAGCCTTCTACGGCAGCGCCGAGGGCGAGGCCGCGCGTTACGAGCGCGAGAAGCAGCAGGCCGAGTTCATCGCCCGGCTCAACGGGACGCACACCCGGAGCTGCATGAACTGCGACCGCTGGGGCACGACCGACGACATCATGATGGCCGGACCCGAGGGAGGCGAAGAGCCGTTCTGCTGCGACCGCGACGCATGCGCGCGCCGCGCCGTTCGCAATCGCTACCTGTCCGCCGCGAAGGCCCGGGTGTCGGCATGAGCCTCTCCGACTACGCCGACCGAGCGGACGCGCTCTGGCGTGACACGTACGCGCGGGTGATGGCGCTGTTGATCCGCGAGCGAGCGGATGTAGCTGGCCCGATCGCCGCTGTCTTCGCCGACCAGGCCGTCGCCGACTACGCCAGGCGCTGCGCCACCACGAAGCCGGACGCGGAGGTGGATCGTGGGTAAGCCCGTCGCTCACTGCGGCCTGTGCGCGCAGACTCTTCCGATCGGATCCACCGCGCTGGACCACGTGCCCGTGTGCCCGCGTGTCGAGGGAGCTTGCTCGACCTGCAAGTCCGGCGACCACCGACAGCATCTGCTCGGCATCTGCGTGGCGTGCCCGTGCGAGTGGCGACCGCCAAAGGCCCCGGCCCCGCTGTCCGAGCGGGAGAAGGCCCTCATTGCCTACGTGAAGGTGCTGGAGGACGAGATCACGGCTTCGCGGATGGTGATCAGGCTCCTCCCCGACCAGATGCCGAAGCTGCGTGAGATGCGTGACGCGCTGAAGGCGAACGGGGTGCTCCTGTGAGCGACATCGCCCGCCACCCGCACGCGAGCTGTGGCCGGCTCGTCCAAGAGATGCGCTGCTTCCGGTGCGGCCAGCCTCGCACCCGAAAGGGCGGCTTTGCGGAGGTGAAGAATCCAGGTAGCCGCATGAAGGCGTTCATCCACCTGAAGCCGTGCAGCGTCGATGCCGCCTCGGCCGGCGAGTCGCTCGTCGACTGGATGGAGTTCATGTCCGCAGAACTGGAGGCAATCTCATGAAACCCCTCCTCTGCCTCCTCTTGGCCCTGGCCTTCGCGCTCTCCATCGCCGTGCGGGCGTGGATGAGACGGCGCGAGCGGGAGCAACAACGCGCGCGGACCCTGGGCGAGCTCGAAGCCTGGGAGATCCAGGAGCGGACGCGGCTGAAGCGGCTTCACGTGCTGGTGGAACTCGATAGTCCGAGGAAGCGCGCGAGCTAACAAATACCTTTTCGCCAGTCAGGAATGGGCCTGCGCGCTGTCCCCCTATTCGGCGCGAGCCTCCTCGCGGAGGCGCTGGCGGCAGTTCTTAGGAGTAATTCATATGGGCTACACGACCGAATTTGAAGGCTCGTTCAAGTTGGATCGCCAGCTCGATCCCGACACGGCGAAGGCTCTCTTCGACCTCGCCGACGACATCGGCGATCTCAAGGGCGCGCCGTCCGCCTACTGCCAGTGGCAGCCGACGAAAACGCTCGACGGCATCGAGTGGGATCGCAACGAGAAGTTCTACAACTACGTCGAGTGGCTTCAGTTCATCGTCGACAACCACCTCAAGCCCAAGGGCTACGTGCTCACCGGAAGCGTCCGCTACCAGGGAGAGGAGATCGGCGACTGCGGCTCCGTCTCCGTGGTCGACGGAAAGGTGACGCAGGCCGAGGCCGTCTTCGACTCGTCGCCCCTCGATGCTCTCAAGGAGATCGTGCGGCGCGGCGAGGATGGGGCCTGGGACATCTTGGATGCGGTGGAGTTCGCCAAGCTGGCTATCAAGAAGGCCGAGGGCAAGTAGCCATGCTCTCGATCGATCAGGACCACGATTCAGCGCCGAGGGCGGAGCGGGTGGGGGACGGGGAGATCGACCCCGGCGTCGCCGAGCGCACCACGTACATCGGCTCGAGCGACGTGGCCGCCCTGTGCAACCTCGACGATCGCCGCAACGCCTGGCACGTGTTCAATCAGAAGCTTGGCTTTGAGGAGCCGACGCCGCCGACGCCGCAGCAGGAGTGGGGCAACCGCTTCGAGAAGGTCGTCGCGGAGTGGTACGAGGAAACACAGGGCGTGAAGCTGCTGCCTGGCGGCTTCGTTCGCAATCGCGACCGCCGCTTCCTTGCTGCGCACCCAGATCGCCTCATCGATGGCCGTCGCAAAGGCGTCGAGATCAAGATCGTCGGCATCTGGTCGCGTGATGGCTGGGGCGAGCCCGGCACCGATCGTGTGCCGCTCCAGTACCTGGCGCAGGTCAACTGGTGCATGTGGCTGACGGGCTGCCAGGTCTGGGATCTGGTGCCCTACTTCTGGGAGCTCGGGCCGCAGGTCTACACGCTCCGGGCTGACCCCGAGCTCCAGCAGATGATGGTTGAGCAGGCTGTCGCCTTCTGGAGGCAGCATGTCGAGACGGCCGAGCCTCCGACGCTCGACGGCTCCAATGCCTGCGCCGTCTACCTCCGCCAGAAGTACCCGAACGACCTCGGTCCGATGCTGGAGAGCACGCCGAAGTTCGACGGCCTCGCCGCCAGACTTCGCGACGTGAAGCACGAGGTGAAAGTCCGGCAGGTCGAGAAGAAGGCCATCGAGAACCAGTTCAAGGACGTAATCCGCGACGCCACCGGCATCCAAGGCCCGTGGGGGAGCGTCACCTGGAAGACCACCAGGCCCAAGAAGGCTGGAGTGAAGCCCCAGCGCAAGCTGCTCGCGAAGTTCACCGGAGAGGACGACGAGGAAGATCATGACGACTGAAGCTCAGAACCCAAAGCCGCAGCCCGCGCCGCAGACCACGGCGATTGCCAAGAAGGCCGCACAGGCTCCGACGATCCAGGACTACCTGGAGACGCGGCGGAACCTCATCGCATCGGTGGCGCCCAAGCACCTGACGCCGGACCGCCTGATCAAGGTGGCCCTCGTCGCGCGCAGTCGCGATCCGAAGTTGCTCCAGTGCGATCCGGAGAGCCTGCTCAAGGCGATCGTGACCGCGGCAGAACTCGGCCTTGAGCCCAGCGGCCTGCGTGGTCAGGGCTACCTCATCCCGCGCAAGAACAAGCACACCGGAAAGCTCGAGGCGACGTTCCTGCCGGGCTACCGCGGCTTGGTGGACCTGGCCACCCGCGGCGGTCGCGTGAAGTTCGTCGAAGCCCGCCTGGTGCGCGCGCGCGACAAGTTCCACGTCCAGCTCGGCACTGACCCGAAGATCGTCCACGAGATGTTTCTCGGCGACGACCCGGGCGAGATGACCCACGTCTACTCCGTCGCGACCATGGACGACGGGTCGAAGCACTTTGACCAGCCGATGACGCGCTCGGAGGTCGAGCGCGTGCGCGATCGCAATGGCTCCCCCGACACCGGGCCTTGGGTTTCTGACTTCGACGAGATGGCCAAGAAGACCGGGGTTCGGCGCCACATGAAGATGCTTCCGATCTCGCCCGAGGCACAGAAGGCCGTCGAGTATGAGGAGTCGATGGAGCGCGGCGACCCCTCGCCTCTCGATGTCTCCGGGGCCGTGGGCCAGGAGGAGCCGCAGACTGGCGCCGCCGAGGCCAAGGCGCGCATCAAGGCCACCAAGAAGGCCGGCTCCGGGACAGTGGTCGAAGTGCAGCCGATCCAGCCCTCGCCGTCGGTTGACGACGGCCCTCCGCCGATGAGCCAGGCCGACATCGACGCGATCCAGGCGTCTGAGCGGGAGGCCCAGTAATGAGCGCCCAGACCATCCTGCCCGTGTTCATCCGCGGCGATGCTGGCGAGTTGAACCGCATCGGCACCGCGACACTGCTCGACGACCGCAGCGGCTTCGTGCTGGTGCTCGGCCAGATTGTCACGGGCAACAAGTCGGTGAGCCACGCGCCTGCGCAGGCGTCTGGTGGCGGCCCCGTCTTCCCGCCCTACGGTCGCGCGAAGGGAATGCCCGTGCACGGCGCGCCAGAGGGCGACCTTCGCTTCTACGCTGGCGGCGCTCGTCGCTCCATCGGCGATCCGAGCAAGGCTCGCTTCCACGACAAGGAACGCGCCCTCTTTGCCGCCATCCAGGCGGAGCTCGCGCGCCAGGGCCTCGACCCCGAGGAAGAGCCGGGCGAGGCGCCGGCTGTGGACGACCAACTGCCGGTCTAGTCACCCTCGCCACGCTCCGTCCCCCTCCCGGAGAGTCTCACCCGCCGCCTGGGCGTCGTGGCCGCCCGGCGGTGAAGTTTGAAAGTACCTAACCCGCAGCAAAGCAAGGAGCAGCACACATGGAAACCGTTTCGGTCGAACTGAAGATCCCCCGCTTGATGATGCACAACGAGCAGCTTGCGGACCCGCTCAACGAGTTCGCGAAGGGCCTCAAGAGCTATACCAGCAAGAAGAAGAAGACCGACGAGGACCACCTGAAGATCGCCGAGGTGGAGTTTCAGGGCGGCCTCTACTTCGACGACGAGGTCGGCCCCTACGTCCCGTCATCGTGGCTGATGGGAATGCTCATCGAGGGCGCTCGCCGAAACCGGCTCGGCCGCGAGTTCGAGTCATTCGTGATCGTCGACGAGGATCGCGTGCCTCTCAAGTATAGCGGCCCTCGGACCCGTGAAGGGCTCTGGAGCGACAAGCGCTTCATGGATCGCCGCTGCGTCGGCAACATGGGCAACCGCGTCGTGCGCACGCGTCCCCGCTTCGATAACTGCTCTATCAAATTCACCCTTCGCATCTTCGACGGCGGGCCGAACCTAGATTCCGTCGAGGAAGCGCTCAACATCGCCGGTCAGGCGGTGGGTATCGGCGACGGTCGGCCGCGCTTCGCGGGCAAGTTCGTCGTCGAGAGCTTCGAGCCGGTGAAGGCGAAGAAGGCGTCTTAGGCGGGGAGTGGTTGGCCAGCGCGGAGCAAGGCACGGCGTCCCAAGGCATGGAGCAGGAACTTAATTTTTTACTCTCACGTTCAAGGCGTGGCAGGTCGCGGTCTGGTGAGGCGATGCATGGTCGGACGGGGATGGGCGGGGCGTGGTGAGGCCGGCAGAGGTACGGCGTGTTGGGGAACGGTGAGGCTCGGAGCAGTTCTCAAACTTTCAAACCCATTCACCAATCGGGCTGGGCAGGAATCGGCGTGGCAAGTCTTGGTCTGGTGCCGCCGGGCTTCGCATGGCGTGGCGGGGAAGGGCTTGGAGCAGTTCACATGAGGCAACAATGTCTGACAGACCTAACGAATTAGTGATTGCGGTCCGAACGGCGCTTGAGGTTGGCGGCGTCGGTGTGTCGAAGCAAGCCCTCATCACGGCTGCGTCGGCTGCGCTTGGGCGGGCGCTGACGCCCGTCGAAGCTGGCGTTTCGCTGTGGCAGGCTCGCGACGAGTTCTTGCGCCAGCGCGGCTTGGAGATTCGCTCCGTCAACGGCCACTTCTCGGCCGCGACCCCAGCTCAAAGCATCGACCGCCGCGCAAACGAGAGGTCGCGCGCGATGCGAACGCTGGCGAGATCTGCCGAGCGAGCTGCGCGGCTGGCCGAGTCGGACGGCCTCTCGGATTCAGATCGAAAGTTACTCCGCGTCGCAGCGGAGAAGGCCAACGCGATGCTGGTGAGCGCGGCGGCTGAGGCCCGGAAGAGGAAGCGGTATCTGCCAGGGGTGGGTTGAGTTTTTCCTGGCTGGGCTCGGCGAGGCCCGGTCTGGCTGGGATAGGTGGGGATGGGCAAGGCATGGAGCAGGACTTCAGCACCCGCGCTCGTCGCGCCGGAGGAAGTAATGGATAGCGAGAGCAAGCACACGGAATTGACCGTCGAAGACCGGATCGAGCGGCTGGTGATTTGGAGCGGCATCGAAGGCCGACCCGAAGTCGCCTCTCTCGGCACTGACAGCGGCGAAGTCGACGACGACAAGCAGAAGGCGTTCGAACGCGAGCAGCAGGCGTATGCGGCGCTGTTTGCTGCGGCGCCGGACATGAAGGCCGCGCTCAAGGCTGTGCTTGAGGCGTTCCACACGGGTAGCGACTCCGAGAACGCGCGCGCCCTCATGGATGCGGAACTCGCCCTCGCCAAAGCATCTGGCCGCTGACCCCACCCATGAAGGAAATCCATGATCGACCAGACTAAAGAGTTGGAGCGCATCAGGATCCAGATGGCGAAGCGCGGCATGAACCAGCGAATGCTGGCTGCCGCTGCCGGCATCACCGACGTGCAGGTGTCCCGCGTCTTCTCGGGCAAGCAGCGGATGACCATCGACATCATCAACCGCCTCCACGCCGCCCTCGGCATCGACGACACCGAGTCTGAATCCGCCGGCCCGGAGTGGGCGCCCGAGATTGCCGTGATGCAGTCGCTCGTCGGGCTTCCCGCCGATGCCCGTGCGCGTGTTCTCGCGTGGGCGAACGACCGCTGGAAGTAGGCCGCTGACCCCACCCGCGACACCGAGGGAACAATGAGCACTGAGAAATTGAGTGAGCGGATTGAGAACGACGGCGCGACGATTGGCTACCAGCTCGGCGGCCACTACGTCGCCGCGGTGAAGGCCCTCGAAGCCGACTTGGCGCGCAAGAGCGAGTCGCTGCGCGGGCAGATCGTGACGGCGACGCACGCCCGCGAGTGCGTGTCCTGCCACAAGGCGCTTAAGGAAGCGGACGGACTCTCCAACGAGGTCGCCGCCCTCGAAGCCGAGAACGACAAGCTCCGC
>Ga0134125_10009330_pt1 | contig 11049 bp, 3 predicted proteins | sample KB31751_FD_96464 | JGI IMG/M metagenome (GOLD analysis project Ga0134125, IMG submission 96464) | Terrestrial soil microbial communities with excess Nitrogen fertilizer from Kellogg Biological Station, Michigan, USA - KB3-175-1 | ecosystem: Environmental > Terrestrial > Soil > Unclassified ...
GCTCGGCATGACCGACGACACGCCGCTCGCCGGCTGGTATCGCCACGAGCGCGCGGCGCGCATCTACGACGGCCCCGACGAGGTGCACAAGATGGTGGTGGCCAAACGCATCTTGAAGCAGCACGGGGTGTCGGCGTGAGCGCGTCGGGGCCGCCGGGCGCCACGCCGGGCGCCACGCCGGGTGCCGCGCCGGGTGCCACGCCGGGTGCCACGATCGACCCTTCGCGCGCGGTGCGCGCCGGCGAGGAGCTCGACGCCAAGGCGCTGGCGCAGTTCCTCGGCTGGGACGAGGTGCGCGTCTCGCAGTTTCCGAGCGGGCACTCGAACCTCACCTACCTCGTCGAGGGCGGCGGCAAGCAGCTCGTGCTGCGGCGTCCGCCGTTCGGCTCGAAGGTCAAGACGGCGCACGACATGGGGCGCGAGTTCCGCATCCTGTCGAAGCTGAACGCGGTCTACCCGCAGGCGCCGAAGCCGGTGGCCTACACCGAGGACGTGGCGATCCTGGGCGCGCCGTTCTACGTCATGGAGCGCATCGTCGGCGTGATCCTACGGCGCGATCCGCCGGCGGGGCTCGTGCCGCCCGAGACGGCGCGCGCGCTCGGCACGTCGTTCATCGACAACCTGGCCACGCTGCACGGGATCGACTATCGAGCCGCCGGGCTCGGCGAGCTCGGCAAACCCGAGGGATACATCGAGCGGCAGGTGCGCGGTTGGGCCGAGCGTTATCGAAACGCCCGTACCGACGATATCGCCGATATGGAGTTTCTCGAGAAGTGGCTCGGCGAGAACATGCCCAAGGAGTCGGGCGCGGCGCTCATCCACAACGACTACAAATACGACAACCTGGTGCTCGCGGCCGACGATCTCACCCGCATCATCGGCGTCCTCGACTGGGAGATGTCCACCGTCGGTGATCCGCTCATGGATCTCGGCACCGCGCTCAGCTACTGGGTGCACGCCGACGATCCGCCCGCGCTGCAGGCGGTGCGCATGTGCGCCACCACGCTGCCCGGCAGCTTGCGCCGCGACGAGCTCCTCGCACGATATCAGGAGCGCACCGGGCGCGATATTCCGAATATCGTGTTTTACTATTGTTTCGCGCTGTTCAAGTCGTGCGGCGTGGTGCAGCAGATCTATTACCGCTACAAGCAGGGCCTCACGCACGACGAGCGCTTCGGCGCCATGATCCACGCCGTGCACGCGCTCTCGGCGACGGCGGTGGCCGCGATCGGGCGCGGCGCGATCTGACGCGCTACTTGGGAACCGGCTGCAGCGTGATGCTGATGACGCCGCCCTGGCAGCCCGCGTGCCCGCAGTGGTCGCCGATCGGATCCTGCGTCGCGTAGTGCGTCGGCACCACCACCGCCGTCACCACGACGCCCACACCGATGGCGCCGACGGTCCACACCCACCACTTCTCGTACCACTTCGGCGGCGGCGGCGGCGGCGGCTTGTAGGGATTGACGCCCATGGGCAGCTCCTCGAGCATCACGTCGAGGTTCACGTCCTGCCCCGCCACCGCCGAGACGTTCTGGAAGAAGTCCTTGTAGCCGCCCTTCGACACCTGCACCGCGCGCGGGCCGACCGGCACCTCGGTGGTGATGGGCGCCTCGCCGACGAACTTGCCGTCGATGTAGACGCGCGCCCCCTCCACGTTGGACTTGAGGCTGATGACGCCGGCGACGGGGACGAGCTCGACCTCCACGCGCGTCGGCTTCTTGCGATCGATCTTGAAGACGTCGATGTACGGCGCGAAGCCCGGCTTCTCGACCTTGATGGTGTGCTCGCCCGGCGCCAGCGTCGTCAGCGGCCCCGCCAGCGGCACGGTGCCGACCTTCTCGCCGTCGATCGACACGTCGGCGCCCGCCGTCGACGACACCACCTCGAGCGCGCCCGCCTTGCCCGCGGCGGCCGGGGCGGCAGCGACCGCGCGCTGCGCAGCCGCCGGCCCGGACGCGCCCACTCCGAGCGTGACGGCCACTGCCAAGGCGAGAGCGCGCATCGTTTGCATGGTATCACGTCGGCATGCCCAAAATCGATCCCTCCTCGTCGCCGGTCCGCTCGGGCTCGAGCTACCCTGCGCCCTTCGACGAGCCGGTCCGCACGCGCACCTGGCAGCGCCTCGGCGATCTCGCCGGCCTGACGCAGTTCGGCGTCAACCTCGTGCGCCTGCCGCCGGGCGCCTGGTCGAGCCAGCGCCACTTTCACATGAAGGAGGACGAGTTCGTCTGGATCCTCGACGGCGAAGTCGTCATGGTGACCGACGCCGGCGAGGTGCCGATGCGCCCCGGCGACTCGGCCGGCTTCGCCGCCGGCGCGCGCGACGGGCACCACTTCCAGAACCGCTCGGCGCGGCAAGCCACGCTCCTCGTCGTCGGCAGCCGCGTCGACGGCGACCACGGCGAATACTCCGACATCGACATGACGTTCGGTCCCGAAGAGCCGGCGAGCGGCGTCCGCTACAAGCACAAGGACGGCCGGCCCTATCCGAAACGTTGAAGTAGATTCTAGGGTTTGACGCGCGCGATGGCGGCCTTGAGCGCCTCGTGCTTGGCGTCGAGCTCGATGCCGCGCTCGTACATGCCGAGCGCCTTCGGCGCTTCGCCGAGCTTCTCGTGGATCTCGCCGAGCGCGAGGTACACGTCGGCCTTGGCCACGCCCGCGGACGGATCGAGGTTCTGTAGCAGCATCGATCGATAGATGCGCCGCGCCTTGTCCCACTCCGACGCCGACATGTAGAGCCGCCCCAGCGCCACCATCGTCGCCGTGTGCTGCGGATCGATCTGGAAGGCGGCGTTGTAGTGCTCCATCGCCAGCTTGGCGTCGCCCTTCTTCTCGGCGATGGCGCCGATGCGCTGCGACAGCCGCGCCAGATCGCGCGTCTTGCGCCCCTTGCCCAGCTTCTCGGCCATCCCGCGGTAGAGCGGCAGCGCGTCGTCGTAGCGCCCGGCCGCGAAGTACAGATCGGCGAGCGGCTCGACGACGGCGGGATCGTCCGGCGCCTCCTTGGCCAGCGCCTCGAGGTACGGCAGCGCCCGATCGGGCTGGTGCAGCTTCTTGCCGTAGACCTCGGCGAGCTCGACGTAGAGCGGCTTGCGCTCGGCCTCCGGCGTGCGCTCGAGCCGCAGCGCGAGCAGATCGGCCACGCGCGAAAAATCGCCGCGCGCACGCGCCAGCTTCTCCAGCGCCGCCAGCGCGCCGGTGTGGCTGGCGTCGTCGTCGACGGCGCGGAGCCAGTGCGGCTCGCCCGCCTCGTCGTTGGCGGCGTCGGCCTCGATGTTACCGAGCCGGAAGTGCAGCTCGGCACGCTCCGCCGGCGTCTCGGCCAGCTCGGTCGCCTTGGCCAGCGTCGCGCGCGCCTTGTCGAGATCGCGCGCGCCCTCGTAAATGCGCGCCAGCGACATCAGCGCGCGCACGTTCGACGGATCGCGCTCGAGGATCCGCTCCAGGATCTCCGTCGACGCCTCGGGGTTCTTGAGCCGCTCCTCCCACACGTCGGCCGCGCGCACCAGCAGCGCAATCTCGCCCGCCGTGTCGCCCGCCTTGGCGCGCCGATCGGCGTGCTCGGTGAGCACATCGATCAGATCGTTGTAGCGCTCGGTCTTCTCGAGCAGCTCGAGCAGCCTGGCGTTGGCCTCCGGCTCGTCCGGCTGCAGCTGCAGGATCTCGTGCAGGTAGCCGATCGCGTCGTCCGGCGACTTGTGCTTGTCGACGGCCAGCGTCACCAGCTTCTTGTACACGGGGATCTGCCGCGCGCCCGGCCCCACCGCCTGCAGCTTGCGCACGAGCACTTCCTGCACCGCCGAGAAGTCGCCGCGCCTTCGCTCCAGCTCCTCGAGCGCATCGAGCGCCGACTGCGAGTCGGGCGCGTGATCGAGGAGGTCGCGATAGGCCTCGACCGCGTGATCGAGGTTGCCGATCTTCTCGGCCCAGATCGCCGCGATGCGCGCCTTCAAGCCCACCTGCGCGCCGTGATCCTCCTCGACGCGCACCTTCTGCCCGAGCAGGGTCACCAGCTCCGCCCAGTGCTCCTCGCGCTCGTGCAGGCGCGCCAGGTTGTCGAGCGCCGGCACGTCGCCGTCGTCGACGTCGAGCACCTTGCGCCAGCCGGCGATGGCGCCCGCCGTATCCTCGAGCGCGCGCTCGTGCAGCTCGGCCGCCTCGGCGTAGAGGCGCTTCTTCTCGCCGACGTCGTACTCGCTCCCCGCGCGGCGCCCGAGGATGCTCGCCAGCTCGGCGTGCGCCCCGCGCGCGCGATAGATGCGATCGAGCGCGACCAGGGCCTCGCCGTTGTCGGCGTCGTTCTCGAGCACGTAGAGGTAGCGCGTCTCGGCGCGATCGGTCTGCCCGAGCCGATCCCAGAGCCGCGCCGTGCGCAGGCCGAGCTCGCGCGCCGTCTCGCCGCTGACGCCGACGCCGTCGAGGACCTGCTCGAACGTGTCGGCCGCGCGCTGCGTGCCATCGTTGCCTGGGGCGGCTTCACCGAGCCGCTCGACCTCGTCCGCCAGGCGCGGCTCGTCGGGCCGCAGCTTGAGCGCGCGCGCCATGGCGTCGAGCGCGCGCTTGGGATCGCCGAGCTCCTTCTCGCAGCGCTCGGCGATGGTCTCGAGCAGCTGCGCCTGCTCGGGGTGGCCGCTGGTGATGCCCAGCCGCACCTCGGCGAGCTGCACCACCTTCTCCCAGTTGCCGTCGTTCTCGTAGAGCGGCTCGAGCACCTCGAGCGCCGCCTCGGCGTGCGCCGACGACGACAAGAGCTTCTCCAGGCCCGCGCGCGTGGGCGCGTGCGCCGGATCGCGGATGATGGCGTCGCGATACGCGAGCAGCGCCCCGTCGAGATCGACGAGCTCGCCCGAACGCAGCGCGCCCAGCCGATAGAAGAACTCGGCCTGCTCGTTGGCGTCGGTCGAGGCCTGCGCTTCCTTCTCGAGCACGTCGCCGAGATCGCGCCAGCGCGCCGCGCGCGTCAGCAGGCGATCGAGCGCCGACAAGGGCCCGCGCTCCGATCCGCCGCTTACATCACCGGCGCCCGCCAGATCGAGCGCCTTCTCGTAGGCCGCGATCGCGCGCTCCTCGTCGCCGAGCTTCTCCTCGTAGAGCGCGCCCAGCTTGAGCGCGAGCGCGCGCTGCACCTCGGGATCGAACGCGCCCGCCATGCGCTCTTCGTAGACGCGCGCCAGCTCACCCGGCGCCGACGTCAGCTCGGCCAGGCGCTCCAGCTCCTTCTGCGCCTCTTCGTCGCCCGGCTCCTCGGCGAGCACGCGTCCCCAGGCGGCGAACGCCGCCTGCAGATCCTCGATGCCCGCTTCGTTGAGCTCGGCCACGCGCGATAGGAGGCGCCGCTTCTCCTGCGGCTCGCTCTCGGCCGCCAGCTTCAGCTCGGTCAGCTCGATGAGCGCGTGGAAGTCGTTGTGCGCCTCGTAGAACGGCTCGAGCACCTGCGCCGCCTGCTCGCGCGTGCCGTCGTCGCGCACCAGCTTCTCGAGCGCCGCTTTGGCTCCCGCGTGCGGCGCGGTCCCCTGGGCGTCGGGCGCGAACAGCACCTCGCGGTAGCGCGCGATCGCGCTCTCCGCATCGCCGACCTCGCGCTCGAGCACGCCGGCCGCCTTGAACTGCAGCTCGATCTTGCGCGGCCCGTCGCCGGCCGCATCGAGCGAAGCGACGAGCGCGTCGAGCGTCTCGAGGTGATCGGCCCAGAGCCCCTCGGTCGCGTAGAGCCGCGCCACCGCCTCGAGCGCCTCGACGTCGCGCGGATGGTTGGCCAGGATGCCCTTGTAGGCGTCGATGGCGCCGAGCGCGTCGTGCAGCTCCTGCTCCGACAACTGGGCCAGCTGCAGCCGCAAGGGCCGCTGCGCCGCCGGCTCCGGCGTCTGCTCGATCTTCTGCGTGAGCACGCCCGACAGGTCGCGCCACGCCCCCTTGGCGAAGTAGAGCCGCTCGAGCGCGTCGAGCGCGCCGCGATCGGTGTCGTCGAGCGTGAGCACGTGCCGCCAGGTCCCGATCGCCTGCTCCGGCTCGCCGAGCGCGTCCTCGTACAGCTCCGCGGCGCGATAGGCGAGCGCCTTCTGCTCGACGAGATCGTTCGACAACGAAGCGCGCTTCTCGAGGATCTGCACCAGCTCCTTGTTGCGGCTCTCGTCGGCGAGCAGGCGCTCCAGCGCCTTGTAGGCGTCGACGGCGTCGTCGCGCACGCTCACCACCTTGCGCCAGCTCTCGATCGCGGAGGCGCGATCGCCGAGCTGCTGCTCCTGGATCTCGGCGACGCGCGCGTAGACGCGCGCCTGTAGATCGTAGTCGTAGGAGTCGGCCACCGCCTTCTGCAGCACCTCGACGAGCGGCTTCCACATGCTGAGCATGTGCGACAGCCGGCGCAGCTCGTTGAACAGCTCGGTCTCGCGCTCGACCGCGTCGGGCTCGCTGGCCTCCTCGGTCCACGCCCGCGCCAGCGCGCCGAACGCCAGGCGCACGTCGCCGCCGCGCTTCTCGTGCAGCCGCGCGATCTCGCGCAGGAGCTCGACGCGCTTCGGCTTGTCGTCGATGAACTCGAGCTCGGCGTCGTAGATGACGACCAGCTTCTGCCAGGCGTCTTGATCGCGATAGATGGGCTCGAGGATCTGCGCGATGCGGAACGTATGATCGTGGTCGACGATCAACCGCTCGAGCGCGCGCACCGCGTCGGAATGCGCGTGGGCGCGGCCGAGGACCTCTTCGTAGGTGTCGATCGCGGCCGGCAGGTCCGAGAGCTCGGTCTCGTAGATGTGCCCCAATCGCTGTTTCAAGGCGATCCACGAGGGCCCGCCCGCCTCGACGCGCTCGAGGCGCCGCAACGTCAGCTCGACCAGATCGTGCCAACGCTTGCCGGCCGTGTAGAGCCGATCGAGCGCCGCCACGCCGCGGTCGTCCTCGTCGTCGAGGTCGATGACCGCGCGCCAGGTGTCGACGGCGGCGTCGGCGTCGGCGAGCTCGTCCTCGTGCAGCGCCGCCTGCTTGTAGAGGAGCGCCTTCTTGCGCGGGATGTCGATGGTCGCGTCGGAGGCGTTGCGATAGACCTCGAGCAGATCGTGCCAGCGCTTGGCGCGCGTGAGCAGCTGCTCGAGGTTGAAGAAGGCCGCCTCGTCGTTGGCGTCGAGCTCGAGCAGGCGCTGATACGACGCCTTGGCGCGATCGACGTCCTCGAGCCGCCCGTGATAGATCGCCGCCAGCGTGCGCAGCACTTCGACACCGTCGGCCGACTCCGGCCCTTCGTCGGTGATGTAGCCCTCGTACACCTCGCCGAGGCGGCTCCAGTTGTCGAGCACGCCGGCGAGACGCGCCAGCTGATCGCGCGTCTGGCGATCCGACGGCTCCTCGCGGAAGACCTTGGCGTACCAGGTGAACGCGCCCTCGAGATCCTCGAGCTGCTCTTCGTAGAGGCGGGCGATGCGCTTGACGAGCACGAGACGCGTGCGGTGGTCGTCGGCCGCTTCGAGGCGGATCTGATAGATGCGCACCAGCGCCGGCCAGTCGTGCCGCGCCACGTAGGTCGGCTCGAGCACCTCGGCCGCGGCCACGCGCTGCCCGTCGTCGTCGAGGTACTTCTCGAGCGCGCGGATGGCGCCGGCGTGCGTGGGATCGCCGCCGAGCGCGGCGCGATAGTTCTCGACCGCGCGGTCGGAGTCGGCGAGATCCTCGTCGTACAGGGTCGCCAGGCGGAAGCGCAGCGCCACCGCCTCGTCGACGTCCTCGCAGAAGCCGAGGCGCTTCTCGAGCAGCTCGGCGAGCTCGGAGTGCCGGTGCGCGGCCACGTAGCGCTGCTCGAGCGCCTTGCCCGCCTCGGCGTCGTGCGGGAACATCTCGAGCACCTGCTCGTAGGCGCGGATGGCCTCCATCGGGCGATCGAGGGCGCCGCCGCTGTCACCGGCGCACAGCGCCGCCAGCTGCATGAGGTAGTGGCGCCGGCGATCGTCGTCGCCCTGCGAGAGCTCGGCGCGGCGCACGTAGACCTCGTACAGCGGATCCCACTCGCGCCCCTCGGAGTAGATCGCCTCGAGCGCGTCGAGCGCCTTCGGGTGATCGGGCGACATGTCGATCACGCGCCGGTAGTACTCGCGCGCGGTCTCGCGATCGCCGAGCTTGTGCGACTCGGCGGCGACGGCGAGGTAGACGCGCTCCTGCACCGCCGCGTCGAGGATGTCGGGCCCGAGCTCGCGATAGAGCGCGACCAGCTTGGGCCGCGCCGAGGCCGGCGCCAGCCGCTCGATCCCGTCGAGCAGCGCGGGCAGCTCCGGCTCGCCGACGCCGATGCGCGCCGCGCGCGAGAGCGCCTCGAAGGCCGCGTCGGCGTCGCCCGACTTCTCCTTCAGCTGCGAGATCTGCGTCAGGCGCACGATGCGCTCGCGCGGATCGGGCGCGTGCTGCGCCCACAGCTCGGCGAGCTGGATCTGCTTGTCCAGCTCGGAGGCGGTCTGGTAGTGCGGCTCGAGCACCTCGGCCGCGCGCAGCCGGAGGTCGGGATCGTCGAGGTACTTCTCGACGCCGGCGCGGGCCGCCGCGTTGCGCGGCTCGACGTCGAGCACTTCGCGATAGTGCTCGAGCGCCTCTTCGCGCCGCCCGAAGCTGTCGAGCAGGCCGCCGATCGACAGGCGCATCTTCGTCGCCTGCGCCGTCTCGCCCTGCTTGTCGGCGAGCTGAAGGCGCAGCTCGAGGATCTCGAGCAGATCGGCGGGACGATTGCCCGCCTCGTAGAGCCGAGCCAGCGCGTCGAGCGCCGCCAGATCTTCGGGCCGCTCGTCGAGGATCGCGTGATACCCCGCGATCGCCTCGCCCGAGTCGCCAAGCTCGCGCTCCTGCAGCTGCGCGATGCGCCACATGAGATCGCGCCGCGTCTCGTAGGCCGGGTCGACCAGCTCGAGCCGCCGCTTCAAGATGTCGGTCAGCTCCGGCCACTGCCCCTGCGCCTGGTGCAGCTTCTCGAGCGCGTCGAGCGCGCGCAGATCGCGCGGATCCTCGTCGAGCACCTCGCGATAGGTCCCAATCGACGCCGCCGGATCGACGAGCAGCTCCTCTTCGATCCGCCCGATGCGGAACAGGAGCTCCTTCTTCTCCTCGAGCTTGTCGGCCCACTCCGCCTGCCGGTGCAGGACGTCGATGAGCTCACGCCAGCTCTCGGCCGCTTCGTACAGCCGCGCCAACGCCGCCGCCGCCGGCCGCGCCGTGTGCAGGTTCGTCGGATCGAGCTCGAGCAGCCGCTTCCAGGTCGCGCGCGCCTTGTCGACGTCGCCGAGCTCGTGCTCGTACAGCTCGGCCGCGCTCTCGAGCAGCTCGCCGCGCAGCGCCAGGTCCGACGGCTCGGAGGCGAGGAACGCCTCTTCCCACGCCGCCGCCAGCTCCGCCTGCCGCCCGAGCAGGTTCGCCAACCGCTCGACGTTGACGCGGATCTTCTTGTCCGCCGGATCGATGCGCAGCGCTTCGCGCCACGTGGCCAGCGCCAGCTGCCGCGCGCCGAGCCGCTCCTCCTGCAGCTCGGCCAGCTGCGACAGGAGCGCCGCCGCCTCGTGCCCCTCGGCCGCCTCGCGCTGCGCACCGAGCACCAGCGCCAGCTTCGGCCACGCCTCGTCCTCGCGATAGAGCGGCTCGAGCGCCTTGGCGATGCGCTGGCGCAGCTCGGGACGCTTCATGAGCGCCTCGAGCCCCTTGCGCGCGCCCTCGTGCTTGCGCTCGATGGCCAGCGCCTGCTCGAACAGATCGGCGGCGCCCTGCGAATCGTCGAGCCGGTTGGCGTGCAGATCGCCGCGCCGGTAGGTCAGGTGCGCGCGCGACTCCGGCGTGCCCGCCGCCTCGCCGCCCGTCGCCGCGAAGGGAATGCGCCGCGCGATCAGCTCGTCGAGCGCGCGCCAATTTTCGCCGCTCGTGTAGAGCCGCTCGAGCGCGCGGAACGCCCGCTGCGAGCCGGGATCGATCTCGAGGACCTCGATGTAGTCCTTGGTCGCCGCGTCGTGCTCGTCGAGCACGCCCTCGTCGAGATCCGAGATCTGATAGAGCAGCGACAGCCGCGCCTCGGGATCGAGCGCGCGCGCTTTTTTGCCCTCGAGGAGCGTGCGCAGATCGGACCAGCGCTCGTTGACGCTGTAGAGCTGCACGAGCGCGATCTGCGCGTCCTCGTTCGCCTCGTCGCGCTGAAGCACGCGCTTGTACGCGCCCTCGGCGTCGTTGGGCATGCCGAGCCGCGCGTCGAAGAGCTGCCCGAGCTCCCAGGCCAGCTCGCCCGCCAGCTTGGTCTCGCCGCGCTTGTCGGCCGCCGTCTCGGCGTCCGACAGCTGCACCGCCCAGTCGTCGGGCTTGTCGAGCTGATCGGCGAGCATCGCCATCATGCGGCGGTTCTCGGCGTCCGCCGGCGCGCGCCCGAACACCTTGCCGCCGTACCCGTACGCACGCGTGGCGTCGCCGAGCTGCGTCGCCGACAGATCCATGAGCCGCCGGAGGAGGCCGAGCTCGACGGCCTGATCCTTTTCGGCGCTGCGCACGATCTCCAGCGCGTCGACGAGCTTTTTGGCCGCGTCGTCCTCGCCCATCGCCAGGCGCTGCTCGTAGACCGGCACGAGCAGGCGCGCCACCGCGACGCGATCGTCGGCCTTGGCCTCGGCCTTGAGCCAGCGCTCGAGCGCCGCCACCGTCGACTTGTTCGACGACGACAGCGCGAACGCGTTGCGATAGTGCGTGAGCGCGCGATCGGGCTGGCTCAGGTTGAGCTCGTAGATCTCGCCGAGCCGCTGCGACAGCTCGAGGCGCGTGTCCTCGTCGCCGCTGTCGGCGAGCGCCAGCTGCCGCTCGAGCACGTCGGCCATTCCGCCCGCGTCGCCACGCGCCGCGTTCAGCTTCTCGAGCGCGCGCAAGGCCCGCGTCTGCGTCGCTGGCGCCTTATCCGCGTCGAGGATCCGCCGGTACGTCGCCGACGCCGCGACCGGATCGCCGAGCTGCTCCTCCTCGATCCAGGCGATCTTGAAGAGGAACTCGAGCCGCCGCGTGGGATCGCTGGCGCGCGCCTCTCGCCGCTTGTAGATCTCGAGGAGCTCC